>Ga0302326_10005396_pt1 | contig 29148 bp, 22 predicted proteins | sample Palsa_T0_3_FD_202264 | JGI IMG/M metagenome (GOLD analysis project Ga0302326, IMG submission 202264) | Peat permafrost microbial communities from Stordalen Mire near Abisko, Sweden - Palsa_T0_3 | ecosystem: Environmental > Terrestrial > Soil > Palsa > Peat permafrost | place: Sweden: Abisko... | reverse complement strand
TCGAAGTTTTGATCGAAGAGATGTTTGGGTCGGACTGAAACCGACCGAAAGATTACGGGCGAGCCGTGGTCGTCGACGCTAGGGCCAAAGGACACGATGGACAAAAACACTCTCCGGAGTGAACGGAGAAGTGCGCTCAAAAGATCTTGACAGAGCCGGCGTTGTCAGAGATGTCCGCTTCCATGATTTTCTTCACGGGTGATGGGCAGCCGGGCTATGTTTGGTTTGGCTGGTGGTTGGGTTTTTTGGTTTGCGATCGGTAGGTCCTGGAGGCCGTAGGCCGGAAGGACTTACCTGCTCTCGCCATCCCGTCCCAGGCGGATCGCATCAATAATTTTGACGCTTACCTGCCGGCATCCGCGAACCATCCCAATGCCAGCGAACGCATCCGAAACCGCGCGGTGGCCGGGCATCCTGAATTTGCCGACCTCGGGCTTTGGAATGTGTATCTGAATCCAGACTGCCCAACCCGCAGGCCAATCTCACCGCACTCGTCTGCGCCAACATCCAGAATTGCGCAGTGGATCAGGGTTGCCCACCACGATCGGCCAGGTGAAAACGCCCACCCTGCGCGATCTGGCCGATTCCACGCTTTATCTCCACAACGGAAGCAAGCTAACGCTAAACGATGTGGTGCACTTCTACGTCCAGAATTCGCAGCTCGCGCGCCAAGGCCAACTGCGAAATCCGCCGCCGGAATTTCAGGGGGATGTCGCTCACCGACGCGGACATCGCCAACTTGGTCGCGTTCCTCAAAGCGCTCACCGAAGACTACGAAGATACGTAGTCCAACGGCGTGATCATCTCTGGTTGTGGGGTCCCGATCCCAAATTCTGTACAAATTACTAACGCGTGTAAAATTCCCGCGCTAGCAGCCAAATCGTGCCTTTCCTGCACCTTCTTTCCTCGCCCGCCTGGGGCGGACCAAGACGGAATCTACCCAATTCACCGTATAGATCGGCCCATTCATGACGCGTAGTGTCGAAAGTATGAGGATGGCGCCACGCGGTTTCAAAAAGCTCCCTGGCCCGCGCACCGGAGCACGCTCGTGTAGTCATCCCCGGACTCGAAAATTTCCCAGGGAGAACTCCAAATGAATAGCAACGCCTTAAAAAATCTTTACATTGACGAGCTGAAGGATCTCTACAGCGCAGAAAACCAACTCATCAAGGCGCTGCCCAAGATGGCCAAGGCCGCCACTTCGCCCAATTTGAGAAAAGGATTTGAAGAACACCTCGAGCAGACGCGCGAGCATGCCAGGCGCCTCGAATTGATCTTCAAAGGTCTGGACGAAAGTCCCAAGGGCAAGAAGTGCAAGGGAATGGAAGGCCTGATCGAAGAAGGCAGTGAAATGATTGAGGAAGATCCGGGCGACGAAGAGTTGGACGCGGGCCTGATCGCCGCGGCACAACGCGTCGAGCACTACGAGATGGCCGGATACGGTTGCGTTCGCACCTATGCCGAGCTACTGGACGAGGGCGACGCCGCCAGTTTGCTGGAAGAGACATTGGAAGAGGAACGGGAAACTGACCAGAAGCTCACCAAGCTCGCCGAGTCGATCAACGTTACGGCGGCTGGGGTGGGCGAGGGAGAAGCACAAGGGCGGCCGGGTGTCTTCTCGATGAATAAGAGAGCGAAAGCGGCGCGCGCTTCGTAACGCAGCTTTCGTAGCCACGAGGAGCGGCAAAGCATCACACTTCTAGAGGCACATAAGGAGATACGAGATGACCACCGAAGCGACTAAGAGACAGCTCGAGAAACCAGAATCCTCGATCGACCCCAAGCCGGGACCTGGCGGATCGCAGGGCACTCCACGAAGTCACAACGCGCGCACCGCTGAGGAGCGTTACGGCAGCCACCGCGACCCACATGTTCAGGGTGGAAGCGCCGGCGCACAGCAAAACCCGCAAGGGAAGCAGGAACCACAAGAACAGCCGGGACAAACCCGCGAACGTGGCGGATCAACTCAGCATAGTGGTGGCTCAACCGGTCAGCACCTTCCACCACCCGCGCAACAGGGTCAGCATGGTGAACCGAGCAGTTCCGGCGAGCGTGGGAGCGCCGGCCAGCAAGGCCAGAAGAGAGACCAACGCCGCTAGGTTTCAGCGGACCAACGGTGCGGGAGAACGCCGAAGAGGCTTCTCCCGCGCACCGTTTCATGCCCAGCACGATTCAAAATACCAAAAAAGAGGTGAAACATGAGATTCAATAATCACAGGATGTCGGAAACCGCGTTAGCGTTTGCCGCGGGCATAGGTATTGGTGCGCTGATCGGATTGGTTTTCGCACCCAGTTCGGGCGAAGAGATGCGCGAGAATCTAGCGGGAGCGGCGCGCGACCAGATCGATGATGTGACGTCGCGTGGCCGTCACTTCGTGAAGCAAGCGAAGAAAGCGGTGCAATCCGTTGTCGATGATTTTGACGAGGCCGCGGCTGAAGGTGGACGCGCGTACCGTGAGGCAAAAAGCGCAGCGTCCTAAGCGTTCGCGCTCGGCGCCAAGTCTGGTCCTGACCGCTGAAAACGTAGGTTCAATGGTTCGATGGTTTTATCTTTTCCGGGTGCCCCACTCTTCCCTGCTTTTGGGAAGGGTGGGCGTCGGGAACTAAGAAAAACCCCACTCTATCGTAGGCGTGTCGCGGCCCGCTTGCTTCCACAATTTATCCCACTGCCAGATGCCGTACATGGCTTCGTCCGGCAAGGGATACCCTAGCTGATGTGCAAGCATCAGGATCTGTCCGCGATGATGCGCTTCGTGCGCAAGCATGTACGCGAACATCGTCGCGCCGGCAGGCCACGTAGGCGCCCAACTGCCGCGCGAAAACTTCGTCACCTGCCGTTGTGGTTTGCCGGACAAGCCATCCGCCAGCATTCGCAGACACTGCGCCGCGCTTTTTCGATGCGCGGTTGAGGCCTGCTTGATCGTGCAACGATCGACGTCGAGATCCGCGGGGCACTTCAGATGGGGCGCCGACCGCTCGATCCACGAAAGCCGGTTGTTGTGCAGATGCGCGAAGATCGCGCCGATGGTGCGGCCGCCCCCTTTCTCGCCAGGCGATTCCGCCCTCCACGCGCGGGAGTCGAGGTGCGAAAGCACAAGTTGGTTCATCGCGTCGTTAATCGCATAAGTCTTGATCAGGTCATCGCGAAAATTCGGGCTGGCTGCGGCTGACTTCCGAGCCATTCGTTTTCTCCTCGGGTAATATTGCCAAAGAAGCGAGGTGTTGGTTTTTAGCGCCCCGTGCAAGCGGCTACGTTTTTAGCGGCGTCCAAACTTGCATCGGCGTTTCCTCGCGGTTGGCCCACGCAAAGTAGGGAATAAACGTGAGCGCCACCTTGCGCGACTTGCGCGCGTTCCCGCTGTAGCGGGAGTACAGCGCGTTGCCCTGCTCGTCCTCCAGCTCTACGCCATTTCCGCGCAACACGTTCACACCGCCCAGCACGTCTTTCTCGAACGAAGCGCGGAACCCAGCGGCGCCCCTCGAGCCGATATCCAGCGCGACGTTGCTCAGCTTCACTCCCTGCGGCTGATCGATCTGCTCCATGCAATACACCAGCGGTCCGCGCTGCAGCGCAACCCGTCCGTTATCGTCCACCACTTTGTCGTTCGCGGTGATGGCTTGCGGCGTCATATCCAACTGCAAGTGAATCACGTCGCCGGGATTCCAGCGGCGCTTGAGGGCCATGTACTCGCCGGGCTTCGCTCCGAGCAACGATTCTTTATTTACCGCCACCTGGGCATGGTCGGTCCACAAGGGAATGCGCAGGTAAAATGTGAAGTCCGCCGCGGCCTCGGGCGTTACGGTGATTTCCACGCTGCCGTCCCAGGGGTAATTTGTTTTCTGGACGATTTTCAGTCCCGTGCCGTTTTCCAATTGCCAGTTCAGTTCCGAATTGTCGTACAGGTGCGCGTAAATTCCGTCCGAGCTGGTGCTGTAAAAGTAGCCGGGGAGCGCGGCGAACGTGCGTTCGAGATTGGGCGGGCAGCAAGTGGTGTCGTACCACGGATTGCGGATCTTGTCGCCGCCCGATGGATCGAACTGCAGCGGATTGCGATAGCAGTACAGCGTGCCGTCGAGCGACATCCCTGAATTGATCCCGTTGTAGAGCGCTCGCTCGATCACATCGGTGTATCGCGCTTCGCCGGTGGCCGCCAGCATGCGCCAGTTCCACATCATGTTGCCGATCGCCGCGCAGCTTTCGCCGTACGCGCGCAAGTTGGGCAGCTCGTAGTCGTCGCCGAAGGCTTCGCCCGCGCCGCGCGCGCCCACGCCTCCGGTGACGTACATCTGCGCGGTGATCAGGTCATGCCAAAGTGTCTCGAGCGTCTTCCAGTAGACTTGGTCTCCGGTCTCCAGGTAATAGTCCGTCGCGCCGCAGCACGCGTACATCGCTCGCACCGCGTGGCCTTCTAAACGCTTGCGCTCGGTGAACGGCGTTCCGCTGAACATATAGATGTAGTCCCACGGCCGCATCTCAATCCGGTTGTCTCCGTGCAGAATATAGCCCGCCAGATCGAGTTGGCGTTTGTCGCCGGTCAATCGATATAGTTCGATCAACCCCATCTCGATTTCGGGATGGCCCGAAAGGATCGGCTTCTTGTCCGCGCCCGGCCCGAAATTGGGAATCAGAAAATTGTCGACGAACCGAATGCCGGCGTCGAGCAACTTGCGGTCTCCGGTGCCGCGATAGTACGCGATCGCGCCCTGCACAAAATGGCCCATGCAGTAAAGCTCGTGTCCGGTCTGCTGGGTCTTGGGTTGCATGCGCAGGTCGGTGCGATCGTTCTGGTAGTAGGTGTCCAGGTAGCCGCTCGGCTCTTGCGCAGCTACCACGATGTCGATAATTTGTTCCACCGGCGGCTGCAAGTCGGGACGTTCGCCGGATTGCAGCGCGAAGCCAACGGCCTCGGTCCACTTGTAGATATCGGAATCGGAGTAGACCGGCCCGCGCTGCGGGGCGGTGCTCTTTCCCTCCAGGCGCAGGAAGTTATCGAGACGCCCGTTGGTGAGCAGGAGTTTTTCCATCGACGGGATGCTCTTGGTCACGTTGATCTCGCGGCGCTTGCCCCAAAAGCCGTCCTGAATCGTTACCGCGTGCACCGGAACGTTTTTCAACTTCGCAAAAGGGGAGTGCGCGAGATTCACAATTCCTTGGTCTTTCCAATCCGGATTCGCAGCGAGCGTTACTTGGCCTTGTGCCGCGGCTGCGGAGGTCGCGGCCGCGCCACTCCGTTTAGCAGCGAGAGTGGCGAGCGCCCCGTGGGCCGGCAAAAACGAAACGGCGGCTACGGAAACTGCGGCAGAAACAAAATCCCTGCGCGAAACATTCCTGGGTTCGCTCATTGAATCGATCTCCCTGTCGTGCCGATCATAACTCGGTGTGCGTTTGCTGGAATTCGAATTTTGGGCTGCGATCCCCGCCGCTCCACAATAAATACGATGCCAGAATCATCAGGACGGGATCGACGGGTTGGCGATAGCGCGGCTGGAATAGCGTGAAATAATAGGTCACCGGAAGAATCAGCGGAAAAACTGCCACCGGAAACGCATACCCGTTCCGGCGCCGAAGCAGCGCAATCAACCCCGCCAGCGCGGCAATTGGTATGACGAGGTTCCACGCCAGCACGTAACCCGGCCAAAACCCAGGACCGCGCAGGAAATCGCGGATCGGATGCGGCATCGCTCCGGTTGAAGTTTCTGCGGTCCAAGTACCAGCGATTCGCCCGGCAATCGAGCGCGCCGTGCGCAGTGGATGGGAGCGGATAAAGTCCAGGCCCTCCTGCATTTTTTGGTGCATGTACGCGATCTCGCCTTGGCTTTCGTACAGCGCGCGCTCGGCGGCGTTATCGATCGGATGAAGCCGGCCCGGCGTCTGGCCCGGTGCGCGGTCGTTATTTCCCAGCCACAGTTGCAATCCGAAAACCGAACGCAGCGGCACGAAGGTGTGGAACTCGCGGTAGTTCCGAATGGTCCATGGCACGCAGCAAAGGAGCGCGATCGCCGCGATCGCTACGGCATTGATGCCTGGGATGGCCGGCGGTTTGTCGCGGCGCGCCCCACCGCGCCGCGCGTTGGACGGCGCCAGCCAAACCAGTAGGAAAGGGAGCAGCGCCAGCAGCGTCGCGTTCGTCATCAGCGTAAAACCCCACAGCAATCCGTACGCGCACGCGGCGCGGATGCCGCTCGGCGAATCGGAGAGCTTGATTGTAGTCCACAGAATCGTCGCTGCTAAGAGCGCGGACAGAGCGGCGTCCGAAATGCTTGCGAACGGCAAAATGATCGCGTTCGGAAATAATGCCCATAGCCACGCGGCGCCCGCGCCGGCGCCAAGGCCGCCAAGCTTTTTCCCCACATAAAACACCGGGAGGCACGTGAGCGCCGAACAGGTAATGTTCAGCGCTACCGCGGCGACAAACGCTGGAAAGGTATAGGCGCCGAATAGCCGGAAGACTCCGGCGAGCAGGAACGGATAGACCGGAGTGGTCCACGCCGTGGGACCCGTTGGGTCGCGCAGCGGCGAACCGAAACCGTGTCCAGTGACAATCGAGTAGGCTATGTTTCCCGGCTCGAATAGAAATGGAATAGTGCTCAGCGCGCGATGCGCGATGTGCAGTTGCTGCTGCCAAGCAAATCCTATGCGAAGCGCGAATGCCACCGCCACGATCAGGGCTGGCGCGGTGAGTACCAGGATGAATCTCTGCCTCATCGTCCGAGAGAACCCGCATGGGCAGTTTGTGGCTTAACTGGAGATGCGCAGCGGAGAAAGTTATGGCAATCTCTTGGTGGCGGCGTTTGGCGCCGCAACTGGAGAATTTGGGTGAGCCGCAGCACCATCGTCATCCGAGGGAACCTCCGCGTCGGCAAGGAAGCTCGCCGCCGCGCGCGAAACGCGGCGGGCGCCCCGCCGGTGGAGAAAATAATTCCCGACAAGCGCCACAAGCCGCCCAAACACAAGAAATCCCCGGTCCAAGAGCAAGCCGAATAAAAACCGCAAGCGAGTAGCCAAGAATCGCGGTCCAGCGCGCGAGATCCTTTCTTCCTGGCTAAGTCTTGATATACCACGGGACGTTCAGCACGATCGTGTGTTCGTTCCCCTTCAGCAGCAGCAGCGCCTTCAATAATGAGCTGCGCTGGTTGTGCAATAGATAATGATACCAGTGGCGTTCCACCAGCTCCGGGATCACCACCACAATATCGCGGCCCGGCTCCTGCGTTTCGAGATCCAGAATATAGCGAATGATCGGACCGACCACTTGGCGATATGGCGAGCGCAGCACGTGGATCTCCGGCACCGCTACCCCGGCGCGCTTGGCAGGCTCCTCGACATACTGTTTCCAGTGCTCCAAGAGATCGTCCTGTTGAGCTTCCGAGTCGTCTTCGCTCACCACATGCAGGCAGCGAACTTGGGGCGCGACGCTGATGGCAACTTCCAGCGCGCGCTTGGACACACGGTCCCACGCTAATATCGGCACGACTGCCAGTGGAGACCTGCCGCCAGCGGTGGCCATTGGCTCGGAAATTTTGATTTCCTCGCCAACGCGGTCGTAGTGGTGCTTCACCGCGTACATCAGGCCAAGCAGCGACGGGATCATCAGCGCGGTAATCCACGCACCCTCGGTAAACTTCGCTACCAGCACCACCAACAGCGTGCCGCCGGTGGCCACCGCTCCTAATCCGTTTACCAGCATGCTGCGTGTGGCGCCTTTGCCCCCGGTCCTCCTCCAGTGCGCCACCATCCCGGCCTGCGAAAGCGTGAACGCCAGGAAGGCCCCGACCGCGTACAGGGGAATCAAGCGATCGGTGACCCCGCCGAACGACACCAGCAGAATTGCCGACAGCACCGCAAGCGCGTAGACGCCTTGGGAGTACACCAGGCGCCTCCCGCGCGAGCGAAAACTGTGCGGCAGGTAACCGTTCTGAGCGATCGCCCGGCACAGCCGCGGAAAATCGGCGAACGCGGTGTTGGCGGAAAGCGAAAGCACCACCAGCACCGAACCAATCGCGACGTAGTAGAAAATGCCTCGCCCGGCCACCGCGGCCACCAGCATCGAGAGCACGCTTTGGTATCCCGGCGTCGACGGGTCGGTAGCGGCAATGCCGTACGCATGGACGAGATACGCGATCCCCGCGAGCAGCACCATCAACATGCCGATAATCACCGTGAGCGTCCACTGAGCGGTTTTCACGCGCGGCTCGCGAAATGCGCGCACTCCGTTGCTTACCGCTTCCACGCCGGTCATCGCCGTGCAGCCGTTCGCAAATGCCTGCAGCAAAAGCCACACCCCCGCGGTGGCCACGATCGGAGCCGCGGCTGGCGCCGGCGCGACCACCGCGTGGGGATGGCCCCCGGCCATCACCGTCTTGAACAATCCCATCAGGATCGCGAAGAGCAAGCTGCCCAGGAACAGCCAGGTGGGCACCAGGAAAAATATTCCTGCCTCGCGCAGCCCGCGCAGGTTGACGACCGTCAGGACGGCGAGGATTGCCAGGCAAATCCCCAGCCGGTGCGGCAGCAGACTGGGAGCCGCGGAAACTAACGCGCCTACACCCGCGGAAATTCCCACCGCCGCCGTGAGAACGTAGTCGATCATCAGCGCGGCGGCGGCCAGCAGGCCCGCCAGTGCGCCGAGGTTTTCCGACGCCACCGTGTACGAGCCGCCGCCGCCGGGATAGGCTGCGATGGTTTGCCGGTAGGAGAAAAAAACGATCGCCAGCAGGATAAGGATCGCCGAGGTGATCGGGACGATATAGATGATACCGGCCGCGCCCAGCGGCAGCAGCAGAGTAAGGGCAGCTTCCGGTCCGTATGCCGCCGAGCTCAGCGCATCCAGCCCAAACACAGGAATGCCCGCACCCGTGCCGATTTGTTCGCTGCGCTCCTCCGACGTAGGAATCGGCTTCCCGAATAAAAAATTGAGAAACGACATCGCGCCTCAAGGCCGTAGAATTGCGGCTGTTCAGAGTAATGCGATTGCCACAGAAAGGGAATCGCAATTAAGGTTTAGAGTCGCGCGAGAACCCGGCGGTGTCGTCAATTTTCACTCTCGGTTCTACTTTTTACGCCGTTATCTCTTCCGAGTGCCCCACTCTTCCCTGATTTCGGGAAGGGTGGGCGTTCAGCCCTTAGTAGTCGACGGGCCCGTCCCCGCTCTTCCCGGGAAGCGTGGAGGTTTTGACCTTAGCAGTCGAACGTGGGCACCCCACACGCCGAATTTACGCTTGGGGTTTTTGACTTACGGTCCGCCGCCTTTATGTTTTCCGGGAGCACTCTGCCGTATCGCCGCTGTTGCGCAAAGGCAGATGGGAACGGTAGGCGTTTTGACCGGCTCAACGAAAGTGCGTGGCGCACACGCCGGCGCTCCGCCAATACTTAGTGTTGGTGTTGAGAAGGGAAGGGGACAGCCAGGGAGTTGTGCTGCGGACGCATGGTGCACCGCCCCGCTGTAAATGTTGGACGCGAAACCGCCCTTCGCCGCGTGTTTGCCGCGTGCTTTCCAATCTGCTACGCTTCTTATCGCCAATTTACGGAGAGGTGTCCGAGCGGTTTAAGGAGCACGCTTGGAAAGCGTGTGTAGGAGAAATCCTACCGTGGGTTCGAATCCCACCCTCTCCGCCATTCCCAACCCATTGGTAGCGTTGAAATCAGCAAGTTCTACAGACCCCAGAAGAAGCGTGGGGAGCCGACCAGACCACGAATCAAGTCACCGAAGTAATTCCGCTACTGCCGCTTGCACGTGTATCTGCGTGGTATCCAGAAAAGGCACGCCGGCGACTGCGGTCACGCCGTCCAAGAGCAAAGGGAGTTCAGTTCCGGCGAGGATCGCGCCTTGAATTCCGCGATCGCGGACCAGGCGCTCGACGATCTTGCATAGCCGCTGCCGCGTGTCAGGCAAGAACGTTCCCTTCAAAAGCTCTCCAAGGTATATTTCGTGAATGTAATCCTGCTCATCGTCGCTAGGCACGACGAGTTCGATCCCTTCCTTCGAGAATACCCGCGGATAAAAATCTCCCTTCATCGTGAAACGCGTTCCGATCAGACCGAGCCGATGCAACTGGAGCGCCTTGGCGGCCTGGCAAGTGGCTTCGACTATGCTGAGGAGCGGAATCGGCGAAAGTGCCTGCAACTCATCGAAAACAATATGGGGCGTGTTTGCGGAGATGATCGCGAAATCCGCGCCTGCCGCCGCTAGGCTTGCAATTGCAGCGCTGAGGTACGATACCACCTCGGGATAGCGAGCGTGGCTCATGAGATTCACCAGCACATTTACGTCGATGCTCCGGATAAGCAGCACTGGGGATGTGCCGTCACCAACCGCTTGGCGATACTGATGAACGATCGACCGGTAATAATCTATCGTCGAATCCGGTCCGATACCGCCCACTATGCCCAATACCTTCACGTCAAAAAACCTCCGGGCCGCCGGCACACGCCGGCCGCAAACTCACGCACGGTTACCGCTGCACTCGTCCCGATCCCCCGCCTTTGAGCAGCGCTTCGACTTCTTCCACGCTGCAACGATGGAAGTCCCCAGGGATAGAATGTTTCAGGCAGCTCGCAGCGACCGCGAATTCCAGCGCCGCTTCGTGGGTGGGTAGCTGCTGCAGCCCATAGATCAGGCCGCCGGCAAAGCTGTCGCCGGACCCTACGCGGTCTACGATGTGGGTGATTTCGTAGGCACGGCTTACGATGAATTTGGTGCGGTCGTTCATGCACGCGGACCAGCCGTTGTGGGAGGCGCTCTTGGATTCGCGCAGGGTTATCGCGATCGACTTCAGACTTGGGAATTCGGAAAGCACCTTGCCGCTGAGCTTTTCGTATGCCGCGTGATCGAGTTTGCCCGAGTGAACGTCCACACCGGCCTTGACGCCTAGCGCCATCTGCACGTCTTCTTCGTTGGCAATGGCGACGTCGGCGTACTGGATCAATTCGCTCATCACTTCCGCCGCGGACTTTCCCCATTTCCAGAGATTCTTGCGATAGTTTAGGTCGCAGGAAACCGTGATCCCTCGCTTCCGCGCGGCGCGCACGGACTCGAGCGCCAAATCAGCCGCGGTCGCGCTGATCGCGGGCGTGATTCCAGTGATGTGAAACCAACCTGCGCCTTCGAATACGCTGTCCCAATGAATATCGCCCAGCTTGGCCAGGGCGATCGCGCTATTTTCGCGATCGTAAATTACTTTTGAGGGCCGCTGATTTGCGCCCGCCTCCACGAAGTAAATTCCCAGGCGCCCTTTGCCGCGCACGATCTTGGATGTATCCACATTGAACCGCCGCAACTCCCCAATCACCGCGGCGGCCAACGGGTTCTTCTCGGGAAGAACCGTGACAAACGCCGCCGGCAAACCAAATCCAGCGACCGCAACCGCAGCGTTCGCCTCGCCGCCGCCAAAAGTGGCCACGAAGCCGGAAGTTTGCAGAAAGCGTTCAAAGCCCGGCGGCGCCAAGCGCAGCATAATTTCGCCAAACGTTACAGTAGTCTTTGCCATTTCAATCGGTTCCCCCGGGGAATTAATAGCAAACGGCTATTATCGGCATCTCCGGCGCGTGTGTCGAGCGCTGCGGGTGCTGGAAGATCCTCCTTGCGCGAAGACCGCAGGAAGGGTTTTCCCACAGGAATCATCCATTGACCGCCGCTTTCGGCAGGTTCAGAATCTGTAACGCACCGCGCCAAAGCTCATACGGCAGCGAGCCGAATCATAATTGGACCAACATCTGATGAGCGTGGTTTCCAGCCATCACGACGTCCACGTTCTGTACGGGGCACCGGTCCATGTGTCACCGGAAAAAAGGAAGAAATCTCAATCCAGGCGCGTGGTGGGATTAGAATTCGCATGTATATGATCGTAAAAGAGTTAGCAATTCTGAATCCAGGCGAATTGCAGGAAACAAAACCATGAATTCTTCTTGGATCGCTGGCCTTGGCCGGGCTCAAAATCAGCGACCGCACCACGGAAAATTTTCACCGGAAAAAAGGGAGAAATCTGAATCCAGGCGTTTGGTGGGATTAGCAATTGGATGTATATGATTGTAAAAGAGATAGCAATTCTGAATGCAGGCGAATTGCAAGAAACAAAACCACGAATTCTTCTTGGATCGCTGGCCTTGGCCGGGCTGAAAATCTGCGACCGCACCACGGCAAATTTTCGCCGGAAAAAAGCGACAAATCTGAATCCAGGCGCCTGGTGGGATAAGAAATCGGATGTATATGATTGTAAAAGAGATAGCAATCCTGAATACAGGCGAATTGCAGAAAATAAACCGATGGATTCCGCCGGCCGTCGCTTGCAGCGAGACAGCCTAGACTCTATACTCGCCGAGCAACCAAGCCAATCCAGAAGGGAATTTACCTACCGAAAGTTATGCCAATCGCAAAGATAGAAGTCCTGGGAAAGATTGCCGCGTCCGGTTTGGTTTGTGTGATCCGGGCGGAGAATCCTGACCAAGCCGAGCGCATGGCGGAAGCCTGCGCCATCGGCGGCGTTGCGGCTCTGGAAGTCACTTACACGGTCCCGGGAGCCAGCGGGGCCATCGAGTTCCTGGCGAAAAAATTCTCCGGTCATATTGTGGTGGGAGCGGGCACGGTCCTCGATCCGGAAACTGCGCGTATCGCTATTCTTGCGGGGGCGCAATTTATCGTCAGCCCTTCGCTCAATCCGGAAACCGCGCGGCTCTGCAATCGCTATCAAGTGGCGTACATGCCTGGAGTGGGAACGGTCCGCGAAGTGGTCGAGGCGATGGAGTGCGGCGCGGAGATCATCAAGGCGTTCCCTGGTGAAATCCTGGGGCCTGCGTTCGTCAAGGCGGTGAAAGCGCCGCTGCCGCAAGCGCAGTTGATGCCGACCGGCGGCGTCAGCATCGATAACGTCTCCGAGTGGATCACGGCGGGCGCGGTAGCCGTCGGGGTAGGGGGCAATCTTACGGCCGGCGCAAAAACCGGCGATTACGGGTCGATCACGCATCTGGCCCGGCAGTTCGTAGAAAAAATCAAAGAGGCCAGGGCCCGATGAGCGCAACCAAATTGTGGAAGTCCGACGAGGAACTTTTCGCGATCGTCCAGCGCGAGCTATTCACTTGCGTGGTCGGCGACGTGATGGACAAATTAGATTTTCAGCATCAATTCCTGCCGCCGCAGATTCAAGCGCTTCGTCAGGACATGGTAGTGATCGGCCGGGCCATGCCGGTGCTCTCGGTGGATGTGTTTGTGGAAAGAATCGCCGGTAGCGCGAGCCCGCTGATGGACAAACCGTTTGGTCTGATGCTCGAGGCGCTCGACGACCTTCGCACCAACGAAGTCTACGTGAACACCGGTTCCTCGCCGCGCAACGCGCTGTGGGGAGAGCTGATGAGCACGCGAGCGCGCAAGTTGGGCAGCCGCGGCGCGGTGGTGAATGGCTACGTGCGCGATACCAAGGCCATTCTGGAGATGACCTTCCCTACCTTCGGTTTCGGATCCTACGGACAAGACGCGGGCCCGCGCTACAAGGTGATCGACTTCCGCATTCCCATTGAGATCGGAGCGGTGCGCGTGCGTCCGGGAGATATTCTCTTCGGCGATATGGACGGGGTTTTGCTGGTGCCCGCCGAAGCCGAAACCGAGGTCTTCACCCGGGCTCTGGAAAAGGCGCGCGGCGAAAAATTGGTGAGGAAAGCGATCGAAGAGGGAAGCAGCGCGGTCCAGGCATTTCAGAAGTTCGGAATCATGTAGGGAAAATGCCCACATCGCCCGTTACCGCCGGCTCGCAACCATGATTAGCATCGATCTCTCCGGCAAGACGATTTTGATTACTGGGGCTTTGGGTGCGATTGCCGAGCATATGGTGCGCAAGCTGGCGATGGCCGGCGCAACGTTGGTGCTCACCGACATCAAAGCGGAGCCGGAAGCGAGACGCAAGCTCGACGATTGGCAAATTCCGGATTCCTTCTATCGTTATTTCGCCGCCGATATTACCGACTCCAGCCAGTTAAACAAGCTGGTAGACGCAGCTTTCGAAAAGTTTCCGGGCATGGATACGGTGATCGGTCACGCCGGCGGTTGCGGACTGCATCCATTCGCGAGCACATCGGAAGCGGAGTACGAGCGCATCTTCCGCTTCAACTATTTTGCGCAAACCTTTCTCGCGCGGGCGGTGCTCGCGCAGTGGATGCGGCGCAAAATTGCCGGCCACTTGATCTTTACATCCTCTTACGTCGCGCGAACGCCGCACACGCAAATCTCTGCGTACGCCTCGGCCAAAGCGGCGCTGGAAAACTTCGCGCGCAGCCTGGCGCTGGAGTACGCGCTCACTGGCATTCGCGTGAACGTAGTTTCGCCGGGGAATGTGGCGGCGGGCAGCTCGCTGAAGGTTTTCGACGAAGATCCTGCCTATCGCGAGTTTGTGCTGCGCGTTTCGTTGGGCAGACGCAACAGCCCGGAGTCGATCGCGGACGCGTTTGTTTTTCTTTGTTCGCCCCTGGCCACCGAGGTCAACGGGCAAATCCTCAGCCCCGACTATGGCGCGGGAATCGGGAACCGCCTGTGAAGATCGGACTCGGGCTCTACCGGCACATGCTGACGCGCGACTATTACGACTTCGCGCGCCAGGCTGGTTGCACCCATGTGGTGGTTCATCTGGTGGATTACTTCAACCAGGCCGGCTCCAATCCGCGAAACAATCAGCCCACCGGCGGAAAGTACGAGCCGTGGGGAATTGCCGGCGATCCGGAGCGGGTGTGGACGGTGCAGGAACTTAAGGACCTGCGCGAGAAAATTGAAGACGCCGGGCTGGTGTGGGCGGCGATCGAGAACCTCGATCCCGCGCACTGGCATGACGTTCTGCTGGATGGCCCGCAGCGCCGGCAACAGATTGAAAAAGTGAAGACGATCATTCGCCACATGGGCGAAGTCGGAATTCCGGTGCTGGGCTACAACTTCAGTTTGGCCGGTGTGTGCGGCCGAGTGACCGAGCCTCTGGGGCGCGGGCATGCCATCACCGTGGGGATGGATGGCCCCGCAGAGGCGGTGGGGGTTCCGCATGGGACGATCTGGAACATGGTCTACGATACCAACGCGCCGCCCGGCACACTGGCGCCGATTTCGCATGAAGAACTGTGGCGGCGGCTACAACGATTCCTGGAAGAAGTAATTCCCGTGGCCGAGCAGGCCGGGGTGACGCTCGCCGCCCATCCGGACGATCCGCCGATGGCGACCATGAGGCAGCAGCCGCGCCTGGTCTACCAGCCGCACATGTATCAACGGCTGATCGATCTGGCTCCGAGCCGCAATAACGCGCTCGAGCTGTGCGTGGGCACTCTCGCCGAAATGACCGAAGGCGATATCTACGATGCGGTGGATCAATACAGCATGCAAGGCAAGATTGCCTACATTCATCTTCGCAACGTTGTAGGCAAGGTGCCGAACTATCGCGAAACGTTCATCGACGAAGGCGACGTGGATATGGTTCGCATTCTCTCCATCCTGCATCGCAACCAATTCGATGGCGTGGTGATTCCTGACCATACTCCGCAAATGTCGTGTTCCGCGCCCTGGCATGCGGGAATGGCGCACACCCTCGGCTTCATGCTGGCGGCGAAGGCGGTCATCGAAGCTCCCCAGCGATCCGGCGCTGAGCCATCGGCCGCTACGCACGGAGCCAGATAACTTGAATCCCCCACCCGCTGCTTCGCATTCGCGCGCTCCGCTCGTCATTGCCGCTACTGTTTCCACTCTGGGCGGCCTGCTGTTCGGTTACGACAACATTGTGATCAGCGGCGCGATCGGGTTTTTGAGCAAATTATTTGGCCTGGACGCGGCGGGCGTGGGCTGGGCCGCCGGCTGCGCGCTGGTGGGATGCATCGTGGGCTGCGCGGCGGCCGGAACGGTGGCGGACTATCTGGGCAAGAAAAAAGGCCTGGCGATTTGCGCGCTTTGTTTCGCGCTTTCTTCGGTGGGTATGCTCTTCGCCACGGACCTCCATCAGTTTGTGCTGTGGCGGCTGATTGGCGGAGTGGGCATCGGGGCGGCGTCGGTGATTGCTCCGAACTACATCGCGGAGATCGCGCCCACGCGAATCCGCGGGCGCTGCGTCACCCTATACCAGCTGGGCATTGTGGTGGGGATTCTGGCCGCAGTATTCGTCAACATGCTCATTCAGCGGATGGGCGACGAAGCTTGGAATATATCCACGGGCTGGCGCTGGATGTTTCTGGCCGGGGTCGTGCCGGCGATTCTTTTTGGCGCGATGATTCTGCCCGCGGTGGAAAGTCCGCGCTGGCTGATGAAAATGGGCCGGCGGGATCAGGCCATCGATGTGCTCACCAAAATCAACGGCGCTGACGACGCCCGGCGCGAAGCCGCGGAAATCGAGAGCGCTCTGGCCACCGAAGAAGGCCACATCTCCGAGCTCTTCACCACTTTCCGCCGCCCGCTACTGCTGGGCATTATGCTGGCGGGACTCCAGCAGATCAGCGGAATCACCCCGCTCTTTTCGTTTCTGCCGGAGATTTTTCGCGCTGCCGGCACCGCAACCAGCGACGCGTTTTTCCAGTCGGTGATGGTTAGCCTCGTTAATCTGGTCTTCACGCTATTCGCTCTGTGGTTGGTGGACCGCGCCGGGCGCAAAACCTTGATCTTGTGCGGTACCGCCGTTCAGTGCATTTCGTTTGCGTTGGTCGGCTGGTTCTATCACGTCCATGGCGGTGGTGTGGCCGTCTTGATTTTGGTGATGGCCTTTGTCGCGGGCCACGCGTTTGGCAATGGGGTGGCATGCTGGGTGATTATTTCGGAGATTTATCCCACCAAGGTTCGCGGGCGGGGAATATCGATCGCCACTACCGCGCTTTGGATCGTGGGCTACTTGGGGAACCAGATGTTTCCGATCATGCAGAAACATCTGGGATCGGATGGCACCTTTTGGCTTTTCAGCGGCGGGGCATTGTTGACGATAATTCTGGTCGGCTGGCTGATTCCCGAGACCAAGGGACGCTCGCTGGAGCAGATCACGAAGTTGTGGACGGAAGAGAAATTGGCTGTAGTTGGATGATGTCTGGCGCTGCCGTTTCGGACGCGCCGCGAAGGAGTTTTTCCGATGAAGAGTCTCTGGCGTTATTGCCTGTGCTCGGTGTTGTTCTGCGCGAGCGCATGGGCCCAAGACACCGCCAATAGCGGATTCCGTACCTTGCAAGTGGATGCCGGCAAGGTGACCGGCGAGATCCGCTCGTTCCAGGGACTGAACGGACCGCCGAGCCCGGTGATGGCGGGGCTGCCCATCCTCGTCGAGCAGTACACCGGCCTGCGCGTGGGCCAAGTTCGGACGCACGATTTTATGGGGCCTACCGAGATTGACTCGAAATTCGTGGAGTCCAATGCATTCCTCACCTGGCTGATTCCCGATGCGGCGCAACGCGCCGGGGTGGTAAAGGCGGGCAACGCTAGTATCATTTTTCCCGACTGGGGCGCCGACCCGGATAGGCCCGAGAGCTATAATTTTGTCCCGACCGACAAAGCGATCTCCGCGATCCGAGCTAGCGGTGCGGAAGTGTATTACCGCATCGGACGCAGTTTCGGCGCCAACGTCAACCCGCCGGCTGATTTCGATAAATTTGCCAGCGTGGTGAAGCACATCGCCATGCATTACAACCAGGGTTGGGCAAACGGCTTCCGCTACGGAATTCGCTACTGGGAATTTTGGAATGAGCCGGAGATTTTCTGGTCGGGCACTCCTGCACAGTTCTACTCGTTGTACGAGAAGACCGCGCGGGCTTTGAAGTCCGTTGATCCGTCGCTCAAGGTTGGCGGCGACGCCAAGGCTTTCCCTTACGATGGCGGTGCGTACCTCGAAGGATTTGTCGAATACTGCACGGCGCACAAGCTGCCGCTGGATTTTTACTCGTGGCACACGTATGCGGACGGCTCCGCCGATCCGTATGATGCGGTTCGGTTGGCGCGGATAATTCGCGGCGTCTTGGATACGCATGGCTTCCCGAAGGCGGAGAGCATCCTCTCGGAGTGGAATCTGAGTGCTGATTTTACCGACGCGGAAAAAGCCACGCTGCAAGGCGCGGACAACGCGGCTTACATCGGCGCGGTGCTCAGCTATTTTCAGGATGCGCCCATCGATCACGCGCAGTTCTATCGCGGCGACGCGGCTTGGATGGGACTTTTCGGCACGGAAGGGCAATCCTTTAAGACCGCGTATGCGTTTCAGGCCATGGGGCAAATGCTGGACACGCCACAGCGGCTGAAGGTTGAGGGCGCGGACACGTTTGGCTTCGCGGCGATTGCAGGCCGCTCGGCGGACGGCAACACGATACAAATATTTATCAGCAATTACGCAATTCCCGCGGGCTATACGCCGCATCCTCTGCAAATGCCTGCGGAGCTGCAGAAGGCAGGGCCGCCGCTACCCGATTTTTCCAAAGTCAAATTCCTCCCGCGCCGCACCGACATCGTTTATCGCGATAATGCCGGCTACCATTTGAGGATTAGCAATTTGCCGTGGGGCGACGGGGCATTCGGTGTGAAACGCTATCAGATTAGCAAGGAGCGGGATCTCGGGTTGGTCGAGGAAAAGTCCGGTTTCGGAAGCAGTGTGGATCTGGCCAGCGAGCTTGCTCCCGACGGAGTGGAACTCATCGTTGTTCGCCGGCAGTAAGCGGATTTGCGGTCGAGGCTAACTGCGGACCGATGGGCTTCCCAATTTTGGATCGTACCGGCGTCGTTTTGTAGTAGAACTGAGGTTGGGCGGGAATCTTGCGGAGCTTGGGATCACACAGCCAGATTGGCTGTGCCACAACACCCGCGGTGCCGAGAGCAAAGATATATCGGAGAGGTGAAATATGATGAGCAAAAAAGACTCGACTGCCGGGCACTCTAGCGAGGCTTCTACTCCAGCGTCTGGCGCTGCGATTCCTACGCCAGAGGCGGCGCGGCCGGGCGGGGCGGTGACTCGGCGCGAATTTCTTGAGCTTGCGGCCGCGACTACCTTGCTGGCTGACTTTTCCACGCACGCACGCGCGGCCGAGGGCGCGTCCGGAGTCCCGTTTCGTACCTTGGGACGGACCGGCGAGAAAGTTTCCTGCGTGGGGCTGGGCGGCGCGCACATCGGAAACCAATCCACGGAAGAGGAAAGCATTCGCATCATCCGGTCTGCGCTCGACAACGGGATCAATTTCCTCGACAACTGCTGGGACTACAACGACGGCAGGAGCGAAGTGCGCATGGGCAAGGCGTTGCGGGACGGTTATCGTGCCAAGGCCTTTCTGATGACCAAAATCGATGGGCGAACTAAGGAAGCGGCCACGCAACAGCTTGAGGAATCGCTGCAGCGCCTACAAACCGATCACATCGATTTGTTGCAGTTCCATGAAGTGATCCGCATGACCGATCCGGAGCGCATTTTCGCGCCCGGCGCCGGAATGGAAGCGGTGCTGGCGGCGAAGAAGGCGGGCAAAGTCCGCTACATCGGTTTTACCGGCCACAAGAACCCGGACATGCATTTGAAAATGCTGGAGACGGCCTCGGCGCATCATTTTCATTTCGATGCGGTGCAGATGCCGCTGAACGTGATGGACGCGCACTACGAAAGTTTTGAGAAGAAAGTGCTGCCGGTCCTGGTGAAAGAGCAGATCGGAGTATTGGGAATGAAACCGATGGCCGCCGGCTTCATTATGCGGAGCAAGACCGTCTCAGCGGTGGATTGCTTGCGTTACGCGCTCAATCTGCCTACCAGCGTGGTGATTACGGGATGCCCTTCGACCGAATTGTTACAGCAGGCGCTGGATGTAGCGCGGAATTTCGAACCGCTGGCGAAAACGGAAGTGGCGGCGCTACTGGCGAAGACGCAACAGGCCGCGCAGAATGGCGAGTTCGAACTCTACAAGAACACTAACAATTTCGACGGGACGATCCACAATCCGCAGTGGCTTGGGTAGGGTCATAAAGACGAGCCGCATGGAACCCCGGGGTAGCGCCTTCGGCGCTTCATGAAGTTACACACCTACCCTTCCCATCTGCCTTCGCGCAAAGGCGGCGCTACCGCAGATGGAAAGAGTGGGGCACCCGGAACGGCAGGAGCGCAAAGCTTAAACGTAAGCGCAGAAGCCCAAGGCTAGTCAGAAAGTCAGAGGCGCTGGGCTGTGACTGGCAGAGCGACGCGGCTCAATCGACTGCGAATCCAATTCCAGGCGCGCTCCAAATCGGCCGCGTCGATGAATAGGACGTAGGCCGACAGAACGTCCCATTGGAACAATGGGACGTTTATGGAGTATTCGAGAGATAGATGGAAAAGCAGTCCAAGTGACAATAGGACGTAGCGAAATTCTTTCACCCAGATCAGAACACCTAAAGAGAATTCCAAAACTAGGGCGAACCAAGTTCCCAGCTTGAGTATGGTGGGGCGGAGAAGCCACTGGGGCACCGGGAAACGCTGAAATTCGCTCAGGTGATAGACATAGTAAAGCGCCGTTCCTTGCACCCAGGGAAGGCCCTGGATTTTCCAGCAGAACGATGCGAAATACATGACCGCCAATTCGAACTGAATCATTCGCTGCGCCCATGGTCTCCGCGGCTGCAATTGAGAGTCGCCCTTCCCCCGCCAAATGCGAATGAGGCGATCGACGGAAAGAGCGGCCCCGGCGGGAGCAAACATCAGGAAGAAGCCAGCGACTCGCAAGAACGTGTCGCCGCCATGAGTGATATATAGATTTCGTTGCTGCATGGAGGCGAGGCAAATAAATACGATCACGCTGTTGAGGCGAGTGAACAGGCCGGCAGTGAGGAGTATGGCTGACGCGAGGAATACCCAGAAAAACGCCTCGACCCAGGCGTTCGTTTGCGGAAGGACCGCCAACAGGTTTAGGCGCATACCTGGTTCGAGTTGGTGCATCGTGGAGAGACTCACCCACGCATGGGGACCATACCAAGCGAGCCAGTCGGGCCTGAGCAACACCAGGGTAGCGATGACCAACGTTCCATAGATCGCGCGGAACAAGCCAATGGGTACAGGCGACTGCGGCGCAAAGAAGAATCTATTCCACGCGTCGACCAGGGATCGCAGCCTCACTGCAAATCCTCGGGCTGCACAACGTAGTTGTAGAAAACATCCACGTTCCAAGGCCCGTGATCGGATGTGCCGGCAGCGGGAGGAATTATGTCCGACCATCTGATGACCAGCATCACTCTTTGCGCGGGATTGGAGGGATTGGCATTCAGGCGTGCGATATAGCGTGCGGCGTCGGGCCACAGAGCGGCGTCGTCGCGGTCTTGCAGGTTTTGCTCGAACTTACGGTAGCGTTCCTTGAAGTAGCGGCGGGTTAAGCTGAGCAGCTCCATTCGAGGGAAAGGCCACAACTGACTCGATCCGTCTTTGTAAATGACGATGGCCTCGAAGTAGGAGTTAGCTGACTCCGGCTTCGGTGAAAACATATCCCAAGACTGAAACATCCCGGACCACACCATGTATGGCCGTATTCGTTCTCTGAACCGCAGAATTAACGCGCTGGTGCTAGGTATGCACCAGGCAGAGATGACGACAAGGTAAAAAATCAGGAAAACGTTAATGGCGGTGCGTTTTGCACCCTGCAGCCAACGGGTTTGGTTCGACCGGTTGAAGGCGGGCTCAGCTTCGGGAGTTTCGGGCGCCATTTTTTGCGAGGCCAAGTGTGGCCAGGCAATCCAACATTATGCCAAGTGGCATGGGAACAGAAATGAAAAACACAGATAGGCGGCTGGACCGGAAAGGCCCAGTCAGATCGGGTTGCGAAGAACTGTAAGGCGCTGATGAATCAAGCACTCTATATCTAGAAAAGATTCCACAGGAACTGGTTGTAGACCTCGTGGTGATACTGCACTTCGGGAGCTTTCACGAAGGTGCCTAGCGACCGAGGGCAACGGTCGGCAGCAGCCTGCTTGAGATCGGCGTAACGGGCTTTCACGTCTTCGCCGAGGAGCTTGGTCGCCCAGTCCGCGCTGCGGAAGAGTTCCAGCGCGGTGTAGACGTTGTCCGGAAGGTAGCGCTGGGCCTGGCGAAGATTTTTGATCTTTGAAGTTTCGCCGTCGATCCCCGACTTGAAAATGGAGTACAGAGCCAGATACGGGTTGGCATCGGGCGCCACCGAACGAACCTCGACGCGGGAGCTCTTCTCATTGCCGAGCGGGATGCGAATCATCGAACCGCGATCGACGGGTGAGGCCTTGATCTGGTTGGGCGCTTCGAAGTGCGGGTCCAGGCGGCGGTAAGCATTGACGCTGGCGTTTAGCAGCAGACAAATATCGTTGGCGTGGGTCAGAATGCGGTCCACGAACGACCATCCCGCCTTGCTCAGCTTTTCATCACCCTTCGGATCCCAGAAAAGATTCTTGCCGCCCTTGCTGATGGAAACGTTGGTGTGCATTCCGTTGCCGTTCACACCCACCACCGGCTTGGGCAAGAAGCACGCGGTGAGCCCCATGCGGGTGGCCACCTGGCGGCAGATCAGTTTGTACAATTGGATCTGGTCGGCGGCGGCGACCACTTCGCCGTAGCCGTAGTTGATTTCAAATTGGGAGGGAGCAACTTCGGGATGGTCCTTCTCGTTTTCGAATCCCATCGCGCGCTGGACTTCCGCGGTGGTATCGATGAAGGTACGCAGATGATCGCTCGGAAGCGAGTGGTAGTAGCCGCCGGTATTGACGTAGTCGAATTTCTGGGTCTGGTAGTAGTGGCGTTCGGCGTCGCAGCCGTTGAATAGAAAGCCTTCAATTTCATTGGCGGCGTTGAGGGTGAAGCCGTCCTTCTTGTACTTGTCTTCGGCGTAGCCCTTCAAAACGCCGCGAATGTCGGCGCGGTACGGTGAGCCGTCCTTATCGATCACTTCGCCGAAAACCAGAACTTTGCCGGAACCAAAAAAATCGGCCGGGCCCCAATAAAAAGCGCTCCAGTCCATACCCAAGCGCAAATCGCTTTCGCGCTGTGCGGTGAAGCCGCGAATGGAAGAGCCGTCGAAGGTGAGGTTGTCCCAGCTCTTGACCAGGAATTTCTTGTCGTAGTCCAGCATGTGCAGGCGGCCTTCGAGGTCACTGAACATCACCGTGACGGCCTTGATGCGCTTCTCGTCGTGGAGATACTTGATGCGCTCTTCCTGAATCTTGTGCGGGGCAACGCGCTTCTTGCGCTGATCCTTGGCGTGCAGGTTCAGTTCTTCGAGTTCGTCATAAGAGAGGGCCAGAAAATTACGCAGTTCGGTGAACATGAATCTCCTCTGGTTCGGGGATGCGGCGCGCTAGCGTTGACGTTTTTGACGAACAGGAACTGTCCATGCAGCACTAGGTTAGCGCGGGCCAGCCCATGGGTCCAATCGAAAAAATACGTTGACGTTATCGAAATAGATGATCCATCCAATCCGAAAAACCTGCGAATAGGCATTCTCTTTCGTGGTGTGCCTGCTGCCGGCTGCCCCTAACTTCCCGTTTAACAATCAGATGCGAGGCGGGACTTATGAATCCCTTATGGCTTCCTCACCGGTTCCAAACGCCGCCGTGATAGCATGCCTGCGCGCTCGAAGTTACCGCGCAGGAGAAGAACACCATGCCTATCTACGGGCAGCCGGAAGGTCCCAATTTTGATTATTTGAGTCGCAACGCGTCACGTATGGCGAAACTCGTGCTGATCCCGTTCGCGGTACTGGTGATTCTGATTATCTTTGTGACGTTCGTCACACGGGTCACGCGGATCGAAGCCGGGCATGTGGGAGTGGAAATTAATTTGGCGGGGAGCCAGCGAGGCGCGTCGGAAATCCCGATTCGAACCGGGTGGGTGGTATACAGCCCGTTGCGCACACAGATCATTGAATTTCCGACCTACGTGCAAACGGTGAAGTGGACGCGCAGCCTTGACGAAGGGCACCCGGTGAATGAGGAAATGGGATTCAACTCCAAGGAGGGCATGGAGATTTCGGTGGACGTCTCGCTTTCCTATGCGATTGAACCGCAAAAGGTGCCGGACTTCTATGTGAAGTACCGGGTCAGCGACTTGGACGTCTTCACGCACGGTATCCTGCGCGACATCGTTCGCAATTCGCTCAACGAGGTGGCGTCCACGTTTAAGATATTTACGGGGAGCACAAGGCGGAATTCCTGAAGAGGGTGGAAACGCTGATCCAGGAGAAAGTGGCTCCGGTGGGCGTGAGCGTCCAGCAGTTTGGATTCATCGGTGCGCCGCGTGTTCCGGACGTGATTGCCGCGGCCATCACAGCGAAAGCGCAGGCGATTCAGCAGGCCGAACGCGCGCGGAACGAACTGGCCACCACGCAAGCCGAAGCGGCGAAGAAGATTGCGGAAGCGGAAGGCGACGCCAAATCGCTGGTTACACGCGCGCAGGGAGAAGCGGACGCCAATCGAATCCGGCAGAGTTCGCTGACGCCGCAACTGCTGGACCTGCGGCGGATCGAAAACAATCGCGCGTTGATCGATAAGTGGGACGGCCAACTGCCCAAGGTGCAAGCCGGCCAGGGAAATGGAATGCTGCTGCAACTGCCCAAAGTCGAATAGCCGCGGTCAAGAGCCAGCATCGCGGTCATCGCATTGGCGAGCTACTCGGAGCGGAGGGCGGTGAGCGGGTCGACGCTTGCCGCGCGCCTGGCGGGCAAGTAGCAAGCTAGAATCGTGACGCCGAGGAGAAGTACGGAAGCGATCGCGAGCGGCGTGGTTTCGACGCGGTGAACCTCGCTCAAAAAGCTGGCCACCACGCGATTGAGCACTATCGCGAGGATCGAGCCGATGACCATGCCGGCCCAGGCGATCGCCAAGCCACGCCGCAGGATCAACGATAGAATTTTCAGTTGGTCCGCGCCAAGCGCAACACGCACGCCGATTTCACGCGTGCGTTGCGCCACCGCAAGAGCCATCACGCCATAAACTCCCAGGGCCGCCAACAACAAACCAAAGACGCCGAAGAAGCTCATCACCCGGGCGCCGAGCCGTTCTCTTACGAGCGATTCGGAATAGTAGCGATCCATCGCGGAGACATCGTAAACCGCGAGGGATCCATCCACCCGCCAAACCGCTTGTTTAATGGCTGGCATCACGGCGTTGGGATCGATGGCCGAGCGGATCATCAGATAGATCGAGTCGGCTGCGGCGGCGGATGCTTGCTGGGCGTAGGGCAGGTACCAGGTTTCCGTAGGATCACCGGGATCGCCGACATCGTGGACGTTTCCGACGATACCAACCACAGTGATCCACGGCATGTTCGCACGAGCGAATCGAATCCGTTTGCCGAGCGCATCCTGACGGGGCCAAAAGCGTTTCGCCATCTGGTCGCTGACGATTGCGACCGGCTCACCTGCGTCGTTGTCCATATCGGTGAAGGTTCTGCCGCGGAGCAGGGGAATGCCCATGGCGCGAAATAGTTCGGGGCTGATCAGGCGACGATTGACGTCGAACACGCTGTTGAGATCTTGCGTTCCGACGCCTTCTACGAAGACTGAGGCACTCCAGGTTCCGCCTCCGAGCGGATTGACGGTGGTGGCCGAGACGACGTTTACCGCAGGGGTGGCGCGAATTTCATCAAGAATGCGGCGAAGGAGCGCGGTTCGGCGCGGACCCGGGGCGTAATTCGCTGGCGAAGGGGTGAACTCCATGGTGAGCAATTGATGCGGCTGAAATCCGAGCTCGCGATGCTGCAGGCGCCGAAAATTTTCCATCATCAATCCCGTTCCGGCTAACAGCACCAGCGCGAGGGCCGTTTCGATAATGACGAAGGCGGTCAGCATTCGATTGGTGGAGCGGCCGTGCTCCGCGCCCGACCGTCCTCCTTCTTTCAGCATTTCCGGCCAGCGGTTGGCGTCCTATGTGGGCGTGGGAATCACCGCGGAAACGAGGCCCGCCAGCAACGACACCAGTACCGCAAAACAAACGACGCGGATGTCCAACTGGGTGGCGCTCATGCCCAGTTGGGCGCTGATGTTGGTGGGCAAAATCGTGTCGGCGTAGTGGTTCAACCAGGTGGCCAACAGCAGACCGCAAGCGCACCCAAGAATGGCGAGCACCATGCATTCGATCAGGGTTTGCTGAAATTGGCGCGCGCGGCTGGCGCCGAGCGCGGCGCGAATGGCAAATTCCTTGACGCGAATCACCGACCGGGCCAGCGACAGATTGGCGACGTTGACGCAAGCGAGCAAGAGCAAGAATCCGACGATGCAGAGGAGGGCCAGCATGGTGCCGTCTTGATTGTCGGTCAGGTTTTCGCGCAAGGTGATCGCGGTCATGGCATAGGCGGGCAAAGTCTCCGGATATTTTTCCTTGATGCGAGCGGTAACTTCTTCGAGCGACTGACGCGCTTGCTCGACGGTGACGCCCGGTTTGATGTGCGCGAAAATGGCGAAGCCGCGCGAGCGGTCGGCGGGGTCCACCACAAACGGAACCCACACTTCGGCGTTGTAGGGGAAATTGAATCCGCGCGGCATCACTCCAACGACCCGGAAACTCCGGTTATCGATGTGCATGGAGGCGCCCAGGATCGATGAAGCCGAGCCGAAATGGCGCTGCCATAGACCGAGGCTGATGAGCGCGACGCCGCTGTTTACGCCTTGCTTTTCTTCGTCGGGCGAAAAGTCGCGTCCCAGGAAGGGCTGCACCTTGAGCGTGGAGGACCAGCCTGCGGATCGATAAATCACCGAAACGCGTTCGGGCTCGCCTCCGCTGGTGAGGGTGAGGTTCTCGCCGCTGAGGGCCACCATGCCGTCGAAGGCGCGATTCGCCTCTTCGAGGGTGGCCACGTTCTGGCTGTGCATTCCGAAGGTTTGGCGGTGGCCATCGGGTCCCCGCAGCGAATCGAGCAAACGCAGGACGCGATCCGGTTCAGGAACCGGTAGTGGCCGGAAAAACGCGGTATTCACCAAACTGAAGATTGCCGCATTGCCGCCGATGCCGAGGGCGAGCGTGAGAACCACGACGGCGGTGAAGGCCGGCACTTTGGCCAACAAGCGGTTGGAATAACGAAGATCCTGCAAGATGGAGTGCATCGGATGCGACCTCGGGGCGACTCGCGGCCCGGCCAACATACGAGCGGTCTGCCCGGCAGTGTTAGACGCGCTGGCCGGACTTTCGCATCATTAGTTCTTACCCATCGTTGCCGATTTCTACTTAATCGTTCGCCTGCAAATCGCGTGCCGGTGAGCGTTTTGGGTGTCACTTTGGGCCATTGTGGGTGCGGCTGAGTGGCACTGCGGCTTACCGCGCTGACCATCGCCACCTGCGCGGGTGAAATTCGCTAGAACTCGTCGTGGAAGGCGACTTCGCCGGTGACGGCCAGTTGATATGCGGAGACGCGGCGCTCGAAGAAATTGGTCAGCTCTTGCACGTCTTGCAGTTCCATGAAGCCGAAGGGATTTTTCACGTGGAACACTGTGGCGATGCCCAGCGCCTCGAGACGGCGATCGGCTACGTATTGGAGATACTGGAGCATCTCGTTGGGTGAGAGGCCGCTGACGCCCAGGCTGAGAGTGTCGTTGGCGAAGGCCATTTCGCAGTCCACCGCTTCCTTAATCATTTCGGTCACGCGCGTTTCGAGTTCCCGATCGAAAATGCCGGGCTCTTCCTTGCGGACTGTTTTGATGACCTCGAACGCGAAATCGATGTGTGCGCTTTCGTCGCGGAACACCCAGTTGGTGCCGGTCGCCAAGCCTTGCAGCAGGCCGCGCGATCGCAGGAAATAGACGTAAGCGAACGCGGCGAAAAAGAACAGGCCTTCGATGCAGCAGGCGAAGCAGATGAGGTTCATCAGAAAATTGCGGCGGTCTTCGATGGTGCGGATTTCGGTGAGGCCATTGATGGAATCGATCCAGCGAAAGCAGAATTCGGCTTTCTTGCGGATTGATTCGATGTTTTCCACGGCGTCGAAGGCGCTCTTGCGCTCTTCCGGGTCGGAAATGTAGGTGTCCAGCAGCGTCAGGTAAAATTCAACGTGCTGAGCTTCCTCGAAGAGCTGGCGGGAGAGGTACATTCGCGCTTCGGGCGAATTGATGTGCTTATAGAGATTGAGAACCAGATTATTTCCTACGATCGAATCGCCGGTGGCGAAGAAAGCCACCAGGCGGTTGATCAGGTGGCGCTCTGCTGGAGTCATCCGCTGTTGTAAATCGGTCAAGTCGCCGGCGAGGTCCACTTCCTCGACGGTCCAGGTATTTTTGATGGCGGCTTTGTATTGGTCGTAGAACGCGGGATATTTCATGGGCCGCAAGGTCAAATCAAATCCTGGATCGAGAATCATGTGAATCTCCTTGGAAGCGGCGAGTTACTGGCACACATCGCAGGACTGCAGATTTTCGAGCGAGCAAGCCACGGCGGAAGTGTTAGTAGGGGCTGCGACCGGCACGGTGGTTTTCGAAATTTCTGTGGCCGGCCGGGAACGCAGGTAATAGGTGGTCTTCAGGCCTCTTTTCCACGCGTACATGTACATGGAAGAAAGTTTTCCGATGTTGGGACTTTGCACGAAGAGGTTGAGGGATTGGCTCTGGTCGATGAACGCTCCGCGGTCGGCGGCCATGTCGATCAGCGAACGCATCGGAATTTCCCAGGTGGTGCGGTAAATCGCGCGGACTTCCGCGGGAATTTCAGAAATGCCCTGAATCGAGCCGTCGGCCATTTTGATGCGGGTGCGGATGTCGTCGGTCCACAGCCCGAGAGCCTTAAGTTCGTTGACCAGGTAGCGATTGATCTGCAGGAAATCGCCCGAGAGCGTCTCGCGCTTGAAGAGATTGGAAAGCTGCGGTTCGATGCACTCATATGCGCCGACGATCGACGCGATTGTCGCGGTGGGCGCCACCGCCAGCAGCAGGGAATTGCGCAGGCCGTTGCGCCGGATCTGTTCGCGTAGTTCGTTCCAGCGGGCGGGGTCTTCGGGTGTGACGCCCCACAGATCGAACTGCAAAACGCCTTGTGCGGCGCGGGTTCCCGCGAAGGCGGGGTGTGGGCCGAATTCGGCGGCGAGGGCCGCGGATCGCTCCAGCGCATGGTAGTAAATCTCCTCCTGGATCCGCTTCGAGAGCCGGCGAGATTCCGGGGCATCGAAAGGCAAGCGCAAAGAGAAGAACAGGTCTTGCAAGCCCATCACGCCGAGGCCGACGGGACGCCAACGGCGATTGGCGGCACGGGCCGCGGCGATGGGATAGAAATTGATGTCGATCACGCGGTC
>Ga0302326_10005393_pt1 | contig 29153 bp, 18 predicted proteins | sample Palsa_T0_3_FD_202264 | JGI IMG/M metagenome (GOLD analysis project Ga0302326, IMG submission 202264) | Peat permafrost microbial communities from Stordalen Mire near Abisko, Sweden - Palsa_T0_3 | ecosystem: Environmental > Terrestrial > Soil > Palsa > Peat permafrost | place: Sweden: Abisko... | reverse complement strand
CTTCGGTGAATTCCGGCAACGAATCGGCCTTGAATGGAAGGTAGCGCGTAACTTTGCTCCCGTCGAAATCGCGTATCCAGCCTCCCGTGAGGACCCAGGTATTCTCGCTTGCCTCCCAAGTGGCGCGTGTGGCAAAAACGCGCCGGCGCATCTGGAAGGTTTTCGGATCCAGCTCAAAGATGCTCAATCCGCCAAAAAGTTGACGGTCCCAGTCGAAAAGCTCGTAGTTAAAAACCTTGTCATTTTCACCGAAGATCCACTGGTGGGCGGGCTGGAAATATGTCTGGGCTGGGCGGCCCTTGATTTGGTTGCGAAGCGCGTCCTGGCGCTGATTGGCGTAGGGCAGGAATGTGTCGTCCAGAAGAAACATAGTGCCGGCGAGGATGCAGCCTGCCAAGGTCAGGGGAAGAACGATGCGATAGAGACTTATGCCACTGGCCTTAAAGGCGATTACTTCGTTGTTTTTCGCCAGCACGGCGAGAGTGACCAGCGTGCCCACCAGGCAGGCGAGTGGGGAAAGTTGATACACCATAAGAGGTACGAGATATCGAAAATAATCGAGAACCATCGAAACCGGGATGTGGTTTTTCGAGATGTCTCCTAGCAGATCGAAGAGCGTGAAAGCATCGAAGATGAGCACGAAGCCTGCAAGCAGGACAATGAAGTAATAGAAAAACTGCCGCAAGAGATACATATCCATCAGCATGGGAAATCCCACGGAGCTCCCAGCGCCGATCGTTTGGCGAATTCCGACGGTGGGGCTCGTCACCGAAGTTGATCCATTGGAAGCGGGGCCGTTGGACGCGGGAATCGGCGCCGCGTCGGATTCCAGACGCTGTGATTTCCTTTGTCGAGTAAATACGGATTCAAACGCCGCTCCGATTCGGCTTGGCTTGCGGATACTTTCAATGCGCCGCAGGAAGAAGAGTCCCACTACGGCGGCGACTATATTCGCTCCCCAGATGCCTGCCCATGGAGAGATGGAACCTTGTTGCGCCATATGCGCACCAGTGACGAACAGAAAGTAATAGCCTCCAATGAGCACCAGTGTAAGGACCAAGCCGGCTGCCCGCCCGCCTCGACGCGGGCGCACACCAACGGGCACTCCGAGGAGCGCGAAGACGAGACAAGCGGCGGGAAACGCAATCCGCCGGTGGAATTCTACGCGAGCGTCGCGCCAGTTGGGTCCACTGTCCGCAATAAGGCCGGAAACGGATTGCTCGGCGTCAGAAATGACTGTACTTTTGACACCGGTTGCGGAGGCGGAAAGGTCAATCGGAATATCGCTCTGACCAAATGTGGTGACGCTGTAACGGTTGGGGTCTTTCGGGTCGTAATCGTGGGTGCTGCCAGAGCCCAGGTGTAGCTCAATCTGATTCGTTTCGGCACCGGCGACGACCTGAGCGCTCTGCGCCAGCGTCAAGCTCGACGTGGCGGCGGAAGATTGCGCGGAGGACGCCAAGAAAACGCCGCGCCAACGCGTCGCTGCAGCTTCAACATCTTGCACGTATAATACGAAGTGGGGAAAGCGCTCGTCGAAAACGCGGGGCTGGACGGCAAACGGGGCCTGCGACGCAAGTATCTGCTGCTCCAAACGGGCAAGAGTGCGCCAGGACATGGGGATAAACCAGAAGGTAAGCACGAGCGTGAGCAGCCCGCATCCGAGCGCCACGAAACCAATGGGGACAAGCAACCTGCGCAGGCTGATTCCCGAAGCGTGGATTGCGACGATTTCGCTATCGGCGGAAAGACGGCCAAGCCCGATGAGAACGCCAACCAGAACGGCCATTGGGATGGTAAAGGCGAGGACCGGCGCGAGCGAACAAATGAAGAGCAGCGCGACAGTTCGTATGCCGCCCGAGTGGCGAACGAGCAGATCCATCAAACGAACAAGCTGCGGAACGAAGAAAACGAAGGTGAAGACAGCGAGGCCGAGCAAGCAGTGCGAGGCCACTTCGCGACCGATATATTTATCGAGCAGGCGCATGTTTGCGCGAGGGCATTCTAGCATGCTAACGGAGAGCAACGCAGGGATGGCCGGCTTTAGGAAGACGAAAGAAATTCATGAGGAGTTCATGCAAACCGAAGGCCCGCGCCGTTGAGCCGCGTTAACCTCGCAATACTCTGGCACATGCACCAACCGCAGTACCGCGATCCATTCAGCGGGCGCTATATGCTGCCTTGGACGCGTTTGCATGCCTTGAAAGATTATTGGGGCATGGTGAAAGTCCTGGGGGAATTTCCGGGTGTGCACGCGACTTTTAATTTTGTCCCGCTGCTTGCCGCGCAAATCGAAGAATACGCGGGCGGAAAATTCCACGAGCCCTGGTTTGATCTGGCTTTTGCGCCGGCGGGTTCGCTGGACTCCGGACAAAAACACGAAATTCTTGAGCGCGCATTTCAAGTGAACGAAAACTTCGTGCGCCGCTGGCCGCGATTTGCCGAGCTGCAACTGCAGGTGAAGTCGGCCGGGACGGAATCCTGCGTCGCCCGGTTTGATTTGCGAGATTGGCGCGACCTGCAATTGCTGTCACAGCTGGCATGGATGGACGAGGAGTACATCGCCAAGGACCCCGTCGTGACCGAACTATCGCGGAAAGGGGCGGGCTACACGGAAGAAGACAAAGAAGCGCTGCGCGAGAAGCAGCTTGAGTTGTTGGGAGCTGTCCTGCCGGAATACAGGCTAGCGGCGGAGCGCGGGCAAATCGAAATCTCCACCACGCCTTATTACCATCCAATCCTTCCTCTACTCTGCGACACGGACATCGCACGGGTTTCGAACCCTCACACGCCGCTGCCGCAGCCCGCTTTTCGTTATCCGGAGGATGCGCGGGAACAGTTGCTGCGGTCGCGTCAATATCACGAGCGAGTCTTCGGGAAACCGCCGGTCGGATTATGGCCATCGGAAGGATCGGTGTCCGACCAGGCGCTCGAGATTGCCATGGAGCTAGGATTTAAGTGGTTCGCTACGGATGAAGGCGTTCTGGGCCGGACGCGAAACATCGGATTCTGGCGAGACGCATCAGGGTATCCGCAAAACGGCCCGGACCTTTATACGCCGTGGAAATTGCAGCGCGGAGGACGCGAGATCACGGGATTTTTTCGGGATCATTACGTGTCAGACCTCGTCGGCTTCGTGTACAGCCGGATGAGTGCAAGTGCGGCCGCCGAGGACTTGCATCGAAGAATTCGCGCGATTGGCGACCGCGAACCTGCCGGGAGCACGGCGACCGTGAGCATCATTTTGGACGGAGAAAACGCCTGGGAGTTTTACGCCGAGAACGGGCGGGATTTTCTGAGGCAATTTTACCGGCGCGTGCAGGATGACGCGGAAATTCGCACGTTAACCATGAGCGAAGCTGCCGATGCGCGCCCGGATGCGCCGAAACTCGACGGAATTTTTCCTGCTTCGTGGATCAACGCGAATTTCGACGTGTGGATCGGACACTCGGAAGATGTGCGCGCCTGGGATCTGCTGCGGGATGCGCGTGAAACTTACGCCAAGGTTGTGCAACGCGCCGCATCAAATGGCGACGCCGGGCCCGCGGAACCCGGTTCAACCGCTTCCATAAAGCGCGCCCATGAAGCGTTACTTGCGGCTGAAGGAAGCGATTGGTGCTGGTGGTACGGGCCGGAACACGCCTCTTCTAATGATGCGGAATTCGATGAGTTATATCGCCAGCATTTGACCGAAGTTTACACCGCGCTAGGTGAGCACGTACCCGACGCGCTGCTGCATCCCATCAAGCGCGCGCCCGAACGCTCGCGGCGCGAAACGCCGGAAGCATATCTGGATGTAAAGGTTGACGGCCGCGAGAGCAGTTACTTCGAGTGGCTGGGAGCCGGACTATATGCCACGGACCGGCGTGGCGGCACCATGCATGGCCGGAGCTACGTGCTCGGCCAGCTTCGTTACGGATTTGGCCCGGAACACTTTTATCTGCGAGTTGACCCAACCGAAGCGATTGCCGAGATTCCGGACTTTCAATTCCGGCTGACGATGTGGGATTCGCGAGAGACCCGGCTCACCGTGAGAGTGACCGGCGGAAAATTCGCCGGATGCATCCTCGAGCAGGGCGGCGCGTGTTTGTTGCATCCGGAAACTTTGGTGTCGGCGGCGTTCGACAAAATTATTGAAGTGAGCCTGGCGCGGGAATTGTTTGACCTGAAGAATCGCAAGTCGCTGCTCTTAAGCGCGGCGCTATGGGAGAGCGGCTTGCCGATCGACGTCCTGCCGATTGACGGAATGTTGGAACTAAGTTTGGGAGAAGAAAATTTCGCCTGGAACGCGGAATAGCAGGAACCCGGAATATAAAACCCCAAGACTCTCCGTATTAGTACGCTGCCTCGATTAGGTATTTAAGCTCCTCGTTTCATTTCGGAAATTCAACTATTGTCCGCGTAACCCTTTCAGCACGCTTGGGACTGCACACCAAGAGCACTCGGCTCGGCGGTTTTGGGCCATAAAAGCAGGAACCGAAGGCAGGTTCCGGCGGAGAAGCTCATGCGCTTAAAGGGGTATTTTGTTTGCCTTTTTCTGGCCACTGCAATCGCAGCCTTCCTCGTAGAAACTAATCAGCAGGGGAAATTACACGGGCAGGCCATATTGCCGGGCGTTCGTTCGGCTGCCAATTTTCGGCCGGCACGTGCCGCGGCCGTTGGATCGCGTTCGCGAGTGGCGTGCGCTGTCGATCGGGACTGCGCTTCATCGTTTTCTCTCCCGATGACGATCGAAGCCAATCAAGGGCAGGCCGAACCGCGCGCGAAATTTATTGCCCGAGGCCAAGGCATCACAGCACTCATGACCACAGAAGGTATCGAAGTGGTTGTCGGGTCGGCGCAAAAAGGAACGGCGGGGCGCGTGGTGAAGATCAAATTCGGCAGAGAATTGGCGGAAGACAAGCCAATCTCCCAGTCAGGCGAATCCACCGCTGAAAAAACAAAACGGCCTCGTCGTGCTTCGTCCGCAGCGCCGGGCGGGGCGCACTCCAGACGAAGAAGGAAAAGCGGCGGGGCGTCGGGAACGTCACGTCGCCGGCGAGCTAGGAAGAAAGCGGCGCGGCCTCGAATCCGCCGGAAACGCGCGGCGGGCAATTCCGCTCCGACGCAGAGGCAAGTGCCGCATCAAACCGCGCCCATGATTCCTACCGCGCCCCGTGAAAAGAATCCTCCCAGCGGCGATGCCGGAAGCTTGCAGTGGCATGGAGATGGACGGTTAGCGGCCGAGACGAATTATTTCTTGGGCAACGACCCAGCCAACTGGCGAACGCATGTGCAACATTTTTCGCGCGTGATTGCCCGGGCAGTCTTGCCGGGCGTGGATGTAGTCGCTTACGGAAACGAGCGTGCGCTCGAATACGATTTGCGCGTGGCGCCGGGAGTGGACGCACGGGGTTTGCGGCTGCAGATTTCGGGTGCGGATGGAATGAAGCTTGATGTGAACGGGGACCTTGTAATCATCGCCGCCGGACGAGAAATTCGGATGAAGAAGCCGGCGATGTATGAAGAGATGACGGGCGAGGAATTGTCTAACAGCGACTCTGCGAACCTGAAGCTGCAACGACGGCCTGTCGCTGGAGGTTACACGATTGAGGCTGATGGGACCGTAGGCTTCCGAATCGATGCGGCCGACGTTGCGACTCGCTTGGACCAGGCAAAACTGTCGATGCGCGGGACGAAGAATTTCGCCGGTCTGGGGACCCTGGTGATTGACCCATCGCTCAGCGTTTCGTATTCGACTTTTCTAGGCGGCACTGGCGACGACAGCGCGACGAGCGTCAAAGTGGATTCGTCTGGCAACGTATACGTAAGCGGCACGACCACGTCAGCAGCGACTTTTTCGGAAACGTCAACACCGCCAACAAAGCTTGGCCCGGGCGGCGGAGCCTCCGATTATTTCGTCGCGAAAATCGAGCCAGCGACGCCCGCGAGGTGCGGACTTAACCCTCCAGCGTACTGTCTGGCGTACTTGACGTTTATCGGCGGCAGTGGAGACGAAGAGGGAGGATTTCTGGCGGTTGATGCAAACGGAAACGCAGCGATTGCCGGGACCACCACGTCCAGCGATTTCCCGGTCTTCCCGGTCACGGGCGGAAGTGCGGGAATGACCGGCGCAAATAACGCTACGATTACGGAGATTGATCCGCACGGGGCGCATCTCGTTTTCTCCACACTTTTCGGCGGCAACGGAGCGGAGGCCACCCAGGGCCCGGGCGGAATTGCCGTGGACAACTCCGGAAATGTTTTTGTGGCCATGGACACGAGTTCCACGAATCTGCCGGTTACGAATGCGCTGCCGGGGGCATTTCAACCTGTCTATGGAGGCGGCATCAGCGACGGTTTTCTCGCAGTCTTCCAGCCGCCGAGTGCGCCGGGTACGCCAGCGACTTTGATTTATTTCACCTACTTGGGACTGAACGCGCAAGCGAGCGTCGCGGGAGTTGCAGTGGATTCCGACGGCAACGCGTTCCTCGCGGGATTCACATCGAACCCTAACGGAACGTTGAATACCACGAACGGGTTTCAACCCAACTATGGCGGAGATCCGTTCGATGGGTTTGTGATGAAAATAATACCGTTCGGAACGGAAGCCGGTCTGTCGTATGCCACGTTTCTTGGAGGCGGAAGCTCAGACAAGGCGCTGGCCATTGCGGTGGGAGCGAATCTGCCAGCTACGGCGTACGTCACAGGGTCAACGCAATCGTCAAACTTTCCGATTGACGGCTCAGTCACGGCGCTGCAGACCAGCTTAAAAGGTACAACGAATGCGTTTTTGGCCGTTATTTCGCAGGAGACCACTGGCGTGACTTCGCTCGCGTATTCCAGCTATCTGGGCGGCTCGGAGACAGATACGGGACAAAGTGTTTGGTTCGGCGCTGTGAACCAGATCTATGTGGCCGGTACTACGACGTCCTTTGATTTCCCCCGGCAGGATAATTTTCAGCCGTTCAATGGCGACTCCGACGCATTCGTGACCATGCTCGATCCGACTTCGGCAGGCACGGCTTCGCTGCTTTATTCCACGTTCCTCGGCGGGACGGCGCCGATTGGCGTGACGGCTGGATCGAGCGGAAACGCGGTCACCGTGGATCCATCGGGCAATGTGTATGTCGTCGGGGCCACAACTACTGCGGATTTTCCGCGCGCTGGAAATCCAATGAATGGAATACAACCTACGTGCGCCAGTTGCCAGTTATCGCCGCCCGGGAATGATGCGTTTGTCGTGAAAATCGCGGCGAGCTCGATGGCTAATCCGAGCGTTTCGTTCGGTTTAGCAAATGTGAACTTCGGGTCGCAGCCGGTAGGCACGGCGAACACTGCGCAATTACCGGTAGCAATCATTAATACGGGCAACGCGCCTCTTACCATCTCCGGCATCAGCATAACTGGCGCAAACAGCGGCGATTTCTCCGCCGTTAACCCGGAGCCCTGTTTGGCGTCGCCGATTAGCGTCGGATCGTCGTGCGCATTCGAGATGCAATTTGCCCCGAGCGTCGTGGGCCCTGAAGGCGCATTTTTGAGTGTTTCGGAGAACACGCTCGTCCCTGGAAATCCGCAAGTCCTGGCCTTGCTCGGCACCGGAGCGGGTCCGCTGGCGGTGCCTTCACCTACGAGCATTAGTTTTGGCAGTGTGCCGGTTGGAACAACACCATCGCAGGCCGTCACCTTGAGGAACACGGGCAATCAAACACTGCTGATCACCAATATCGCTGTGGCCGGAAATAACATTGCTCAGTTTCCGCTGTCGGCGGACACGTGCGCGAGCAGCCTCTCTCCAGGTGTTAGTTGTGGATTCAGCATAACTTTCACGCCATCCGCCACTGGCACATTCAGTGCGGCGGTGAATATAACGGACAACTCGGGAAACCTGTCAGGCGCGGTGCAAGCGGTTCCGTTGACAGGAACTGCGACGCCGGAGGCACCTCTCTTAGACATTTCGCCTTCAGCGTTGGCGTTTCCGGCGCAGGCGGTGGGCAGCACGAGCGGAAACCAGACGGTGACGGTTGTAAATCAAGGGAGCGGGACGCTAAACATTTCGGCCATTGCCGTCAGCGGCAGCGGTGCGAGCAGCTTTGGAATCGTTCCAGCAGGAAGCAGTCCTTGCCCTCCAAGCGGCACGCTTGCATCGGCGGCGAGTTGCACTGTGACCATAAACTTTGCGCCGCTATCGAGCGGCACAAAAAATGCGAGCTTGAGCCTGAGCGATAACGCGTCCGGGAGCCCGCAAATGGTATCTTTGACCGGAACTGGGGTCGCACCGGCGATCACGCTGTCTGCCTCTAGCCTCACGTTTGGCGCACAGCCCGCTGGAACGGCCAGCACTCCGCAGAATGTCACCTTGTCCAATCCTGGAACCACTTCGCTCGGAATATCCGGGATCGTTTTGAACGGAACGAATCCCACGGACTTTATCGAGACAAACAATTGCCCGCAAAGTCTGGGCGTGAGCGCATCCTGCGTAATCACGGTGAAATTTGATCCTTCTGCCACTGGATCGTCGAGCCGCACGGCGTCAGTCAGCGTCTCAGACAATGCTCCGCAAAGTCCGCAGACAATCGCGCTCGCTGGTTCAGTGACGGTGGCGACGGTATCGGTTTCACCGGCAACGATCACCTTTGGAAATCAGGTGGCGGGAGGAACGAGTTCGCCGGTGGCCGTCACGGTGAAAAATACCGGGCAAGGGGCCTTGACCGTGAGCGGCGCTAGCGTTACAGACACGACGGACTTCACCCTGAAGAATAATTGTACTGGCGCGGTCCCGGCCGCAGGCACTTGTACAGTCCAAGTTACATTTCAGCCTGCGGCTCCAGCCTCGGGAGCGCAGTGCGGTTCCACCACTGGAGCGAAGAGTGCGACGCTCACACTGACGGACAACGCCACGGACAGCCCGCAATCGGTGATGCTGAGCGGCACCGCGACCGACTTCTGCCCCGACCCGCCCACGGTTGGTGGTACTAGCCAAACTGTCCCCGCGGGGGCGACGGCGGTTTTCGACCTCGACATTACGTCGATGGATGATTTTGCGGGAACCGTTGGCCTCGCGTGCACTGGCGCGGTTCCGGGCGCCGGCTCATGCACGACGTCGCCGTCAACAGTGAATGTCCCGAAAAATGGGCAGGCGCCTTTTGTCGCAAACATTCCGACAGGATCGAGCCTCGTGCGTCCGAAGGCTAGAGACTTCAGATCGCCGCCTTGGAATTGGTATCTGATTCTAATTGCACTGCTGTTGCTGCTTGGGTTGGCCAGCCTAAGTCGTCGTGCCGCGCAGCTTTCCGCCTCGTTGGGAGAAAATCAGCAGCCAGGCACAGCTTCACGTTTGTATAGGCAGCGGATGACGCGGGTTGCGCAAGCTTGCTCGCTGCTAATAATGCTTGCGCTCGTGATGTCGGCGTGCGGTAGCGGAGGCGGCGGTGGGTCATCCGTACCGCAGCCGAACACATATTCTTTCACTGTAACGGCAACGGCCGGAGGCACAACGCGCACGATTGCGTTGACGTTAACCGTGCAATAGGGTTTCTCGGACGCATGCACAGGGCGAAACCAAGAGCTGGGCCATCCTTCAGAACACTTTGACCGCGATGTCCCGAGGGCGCGCGCCGACCGGAATCAGCGTGATCAAGGAGGAGGTTTTCGCGCGGATCACGGCCAAGTCATTCGATGTAGTGTCAACCACGAGGAGAATGTCTCCGCCGGGGGTTAGAAGGCAAGTTCGAGGATTTTGGCCGACCGGAATGGGGTGTTCCACCTGACGGACATCGATCGCTATGGGAATCACGCGACCCGCTGCGGAGTCGGAAACATAGAGCTTCTGGTCGGGAGCGGAAAAAGTGCCGGCGGCGGGAGACATTCCAAGCAGTAAGAAATCGCCGACTTCGTTCGTTAGTGTGTTGACGATGAGCAGCCCATGCGCATCTCCGGAAGGTATGTAGAGCTCTCCGCCGTCGGATTTCAGTATCAAATCACCCGGTGCGCCGCCGAGAGAGAGATTAACGAGCAGGGCCGTCCTTTTTAAATCCACCACTGAAATCTCATTCGCGGTTCCGGAGGTGACGAAGACTTTTGAGCTATCAGGCAATATCGCCAGTTGCTCCGGCTGCGCCACCACCGGGACGACAGCGAGCGAAGCGAGAGTCGCGGCATCAAGAATCGAGATGGAAGAATCGTCTCGATTAGAAACTACGACGATTTTTCCCGAAGGCGCAACGCGGGCAATCCAGGGCCGGCGCCCGGCGTTCCCTCGTGCCACGATCTGGCGCGTAACACAATCGATCTCTACGATTGTGTTTGATCCGGAAGCGGCGACGTAGGCGCGTCGGCCGTCGGGAGAGAAGTCCAGCGCGTACGGTTCAGCGCCAACCGGGATTCTCGCGACGATACGATTCAGCTTGGTGTCGAGAATCCAGGCGTAACCGCCGACAGAGCTGAGGCCCCAGATTTCATCCCGGGTGGCATGTGCGCGCAACCCGCTCGGTCCTTGGCCTACCGGAATCGTTGTTACTGCCGATAGCTTCACTAAATCGACCACTGTGAGCGTGCCTTCCGCGGTGTTACCTACGTATGCAAAGAGATGAAGTCCGGGCCGCAGAAATGAAGGGCGCAGTTCCAGCGCAACCTCGCGGAAAGCAAGGCCGGCGAGAACAATGAGAAGGAAAATGAAACGGGAATTGACGCGAAGCTTCATGTTAACGGCAGAAGTATATGTGGAGAGGCGTAGAAACCGCGCTCAATTAATTGTGCGACCCAGAACGTCCGCGATCTGCCGTACTTCGCGGATGAGCTGCTCAAGTTCTTCCGGCAGAATGGATTGAGGGCCGTCGGAAAGCGCGTGGTCGGGATCGTGGTGTACTTCGACGAGCAGGCCGTTTGATCCTACGGCCACCGCGGCGCGCGAGAGCGGCAAAACTTTGTTGCGGCGTCCGGTGCCATGCGACGGGTCCACTACGATGGGCAAATGGCTGCGGCGCTGTACTGCCGGTACGACGCTGAGATCGAGCGTGTTGCGTGTGTAGTCGGAGAACGTGCGGACGCCGCGCTCGCAGAGAATCACGTTGTAGTTTCCCTCGGACATCAAGTATTCCGCGGCCATCAGGAATTCGTCGAGCGTGGCGGACATTCCGCGTTTCAGCAACACGGGCTTCCGCGAGCGGCCCGCGCGTTTCAGCAGCGAAAAATTCTGCATGTTGCGCGCTCCGATCTGAATCACGTCCGCATATTGTTCGACCAGATCGAGCGATTCGTTGTCGATCGCCTCAGTGACAATGCCCAGGCCGAATTCTTCTCGCACTGCCGCGAGAATTTTGAGGCCGGGCTCGCCGAGACCTTGGAAACTGTAAGGAGAAGTTCGGGGCTTGTAGGCGCCGCCTCGAAACAGCCGCACGCCGGCTGCTTTCACGTGCTTGGCGATTTGAAAAGCCTGCTCGTGGCTCTCAATCGCGCAGGGCCCGGCAACCATGGCGACGTCCGTGCCACCGAAGATGACATCACCCAAGTGAGTGCGTATGCGTACGATGGTGTTTTCTTCTTTTACGTCGCGGCTCACGAGCTTGTAAGGCTTGCTGACGGGGATGCACTCCACCACGCCGGGCATGGACTCGACCGAGGCGATATCCACGGTGCCGGTATTTCCGGTGATGCCGATGGCCGTGCGCCCCGAACCCGGTATCGGGTGCGCTTTGTATCCCAGCGACTCGATGCGTTCGCAAACGGCGCGAATCTGCTCCTCGGTCGCCTGAGATTGCATCACCACCAACATGAAACGCCCCCTGTGCTGAATCGAATCCAGCAGTTTACTGTATTGAGGAAGCAAGCTGCAAACGCTCGCTGGATTTGCCGGTGTCCCCATTAGGAACCGCGGCTCGTTACGCCTGTCACTTTTTCTTCGGCCTAGACCCCGCTGCGGTACAATCGTCCCATCAAAATGAAATTTGGCGTTTACATTCAGGTGCCTTTCTGCCAAACGAAGTGCACGTACTGCAATTTCCACACCGGTGTGGTGTCGCGAGACCGCTACGAACCATATGCTGCCGCGGTTTGCAGCGAAATAGGACAGACGGCTGGCTCGATTGCGGCTGAAATTATAGACGTTAGCGTGGACACTGTTTATTTCGGCGGCGGCACGCCTAGCCTGCTTGCGCCTGTTGCGCTGGAAAGCATTCTGGATAGACTGAGCGATAACTTCAGCCTTGAACGCCCAAGCCAGCAGCAATCCGCGCGAACAGACAATGCTGAAATCACGCTGGAAGCCGATCCCGAAACGATTACACGCGAGAAGGCTGAAGCGTGGCTTCGAGCTGGATTCAATCGCATAAGCTTAGGCGCGCAATCATTCAGCGACACGGAGCTGCAAGCCGCTGGGCGAATGCACCGCCGCGCTGATATTTTTGCTGCTGCCACGATTCTTCGCGAAGGCGGCTTTCGGAACATCAGCCTGGATCTGATTGCCGGGCTGCCGCACCAAACGCGCGAATCCTGGGAGGAATCGATCGAGCAGGTTTTGCGCATTCGGCCGGAACACTTGTCCATTTACATGCTCGAAATTGATGAGGGAAGCAGGCTGGGTAAGGAGTCTCTTGCCCGCGGCAAACGATACAGTGCCGCGGAAATTCCTCCGGATGATTCGATGGCAGAATTTTACGACTCCGCATGCGTGCGACTCGCGGCTGCGGGATACGAACATTACGAAATTTCAAACTGGGCGCTCGCGGGCATGCGTTCGCGGCATAATTTGAAATACTGGCAGCGGCAGCCATATCTCGGATTCGGTGCTGGGGCGCATTCGTTTGACGGCGTGAAGCGCTGGTCGAACGTTCATGATTCGGCGCAATACGTGTCCTGCATAGAGCAGGGAACTTCGCCGCGCGAACAAATCGAAACGGTGACCTCGGCGCAGGCGCTGGAAGAAGAATTGTTTTTGGGCCTGCGGCAGCTCGAAGGGATAGACCTGGAACGGATTGAACGCGACTATCACGTGAATCTGCAAACGCGGATCGCGCCGCTGGCGCAACAGGGGCTGCTCGAGCTAAATGGCAAGCGCCTGCGCCTGGCTGCGGATCGCCTGACTGTTTCGAACGAGGTGTTTGTCGAGTTGCTGGGATAAGGAGCAAACGTGTATACGTCCTCGGCGCAGGAAAAAAACGCGATGGATATTGTCGATCTGCGCAGCGATACGGTGACGCGGCCGTCAGCCGCGATGCGCCGCGCGATGGCCGAAGCGGAAGTCGGCGACGATGTTTACGGCGAAGATCCCACGGTCAACCGCCTGCAAGAACGCGCGGCGGAAATTTTCGGCCGCGAAGCCGCGCTCTTCGTGCCGAGCGGGTCGATGGGAAACCTGATCGCCATCAAAGTATGGACGCAGCCGAGCAACGAGGTTATCTGCGAACAGCGCGGGCATATCAATCAGTACGAACTGGCTTCGATGTGCGCCATTGCCGGATGCATGCCGCGCACAACGCCTGCGCCGGACGGAATTCTTACCTGGGATTTGATCGAGCCGCTCATTCGCCCCAAGACTTATTACTACTCACAGACGGGACTGGTCTCTCTCGAAAACACTCACAACATGCACGGCGGCACCGTATATCCGCCAGCGGTTACTGAGGATGTCTGCCAGCGCGCACACGCGGCGGGACTGCGAGTGCATCTTGATGGCGCCCGGATTTTCAATGCGGCGGTGGCGCTGGGGAAAACGGTCGCGGATATCACGCGCAATTGCGATTCCGTCATGTTTTGTTTGTCGAAAGGGCTTGGCGCGCCGGTGGGTTCGATGCTGGTCGGATCAAGCGAGTTCATACAGAAGGCGCACATCGCGCGCAAATTGCTCGGAGGAGGCATGCGCCAAGTGGGCGTTCTCGCGGCGGCCGGGCTGATTGCCTTGGAAGAGTCGCCAAAAAATCTGCATCGCGACCACGAAAATGCAAAGTTCCTGGCCGACGGGCTTGCTAAGATGAAGGGAATCTCGCTCGATCCAGCAAATGTGATGACGAACATCGTTATTTTCGACGTTCGTGCTACCGGCCGCACGGCAGCGGAGATTTGCTCGGAGCTTGGCAAGAGGAAGATCCTCAGCGGGCCGACGGATAAATACTCGATTCGGATGGTCACACACTGCGACGTGAACCGCGCCGGCATCGAGAATGCTTTAGCGGCGATAGCCGAAGTCCTTAGCGCACGCGCGCCCGCCGCGGCGCATTCCTAATCGGAGGGAGCGATGAGCTTCGCAAGCAATGGCCGAAAAATTGGGGCAACCGTGGGGCTCTTCGCGATATTCGTTGTATCGGGAATTTTGGTGGCAAGGGGAGACAACAAAGCGATGACGACCGAGGTGCGAAATCAACGGAACGCGGACGCAACAGCACTGCCGCAAACGACGGCAGGGAAGCCGACCGCCGAAGACGCGCGCCGCTTCGTCGAAGAGGCGGAAAGTCGCCTGCTGCCGCTGTGGGTCGCGGCTCAACGGTCCTCGTGGGTGCAGGAAACGTTCATCACACCGGACACCGAAGAAATGGCCGCGGAGGCAGACCAGGCGGTGAAAGCGGCCACTTCAGAACTGGCTGCACAAGCCCGGCTCTATGAAGGGTTGAAACTACCTGAAGACGTGGCTCGCAAACTAAAGCTAATAAAACTTTCCGTGGACATCCCGGCACCGCGCGATACAGCGGAGGGCACCGAGCTCTCGCAGATCAATGCTTCGCTGCAAAGCGATTACGGAAAAGGGAAGTGGTGCCCGGACGGCCCGCAGGGAAAATGCCTTTCGTTGAACGATCTCGAACGCATTATGGCCGCGAGCCGTGATCCCAAGGAGCTGGAACGTGCCTGGGCCGGATGGCACGCAATCGCGCCACCGATGCGAAAGCGGTACGCGCGAATGGTTGTGCTGGCCAACAAAGGCGCGCGCGAAACGGGATTCGCGGACGTGGGCGCGATGTGGCGCTCGAATTACGACATGGCGCCCGACGCGTTCAGCGCGGAACTCGACCGCCTGTGGCAACAGGTTCGGCCGCTGTACGTTTCGCTGCATGCGTACGTTCGCTGGAAGCTGGAAGAAAAGTATGGCGCCGGTGAAGTGAGCGAAGACCGGCCGATTCCGGCGCACTTGCTCGGCAACATGTGGTCGCAGGATTGGACGAACATTTATCCGCTGCTTGCGCCTGCGAACGCTGACCCTGGCTACGACCTCACGGAAATATTGAAAGCCAAAAAGATCGAACCGGTAGGAATGGTGCATTACGGAGAGCGGTTCTTTATGTCTCTGGGCTTGGCGGCGCTTCCGCAAACGTTCTGGGAACGTTCCATGTTCACCAAGCCTCAGGATCGCGACGTGGTATGCCACGCCAGCGCCTGGGACATTGATTACGTGGAAGACCTACGGATTAAAATGTGCATCGAGCAGAAATCTGAAGATTTCACCACCATTCACCACGAGCTGGGTCACAATTTCTATCAGCGCGCGTACGACACGCAGCCGGCTCTGTTTCGCAATAGCGCGAACGACGGATTCCACGAAGCCATCGGCGACACGATTGCTCTGTCCGTCACGCCTGAATATCTGAAGCAGATTGGCTTGCTTGAAAATGTACCGCCCGCGTCTTCGGACATCGGCCTGCTGATGAAGCGCGCGCTGGACAAAGTTGCGTTTCTTCCGTTCGGCCTCTTGATTGACAAGTGGCGCTGGGAGGTTTTTTCCGGGCAGGTGACGCCGGAGAATTACAACAAAGCTTGGTGGGAACTGCGCGAGAAATATCAGGGCATCGCGCCGCCGTCCGCTCGCAGCGAAGAGGACTTCGATCCCGGCGCGAAGTATCACGTGGCCGCGAATGTTCCCTACGCCCGTTATTTTCTCGCCGCGATTTTGCAGTATCAATTCCACCGCGCTCTCTGCCGCGAGTCCGGCTACAAGGGACCGCTGCATCGCTGCTCGATTTACAACAATAAGGAAGCGGGCGCTCGCCTGAACAAAATGCTCGCCATGGGAGAGAGCCGCCCGTGGCCGGAAGCGCTGGAAGCATTAACGGGCGAAAAGCAAATGGACGCCACAGCCATCCTCGAATATTACGCGCCGCTAAAGCAGTGGCTCGACGAGCAAAATAAGGGTCATAAAGTGGATTGGTAATCGCACTTAAAACAGAGCGTGCGCATGGTTATTTTGAGAGGCGTCTTGGCGGGCATCGTGGCTTTGGCAGTATGCGCATTGATTGCACCTTTACTTGCGTTGATCGTATTCGTTCTCAGATTGCGGACAGGCCCGAACGATCTGCTTATAGTGAACCTCGTCACGGCGTCGAAGTCGCCCATTTTCTGGGTTGTCGAACTCTCGGTCTTTGCCGCCTGCTTCTATCGGAAATATCGTAGTCTTGAGCGCTAGGACGATTCGGTCCGGCGATTCTCGACGCGCCGGCCGTATGGTATAAAAGGAAGCTTAGCTATAACGAAGCTTGCGCTATCGTGTGAGGTGATGTGGACTTTTCGTTAACGGACGAACAGAAGCAGCTTCGGCGAACGGTGAGAGCGTTTGCCGAAGGCGAAATACTCCCTCACGTGATGGAGTGGGACGAGGCCTCTCGTTTTCCCGCCGAACTTATTCCCAAACTGGCAGAGATGGGCATTCTTGGCGTGATTTTCCCCGAAAAGTATGGCGGCGCGGGGATGGGATATATGGAGTACGCCATCATTATCGAAGAGCTGTCGCGCGTGGACGGCTCCATCGGCATCATCGTCGCCGCGCACAATTCGCTCTGCACCAATCACATTTACAAATTTGGAACCGAAGAGCAGAAGAAAAAATACGTCGTGCCGCTGGCGCAGGGGAAGAAGCTGGGGTGCTGGTCTCTTACGGAACCGGAAGCTGGCTCAGACGCGGGCGGAACGCGAACGTCCGCGGTAAAGAAAGATGGCGGCTGGCTGCTCAACGGCTCGAAGACGTTCACCACGAACGGCCATTATGCGGATGTGTGCGTCGGCATGGCTGTCACGGATGCGGCAAAAAAGAGCCACGGAATTTCTGCGTTCATCATTGAGAAGGGCACTCCGGGTTTCCGTCCGGGGAAAAAAGAAAACAAGCTGGGCCTGCGCGCGAGCGATACCAGCGAAGTTGTTTTCAGCGATTGCAAGGTGCCCGCTGGAAATCTTCTCGGCAAAGAGGGCGAAGGCTTCGTAAACAGCCTGCAAGTTTTGGACGGCGGGCGCATCTCGATTGCTTCGCTCGGACTGGGAATGGCGCAAGGAGCCTATGAAGCGTCGTTGCGCTATGCCAAGCAACGCAAACAATTCGGGAAAGCGATCGCCGAGTTTCAGGCCATTCAGTTCAAGCTGGCGGACATGGCTATGGAGATCGAAGCGGCGCGGCTGCTCACCTATCAGGCTGCGTGGCTGGCCGATCAAGCGATCGCCGCGGGAAATCATGACGCGCGGTTCACTCGCGAATCGAGCATGGCGAAACTCTACGCGGGAGAAGTGGCCGTGCGGGTGGCCAATGAAGCGGTGCAGATTCACGGAGGCTACGGCTTCATCAAAGATTATCCGGCGGAGAAATTTTATCGTGACGTAAAGTTGTGCACGATTGGCGAGGGTACCAGCGAAATTCAACGGCTGGTGATCGCGCGGCAGATTCTCGGAAAGACGTGACGAGCGCGATGTCGAACCCTCCGCCGGTCGTTTGCCTCGACGACTGGGATAAATTCCAAAAACTCCAACGGGCAGTTTCCCTTGCGCGGCGATACGGGTATGTGATGGCACTGGGCCCGTTTGCCGTTGCAGTTTTTATCGCCCTCCGTTTCGACTTCAAAGGGGCGGACATGTTAATAGCGGCCTCCCTGGCGTGGGCCGGTGTAGTAATCGTATGTGGATTGGTGGTCAGCGGACGTGCGCTGTTTATTGACTGTCCCTCGTGTGGTTCGCACTTCGGCCCAGGCAATGCATGCCAGTGGTGCGATTTTCCAAGACACCGGCCCAGCCACGATTCAGGGGTGCAAATCTGAAATAACCCCCTTAGGCACCGCGCGAATCGTGGTCTCAGAATCTAAGCGATACAAGTTTCGTCTTTGAACTCTTTCTGATGACCTGTAAACTTACGTCTCTGTCGCTGCTTATCCTTCTGCGTCTACAGGTGCAACTCACTGAATAATGGCGATAGCCATCACAAGCTGGACCGAGCAAGTTCGCGCGGGAGACGAGCGGGCGATTTCGCGAGCGGTTTCCGCGATTGAAAATCGCGAGCGCGAAGCCGAAGAAATCCTTCGGCAGCTTTTCCCTTATACCGGCCACGCGTATCGTGTGGGAATTACCGGCGCGCCGGGAACGGGGAAGAGCACGCTGGTGGACCGTCTCGCGAGCCACTACCGCGCGGACAAAAAGACAGTGGGGATTATCGCCGTGGATCCTTCCAGTCCGTTTACGGGCGGCGCGATCCTGGGCGACCGCGTGCGCATGCAAGGGCACGCGACAGATTCGGGAATATTCATTCGCTCGATGGCCACGCGCGGTTTTCTGGGCGGCCTTGCGCAGGCAACACGGGATACTGCGCTACTAATGGACGCTGCCGGCAAGCAAATGATTCTCATCGAGACGGTCGGCGTGGGGCAGGGCGAAATCGAAATTGTGCGACTCGCGGACTGCACCATTGTAGTGCTGATGCCCGGCATGGGCGATGACGTGCAGAGCTTGAAAGCTGGACTGATGGAGATCGGCGATATTTTTGTTTTGAACAAATCCGACCGCGAAGGCGCGGATCGTTACGAGCAACAGCTTCGAGGAATTTTGCAGTTAGTTCCCGAGCGCGAAGGCTGGAAACCACCGGTTGTGCGCACGGTTGCCACTGAAAACAAAGGTGTGGATGAGTTGGCGCGCCAGATCGAGCTTTTCCGCGCGCATTTTGATCAGGCGCATGACCGAAAGGCGCGCGAAGTCTCGCACTGGAAGGAATGGATTCTTCAGCTCCTGGAAGCGCGGTTGCTGGAGCGCGTGGTCGGCGAGCAGCTTGGTGAACGCGAACTCGATAGAATTGCGGTGCAGGTAGCCGAACGAAAAATGGATCCGTACGGGGCTGTGAATCAAATTCTGGCACGCGCAGGACTGGGAGATAAACCTTGAAGTTGGGGCAACTGGAATTTCACGTTTTGGTGGATGGGCATTTGGGGCTCGATGGCGGGGCGATGTTCGGCGTCATCCCGAAGCCCATGTGGGAAAAGAAAATCCCGGCGGACGCCAGCAACCGCATCACGCTGGCGATGAATTGTTTGCTGGTTCGCGCGGGAGGCAAAACCATTCTGGTCGAAACCGGCGCAGGAGATAAATGGGATGCCAAGCGGCGCGACATTTTCGCGCTGGACGGCCCGCACCTGACGAAACGCCTGCTCGATTACGGCGTGTACCCACAGGACATCGACATCGTGATCAACACGCATCTGCACTTCGATCATTGCGGGGGAAATACGCGTGTAGAGAAGGACAAAGTAATCTCGGCCTTTCCGCACGCGCGATACGTGGTGCAGCGGGGCGAATTCGAACACGCGAAGAATCCGACCGAGCGCGACCGCGCCAGCTATATGTTAGAGAATTTCGCGGCCGTGGAATCTGCAGGGAAGTGGTCTCTGCTCGTGGACGACCGCGCGATCGCCCCCGGCGTTGAATTGATCCGCGTCCCGGGGCATACGGCAAATATGCAGTGCGTGAAACTTACGGGCGGAGACAAAACCGCATTTTTCTTCGCAGACTTGGTTCCGACTACGGCGCATTTGGCGCTGCCGTGGATCATGGGATATGACCTGTATCCGATGACCACGCTGGAAAATAAAAAGAAGTGGATTCCGGAGGCTATTCGCGAGGGCTGGATAGCGCTTTTTGCTCACGATCCGAAAGTGCCCGCGGGGTATCTGCGTGAACGCGACGGCAAGTGGGAAGCAGAACCCGTTACGATTGATTGAGCGCGTTTCACTGTAAGGGTAAATGGAATGCCGAGAGCGACGAAAAGGAAAAAGAGTAGAGCCGCGAAGGAAATGGTCCGCATTGGAATTATCGGCGGAAGCGGACTCTATGGCATGCCTGGGCTCACCGACACACGCGAGCTTCGAGTGAAGACTCCGTTTGGCGATCCGTCTGACGCGATCGTTATCGGCACACTGGAAGGCCGCAGAGTGGCTTTCCTAGCCCGGCATGGGCGGGGCCACCGTCTCACACCGAGCGAGATTAACTATCGCGCAAACATCTGCGCCATGAAAATGCTCGGGGTTGAACGAATTCTCTCGGTCAGCGCCGTGGGCTCTCTTCGCGATGATTTGCCGCCTCTGGATTTTCTTATCCCCGATCAGTTCTTCGATCGCACGCGCCTTCGCGTGGCCACATTCTTCGGGGGCGGGGTGGTGGCGCACGTCGGGTTTGACAAGCCCACCTGCACGAACTTGTCGGCTCATATCGCCGAAGCTTGCGACCGGGCCGGAGTGAAAGCCCATCGCGCCGGAACCTATGTCTGCATGGAAGGCCCGCAGTTTTCCACGCTGGCGGAATCGCACACCTACCGCCAGCTTCGGTTTGACGTGATCGGCATGACCAATTTAACGGAGGCAAAACTCGCGCGCGAAGCGGAGCTTTGCTACGCCACTATTGCGATGATTACGGACTACGATTGCTGGCATCCCCAGCACGATGCTGTGACGTTGGACGAGATTATCGAAAATTTAAGCCGCAATACGGCAAACGTGCAACGCGTGCTGCATGAGGTGGTGCGCGAACTGCCGGATGCGCGAAACTGCAAGTGCGGCTCGGCGCTGGCTCATGCACTTCTCACAGACCGTGCAGCGATTTCGCGTGCTACCAAGAAGCGCCTCGCGCCCATTATCGGCAAATATATTTCCTGAACAGGAGAACGAATGTCACTGCTGGTTGTCGGATCTGTCGCTTTTGACGCCCTCGAAACGCCGCACGGCAAGGTGGAACGAACGCTGGGTGGCGCGGCGAGTTATTTCGCGCTAGCGGCCAGCTATTTCACACCCGTCCGCGTGGTGGCAATTGTCGGAGATGATTTTAGCGCGAAAGACAAAGCCGTTTTCCAAGGCCGCCGTATCGACCTTACCGGCCTGGAGCACGCCGCCGGGAAGACATTTTTCTGGTCCGGTCGTTACAACAAGAATATGAACGAGCGCACCACGTTGGCGACCGAGCTGAACGTATTCGCGAATTTTCGGCCGACTTTGCCGCGCGCCTATTGCGATTCGTCGTTTATTTTCCTGGGCAATATCGATCCCACGTTGCAGCGCTCCGTGCTGAAACAGATGAAATGCAAACCAAAAGTGGTGGGACTCGATACCATGAACTATTGGATCGAGGGTACGCCCGCGGAATTGCGGGAGACACTGAAGCACACGCAAATACTAATGATCAATGACGACGAAACCCGCCAGTTAACCGGCGAACACAATCTGATGCGCGCGGCCAAGCACGTGTTCAAAATGGGGCCGCGAACTCTGGTGATCAAGCGCGGCGAGCACGGTGCTTTGATGGTGCACAACAATTTTCTGTTTTCCGTACCGGCATTTCCGCTGGAAGAGGTGCACGATCCGACCGGAGCAGGCGACAGTTTTGCGGGTGGCTTCATGGGTTACCTCGCCAACGAGGGCCGAATCAATGACCAGATCCTTCGGCGCGCAATGGTGTACGGTTCGGTGCTGGGGAGCTTTGCCGTCGAGCGGTTCGGCGTCGAGCGCCTGACGAATCTGACGCGTCCGGAAATAACCGCTCGCGCCAGGCGTTTTCTGCAACTGACGGCGTTTAAGCTGTAGGCGCAGGCGATCTCAGATTTCCCGAATATGTTCCTGAGTCACTCGATGTACGAGATTCCAGGTAGAAATCGGCGATGTATTGCGGCCAACCAAAGCCCTTGACGGGGAATCCGAGTTGACGTCCACTGACGTGGGTGTTATCAATTCTGATTCGTTACAGACAGCCGAAATCGTTCAGGTTTCCCCGTTCCGCTCGCGAGGCTTTCTACGGCGAGCGGCCTCAGGGTTTTGTAGGATTCACAGGAGGATGGAGCTGATGCATTTGCGGTGGACTGCTTTTGCGGCGATCCTTGCGGTTACAATCGCGCTTGGGAGTTGCACTTCTACTAGCACCTCGCCGCCGCCAACTCCTGTCATAACGGGCCTCTTTCCTGCGAGCGTTACAGCCGGTAGCCAAATGTTCACTTTATTTATTTCCGGAACAGGACTCGTCAAAAGCCCGCCGTCGGAAGTGTTTTGGAACGGCTCAATGCGTGCGAGCACGGTAAATACGACTACCGGGCAGCTCGCCGCGACTATTCTTGCGACAGACGTGGCGACCGCCGGAATCGCCGCGGTCACCTTAACAAATCCGGAACCGGGCGGCCCTTCGCTTGCCGTCACGTTCACGATCAACGCCGTGCAGAATGGCTCGCCTGCGATTTCGAGCCTTTCTCCCACGAGCGCAAATCCAGGTAGCGGCGGCTTCACGCTCACCGTGACTGGCTCAAACTTTGTTGCGCCCATAATCGTAAACAATGTGGTGCAGACGCCGGGCTCCACGATCGACTGGAATTTCGGACCGCTTGCGACTACTTTCGTCAGCACCACTAGCTTGACAGCAAACGTTCCAGCATCCGACATCGCGACTCCCGGATTTGCCAGCATAAGCGTGTTCAATACCACACCCGGTGACAGCCAAACATATTCACCCTCCGTGAATTTTGACTTCATGTCGGGCAACGCCGCGTTTCCCGTAGTGGCTTCGGTGAATGCTTCCGGAGGTCCCGCGAATGGAGCGAGCGCGGCGCCGGCGATTAGCGCCGACGGCAGATTCGTCGCATTTTTCTCGAAAGCCAAGAATTTGGTGGCGCAAGGCGCGCGTGGAAATGTTTTTGTGCGCGATACTTGCCTGGGCGCTGCCGCATGCGCGTCAAAAACGACGGCTGTAGATTTAGCTCCCGACGGCAGCGCGCCCAATGCAGAAGCGGGCAATCAAGTGGCTATGAGCGCAGATGGCAGATTTGTGGTGTTTGCGTCTAAGGCGACGAATCTTGTTTCGGGCCAGCAGGGCACGTCGCCGGCGCCCGCGATGAATCTTTTTGTGCGCGATCTTTGCACCGGCGTGAATGCTCCGTCGGGTTGCGCGCCGAGCACGGAATTGGTGTCAGTTACCACTTCCGGTGAATTGGCGATTGCCGGTGATAGCGGATCCTCCTCGATGAGTGCCGATGGCAGGTTCATCGCGTTCGCTTCCTCGGCTCCGAATCTTGTCGCCGCGCAAACCGGCATTGGACATCAAGTATTTGTACGGGACACTTGTGTCGGCCCAACCGCAGGGAAATCTTGTATTCCTAATACGGCAGAGATTCCGGTTGACGCCAAGTATCAAGCCAGCGGATCGGAAGCTAAAAATCCTGCAATTTCGGCTGACGGACGATACGTCGCGTTTGTGGCTGCGGGGCCGACATCGGACGCAACGCCAAGCTCTTCGCAGATTCTACTCCGCGATACCTGCTTGGGTTCGACCGTTCCGGCATCATGCGTGCCGTCAACCACCGAAGTCTCACTGTCTGCCGCCGGACGGTCCGGTAACGGGCAGAGCACCGATCCCGCTGTGAGCGGTGACGGACGATTTGTTGTATTTCAGTCCAGCGCTTCCAACCTTGTAGCTGAGGTGTCGAAATCGGAGACGAATGTCTTTTTGCGCGACACTTGTCTCGGCGCTACAGCTTCCGATGGATGCACTCCGTCCACGGTATTAATTGGTCCGGAAACCGCTGGCGTCTCAACGAATTCGGATGCATTTGCTCCATGGATTAGCGCGTCGGGACGGTACGTCAGTTTCATCTCCGGGATTTCTACTTACGCAAAAAGCCAACACGTTGTTGAAACTTTCCTCTTCGTGCGTGATACCTGCTTTGGCGCGGCGAGCGCCTGCACCGCTCGCACTGTCACCGTGGCTACTCCAGGGAATTCATCGCAAGCTCCGATATTGGATGTTAACCAATTTTTGCCCGTGCCCATCATTTCAAATGGCCGCGTGGCCGCGTTCTCTTCTACATCTCCCGTGTCAACTGCCCCGGTGAGCGGATATGGCGACGTGCTCCTGACGCTGACTTCTTTCTAATCTCCGAGACAGCGCTGCTGGGATGTAAACCGCACCGCCATGTTGTCTGGACTACCCAGCGGAAATTCCTTATCCTCGGTTGCGCGTATGCCCCAAACGTTTAAGCCTCCGGCGCTTCAACCGCAAGACATAATTCGGATCATTGCTATTTCGAGTCCGGTCGAGAGTGATCGGGTGGAAAAGGGGAGTGGGGAACTGGCGCGGCTCGGCTACAAAACTAAAATGAACGATGCAGAAGTGCAGGCGCGTAACGGTTTTTTCGCGGGAACTGCCGCAGACCGCGTCGCTGCATTAAAGGAAGCCTTCGCCGAGACTGATACGCGCGCGATTTTCTGTACGCGTGGCGGATACGGTTCGAACTATCTGCTGGACGGCCTCAGCGTGGCTTTGTCTGTCCCGAAGATATTGCTGGGCTACAGCGACGTTACATCGCTTCAAATATTTCTGTGGCAGAAATTCCGCTGGGTTACTTTTTATGGACCGATGGTCGCTTCCGGATTCAACAAGGGAGAAGGGCTTGCCGAAGGCTACGACCGGCAAAGCTTTTCGCATGCGACCACGGAAACACGGCACGGATGGACGGTAGCGTTAAACGGTGCGGAAGCCCTGACATCGGGCAAGGTGGATGGGACGCTTCTCGGCGGCTGCCTGACGCTGGTTGAAACGACGCTAGGCACGGCGTGGGAACTGGACACGCACGGCGCGATTCTGGTTCTCGAAGATCGAGGGATGAAGCCGTGGCAGGTTGACCGCGCACTGATGCATCTGAAACAGGCGGGTAAATTCCGCGGAGTTTCCGGCGTGATACTTGGTGATTTTCCGGAATGCGAAGGGCCGGCCGGCACCGAGACTGTTAGGGATGTCGCTCAACGGATACTGAAGCCGCTGGGATTTCCGATCGTCTGGGGCGCGGCGATTGGGCATACCTCGCGACCCATGCTGACTCTGCCGTTGGGAGTTCGCGCGCGGGTTTCCGCGAACGAGTCCGGTAGCGCGACGCTGGAAATCTTGGAGCCCGCGTGCACGACGTAGGTTGCGAGTCGTCGGTGAGGCGCGAATGTTAGGTCAAAAGCCTGAACACATACATCTTCTAGGAATTGCCGGAGCAGCGATGGCGCCCGTGGCGGGAATGTTGAACGAGCGCGGGTTTCGCGTCACCGGCTCAGACGTGGGCGTATATCCGCCGGCGTCAACATTGCTGGATTCGCTTGGTATTCGCTGGAACGAAGGATTTCGGGAGGAGAATTTGCGTCCCGTTCCGGACCTCGCGGTGGTGGGGAATATCATCGCGCGCGGAAACCCGGAGATGGAATATATCCTCGACGAAAAGGTTCCTTATTGCTCGATGCCGCAACTTCTCGAGGAATATTTTATTCCGGGACATACGTCGATCGTAGTGGCGGGAACGCACGGGAAAACTACGACCACCGCAATGCTTGCCTGGATTTTTCACGTGGCCGGACGGCGGCCGGATTTTCTCGTCGGTGGTGTCCTGCCCAATTTCAACGAAAGAAGCTATGGTCTTGGCGGTGGAGAGGAATTCATCATCGAAGGCGATGAGTACGAGACCGCCTTCTTCGATCGTGGACCGAAATTCCTGCATTATCATCCTGACGAATTGATTCTTACTTCCCTGGAGTACGATCACGCGGATATTTTCCCCGATCTCGCCGCCATCGCTCTGCAATTCCGCCGCCTGGTGAATCTGGTGCCTCGGCGGGGGCGCATATTGATCTGGGGTGAGAGCCCCGACCTTAGGGAAACGGTTGCCAAAGCTTTTTGCCCCGTTGAAACGTTTGGGCTGACAGCAGGATGCGACTGGTATGCGGGCGATATTTTGTGGCAGGACTCGGCTACGGAATTTCGCGTGGCGTTTCACGGTAGCGAAGTAACGCGCATCCGCATGCCGGTTGCGGGCAAACACAACGTGCTCGACGCGCTGGCGGCGATTGCTCTGGCGTACGGGCGGGGAATCGAATGCGAAGCAGTCGAAGGCGCGCTCGCGACGTTTCAAGGCGTACGCAAACGAATGGAAATCAAGGGTGAAGCGAACGGCGTGCTGGTAGTGGAGGATTTCGCCCACCACCCCACGGCCATCCGCCTCACGCTGGAGGCCACGCGCACACGTTGGCCCGGGCGAAAAATCTGGGCTGCGATCGAACCGCGCTCCAATACGATGCGCCGGAAAATATTTCAGCATGTGCTGCCGGATGCGCTCGCGGTCGCTGATGCGGTGCTGATTGGCCCTGTAAATCGGGCTCAATTGCTGGAGGAAGAAGAGCGTCTTTCGCCGGAGCAGATTGCGGATTCATTGCTCGAGCGCGGACGCCCGGCTAAAGCGTTTCAGTCCTCGGATGAGATTGCGGAATACCTGGCGGAGAATGCAAAGGCAGGGGACATGGTGATCGTTATGTCGAACGGAAGCTTTGACGGTCTATCGGGCAAGCTGCTTGAACAATTTAAATCGCTCGCGGCAGCGCGCAAATGAACAGTCGGCCCGTTTGTCGGTTGGCTTGCCTCGGCGCTTTTGTTTTTCTTTTCGCTGCACGCCCTGCTGCGGCTACGATCCATTACAAAGTGTCGCTGAAGAATCCGGAACAGCACTCTTTCCAGGTCACCATGACCATTCCGCATCCCTCGAACGGCATGACCGTAGCGATTCCTGCGTGGAACGCGCTTTATCAGGTGCGGGATTTTGCTTATCGAGTCCGCGATGTGCAAGCCAGCTCTTTCGCCGGATCCGGAACACTGGGCGAGAAATTGCCGATCCGGAAGTTGGATAAACAGACGTGGGAGATTCGTTCGGCACAAGACGCAAACGATGGCGGTTTTTCGTCTTGGACGGTCCGGTATTCGATCACGTGGGATGAGCCGGGACCCTTTAGTTCGCAGTTGAACTCGAAGCATGCGTTCGTCAATTTTGCAGAAGTTCTCATGTATACCCCGGACCGCCGCGGCGAAGACACCACTGTTGCGTTTGAGGATGTCCCAGCCGGTTGGCGCGCGGCCACGCAATTGCCGGCGGGCAGCACTCCCAACTCGTTCTCGGCTTCGAGCTACGACACGCTGGTGGACGCGCCGGTTGAAATCGGAAAGTTCGAGGAATTCGGATTTGACGAAGGCGGCGCGCACTTTCGCGTTGTCGTGGACGCGAGGGAATGGCGCCGCGACCGGCTGGAGGATTCTCTACGCCAGATTACTTCGTACGAGCTGAAATTGATGGGAACTCCGTTCCGCGAATACACATTCTTTTTTCACGTTGGTCCGTATCTGGAAAGTGGCGGCGGGGGAATGGAACACGCGAACTGCACGGCTATAGGAGCCACTTCGGTGGAAGGCGCGGTCACGATAGCCGCGCATGAGTTCTTTCATGCTTGGAACGTGAAGCGAATTCGACCGCAGACGCTCGAACCCGTGGATTTCACAAAGGAGCAATACACGCGCGCTCTGTGGTTCGCCGAAGGCGTCACGAGCACCTATGCCGCCTACACGCTCGAGCGCAGCGGCATTTGGCCGAAAGAGAGATTCTATGGAGACTTGGCATCGCAGATCAGCGAGCTCGACTCGCGTCCGGCGCGCCTTTGGCAGAGCGTGGAGGAATCCAGCCTGGACGCTTGGCTTGAAAAATATGACGATTATCGCCAGCCCGACCGCAGCATTTCTTACTACAACAAGGGCCAGATCGTTGGAGAGATGCTCGATCTTGCGATTCGCGACGCCACGGACAACCATAAATCGCTTGACGACGTCATGAGGCGCATGAATGACGAGTATGCGAAAAAGGGGAAATATTATGACGACAGCGACGGAATTCGCGCTGTCGCCGAAGAAGTAGCCGGAACAAGTTTCGAGGATTTCTTTCAGCGTTACGTCGCCGGCACAGATGAGATACCGTACGACAAATTTCTAGGCTCCGCGGGGCTGGAATTAAAATCGGAAACGGTCAAGATGGCCGACCTGGGTTTCTGGACCGCCGGCGGACGGTCTCCATCTTCCGCCGTGACGGTGTCTCAAGTTGTTCCGGGGAGCTCCGCGGAGGCTGCCGGACTCCTCGCCGGTGATGTTCTGCTGCAATTGAACGGCGAAGCAGTTCCACGATATCTTGCGGGACGGATGCGCGTGCACTCACCCGGCGAAATCATCAAGCTGCGGGTGAAACGGGACACCAAGGAAATGGACATCTCATTCGCGCTCGGATCGAACGACGTGAACAATTATTCAATTTCCGAAGTCTCGCATGCCACCGACAAGCAGAAAAGAATAAGGGAAGGCTGGCTGCGCGGCACAGTAAATTAAATGCACGCTCCATGATTCGAACAATTCTTGCGGTCGTTTACCTCGCGCTGGGAATATTTCTGGTGATGCCGTGGCTGATTCTGTGGAGTCTCGCGACCGGCAGCGTGGATTTCATGTATGGCGTAGCGATGAAGGTGGTGCGCGCGGCAGTGCGGATTGCGGGTGTTCGCGTGCGTGTGGAGGGCACCGGCAATATCCCGCCTGGCGTCTGCGTATTCGCCGCGAATCACGTGTCGAACATGGACCCGCTCGCATTCGTTCCGGCGATACCGCGCCGGGTGGCGATCCTGGTGAAAAAAGAAGTGTTTCGAATTCCGATCCTTGGTACGGCGATGCGCATGGCGAAACTTATTCCTGTGGACCGCGACAACAGGGAAGCAGCCGCGGGAAGCGTGGAGACCGCGGTGAAATATTTGAAGGCCGGACTGTCCTTTGCGGTTTATCCCGAAGGAACTCGGAGCCGTGACGGCCGTTTGCTGCCGTTCAAAAAAGGGACGTTCGTGATGGCAATCCGTGCGGGCGTTCCAGTTGTGCCGGTATCGATCGTGGGCGCCCAGGATTTGCTGCGCAAAGGGGAATCGAGCGTGCATCCGGGAGAAGTCACCATACGATTTGGACCGGCCGTCGATGCTTCGCGTTACACCGTGGAGCAGCGTGCCGATTTGATGGCGCGAGTTGAAGAACTGGTGGCTGCGGGACTTCCTGAAGATCAAAAGCCGCTGAGGCCTGTTCGCTCTAATAGTTGACATGCAACGGCA
>Ga0302326_10005392_pt1 | contig 29160 bp, 25 predicted proteins | sample Palsa_T0_3_FD_202264 | JGI IMG/M metagenome (GOLD analysis project Ga0302326, IMG submission 202264) | Peat permafrost microbial communities from Stordalen Mire near Abisko, Sweden - Palsa_T0_3 | ecosystem: Environmental > Terrestrial > Soil > Palsa > Peat permafrost | place: Sweden: Abisko... | reverse complement strand
GGTCCGGCGCCTTCCCCCGGACACGTGGCGACGGCGGATCGTCGCACTTATCAAGGATCGATACCATGTCAGTCGTGATCAACAGCAACATAACCGCGAGTATTGCCGCAAACAATCTCGCTTACTCCAATCAGATGCTGCAAGAGAGCCTCACCAAGCTCTCGAGCGGATCCAAAATAGTCAGCCCCGCCGACGACCCGGGTGGCCTGGCAGTTTCCATGAAACTGACGGCCACCGCGAATCGCGATGGGGATCTCGAAAACAACATCAGCGATGCCACGTCGCTCCTCCAGACCCAGGACGGCGCCCTTCAGGTCGCCGGCTCGATTCTGGACCGGGTTTCCCAGCTGGACACCCTGTATCAGGACCCGACGAAGAACAGCTCGGACCTCGCCAACTACGACGATGAGTTCAGCCAGCTCCAGAGCGAGTTGACCTCATTGACCACCGAGTCGTTCAACGGCGTCTCGCTGTTCTCGGCGACCACCGGTACGTCGCTCACCGTCTACACCACGGAAGACCTGAGCACGGCGTCATCGATCAGCGTGTCCCAGCAGGACCTGGCCAGCAGCACGGCGGGCATCGGGGCGATCACCGCCTCCGGTGTCACCAGCCTGTCCGACCTGGCCCTGTCGGACATCACCAGCGCGATCCAAAACGTCGCGTCCATGCGCGCAGTCAACGGCGCGGAGCAGAGCCGCCTCAGCTTCGCCAACACGATGCTCACCACGAACCAGACGAATCTCCAGTCTGCCGTGAGTAACATCAGTGACGTCGACGTCGCGCAGGAAACCACCAACCTGGCCAAGTGGAACGTGCTGGTCCAAGCCGGCACCGCCATGCTGACCCAGGCCAACCAAAGCGCCCAGAATACGCTGAAGTTGATCACCGGCTAATACCTCCCGCGGTTGTTCTGATTCGCCCAATCCCGCCCGTCGAAATCCCAAAAAGCGGGACGTAGGCGGGCGGGACCGGCGGACCCGGGACGACAGCGGAGGCCCCGGCCGGTTGACAGATTCAAGGTTGGGCAAGGCCCCGGCTCGTCCGGGGCCTTCGCATTTTCAAAGTAGACGCCGCAGCTTGTCGCGGCGTAGCGCAGCGAAGACGGATCCCGCCGCGTTCGCTGCTTTCTTCAAGCGCAAACCGCCACCCGCGCCGATTCCGCCACCACGGCCCGCAGGGCCGCGACGAGCCGCGCATTGTCCTCCACCGCCAGGGCGCCGAGATGGCCGACCCGGAAAATCTTTCGCCCGAGGTCGCCCCCGTTGGGACACACGGTGCAGCCATGCTCGCGCAGGCGCCGGACGTAATAATCGGGCGCGAGGCCGCCCGTCGGCTGCAGCGCGGTGAGGGCGTTGGAAGGCGACTCCGAAAACAGGCGAAAGGGCAGGCCGTCCAGGCGGCCCCGGAAATCCTCCGCCAGCGTCCGGACCGAGGCGGTCACGCGGTCCGTCCCGCGCTCGAGAATCGTCTGCAGCCGGCGCTCGAGCTGCCGGATGATCCCGATAGCCGGCGTGAAGGGAGTCTGCCCGCGTTCGCCGTCTTCCAAATAGCGGCGGAAATTGAAATAATAGGAGCGGGGCCGGCCCGCGCGCGCGCGCGCCAGGGCGCGGTGATTCAGGACCGCGAAACTCAGGCCCGGCGGCAGCCCCAGCGCCTTTTGCGAGCTGAAAAGCAGGGCGTCGATCCCCTGCCGGGTCATCGCCAGCGGATCGGCGAGAAAAGATCCGATGGCGTCGACCACCAGGAGCAGGCCGTGCTGGCGGCAATAGTGGGAAAGCAGGTCCAGGTCATAGACCGTGCCCGTGGACGTCTCGTGGTGATTGACGAGCAGCACGCCCCCCGGACCATCCGGCACCGGAAGGTCCGACGGGCGGATCTGCCTTCCCGGCTCCAGCGAAATTTCAACTTCGGCGGCGCCGTGGCAGCGGCAGATCTCGCCGAAGCGCTTCCCAAATTCCCCGCCGTTGATCCAATAGGCGGTGGCGGAGGGAGGAAGGAGATTGAGGACGGCCGCCTCCATGGCCGCCGTCCCCGAGGCGGTCAGGATCACGACCCGGTCCCCGCCGGCGGCGCCGGCGGCCGCCTTCAGCATGCGCTGGCAATTGAGGATCGTGTCGGAAAATTCCGCCGTGCGGTGATAGATCATCTGCCGGGCGCCAAGATCGAGCGAAGCCGGGTCCATCATGACCGGACCCGGGGTGAAGAGGGTGTCCTTTTTCGGCGTTTTCATCCTTACGCCGCCGAGGCCCCCATCGCGGCCGCCGTGGCCGACCGGCGAAGGAATTCCTGGATCCGGTCGTAGTCCTCGATGTAATCGAGCTCGGCCCAGAAACAATCCACGACCTCCGCCACCCGCACCGGCATGCCCTCGCGGCAAAGCCCGTAAAGGACGTCCTCCCACCACAGCCCGTGCTGTTGCTGGCCTTCGACCATCGCCTGCAGCCGGGCGCGAAAGCCCGGAATGGCCGATCGCTCCAGCTTGGCGATGCCGACGTACTCGCCGGTGGTCTCGCCCGGCGTCAGATTCTTGCCGAAGCGGCGAAGCAGTCCCTGCTCGTAGCCGAAACGGTAGTCGGCCTCCTCCACCCGGCGCGGATCGGCCAGCATCACCACCTCGCCCGCGCTCGCCATCGCCTCGTCGAGCAGCCTCGGCTCAAAGAAAAGATCACCGTTCAGGATCATGGCGTCGTCGCTCCCGTCCAGTTCCTCGCGGGCAAACCAGAGCGAGCTGATCGAGTTGGTGATGGGATAAAAGGGATTCAGATAGCAGCGCAGGTCCGGGCTTTCGCCGAGCTGCCGCCGCAGCTGCTCGCCCTCGTAGCCGAGGACGAGGACGATGTCGCGGATCCCTTTTTCGCGCAAAAGCCGCAGCAGCCGGCCGATGAGCGTCTCGCCCCCGACTTCGGTGCAGCATTTGGGTTGTGAGCCAAGCCTCTTCTTCAGCCGCGAGCCGATGCCGGCCGCCATGATGATTGCTTTCATTGTTTTTCCTGGGTTGTTGGGGTCATACCGCCGCCGCCTCGGCGGCCGGATTTTCGGCCGCCAGCCGCTCTTCCAGCGCCTGTTTGATTGCCGGGCCCACGCCTCCGGGGCGCACGCCCATCCGGCGGCGCAGTTCCGCCGCGCGAAACTCCCGTCCGCTGTCCTCGCCCGCCGCCATCCCGTCGAGAAAGGCGCGGATCTCGGCCTCGCTCGTCGCCCACGCCTGGTGGCGGCGCACGTAATCGAGGTCGATCTCATAATCGAGGTGGGCGATGGGACCGTTGGGGTTGTGCAAATGGCACACCGGCTTGCCTGTGATCCCGAATTCGATCAGGAGAGAGGAGCAGTCCGAGATCATGCCGTCGGCCGCCGCCAGCACCGGGAAATAGGACGAAGCCAGGTCGATCCGGATGTTGCCGGCCTCGTGGCAGCGCCGCGAAAAATCGTCGAGCTCCGCCCGGGTCATGATCCCGCGATGCTCCAGGGCGGCGAAAAAGATCGGATGCGGGCGGATGACGAAGGCGATATCCGGTCGCCGGGCGAATTCCTCCAGCATAAAGTCCCGCCAGCGCAGGAAGGTCGAATAGCCGTCGCCAAACCGGGTGCCGTTGAGCCGGACGTCGAAGTGGGGATTCCAGAGAATCAGCGGCCTCCCGCCGGCAAAGGCGAGCAGGCCCGGGTCGGGCGCCACGTCCATGTCCTGGCAGAGCGCGTCAAATTTGGGATGGCCGCTCGCGATGACGTGCCGGTTGCCGGCCCGGCAGTGCTCGGCGAAGAGATCCCGGTGCGCCGGCGAGCGCGCGAAGACCGCCCAGGCATACTGCTGCAGCGGCATGTTGAATTGGAACAGCACGTCCTCGTGATTGCCCCCGATCTCGATGGCGTAGGGGACGTAGCAGAGGCGATGACCCGCCCGGACGAGGTCCGGCACCCTCCATCCATCGGGACGGGTCGAGTCGTAGGGGTTCTGCAGGAAGACGAGGTCCGCGGAATTTTTCTGCAGGGAAAAATCCTCCCAGCGCACGTGAGGGATCCCCTCTTCCTTCAAAAAATCGAATATCCGGTTTTTGTCCTCCCCCCGGGTGCTGGCTTCGTACGAGGGATGCTCCCAGGGCAGCGCCACCACCACCGTCTCCCACGCCGGATCCGCCGCGAAGGCGGCGTGCACCGTGGCCATGCAGGACCAGGAGTGTCCGTTTTGGGCCACGAAGACCACGCGCCGGCGCCCGGACCGGCTGGCCGCGCCGGCCGATCCCACCGCTTCCGGCCGGCCGAAGCTGCGGGCGTACCAGGATTGGGCCTCCTCAAACCGGCCTTGATGCTTGAGCGCGTGGCCGATCCAACGCATCAGGATCATATCGGAAGGCGCCCGGCTCAGACCCTCGCGAAAAGCCTTTTCCGCTTCCTTGGGCCGGCCCAGGCTCAGCTGGGCTTCGCCGAGGCCGTACCAGGCCAGCCCATGATCGGGATCGAGCCACAGTGCCCGCTGGAAGGCGGGAACTGATTCGTCGAGGGTCCCGCCGGCCCGGCGCAGGGCCAGGGCGAGCCGGGCGCAATAGTCCACCCGGTTCGGAGCCAGCCGCACCGCTTCCTTCAAGGAGTTGAGGGCCTGGCCGTAAATCATCCAGGCGCCGGCAAAACGAGCGGCCATGACTCCACCCAGACCCTCAAGAAAATGCGCTTCCGCCGCGCCTGGATCCGCCCGGCGCGCCAGGGTGGCGAAGCGCAGGGCTTCGCTCCACTCCCCGATATCGTAGGCCCGCCAGGCTTTGGCCACCCAGCGCATCGGCATTCGCTTCCGGGCTTCGGCGGACCCGGAGGCCGCCTCCAGGAGTGAAATGCGGGGATCGCCCGGGGCTCTCAGGCGGGCCTGCGCGAACATTTTCGCCGCGGTCGCATCCTGGCCGGTTTCCTGCGCAAGTTCGCCGATCACCAAATACGGCTCGGCCGATCCGGGATTCTCCTGCATGCTTTTTTTCGCGAAGGCCAGGGCGTCCTGGATCTCGCCGGCCTGGAGACAGCCCCTCGCCTTGGCCGCCGCGGCCTCGATCGGTTTGCGTCCGCCCAGGCCGATGCGGACAAAAAATGCGGGAATTGCGGCCGACTTCTGGTAGCCGGAAGCCAGCGCGGCGCCGGGTAACGCCGCGTCCGCCCCCGCGTCCCAAATCCAAATCCGCGCCGGGGTCCCGAGCCCGGTGGTCTTGACCGCGGAGCGATTGACGACCGCAAGATCGGCCCGCGCGTCCGGCCCATCCGGCGCAATCCGGGTGACTTCCACCCGTGGCAGGGTGCGAAACAGGCGCTCGAAATCTCCGGGCACGTCGCGGCCGAACAAAATCCGGATAGACTCCTGCTGGCCGTGCGCCGCCTGAATCTCCTCATACACCTGAAGCGCGGCTCGGATTCGCGCCGGGTCGGCGCCCAGCGATAAAACGGGGCGCGCGGGCTCGGGCACCGCAAATTCGGGCAGGCCCCGGCCGTCGGAGACCAGGCTCGCGAATGCGGACCGGCGGCGTCTTTCATTAAAATGAGCGTCGAACCAGGCCGCGGCATTCGCACCCATGGCCTTGGCCGCGGCCGGCCGGGCCAGAAGATCCGCGGCGCGCTCCGCCAGTTCTCCCTCCGTGCCATATGTCGCCAGTTCGCGCCCCTCCTGCCACAGCGTTGCGCAGCCCGATTCGGGCGACAGCCGGTCGGTGAGCAGCGCGCCGCCCGCGGCCATGACTTCAAGGCAGCGCAGATTGAGGTCGCCGTTCAAGCTCACATTGAGGCCGACCAGGGACGCCCCGTAAAAGTCGAGGGCTTCCTGCTGCGGTTTGGCGGCGATCGCCAGCGGCAGCTTTTTTTCCGCCAGCGTTGCGGCCAGCCGGAGGCGCCGCTCGTGGAGGGCGCCGACCTGTCCGACCAGCGCGATCCGCGGTTCGCGCGCGGCGCGGCGCGCGGCCGCCACCACCGCGTCCCCGTGGGGAAAAGTCAGCCCCGGGAACCAGAATAAATTGCGAATGCCGGCGGCCCGAAAGAGGTCGATATGATGGCGCGTGTAGAGGAAAACCACGCGGTCGAAGCGCTGTGCGGCAATGTAATCGATCATGCCCAGGATCGGCCGCTTGAGATGGTGGGTGTCGGCGACCAGGAGCACCTTGGGCCCGTGCACGGCGTCCAAATTGCGCGGGACGCAGATCCAGCTCGAGTCGACGAGGCAGACGACAGCGTCGGGCTCGTGATCGGCGGGCAGGCGGGAAACCACCTTGGCGAGATCGAATTCCCCGGACGGCGTTCGCAGCGACAGGAGCTTTCCGGCCAGCTCCTCGTTCGGAAAAAACGGTCCGCAATTGATCTGCTCGTCGCCCAGGCGGGGCGGCGCCATGTAATGCGCGGGCGAACCGGAGCAGAAAAGGATGCGCATGCGCGACCTAGGTCTGGCGGAACGAGCCGAGGTTTCGACGCCAGGGGGCGGCCGCCGGGTTGAAGCTCATCTCGCGCGCCCGGCGCCGATCGGTGGCGGCTTTGCCCGGCCTGACCGCGACCAGATCGCTGGCCGCGGACATCACCCGGGTGGCAATTTCAAAATCCTTCGGATCGAGCGTCTCGCTCAGGCAGGGATCGGGCAGGACAATCGGCGGCAGCATGGGGGCAGTGATAGCATACTCCGAACCACTTTTTATAAACAATTGTAAGTTATTCTACCCCAAACCATTAAAATTTTAGTTTCCGGCATTGGTGCCGCCTGACTGACGCGCGGCGTCCCACCCGGCAGATTTTTCACGCCGCCGCGCAGCGCTCCAGCCACATCCGCCTGAAGCCCGACTCCAGGTCGCGCACGAATCCCGCCTCGTCACAGACCGCGCTGGTCCGCGTGCGTTCGCGCAGTTCCTGCCGCAGCGAGGCGAGGCGGGGCAGATCGGAGGCCAGCGCGCAGGCCGCCGACACATAGCCGTCCTCAGTCTGGGCGATCCCTTCCGCAAAGCCGATGTGCCCGAGCAGGCTGGCCCCCACCCGGGAGGCGTGGGTCCGGCCCGCCAGCGTGATCACCGGCACTCCCATCCAGAGCGCCTCGCAGGTCGTGGTTGTGCCATTGTAGGGGTCGGTGTCCAGGGCGATATCGACCCGGTGGTACAAGCCGAGATGCCGCGCCACCGAAAGCTCCTCGCCATTGAATTCAATCCGGTCCCCCGGCACGCCGTGGCGAACAAACTGCGCCCGCACCGCCATCGCGGTCGCGGGATCGCCCAAACCGCGCGATTTGAGCAGGAGGACCGAGCCACGCGTCTCCCGCAAAATACGGGCCCAGCGGCGAACGGTTTCGGGGCTCACCTTGGCGAAGTTGTTGAAGCAGGCGAAGGTGACCTTGCCGGCCGAGGGAGCCGGGAGGGGTTCGACCGCCGGACTTTCCTCGGGCGGGCGGTAGCAGGAAAACGCCCGGGGGAGACGAAAAAGTTTTTCGCTGTGCCAGGCCTCGGTCTGTCCCGGTGGGTCGCAGAAGGCATCGGTCAGCCGGTAATCGATCGCGCTCAACCCGGTGGTGTTGGGATAGCCCAGCCAAGTCACCTGCACGGGCGCCGGGCGCCGGGCGAATACCGCCAGCCGATTGCGGGCCGTGTGTCCGGCCAGATCCACCAGGATGTCGATCCGATCGCGGCGGATCCACGCGTCCAGCTCCGCGTCGGTCAGCCGCGAGGTGTCCCGCCATTGGCCGGCCTGCCGCCGCAGGCGCTCCGTCACACCGTCCGGCATCAGGGTGTCGGAATAGCAGACGGATTCGATTTGCCCCCGATCATGGCGGGCCAGGACCGGCTCAAAGAAATAGGAGACCGCATGGCGGACCAGATCGGGCGAGACATAACCCACGCGCAAACACCGCTGCGGGGAAAAATCGTGCCCGGCGGTCCAGCCGGCGCCGGGGGCGCCGCCGCCATGAGCGCCGGCCCAGCGGCCGTGCTCCGCCGCGACCTCGGCCGGGTCGAGTCCCGGGATGAAATTAAGGGTGTAGACGAGATTGCTGTGGGTGGCGGCCCGGGGCTGGTTCCGCAGGGCCGCCGCATGCTGCACCAGGGCCTCCGCCGCCCTCCCCTGCGCTTTCAGCACCCGGCCCAAATTGTCATGCGCCGCAGCATACCCCGGCCGCAGCTCCAGCGCCCGCTTCAGTTCGCGCGCGGCCTCGGCGCAGCGGCCGCGCTGCAGCAGGGCATGCCCGAGGATGTTGCGCGCTTCCGGTCGGTACGGCTCCAGGGCCAGGGCTTGCCGAAAACACTCCTCGGCCTGGCCCAGCCGGCCCAGTTCGAGGCAGGACACGCCGAGATTGAGCCAGATGGCGGCCTGGAACGGATCGAGCCGGGCGGCCGTCCGCAGGCTTTCCACGGCCTCGGCAAAGGCGCCCAGGCTTTTCAGGGCATTGCCGAGCTGGTGGTGGGCCTCGGCCCAGTCGGGGTGCAGCGCCACCGCCTGGCGCAGCTCGGCCAGCGCGTCCCCCAGGCGTCCTTCGTTCCGGAAGGTCCGCGCCCGCGTCAAGTGCGCGAGGTCGTGGCTGGGAGCGGCCAGCATGCTCATGCCGCCCTCCCGGCGCCGGTGTCGAGGCTGGGCCGGCAATATTCCCGCCAGATCCCGCGCAAGGCCGCCCCGAACCGCTCGGCCTGCCCGCGGTGATCGAGCAAGGCGGAGTTGTGCATGTCCTCGCGCAGCGCCGTGCGCCAGCGGTCCCGCCCGCTCCGATCGCCGGCGATGGCCGCCGCCTTCGAAATATAATCGTCCCAGTCCTGCGCCAGCCATTCGGGGTGGCCGACCGCATGGAGCAGGCTCGCCCCCACGCGGCTGGCGTGGCGGTCGCCCACCCGGCTGATGACCGGAACGCCCATCCAGAGGGCCTCGCAGGTCGTCGTCGTCCCGTGATAGGGGAACGTGTCGAGGGCGACGTCGACCCGGCCGTACGCCGCCAGATGTTCGCGCACCGTTCGCGTCCGCTCCAAAAATTCGACCCGGTCGACGGGAATCCGGGTCGCCTCCAGGCGGCGGATCGCCTCGGTCTGCAGGGCGGGAACCGACAGGCCCGCTCCCTTGAGCAGCAGGCGCGAATCGGGCACGGACCGGAGCAGCCGGCTCCAGGCGAGGAGGGTGTGGTCCGTGACTTTGGAAAAATTATTGAAGCAGCCAAAGACAACTTTCCCGCCCTGGCCGGAGGGAGCCGGGAGCGGTTCCGGCGCCTCGGACGGTGGCGCGTAGCTCCAGGCCGTCGCCGAGAAGCGCAGGAGCCTTTCGCTGCTGAACGCATCCGCCTGGCCGGGAGGATCGGTCAGCGCGTCGACCAGGCGATAATCCATCGCCGGCAGGCCGGTGGTGTCGGGATACCCGAGGTAGGTCGCCTGCAGCGGCGCGAGCCGGCGGGCAAAAAGCGGCAGGCGGTTCATGCCGGTATGACCGGCCAGGTCGAAGATGATATCGAGGGCATCGCCGCGCAGGATGGCTTCCAGGGCGTCGTCGCTCTGGCCTGCGACCACCCGCCAGCGGGTCGCCAGCTGGCGCAGCCGCTCCGAGGCGGCGTCAACCACCGGCTGATCGTGATAGAGATAGATGTCGAAGGCCGAGCGGTCGAGATGCGCCAGCAACGGCTCGATAAAATACGCGACAGAATGGCGGTGGAGATCCGGCGAGAGGAATCCGACGCGCAAACGCCGCTCGGGCTCGCGCGCCTGGGGAAATTCCCGCCGGCCCGGGCCACCGACCGCGGCGCCAAACTGGCGGTGCTCGTCGAAAATATGGTCGCGGGACCGGTCGCCGAGATATTGCAGCGCGACCAGGCGCGCGCTTCGCGCCTGGCAATTGCGGGGATTCCCGGCCAGCGCGCGCTCATAGGCCTCGACGGCGGCCGGCAACCGGTAACAGCGCTCGAGGGTCAGGCCCCTGCCCGCATGGGCGTGGTCCAGGCGCGGATCGATCTGCAGCGCGCGGGCAAAGGCTCCGAGCGCCTCGCCCAGGCGTCCGAGGTAAAGGAGGCAGACGCCAAGATTGGACCAGGCCGCGGCGGCCTGGGGTTGCAGCTCGGCCGAGCGGCGAAAGTGGGGTTCGGCCGCGGCGTGTCCGCGGATATCGACCATGATCGCCCCGAGGCGCTCATGGGCCTCGGCGTAATCGGCCTGCAAGGCGATGGCTTCCTCCAGGGCGCCGACCGCCTCGCCCAGGCGGCCCAGCTGGCGCAAAATTCCGCCGAGATGGTACCAGGCCTCCCGGGCCTTCGGATCGAGCGCCAGCGCGGCGCGGAGCGCCTCCTCCGCCTCGGAAAAACGCCGGAGCACCCCGAGCGCGATGCCCAGGCGCAGGCAGGCCGGCGCCGAATCGGGGTTGAGCCGGCGGGCCTGCGCCAAAAGCGCCACCGCCTCGGCCGGTTCGCCCTGCTGCAGGGCGGCCAGGCCGCCGAGATGAGCGGCGTCGAAATTGCGCGGATAAGCGGCGCGGACGCGGCGGTAAATCGCCGCAGCCTCCGGCAACCGGCCCTTTTGATGAAGGACCAGCGCCGACTTGAGGAGTTTGTCAGAAGTCGAGGGAGTCATGGGCGGCGGATGACGGCCATCACGCTGCCTGGGTTGAAACGGCACCCGCGGGAAAAACTTGAATTAAAATGTCGATTTTGGGCTAAACCCGCCGCGTTCCGCACCGATCTAAACGAAGAACTCCCGCGCTCCTTCCATGCCTTTACCGCTCCTGTCTCCTCCACCCGCACCCATTGGCTCGCGCTACAAGGACGATGAGATCCGGCGGCGCATCGATGCCTGTCCGAAGCTGGCCTCGCTCCAGAGCATCAACAAGGCGCTGGCCCATCTGGTTAACAGCGAGCAGAGCCTGACCTCCCAGATCGCGGAGATCATCCGCCGCGATCCCTCGCTGTCGGCCCGGATCCTGCGGATGGTCAATTCGGTCTATTTCGGCCTCTCGGCCCAGATCAGCGACATCGAGGACGCGGTGTTTTTCCTCGGTCTTCGCCAGCTGCGCGAGCTCTCGGTCGCCACTCCCGTCATTGAGGACCTCGAGCGGCTGCAGTCCCGGGCCTTTCCGCCCGAGCTCTGGAAGGGGCTTTGGGCCCATAGCATCGGCACGGCGATCCTGACCCGGGAAATCCTGGCGTCGGCCCCGATCACAGTGGACGACGAGGTCGATTACCTCGTGGGGCTGCTCCACAACCTGGGCAAGATCGTCATGGCCTATGCGTTTCCCAAGGAGCTGGCCGCGATCGCGGAGACGCCCCTGGCGACGCCGGCGGAGGTCTGCGCGCTGGAACGCGAGGTGATCGGCTGGGATCACGCGCAGATCGGCGGATATTTTCTCGAGCACCACCATCTGGCCGAGGAGATCGTTTTCGCCGTGCGTTACCACAACGAGCCCGGGAACGCACCCCGCCACCAGTATTTCGCCTCGGCGGTCCAGGTCGCCGATTGCCTCGTCCGCCACATCGGCATCGCCAGCGGATTCGAGAAGGTTGACGCCATCCCGGAGGACTATTGGACGCAGCTCCCGGGCTGGAAGATACTCTACGATTCCGACCGTCCGGAGACCAGCATCGCCCGGGCCTCGCTGGAAAAGACCGTGCGCAGCCTGCCGGAAATTCTCAGCGGACTGCTGTGAGGTCCTCATGAAGGAAATCGCTGCCACGACCGCCGAGGCGCCCCCGCCCGCCAGGCCACCCGCCGCCGAGGCGTGGCTCGGTCCCTGGGAGTCGAGCGCCATGCCCGTCTATTGTCGCGATGCGGCGGGCATTCTCATCGCCTCGAATCTCGCGTTCAATCGCAAGTTCGGACGCGCCGGCCAGCAGATGATGGGGATCGCGGTCGAGACGCTGATCCATCCCGACGATCGTCCGGCATTTCAAACGGCGGCCCGGCGCCCCGGCCGGCTCACGCCGGAGTCGGGCCGGACCTTTCGCTGGCAGACTTCCCACGGGTGGCGCTGGTTCGCCTGCGAGGAAACCACGATCTTCGATGAGGCGGAACGCCCGGTGGCGACCCGCGCCCTGTGCCGGGACATCACCCGCCAGCGGCTGGCGGAGGAGCTCTATGTCAAGCTGTCCCGGGCGGTGGACCAGTCGCCCGTCGCGATCGCCATCACCGACGCCGAGGGTCGCATTCAATATGTCAATCCGCGGTTCGTTCACGCCACCGGACACAGCCTGGAGGACATTTTGGAGCGCAAGGTGGAGGTGCTGCGCGAGGGCCACGGCAGCGAGGAATCCTACCAGCGCTTCTGGGCCACCGTGCGCGCGGGCGGGGAATGGCGCGGCGAAATCTGCCGGCATCGGCCCGACGGCAGCCTGCTGTGGGAGTCCGTGCACGTTTCGTGCATGCGCAGTCCCGCCGGGGAAATCACCAATCTCCTCTGCCTGCGCGAGGACATCACCGAACGCCGCCGGCTGCAGGACGAATTGCGCCAGGCCCAGAAAATGGACAGCCTCGGCACGCTCGCCGGCGGGGTCGCCCACGATTTCAACAATCTGCTCGCGGTCGTGACGGGCTACGCCGACATCGCCGCGCTCAACCCCGGCGACCCGGTGATCCTGCAGAAGAGCCTGCGCGAAATCGTGCGGGCGGCCCAGCGGGCCAGCGGGCTGGTGCGCCAGATCCTCACCTTCAGCCGGAAGGCCGAGGTTCATTTCGCGCCCATGGACCTGAACCAGCTCGTGCGCGACCTCGTCACCCTGTTTTCCGAGACCTTCCCCCGCATGGTCAAGTTCAGCGTCGAATTGCGGGAAGGGCTCCCGGCGCTGCTCGCCGACCACAATCAATTGCAGCAGGTCATCCTCAATCTCTGCGTCAACGCCCGCGATGCCATGCCCGCCGGCGGAGTGCTGGCCGTCAGCACCGCGCTTTGCCCGCGGGGCACGGTAGCCAGTCCGCTCGCCGATCCCAAGCAGAACTACGCCCGCCTCCGGGTTGGCGACACCGGCATCGGCATGACCCCGGAGGTCCGCAATCGCATTTTTGAACCCTTCTTCACGACCAAGGAGGTCAACCAGGGCACCGGGCTCGGGCTCGCGGTCGTTTACGGGATCGTGGCCTCCCACCGCGGGTTCATCGAGGTGGACAGCACGCCCGGCGTCGGCAGTTCATTCCAGATCTATCTCCCGCTCGCCGAGAACGCCCCGCTCGCGGCCAGCGCCTCGGTGTCGTGCGACTTCCCGGGCGGCAGCGAGGCCGTCCTGGTGGTGGACGACGAGGACCCGTTGCTCCAATTGCTCGAGATGGCCCTGACGGGAAAGGGCTACAAGGTCACCTGCGCCGGCAACGGGCTTGACGCGATCGACATCATCGCCAATCGCGCCTGCCAGCTGGACGCGGTCCTGCTCGACCTCAATATGCCGGGAGCAACCGGCCTGGAAGTCCTGAAATTCATCAAGGCGACGCGGCCGGAACTCAGGGTCCTCGTTTTGAGCGGCGACCTCAAACCGGAGGCGCGCGCCGAGATTGAAAAATTGGGCGAGGATTACTTCGTCCGCAAACCCTACGCGTTGGACGACCTTGGGCGGCGCCTGCGCCGGCTGCTGGAAGGGTGAGTGCGGAATGCGCGCGAAATACCGGCATTCACGCTCAAGCGGCGCGCCGGCCGGCCGATTTCAGGAGCGGGCTGATTTAGAAACAACCGTGGGCATGCCTAAACGCATTCTCCATGAATACTTCGGTGAAACCGCCGTCTGCGGGCAAGCGGTGGGGCGGGCTATTGCTTGCTCTCCTCGTTCCGCCGCTCTCAACGGGCGTATCGCAACCAGGCGCGCAAGGCGAAGCGCCGCCGTACTCCGGGGAGAGCTCGCGCTCTTACCTGAGCGTCGTGGGTCCGCCCCCGCTGCGGTTTCAGGATGCCGAGGTCGCGCCGCAATGCGATCTCTCGACTCGTCCGCCGGCCGGGGCGCCTCCGCTGCCCCCGGAAAAGCACGCCGATGCCGCCGCCCGCCAGGATGTCGTGGTCAATCCGGGCGGTTCCGACACGGCGAAGAAGGCGCCCAGGGTCGAGCCGGAGGCTCCCTCCAAAGCCGGTCCCGCGGCGATCCTGCCCGACGACGGCGACCCGCGGGTGCGCCCGGAGGATTTCCTGCCCTTTTTCCAGTTTCCCGGCGCGCGGCCGGGCCAGGCTGACCCGTCCATGCCCCAGCCTTTGAACGCCCCCGCTCCCGGGCAGATCCCGCCCAGTTCCGCAACCTATCACGAGGAATGAAATTTTCAAAGCTTGTCGTCTGTCCCCTTTCCATCCTGGCCCTCGCGGCCCAGCCCTCGGCCCGGCCGGCCGGCGCGTCCGCTGCGCCACCGGCAAAATCCGGCGCCACGGAGGACGTGGAACCGCAGAGTCTCCTGCGCCTGGGGGCGAACATGAGCGGCCGGGGCGATTACGGCACGGCGGCCATCGCGTTCTGGCAGGTGCTGAAGCGGCCGGACGCCCCCCTGGCGGATAAAAAGACCGCGTTGCTCGGGCTCGCGCACCTGCATCGCCGCGAAGGCTCGCTGACCAAGGCGGCGGCAATCTACGAAAAGTACATCAAGGACTATCCCGATGACGAGCGCATCCCCGACGCCCTCCTCGAACTCGGCCGCACCCTCCGGGACATGGGGGTTTACCGGATGGCGATCGGCTGTTTCTACAGCGTCATCAATTCGACCCTTAAATTTCCCTCCCAGGACTTCGAGCATTACCAGTTGCTGGCCAAGACCGCGCAATTTGAAATTGCCCAGACCCACTTTGAAGCGGGGGAATTCGCGGAAGCCGGGAAATATTTTGCCCGCGTCCGCCTGCTGGAACTGGCGCCCGCCGACCGGGCGCGCGCCCATTTCATGGCCGCCTTCGCCGAACAGCTCAGCGGCGACCTGGACACCGCGGTGGTCACCTTGCGCTCCTTCCTGGATGAATGGCCGGCGGACAAGAATGTCCCCGAGGCCCGCTACCTTCTCGCCACCATCCTTCGCCAGTTGAACCGCCCCGAAGAGGCGCTGGCGGTCACCTTCGAACTGCTGCGGACCGAGCACGCCAACTCGGCGGCCGATCCCCAGCGCTGGTCGTACTGGCAGCGCCGCACCGGCAACCAGGTCGCCAATGATTTTTTCCAGGACGGCGACACTTTCGACGCCCTGGCCATTTACCAGGGGCTGTATGACTTGTCCGACGTTCCCGCCTGGCGCCTCCCGGTCACCTACCAGATCGCCCTCTGTGAGGAACGCCTTCGCCAGCTCGACAAGGCCCGCGCCGCCTACCAGGCGATCGTTGCCGCCGGCAGCGGGGCGTCCGGGCAGGCCGTCGCCCCCGAAATTGCCGATCTGGCGCAGATGGCCGCATGGAGGCTTGCGCACCTCGATTGGCGGGATCAGACTGACCGCAAGTTCTCCGCCCTTTTTCCCCCCGCTGAAAAACCGCCTTCCGCCGCGACCGCTCCTCCTCTCCCTCAGCCAACCTCATGACGTCGCCGGATCCGCTCAGCCTCCACCAGCAAATCTGCGACGAACTCTACGCCCTCGCCCTCGATGAAAACCGCTTTCTCCAGCAGGAGAAACGGGCTCCCCACGCGGCGTTGCTGGCAAGAAAGGCCGCCTTGCTCCAGCGGCTGGACCAGTCGCTGACGGCCCTGCGCGCCGCCCCGCGTCCGGACCCCGCCCGCCGGGGCGCCTTGGACAAGGCCCGCTCCCGCATCATGCAGATTCTTCAGCTCGATCGGGAGAACGAGCAGTTGCTGCTCCGCTACAGCCTGGCTCGCGCCCCCGTCCCGGCCGCCGCGCCCCAGCCTCCCGCCGCCACCCTGGACAAACTCTACGCCCGCCATCCTTGACCGGTGTGCGCACGTTATTTCGCCAATTCAAGGAATTCGCCGGGCTGGGTGGTGACGCAACCTATCTGTGGCCCCGCTGGATCGTCCTGCGCGCGGTCGGGCTGGTTTATATCCTCATCTTTGCGGGAATCATCGGCGCCAGCCAGGCGCTGATCGGTCCCCACGGGATCGCGCCGGTCGCCGATCTCTTTGCCCGCACGCAAAAGGCCTATCCGGGAAGCATCGAGCCGTTCATTCTCGCGCCCGGCCTTTTCTGGATCAGCCCGGGCCAGGGCATGATCGTGGCGCTGGAGTGGCTGGGCCTGGCCGCGGCGATTGCCCTGGTCTTGAACCTGTGGCCCCGCATGGCACTCTTCGTCTGCTGGCTCGTTTTCCTGTCCTTTGTCTCCAGCTGGGGCCTGTTTTCGCCGGCGCAGCTCGACGACCTCATGCTCGAGGTGGCGCTGATCTGCATTCCCTTCGCCCCGGCCGGGTATCGTCCCGGGCTCGGCGCCGCCTCGCCCCCGCGCCCGGTCGCGGTTTTCATCATGCGGTGGCTGGTGTTCCGCATCATGTTCGAGGACGGGCTGATCAAGTTCATCGCCGGGGACCCGCATTGGCGGAATTTCACGGCGATGGACATCATGTACGAGACCGCCCCGTTTCCGACCATCCTCGGGTTCCTGGATCACCAGATGCCGCACGTGTACCACGTTTTCGAATACGGGTTCACCTTCGTCGCGGAATTCGCCGCCCCGCTGCTGGCGGTGTTCGCGGGCCGCCGCGGGCGGTGGTTCGCCTTCTGGGTGTGGCTCGCCTTCCAGGCCGGCATCGAGCTCACCTGCAACTTCGGCTGGCTCAACGTCGCCTCCATCGCGATGGGCGTCCTCCTCCTCGACGACCAGATGCTCCAAGGGTTCGCAGCGGCGCTCCGCCGCCGGGCGGGGCGGCGCGTCCCCGCGACGCCCAAGGTAGACGCCGCGTCCCCGCCGCGTTCCTCCTCAGTCCGCGGCCGCCAGGCCGCGTCTGTTTTTCTCAAGACCTGGAGCCTCCGCGCCGCCTTCGCCCTCTATTTCTACCTCACCCTGGTCTATTTCCTGACCTTCGTCCGGATCGTGCGCGGGCTGCCCCTGGACGGCGTCCCTTCCGTGATTTCCGGCCCCCGGGATCTTTTCTGGAATTTTCACAGCGCCAACGAGTACAAGCTTTACGCGCGGTTCGATCCGGTCCGCTACGGAGTCGAGTTCTCCGGCTCGAACGACGCCGGCCGGACGTGGCGCCCCTACGAGTACCGTTATATTTGCCAGCGGGTGGACCAGATCTGCCCCTTCATCGCCCCCTGGTTTCCCCGTTTTGAGGCCACCCTCGAGGGCACGGACACGGGCACCGGCAAGGCGCCGCTTTTCCAGGCGGTGGCCGCGCAGCTGCTGGCGCGAAACCCGGAGGTGATCGGGCTGTTCCCGGTCGATCCGTTTCCCGATCGTCCGCCCACGTTGATGCGGATGCGGTACTATCAGCTGTCGTTCACCGATTTCGCGGCCTGGCGCAGAAACGGGCATTTCTGGCGCAAGGAATACAAGGGCGATTATCTTCCCATGCTTTACGTGAACGAGGATGGCCGCCTCGCCGAGTCCGATCTCGCCGCGGGCGACGCGGCGCTGAAGCAGGGAAATTATCCGGCGGCGCTGGCGACCTATGGGCGGTTATACCAGGTGGGGGACCCCGCGGCGGGATTTCGCCTGGCGAACCTGCTGGCCCACGGACTTGGCACGGGGAAAAGCCCCGCCCAGTCCTTCGCCATCTACACCGAGCTCGCCGCGCGGGGCGAGTTTGAGGCGGGGAACAATCTCGGCCTCTGCTACGAATATGCCAGCGGAGTCCCGGTCGATTACGCCAAGGCCGCGGCCTGGTACCGGACCGCCGCCGAACATGAGTCGCTGATCGCCCTTTACAACCTGGGCGCCCTTTACGCCAAGGGCCGGATCGCGCCCCCGGATGACATCGAGGGTTTGACGCTCATCCGGGAGGCATCGGACCGGGCGGTGGGCGCCGACGCCCTGGCCCGGTACATTCGCCAGGACCCGTCCGGCTACGCCAAAAAACTGGAGGACCGCCTGACCCCCGCAGAGATCGCCCAAGCCGAATTACAGGCGTCCCAAAGGATAAAAGCCGACGAGCCGCTGGGCTCCGCTGATTCCTCGCCCTAGCTGCGGCGAAAAACGTGTTATAATTCAAGGGATGAACCCCCTCCCGAATCGTCCATCCATCCTGATCGTGGAGGACGATACCATGGTGCTGGCCACTCTGAAGATCACGCTGGAGCACGAGCATTTCAACATCGTGGCGTGCTCGAACCCGCTCAAGGCAATGACCCTGCTGCCCGGGCGGGACTTTGCCGTCATCCTTTCCGACCATAACATGCCCCAAATGACCGGGCTGGCTTTCCTCGTGGAATGCCGCCGGCTCTGTCCGAACAGCTCCCGCATCCTGCTGACCGCCGTTCTCGACCTGGGCACGGTCGTGGAGGCCATCAACCGCGGGGAGATCTACCGTTTCATCGCGAAGCCCTGGCGGCGGATGGAGCTGGTGTCCGCGGTGCGCGATGCCGTCCAAAGGCACGACCTGACCACGCGCAATCACGCCTTGCAGGCCGAGACCGCCCGGCTGCACGAGGAGCTGGTTTCCCTGCGTTCCCTCCGCCCCCTGGCGTGAAAAATTCGTTTCGGACCTAGACCGCGAACGCGAGCTCGACCGGTTCGGGCGCGGGAATATTCGCCTCCTGCACGGTGGCCAGGCTCTCCACCCGGCGAATGCACGCCGGCTCGTCGAGCGTCTTGAACGCGGCGGACGCGGACGCGCGCCCGCGCGCCAGGGAAAGCGCGCCCTCGTCGCCGAACAGCCGCGCGGCGAGGGTGGCGGCGTCGCCAATGTCGTTGCGCATCGCCAGGACAAACTGTTTCAGGCCGTCCATCTGCAGCATCCGGTCCCGGAGGATATCGGCGATGTCCGCCCGCTCCAGGGCTTCGAGCGGCCGGGTCGCCATGGGATCGGCAACGACGTCCTCCAAGCGCAGCTCGCTGTCGGCGAATCCCGGGATCGGATCCTCGATCGACTGGACTTCCGGGATCAGGGCGGCCGTATTTTCAGGAGCAATGCCGGCGGCCGCCGCCTCGTTGCGCTGCCGCCGCACCTTGTCCTGCATCCCGATGGGAATGCGGATCACGCTGCGGGTCTTGGCGACGAAACGGTCGATCGCCATCGTGATCCACGGCGTGGCGTAGGTGCTGAATTGCCCCACCGCGGGATCGTAACGGCTGATCGCGATCATCAGCCCGTCCGTGCCGGCGGTGAAAAGATCGTCCAGGGCCACCGGCGAGCGGAAGCAGCTCCGCTTGATGACGATCTTGGCCACCAGCAGGAGGTTGCCCAGCAGGATTTCATCCCGGATCCCCCGGGCCCCCGCCAGGTCCTCGGCGAGCTGCGCGCAGACCGCCACCGACTCGCCTTCCGCCGGGGAAACCCGCAGGGCGGTTTGTTCGATGATGTCAAAGGTGAAGCCCATCAGGAACCGGACCTGCCAGGCCTCGAATTCGGCCGGGGCCAGCCGCCGGTCCCGCCCCTCCGCCCGCTTCGCCTCGAATTCGTCGAGGTGGCTGGGCGCAAAACCCGCGAAGCGGTAGGAGGTCTTCTTCCCGGAGTTGCGCTTGCGGTCCTGGTCCGATCCCTCGCGGAAAAACGGCATCCGCCCCGCCCGGAGGTCCTGCGCCACGCGCTCGAGGGGATAGGCCAGCGCCGCGAGCCCGCGGCAGACCGCCTCCTGGGCCGCGTTGAACAGCACCGCCAGCTCGCGGGTCCGGTCCGCGGGGAGCGCGGCATGGCTGCGCAGGAGGCGCTTCATTCCCTCGGTGAATTCACAGTTGGGCATGGGCTGTGTATCGGATTTTTGGATTCCCGGTCGCGGGGTAAATGGGCGATGGCATCGGCGGGCGCACGGAGGAGATGCCCGGCGGCCACCGGTTGTGAATTCATTTCTGTTCAATTCTCCTTCAAAAGCGCCGGGGAGGATCCGCCCAGCCACCGGCAGGAAAACACCCCAGCGCCGCGCAGAACGCACCGGGCGCCCGGCACTTGGACAACGCCGGAAAATGCGGGAGGCCACGCCGGCTAGGGCGCGCCGTCCGCGCGGCCCGGGGGTTTTGCGGGAACATTCAGTCGAAATCTCGCTCCCGGCATGCCCTTGGGCGTCAGGTATTCGATCGATCCGTCCATCAGCGTCATGGCGTCGCGGCACAGCGAAAGCCCCAGGCCCGTGCCGCCCGGCCATCCGGTCACCGCCTCGCGAAACAACCGGTCGTGGAGGCGCGCCGGCACCCCCGGCCCGTTGTCCGCAACCTCGACCCACCACCGGCCCTGCTCCGTCCCCGTTTTCAGGGTGATCCGCCGGCCCGCCGTGGCGCCGAGGGCCTCCGCCGCATTGCGCAAAAGGTTCAGGATCGACTGGCGCAGGAGCGCGCGATCCACGCAAACCCGGTCGTCGCCGGAGGCACAGTCCATTTCGATCGCGATCCCCGTCCCCTCCGCCGCGGGCCGGAACAGTTTCACCGCCTCGTCCAGGACTTCGCGGGCGGAGACGTCCTCCACCCGGCCAAAGTCGCACCGGATCATCTCGATCCCGAGGTTGAAATTGTCGATGAAGGCGTTGAATTCGCGCAGGACAGTCGCGCGGTGTTCGGGCGACAGGCCATTCTCCAGGCCCGCGTCCAGGAGCTCGAGGACCGCCCGCACCCCCGCCAGCCGGTTGCGCACGGGGTGGGCGACCAGCGAGGCGATAAAGCCCACGGTCGCCAGTCGGTCGCGCGCCCGCTCCTTCCCGCCGTCGCCCGCTCCGGTGTCTTTTTGCATCGTGGCGTTCACAGGGCCACCGGGAAAAGGGCATCAAACAGGAAAAGGCCCGAAGCTGGACGACTGAGGAGGACCGTCCCCCTTGCGGCCGAGAGCACGTTGCCCAGCACGTTCAAATTGCCCGTGCGGCCGCCCTCGGGACCGGATGAAAAGGCGTCGCGCACCTCCTCGACGGACAGCGCCGGCAGCGGGCCGGATACCCGGAAGAGAACATACGGGCCATCCTTGCGCACCGCCTCCCGGTTGAGCACGCAGGCGGCCCGCTCCAGCCGGTCGGCCACCGGGCCGCAACCCTGGAGGATGGAGGCGGACAGGGAAATTTCCGAACCCGGCGGAGCCTGCAGGAGAAAATACTCCACGAGATGGCGCAGGCCGTTCATCAGCTCAAGCGGGGCGCATTCGACCAGGGTGTCGCTTAAAAGGTCGCGCAGCGCCAGGCGCTTGCCTTCGGCGGCCCAACGCTCGACCCCATGGAAAAACTGGCGCAGGGCCTCGAGGCAGACGTTGACCGCCGCGCGGGAAGCCGTGCTGTTTTCACCGTAGGGGCCGTCGAGAAACGCGTTGACCGAATCCACCATCCGCCCGACCAGCTCCGCCGATTTGCCCGCGTGCTCGGCAAAGGCGGGGCTGCCGCTGCCAGCCGCATCCTCCTTCAGGACCGACGCCAGGGCGGACAGGCCGGTGAGCTGGCTGCGCATCGCGTGCACCAGGCCCCGGTACACCTCCGCCGCCGCCAGGCGCAGGTCATAGGCGCCAAGCGCCTGGGAGAGCTTGGTCTTGGTCTCGTCGGTGGCGCGGGCGCTTCGGTTGGTCTCGCGGCGCTCGCGCGTCTCCCGGATCGCCTCCTGCGTGCTGCGGCGCAGCTCCGCCAGGGTCGTCTTCGACTTCACCGCCCGCTTGATCGCCCGCAATTCGATGGCCCCGTCGGCGATCGCGTCCGAATCGCTCGCCGTGCGGATGATGATGGCCAGGTCCTTGTCGAACTGGCGCAGCGCGCGCACGAATTCCAGGCCGTCCATCGTCGACCGCGCCATGCGCACGTCGACGATGGCCGCATCGCACAGGTTGGATCCGGCGTATTCCAGCGCCGGTTCCGGATCCATGAATTCGACCAGCTTGCCCAGCCCGGCCAATTGCGCGCGCAGGGTGAGGATCTGCGAGCGCTCGTCCTCGAGGATAAGAATGACGGGGTCGGACGTCATGGATCGGGGACGGGGCGCCCGGCGCCGGGGTGAATCCGCCACCCCGCCTTCGGCTCGCTCACGACCAGGCCGTTGAAGTCGACCTGATGGCTCAGGAACAGCCGGCGGAGCACCGAGATGTACTCGTTCACCGAGTGGCCGGCATCGTTGCCGTCCGATCCCCAGACGGACTTCACCAGCTCGTCCTTGAGGACAAGGCCGCCGGCGTTTTCGGCGAACATCTTGAGGATGCCGTGGTGTTTCGGCCGGATTCGCTCCTCGGCGCCGTCCGGAAAGCGGACGACAAGGTCCGGCGTGACAATCGTCCCGCCAAAGGCGAAGGGCGATCTTCCCATGACGACCCCGCCCGCCCGGCGGATGAGATTCACCCGGTCCGGGCGCGCGAGAAGCTTCCGGATGCGGACCAGGAGTTCGTCGTGGTGGAACGGCTGGCGCAAAAAATCGTCCGCTCCCGCCTCCAGCGACTCGACCACCAGGGAAGGCTGCGGGATGTCGGAGATCGCCACGATGGGAAATTCGCCGCCGGCGGCCCGCCAGTCCCGGATCAAGTCCAGCGCGGACGGACGGTCGCCAAACGACAGGTCGATGATGGCCAGGTCGAACGAGCGCCGGCGGAAGGCGTCGACCGCCGGCCCCTTCTCGGCGTGCCATTCCAGGTCGTAGTCGCGCAGCGCCAGTTTCAGGATTCCGCCCAGGTCGCGATTTTCCACCAGCAACAACAGTCGGCTCTTGCGCGCGGTCATGGTGCGCTAGTGACGGGACTTGCCGCCAAGTTTCAATCCTTCATTTTTCGTCGGCGGGGACTTTCGCGATGCCGTCCCGCGCCCGCTCGAGCCGATCCTGGGCCCGCGCCACCCGCGCGGCTTCCGGCGCGGTGACCCGGTGCTGGGCCAGGCTCAGCTCGCCCAGCCGGACGTCGATCAACGCGAGCTCCACCCCGATGAGGTCGAGGCGGTTGCTCACCGCGGCCTGGTTCGCGCGGGTAACGCAGGATTGCAAGGCGTCAATCTCGGCGTCCATGCCCTCCAGGCTCTCGTCCACCTGGGCCAGGGTCTCGTCATGTGAGCCCTGGAAAACCCGGCGGTTGAACTCGGGCAGGGCCGCCTCGGTCCCCGCCGCTTCCCCGGCGTCGGTCCGGATGAGTTCCGGCGTGATGAAGGCAAGCAGGGTCGTGTGCACGACGCTGTCGTTCTTGTTCTTGAAGGCATAGCCGATGAGGGGAATGTCGCCGAAGATCGGCACCTTGCTGTCGTTCGTCTGGCGGCTGCGCTCCTCCAGTCCGGCGATCGCGAGCGTCTCGCCGTTCGGAATCGAAACGGAATAGGAATAGGTCCGGGAACTTGTGATCGGGTAGGAGTTGCCGCTGATGACCTGCTGCCCGGTGATCGTGGAGACATTGATGGAAAGGTTGAGCTGGATGAGTTCGCGCTTCGCCCCGGCGCCCGGCAGGATGCACGGCAGGATCGTCACCTCGGTCCCGACGTCGATGTAGGCGATCTGCGCGCTGGTGGCCGCCGTGCCCGAGCCGATCGTCGTCGTCCCCTCCTGGATCGGCTGCTGGGTCGTGGCCTTGAACGACACCTCGCGGTTGTTCGAGGTGTAGATGACCGGATCCTGCACGACGGAGCTGAATTTGTCCGTGGCGATCGCCTGCGCCGTCCATTGGAAGGCCGGCGCGCTCAGGAGGGCGAAGGGGAGCTGCACGCTGCCCGGGTGATTCAGGTTGATGGCCGTGCCCAGGGGATTGAGGCCGCTGGACGGGCTCGAACTCCCGCTGCTGCTCGAGCTGCCGCCGGTGCCACTGCTGATCGTCGTCGACGACCCGTTTCCGTTGGTGACCGTGATGAGGGAGGAGCCCGCATTCGACGTGGTGCTGGCCGTCGTCGTGAGCGCGGCGCCCGACAGCGCGATCGGGCCGCCCGAACCGAGAAAGGTCTGCGACCAGTCCACGCCCAGCGCCTGCTGGGGGTTGCGCGCGGTCTCGACGAATTTCACCGCGATCCGGATCAGTTTTTGCGGACGGTCGATCGTCTTCAGGTAGGCGGAGATGAGGGAATGCTGCTGGCGGGTCGCGACGACGAACAGCTGGCTGGTGTCCGGATTCCAGATCGGCTCCACCCGGGGCGCCTCCATCGGCTTCTGGTCGGCCGAGGGCCCGGGCGTCGCGGGGCTGCCGTCCAGTGACGGCGTGCTCAGGCCGACCGTGGGCAGGACAAGGATTTTTTTGATGTCCTCGATGATCTGGCCCGTCTTCGCATCGAAGGTTCCCTTGTCGCCCGATCCGCCCGCCGCTGGCGCCGGGGTCGAGCCGCTGGTCATGCTGCCCATCTGCGCAAGCTGGCTGTTGATGCTCGAGGAATGGATGGAGACCTGCTGCAGATTATTGAAACGAAGCGTGTACGACTTGCTCACCAGCTCGTTGAGGTTGATGCGATAGAACTGCCAGACGCCGTCCTGGTAATCGAAGGCGAAGTTGTAGGTTTTCGCCAGGATCTGCAGCAGCCGATAGGGATTGATCCGGACGTCGCTCGTGATCCGCTCGCTGAACTCGTCATCCGGCGGGATGAGGTAGGACATCTGGGCGGCTCCGGCCAGCAGGCGGATGGCGCTGCCCAGGGTCGCTCCCTTGAGCGGGATATGGCTCGCCGGAAGCACGCCCAGCCGCGCGACCTCGCCGTCCGCGTCGAGCGCCGCGCCCGGCCCATCGTCGGCGCGGGCGGCGGGCCCGACCGCGGCATGCAGCGCCCAGGCGATCAAAAACAAGCGCGGACGCAGGAGCGGGAATCGAAGCGTGGGCATGAAGCTGAGTATAGCAGCGAAATCCGCGCCTTTGATTGACACGCGATGTCATTTACATCGTATTCGCGTTTCCGGTCCATGCATTGGTTCACCACAAGCGACGGAACCCGCTTCCTCGTTCAGACGCCGCAGGAGTGCGCCCACTCGCTCGAGCTGGCGTTTTCCGATTCCCGCGCTCCCGCCACGTCGGCGCGATTCATGGCCCAGGTGAAAAAGGAATGCCCGCCGCCGGATCCCGCCCGGCCGAAGGGGTGACCCTTCTGATTCCGTGCTAAGATTGGGGAACCATGAATGGTTCCATCTCCGCTTTGCTCAGTCTGCGCCGGCCCGGACGCGCGCGCGCGTTCGTCGCTTTGACGGGTGCGGCGTTTCTGGCTTGCTGGCTGCTGTTTCCGCCGGCCAAGGCGGCGTGCGGCTGCGTGTTTCTGCTCGGCCTCATCGGCGCCGCCTGCATCGATCTTGATCACATGATCATTCCTGATCTTTTCACGATCGGCCTGGCGTTCGCCGGACTGGCGCTGTCGGCCATCGCGCCCGGTTTGCACGAACCAGGTCCGTTTTCCATCTTCAACTGCCTGCGCTCGGAGGCCGCGTCCGTCCTCGGCCTCGCGATCGGCTCGTCGCTCGTCCTTTGGTTCGGCTTGATGGCCGAATTCGTCCTGGGAAAAGAGGTCCTCGGTTTCGGCGATGTTAAGTTTGTCGGGGCGATCGGCGCTTTTTGCGGCTGGCAGGGCGCCGTCTTCTCCGTTTTTGGCGGGGCCGTGATTGGCCTGATCGCCCTTTCCCTGGCGGCCCTCCATGGCCGCGCCTCTGCCCGGGGCTCAGCGCCGCTCTTTCGCCTGGAGACGCCCGAGGGGCGGACGGCCCGGGTCGGCTGGGGCGTCCATTTCCCCTTTGGCCCGATGCTGGCGACCGCCGCGGGATTATATTTTGTCGCGCTGCACCCCTGGGTGGACCGCTACCTCGCGAGGTATCTGGTCCTCTTTTAAAAAAAATCCGCGGGTGGGTCCGGATTCGTGTCGGTGCGTGCTAGACTTGCTGCACGGCCCAATCGTTCCGGCGCCGCAACTCAGAACCAACAATAATCCCAACCATACAGAAAGGTCCAAATGCAAATCATCCGCAAACTCCTGTTTCGGAATCGTTCGCAGTCCGGCCGGAATCACAAGATTCGCGGCCTCAGCACGGCGGAGCTCGTCGGCATCATCGTGATCGTCGGCATCCTCGGCGCCCTCGGCGGCACTTACATCACCGGCCTGGTCGGCCAGTCCAAGACCAATGCCGGCCTGCAAAACGCCCAGAGCCTGAACACGGTCATGGCGTCGGCGTTCGCCGGTGGAGCGACGGTCGGCACCGGTGCCGGCCAGCTTGACCTGACGAGCAACCTCACCGCCATCGCCGAACTCTGCGGTCCCGGCGTGACCGTCACGAACAACGGCAATACGATCACCTACAAGATGAATCCGACCGTGGGAACGCCCGCTTCCTACACGCTGACCGGCACCGACCCGACCACCGCCACGTTCAGTTATGTTGCCGGAGCCACTCCGTAATCTGTTCCAAGGGATGCATCCTTGATGTTTGCCAGCACATCGATAGCAACGAGGATTCGCCGCTGCCGGGCCTTTTCCAAGGCCCGGCAGTCGGCTATGACCATTGTCGAGGCCGTCGGCATGATCGTCATCATGGGCGTCATGTCCGGACTGGCCTATCCCGCGATCGGGGGGCTGCGCCAGGCCGGATTGGACCAGCAGGCGATCGGCATCGCGCAGGCCTTGAACCAGGCGCAGCAGACCTACAATTTGCGCGTCGCAGGCGCGGCGGCCAACTGGAGCAGCGCCTCGGGCTCGGCGTCGAAGTACCAGCTGATCTCCCTCTATGTGCCTTTTGCGGCCGACACGCTTTCGGACTACACGCCCGCCGGCTATACCCTCACCCTCGGGGCGACCCTTGGCACCGAAGTGGCGATCACGGGGCCCAACGGCACGGTCTCCTACTGACTCCGGGAGCGCCATGAAACCGGCGGCATTCCCCGGGCGCGCGGGTTTCTCCCTGGTCGAGGGGACGGTCGCGCTGGTGGTGACCGCCATCATGATGGGAGCCCTGACCTCCGCGATGGGATCGCTCTTTCAAAGCCAGGCCCAGCCTCAGGTCAGTTTCCAAAGCCACGCCTATTCGCTCGCGCCTAGCTTCCAGAATTTTCGGCAGGCCGTGGACCTGCACGCCGCGTTTGCCCAGACGGTCGACCAGGCTGACAACGTGATCGTGATCGGCGGGACGCGCAGCCATCCCACCGCGGATCCGAACGGGCCGTCGAGCGCGCTCGCCGAGACTTTTTCCGCCACGAGCCTCACCGCCGCGGCCGGAAGCGATGCCTTCCAGGGATTCTCCTCCTGGGACCAGCTTGAGCTTAATGGCGCCCAGCTGGCCCCTTATCTCACGACCCATCCCGATCCCGCGGACTTTACGATCCTCACGGTCCAGGGGCAGTCGCACATCACGTCGATCACCCAGCAGCGGCGCTACACGGCGGCCATCAACGGGCAGAACGTGGTGCTCTATGAGGTGACGCTGCAGGCGATCGACTGGTCGAGCGGCTCCGGCGTCCCGACCGCCAGTCCGCTGACCGGATCGAATCCCACTTATTTTTACCGGACCTATTACAATGCGAGCGAGGACGCGTGGTCGCAGCCGCCGGGCGCGACGCACTATTGGTACCGCACGGACCCGGCATGGGATCGCGACCAGGAGGGCCCGACCCGGGTGATTTTCGCCGATCCCTACGTCCTGGCCGGGCAGGATCCGCTGGCCCAGATTGCCGCGGTGTCGCGTTTCAGCTACTTCCTTCCCCAGACCCGATGAAACCCGGCGACAATCGCGGCATGGCCAGCGTCGCCGTCCTGCTCTTCGCGATCGTCGCGATGATGATCCTGATGGCCAACTTCAAGCTGAACAGCGCGGTGGCCGCCTCCAGCGACGCCTTCGACGCCTACAATTCGCAATTGGTCGAAAAAAATGGCATCGCCCAGATCGTGAAGGAAAGCGTCCTCGCCGTCGGGGAAACGGCGCTCGCCCCCAGCGGAAACTCGCTTCAGGCCGAGATTCAAAATCGCCTGGGCAGCATGAACTTTCCGGCGGGCGTGACCGTGACGCTCGGGGCCGCGGTGCCGGCGCTGCCGGCCAATCCCTTTTTTCCCTCGGTCCCGCCCGCCGCCTCGCAGCTTGCTTATTTTTCCGCTGCGCCCCGCGGCCTGGCGGGCATGGGCGGCCTCCTCGCCTCCCTCGCCATTCAGGGGCCGGCAGTGGACCTGGGCCGGTACGTCTTCACCTTTGCCCGCACCGACAGCAATTCGCCCAACGACAGCCAGACGTACGTCGTGAACGCCGATTTGTTTTCGGTGCCCCTGACCGACGTGGACGTCGTCGCCTATGGATTGCCGGCGACCGGCTCGATACCCCTGGCGGCGCCGGCGGTGCCCGTCGGCACGTTCGGCTCCGGCGTGTCCGAGCTGGTCGTAACCTCGAACAATCCCGCCAGCGATCCGACCGCGTGGCCCGACCTCTATGCCGGGTCCGGCCCGGAGACCCTGCCCTACCAGTTTCGCAATGCCGTCAGCTTCGCCTGGAACGCATACGAATATCTCTGGGGCGCGGGCTACCAGGACGCGATCCTGGGCGCCGCCGCCGGGGACCAGGCCGTGTACGATTTTTCCGGCGCGAATAATCCCGTCATCGCCGGCGTGTCGGTTTCGGGCAACGCTCTCACGATCGATTGCAGCGCGGTGCAGAGCCAGGTCGTCGCCATCGTCGATGCCGAGGGCGTGGGATCCGTCTCGATCGAAGGGAGCCCGGCCGGCGGCAATCCGTTTATTCTCCTGATCCGCAATACCGCCGGAAGTCTCGGGCAGACCCAGGTGGCATTTTCCGGCAACAACCACCGGGCGGCGATCTTCTATCTCGAAAACGCGGCCGTGACTTTTTCCGGCAGTCCGCAGATCCAGGGGGCGCTGTTCCTGGATCGCACGAGCGGCGCGACCGGCACCGTCACCTGGTTTGGGCATCTTTCCTTCTACGCCGCGGCCAGTCCCCTGGGCACCCTCAACCTGACCCTGGAAGATGCCCCGGCGGTGAAAAACGCGCTGAGCGCGCTCGCTCCCCGGGTCCTGCTCGTCTCCACCACCGCCACCCGATGAACCGGAATTTTTTAAAAGCCAACCGGGCGTTTACCGCCGTCGAACTCGTGGTGGCCATCGTCCTCTTTGGCGCCGCGACCGGCACTGTGCTGGTCATGGGCAGGGCGCTGGCCACGCACCGGACCGCCGCGGCATCCGCCAGCCAGCAAAACGCGTACGCCACGTTCCAGTCCCAGGTCGCCCTGCAGGGGATCAACCCCTCGCTGGTGGGCAATCCCCTGCAGAGCGTGATCGCCCAACCCGGCACGGCCGGCACGGTCGTCCCGCTCGGGGCGAATACCGCGCTGACGATCACGCGGGACAAACTGGCGGGCTT
>Ga0302326_10005391_pt1 | contig 29161 bp, 30 predicted proteins | sample Palsa_T0_3_FD_202264 | JGI IMG/M metagenome (GOLD analysis project Ga0302326, IMG submission 202264) | Peat permafrost microbial communities from Stordalen Mire near Abisko, Sweden - Palsa_T0_3 | ecosystem: Environmental > Terrestrial > Soil > Palsa > Peat permafrost | place: Sweden: Abisko... | reverse complement strand
GCGGCGTTGATCGCGGACTGGAGGTCCTGGGCGGCGCCGTCGATGTCGCGGTTGAGGTCGAATTGCAGGGTGATCTGGCTGATCCCGTAGGAGCTCGACGAGGTCATGGTCGACAGCGCGGGGATCTGGCCGAACTGCCGTTCGAGCGGCGCGGCGACCAGCGCGGCGATGGTCTCGGCGTTGGCGCCGGGGAGCTGGGTGGTGACCTGGATGGTGGGGAAGTCGACCTGGGGCAGCGAGGCCACCGGCAGCAGCGAATAGCCGAGAATTCCCCCCAGCATCACCGCGACACCCAGGAGGGATGTCGCGATCGGCCGCGCAATGAAGGGCGCCGAGACGTTCATGGCGAGGCGGTCGGCGAACGGGTTTCCGAGCGGCGCTGCGGGCCGCGCGGCGTCTCGCCGGTGGTGGCGGCCGGCGCCGCGGCGCGCGGGGCTTCCATCGCGGGAGCGGCGGGAGATGACGGCTTGTTGGCGTCGGCGGCGTCATCCTTGCGCGGCTTCCCCTGCGCCTGCGCGGTCTCGGGGGCGGGCGGTTTCCGGTCGGTTTGAGCGGTCGGCGCGGCAGGCGCGGCAGGGGTGGGACCCCTGCGGCGGCGCTCGCTGCCGGCGGGCTGCTCCAGCTTTTCAGGGGTGCCGATGGCGATGCGGGTGCCGTCGTTGAGCTGGGCGAATCCGGTCGTCACCACGCGCTCGCCTGCCGCGGCGCCCGAAACCAGCACCGCCTCGGCATCGTCCTGCTGGGACACCGTGACCGGCCGCACCGAAACCGTGCCGTCGTCATTGGCGATGTAGGCGAAGGTCCCGTTCGGACCGCGCTGGACGGCGGCGGTCGGAACCACGGTCGCGTCCTTGAGCGTGTCGACCAGCAGCTTCACATTGACGAACTGGCCGGGCCAGAGCTGCAGGCTCTCATTGGGGAATTCCGCCTTGAGCTTCACCGTGCCGGTGGTCTGGTCGACCAAATTGTCGACCACCACGAGCTTGCCGCGATCGACCACGCTGCGGTTGTCGTCGCCGAGCGCCAGCGCGCTCAGCGGGCCGTGCGCGAACGCCCGGTTGACCTCGGCGAGCTCCTGCTGGGGCAGGGTGAAGATCACCGCGATCGGCCTGATCTGGGTGATGACCACGATCCCCGTGGTATCGGCCGCATGGACGATATTGCCGGCATCGACCAGCCGCAGCCCGGTGCGGCCGGCGATCGGCGCGATGATGCGGGTATAGGAAAGGACCGCCTTGGCGTTTTCAATGGCGCCCTGGTCGGCCTCCACCTGCGCCACGAGCTGGGCCACCAGCGCCTTCTGGGTGTCGTATTGCTGGCGGGTCGCCGAATTGGTCGCGGTCAACATTGCATAGCGTTCGAGATCGATGCGGGCATTGCCGAGCCGGGCCTCGTCCATCGCCTTCTTGGCGACCGCCTGGTCGAGCTGGGCGCGGTAGATGGTGGGATCGATGTCGGCCAGGACGAAATCCTGGTCGACGTCCTGGCCTTCCTTGAAATTCACGCTCATCAGCTTGCCGTCGATCTGGGCGCGGACGGTCACGGTGTTGAGCGCGCGGCTGGTGCCGACGCCGTCGAAATAGACGGGAACGTCGTCCTTCTTTACCGCCGCGACCAGCACCGGCACGGGCAGGTCGGCACGCTGTCCCCCGCGTCCGCCCTGCGCTCCGGTCGAACCTTGTGGCTGCAGGGCCTGCGGCAGGTATTGCGGGGCATAGAGATAAAGCGCGCCGACGGCCACCGCGAGGATCGCGAGGAGCCCGGTGAAGCGGCGCTTCCATCGCGGCCTGCGCGGGGCGGGCGCGGTAACGAGCGCTGGGTCGATGCGGTCAATCTTCACGCCCGGCTCATCTCCTTGTCGGGGCGGCTTGCCGCATCCCGCGCTCCCCAGCTTTCACCGGCACGCAGCGTCTCCCCGGGGGGCGAGACCGCGAGCGCATATGCGGAGCCTGTCGGCGACCGGATCGATACCCTAGCCCATAAATGGGCCGCACGCACAGGGTTTGGGCGCCCCGCCCCTGCGGTCCACAGCGCCGGATTATGCCGGAGGGGCGCCAAATGGAGGCCGAAGGTATGGATTTCAGGGCAAAGGTGGTCTTTTACCACCGATGGGGAGCGGCACGTCGAAGATCGCAGGGCCGCCGCTGCGTTCGAGATAGCGGCCGAACCGGAACTTGAGCTCGGGGCCGTCGAGCGGCGGCGAACGGGCGCGGCGGCCGAGCGGCTCGACGTGGAGGACGCTGAAGATGTAGCCGGGCACGGTCACGATTTCGTCGAGCGCCTGGGCGAGGCCTTCCAGCGTCGCGAATTCATGGACCCGCTCGATGCCGGCCGCGCGTGCCATGGCGGCATAATCGACGAATTCCGGGAACGGCATCGGCAGCTCGTTGGTGGAGCCGTAGCATCCGTTCGCCACCACGAAATGCTTGAGGTTGGGAAGCGCCAGCTGCCGCTCCACCATCAGCATTCCCGGGTTCATGCAGAACGCGCCGTCGCCGCTCAGCGCCACCACGGTCCGTTGCGCCGATCCCAGCGCGATGCCGGCCGCGAACAGCGAGGCGAGGCTCATGGAGGCTTCGAGATAGAACACGCGCTCGGTCTCGCCGGTGATCTCCCACCACAGCTCCGAGCAGTTGCCGGCCGAAGTCACGATGACCTCGTCGCGCAGGCGATCGGCGAGAAACCGGAAGCAGTGCTCGAAATTCATGTCACGCCTCGCCGCGCAGCATCTCGCGGGTGAACCCGATCACCACCGGCCGCGACATGACGCGGCTGTGCCGGTAGGCGGTGGCGAGCCGGCCGATGTCGGCGCCGCGCTCGATCGCGACGAAGGGGATGTCGATCGCCCGCATGACCGGTTCGAGATAGAGGCCGTTGGACTGATGGAACTTGGCGGGGTCGCCGGGACGCCCGCGCAAGGTGATGCCGATCAGCAGCGGGATCTGATAGGTGTAGTTGATCTTGGTGATGGCGTAGATGCAGGTGAGAAATCCCGAGGCGCCCATCAAGGCGAGCGCGCCGATGCCGCTGAAGAATGCGCCGGAGCACAGGCCGATCGCGGACTCCTCGCGATTGACGGCGACGTGGCGGAAACGCGAATCCTTTGCAAAGCGGGTGATCAGCGGCGTGATCCAGCCGTCCGGCAGGCTCGCCACCAACGATATGCCGCATCCGGCGGCCGCCTCGACGATGCTCGCGGCGACCGGATTCTCCGCCTCCATGCTTTGTTCCCTCTGGGAAGATGTCGCGGGCGATCGCATTGGGGCGAGCGGCCGGCGGCCGATTGCGCCGCGCAGCTTGCGGATTGCACAATAGTCGAAACGGGTGTTTCGTCCAGCCGCGCAAAGGAGCTCTCGAAGTGGCGGAAGCAGTCGATTTCACTGCGGGGGGATATCGATTCATCCCCGGCGGATTCCAGTTTTCCGGCGGCGTCGCGGCCGCCGCGGGCTATGAAATCAAGCGCTTCCGCTTCCGTTCGCCGGTGCCGCTGATGGACGGATTTGCCCGCATCGAGAAGACCATCATGGGCGCCGGCCGCCCGCTGACGGCGTTCTGCGCCTGCGAACTGCGCTCGCCGGGGCAGTTCACCGAGCAGGGCTTCCGCGCCTTCAACGAATCCTACGCGGTCACGCTGCGCAAATGGGGCGTGTTCGACGGCAAGGTCAACCCGGTCGCGCGCAGCAATGTGTGCCCGGAGATCGACCCGCCGGCGGAACCGGGCTTTCATGCGTTTTCGTTCACTGTGCCCACCGCCGCCGCGGCGCCGAGCTTCGTGATCTCCGGAGCTGCCGAGGCGCGGGAAGGCGACGCGAGCTACCGCGAGCGCATTGTGCGCTTCGGCGAGACCGGCGATGACGCCATGCGCGAGAAGGTGCGTTTCGTGATGGACCAGATTGCCGCGCGGCTGGCGCGGTTCGGCACCGGTTGGCGCGACGCCAGCGCGGCCCAGGTCTATACGATCCGCAACATCCATCCCTTCATGGTGGACGAGATCGTCCGCCGCGGCGCCGCGCGCGCCGGCCTGACCTGGCACTACGCCCGCCCGCCGGTGCGCGATCTCGAATTCGAGGTCGACTGCCGCAGCGTACGGGTGGAGGAGGTCATTTAGAGCGCTTTAAGGCGTTTTTCGTTTGGGTCGACTCACAACTCGCTGTCATCGCCGGCTCGACCGGGCGATCCAGTAAACACCGGCCGTGAGTACGGGATTGCCCGGTCGATCCGGGCAATGAGGATCATGCTCTGGGCATGATCAACGATCGTGTTCGCAGGCATCCCGGCCGTGCAAATCGTTCATACGACCTTCGCGTTGTACAATAGATGCAAGGATTAATTGCCTTTTAACCATGAACTTATTCAGCAGATTAACCATGAGACTGGCGATTTACCCGGAATAAACCATGTTGTGATGAACACTTGGTGTCCAGATATACTTACTTTTTCGGCAATTTTTATTTACCGATCGGTGGTGGTTTCTTCCCCATAATGCGCAGGTGGCCAGTTCTGGAGCGCGTTCGATCGGCGCCTGATCCCGAGAAGTTGCACACTTTTCGGAACGAGATATGCGCAGGACCAACGGGTTCCACCCGGCGAAATGTAGAGAGTACGCCCCATGTCCCGTGTTCGCTCTTCCCCACTTACGCCCTGCTCCGTCCCGGGTTCGCGCACCCTCGTCGTCGCGCTCATGGCGTGTGCGGCGCTCACCGCGGCTTGCACCGAATCCACCGCGGGTGGCCTCGGCGGCGGCCTGATCGAGTTCCTGTTCTCCGGCGGTTCGTCGGCGGGCACGCCGCAACCCCAGGGCTATGCGCCCGATGCCGATGCCATGCGCTACGCCGCCGATCCGCGCTACAACCGCCAGATCGTCGACTATCACGGCGAGGAAAAGCCCGGCACCGTCATCATCAACACGCCCGAGCGCATGCTTTATTTGGTCCAGCCGGACGGTAAGGCGCTGCGCTACGGCATCGGCGTCGGCCGCCCCGGATTCACCTGGGCCGGCGTCAAGACCGTCACTATGAAAAAGGAATGGCCGGATTGGCGCCCGCCCGACGAAATGCTGCACCGCCGGCCCGACCTGCCGCACTACATGGCCGGCGGACCGGAAAACCCGCTCGGCGCCCGGGCGCTCTATCTCGGCGATACGCTCTACCGCATCCACGGCTCCAACGAGCCCTGGACCATCGGCACCCAGGTGTCGTCGGGCTGCATCCGCATGCGCAATGAAGACGTGATCGATCTCTACGGCCGCGTCCCCGTGGGTGCCCGGGTGATCGTGATCTGATCGATGAGACCGCAATCGGGCAAACAGCGATGGGGCGGGCCAGGCCCGCCCCAAACAGGCACCGTTCAGGATCAAGCGCTGTCGCTATCGCCGCCGTCGCCGAAATCCGCGCCGTCGTCGGCGTAATCGGCGGCATCGTCGTCGGCCCGATCGTCGTCCGCGAGGTCCTGCTGGGCGTCCTGCTGCGCGTCCTGACGGGCCAGGGAATCATCATTGTGGCGGCTGCCGATGTCGCCCACGCCGGCGTCACGGGAAAGTTCGCCGCCGCTGCCGCCGCCCCATGGCGACGGTGAGGATCCGTACCCGCCCCCGAACGCCTGATTGCCGCCGCCGCCGCCGAACGCGGATCGGATGCCGTTGAGCAGCATCGAGCCGCCGATCACGCCCGCGACCGTCGCCGCCGCGGTGCCGAGAAACGAACCGCCGTGGCCCCCCATTGGGCCTCCCATCATGCCGCCGCCCATCGGGGCGCCCTGTATGTATCCGGGCTGCGGCGGATAGCCCGGCTGGGGCTGATAGCCGGGGGGCGGAGCATAGCCGGGGGGCGGAGCGCCCCATGCGCCGCTCGAGCCCTGACCGCCCTGCCGCACCGGGGGAACCGAGCCGCGTGGCTGGCCGGTGAGCACATTGCGCATGCTGTCGAGAAAGCCGCCGCCGCTTTGGGCGGGCGCCTGGCTCACCGCATGTTCGAGTTCCTCGATGTGAGCATTGGCGCGCTTGAGCGCCTCGTCCTGGACCAGCACCGTCTGTACCAGCGCATAGACCGCGTTCGGCGCATGGCCGAGCCCGTCACGGATCACCCGCTCGGCGTCGGGATCACGGCGCTCGCCTTCCAGCGACGCAAGCCGGTCGAACAGCTCGGCGACCATCTGTCGTTCCTGCGGAGTCATGGTTTTTCTCCTCTGGCCGGCTGGCCCGGCGCGGCACTCATATGGGGAGCCTTGTTGCAGCCGGAAGTGGGGGGAACCATGGCATTAATAACAATGGACAAATATGAACGAACGGCGGTTCCGTGCCGTTCACGCCAGGGCGAAACCGCGTTCCGCCAGCAGTCGCGGAAACCGCTCGCCGGCGAAAAAGGCATATTCCCGCTCGCGCATCGCGGTGAAATGGTCCAGGCGTTCGAGCTCCGCATCGACGAAGCCGGGGTGGCACATCACCACGCCGCCCTCGGGCAGGCCTTCCAGGAACGACGCGAACACGGCGTCGTAGCCGATGTCGCGGTTGAAATCGTAGGCGCCGGCAAAGGCCGGATTGGTGGCGACGCCGAGCATCGCGCTGCGCCGGCGCATGCGCCGGCTGAGCACATCGAGCACAAGCGCCTTGGCGTGGCCCCGCCGGTTCAGCAGCGGCGAGATCCGCCCGCATTGCCTGACCCAGGCGGCGGGGGCGCGCTCCTTCATCACCGTCAGCAGCGCGTCGCCGATCTGCGGCAGCAGGTGAATGTGCTGGTGACCGTCGATGAAATCCGGCGGCCGGCCAAATGCGGACCGGAACGCCTCGATCTGGCGCTCCGCCTCCACCGCGGCGGCGCGCCCGTCGAGCGCCCGCGCAAGCCCGCGCGCCAGCATGTGCCGCAGCGACAAAAACGCCCCATCCGCCGCCACCGGGCGATAGGAGCTCAGCGGCCGGAACGGCGCGGTGAGGGTGAAATGCAGGCCGAGCGTGGTGCCGGAAACGGCACTGTCGAGCGCGGCGAGAAGCGCGCGGGCCTCCCCGGCGTCGAAGCTCGGCGCGCCGACCATCACCGAGGTCGCATTGATGCGTCCGCCTCCGATGAGATCGCGGATGGCGCGGTTCACCGCCGGGGAGATGCCGTAATCGTCGGCGCACAGGCGGAAACGGCGGGGCCTCATTCGGCCGCGTTCCGCGCCGCCTCCGCGGCGTGCGGCGGCTGGCCAGCCTCCGCGGCCCGCTTCACGCTGTACTCGGCGACGAAATAAACGGGGCGGCGCTTGAGCTCGGACAACACCTTGCCGATGTATTCGCCCATCACCCCGATCATCAGCAGCTGGACGCCTCCGATCACCATGATGCCGATGATGAGGGAAGGATAGCCCGGCACCGTCTGCTCATAGACGAAGGTTTCGATCAGGATCCAGACGCTGAACACCAGCGCGCCCGCCGCCAGCAGGATGCCGAGCAGGCTCGCGATCCGCAGCGGCGCCACCGAGAACGAAGTCAGCCCCTCGACCGAGAGCCCCATCAGCGAGCCGAGGTTCCAAGTGGAGCGCCCATGGGTGCGCTCGGCGGGATTGTAATCGACGCGGAACTGGCGAAAGCCGATCCAGCTGGCGAGCCCCTTGAAGAAGCGATTGCGCTCGGGCAGCTGGCGCAGCGCCGCCGCCGCGCGCGGCGACAGCAGGCGGAAGTCGCCGGCATCCTCGGGGATCGGCTGGCGCGCGCCCCAGTTGATGAGGGAATAGAACGCCTTCACGCCGAGCCGGATCACCATCGACTCGTTCTCGCGATGGGCCTTGGCGGTGTAGACGACGTCATAGCCGCCATCGAGCCAGTGGCCGACCAGGGTCTCGATCAGCGCCGGCGGATGCTGGCCGTCGGCATCCATGAACAGCACCGCTCCGAGGCGGGCGTGGTCGAGCCCGGCGAGCAGCGCGGCCTCCTTGCCGAAATTGCGCGACAGCGAGACGACCTGGACGTCGACCCCCTGCGCCGGCAACGCCAGCACGGTGGCAAGGGAAGCATCGCGGCTGCCGTCATCCACATAGACGATCTCGCAGGCGAGCCCGCGCGCGGCGGCGAGCGCCGCCGCGATCGCACAGACGCGCGCATGCAGGGCGGCGAGGCCGGCCGCCTCGTTATAGACGGGGATCACGATCGACAGGCCGCCGGCGCCATCCGCGGCGGGATGGCGGCGGACCATGCCGGCGCCGTCACATTGGTCAGGTCTCATCGGTTTGCCGTTGCTTCCGCGTGCCGTATCGCAAACATCATAGCCCGAATCGGGTTCCATTTAGTAGGGTGGTAGCTTTGCAGTGCAGCATCGCAGTGCAGCAGCGGACGTGCTAAGCGATGCGCATGATTCCGCTGGAGCGCCTCCGCGCCGCCTTTCCCCGCACCACGGCCATGGTCGAGCCGCACCTCGACATGCTGCGCAAGGCCGTGAGCTTCGCCCTGATCGGGGTGGTCAACGCGCTGATAGATACGACTGTTTTCCTGCTGGCCTGGTCGTATATCAACGCCACCCCGTGGGCGCTGCGGCCGCTCGACGGATTTGCCGAGGCGTGCCAGTGCGCGAGCCACGCCAGCATCGTGCTGATCACCGCCAACATCATGTCGTGGCTGGTGGCGGTGTCGTGCTCCTATGTCATGAACTCACACATCACCTTCGCGGCGGAATCGGGCCGGCAGCTGCGCTGGAAGTCGTACGGAACCTTCCTCGCCTCCGGCGCGCTCGGCGCCGTCGCCAACACCACGACCCTCGTGTTCGCCGCCAAGTTCATGCCGGTGCTCGCCGCCAAGGGCGTCGCCATCCTGGCCGGCTTCGTCGTCAATTTCACCATGTCGCATTTCGTGGTGTTCCGCACCCGCCGCCCGGCGCAGGAAGACCTGACGTAGCGGGGTGGCGTTCACGCAGGCGGTCGGAGGCGGACCCGGTCAGTGGCGAACGGACAGGTCCGCCGAGGCCGGCGCGAGGTGCTTTTCGATCGCCGCGGCGCGATGCAGGTTGGGCTCGATCGTCGCGGTGTTGTCGCCGAAGCGCTGGCGATAGACCTGCAGGTTCTCCATCACCCGCTGCACGTAGTTGCGCGTCTCGGCGAACGGGATGCGCTCGACCCAGTCGACCGCATCGACCTTGGGATCGCGCGGATCGCCGTGCTGCGCCATCCATTGCTCGACCCGGCCGCGGCCCGCATTGTAGCCGGCGAAGGTCAGGATGTAGGAGCCGCGGTAGTCCTTGAGCAGGGCGGAGATTTCGGCGGAGCCCATCTGTGTATTGTAGACCGGGTCGGACACCAGACGATTCCAGTCGTAAGAGACGCCGAACCGCTTGGCGGTGTCGCGCCCGGCCCCCGGGGTGACCTGCATCAGCCCCACCGCCTTGGCCGACGACATGTCGTGCTGATCGAAACCGCTTTCTGTGCGCACGATCGAGTAGACGATGCAGCGATCGAGCTTGGAGGCGACCGGGGTAAAGTTCGGCACGCCGATGTCCGGATAGGCGTACACGTCCATCGGCATCCCTCTCGCCAGCGCCGCCTTGCCGACCAGCAGCATCGCCTGGGCATCGTTGTAGCGTGCGGTGAGCTTGCCGAGCCCCGCGATCACGGAGGGGTCCTTGCTCTCTTCTGCGAGGTTGGTCGCGAACGCCATGGCGAGGTCGCCCTCGCCGGTCTTGTAGAGAATATCCGCGGCGTGCAGCAGTTCGTTCGCGTTGACATCCCCCGGCTCCGGCGGCGGACGCAACTCCGCGAGGTCGTCCAGGCCAAGCCGGGCGCGTGCGAGCTGGCCGTAATAGGCCATGGGATATTTCGCGGCGGCCTCGTATTGCGCGCGCATCTCGTCCGGCCGGCCGGCCGCCTCGGCGGCGCGGCCGCGCCAGTAGGCGGCACGTGCGAGCGGGACCGGATCGGTCACGCCTTCGTCGGCGTGGGCGAAATGCGTGAGCGCGGTCGACGGATCGCCGAGAAAGCGCAGCGCGATCCAGCCGGCCATGTGGTGGAACTCGGCACGGTAATACGGATTGGCCGGCGGCGCCGCGTTGCGCACCACCTCGTAGGCGTTCGCCGCATCGCCGATGTCGAGCAACTTGCGGGCCAACACGCGACGCTCGCGCCACCATTCGTCGGTGTCCTGACGCTGCAGATCCTCCGGCGACGCGGCGAGCACCAGCTTGACCGCAGCCGCAAAGTCCGACTTGGGCGTCACGATCTTGCCGTGAACGTTGGAGCCGGGCGAGTCATTGCGCAGCAGCCAGTGCAGGCGGCACAACGAGTAACCCAGGTCCTCGCGCGCGCCGGCGTGGACCCCATCGAGCTGCGATCCGCCCTTGGCGGACTTCGCCTCGGCGGCGGTGCACGCCTTGACGATCGCAACTTGATCGTCGCCGGCGTGTTTTGCGGCGCGCATCGCAGCGCCGAAATCCTTGGCGCCGATGCGCCGGTCCATGCGCGCCACGTGGTCGGCGCGGGTCAGCACGTCGGGGAACGCGGCGAGCACCGCGGTTTCCAGTTCGGCCGACAACGGCTCCAACTGCCATACCGCGCGAACCTCGCGCTCGGCGTCGGCGTGGTCGCCCTCTCCCATCTCGACGCGCGCGAGCGCAAGCCGGCCAGCCGCGCTGGTCGGCTCGTTGCCGACGAAGCCGCGCACCGTGGCGCCGTCGCGCCGTTCCTGCCACAACCTCCCCTCCGCGCGATGTCGTATCAGCGCGCTCGGCCATTCGGGATTGGCGCGGATGAAGGCGGCGTAGCGGTCGAAACCGGCTTCGCTATCGGAGTGGCGCAGCAGTGCCCATTCGACCAGCTTCGCCGCCACCGGATCACTCATCGATGCGGCGAGCGCGGTCGCGTCCTTGCCCTTGCCATGGCGCAACAGCTCGGCCGCCTGCTTCACCGCGGCCACATCCGGCGGCAGCGGTGCCGACGCATCCCCGTCCGCCGGCGGCACGATCACGTGCTTGTGGTGCTCGACCTCCGCCGCCTTCTTCTGGTGCTCCGCCCCGGCGGCCTTCTTCCGGTGCGGCGACTCGGATTTGTGGCCTGCAGCGGATCCTACAGCGGATGATGCGACTTTGTGGCCTGGAGCGGGCGACGCATCTTTGTGGTGTGCAGCGAACGACGTATCGGCCGTGCCGAGCAGCGGAAGGGCCGAGGCGAGCAGCCACACCAGCGCCCGCCGGTGCACGCCCCGTCGACAGCCCTCGACCCGTAGCAACTGATCTCGACCTTCGCAGCCCGCGAAATTCCACCGCTTCATGGGCTCCCCCTCCGTCCCAAGATCCCCGCCGGTACGCACACGAATAGCGCTGACGCTTGCCGCAAGTCACAGAGCGCAAGTCACAGGGCGATTGTGTCCGAAGTGGGTCGATGGGTTGAAAAAGTACGTCGTGACCACCGGCGAACCACGCCGCCGTCGACCTGATGGCGGCGGCGAAGGTGCGAAGCGAGCCGCGGGCCTGACGATCGGACACGCTTGAATAAAGCATCACGTCCCGCGACGGCAGCGGCGGAAGGCCGAGCCGCGGGCCGACATCGACGGTACCCGGCGGCGCCACGCGACGGCCCAATGCGGCGACGGCGAGACCGGCCGCGATGGCGGCGCCGATGGTGGCGATACCGCCGCCGACAAAGACCTCGGTCCAAGCGTAGCCTGGACGACGCGACGGCATCTTCACCGTCGCGTCCGGGGTGTTCCTCTCAGTTTTGCCGCAACGGCGTCCCGAATTTCGCTCTCCATCCGGGCCACGTCACTGTGCGTCCGTGATGGTCCAAACGGCCCCAATCCGGCACGTGCATCGTCGAAAAAAATGCGCTAAAATAAACATCAAACAAAGAGCCGTGACGGCATCTGCAAGTCGCGGCGGCACGCATGCGCAGGGAGCGGAGCGAACCGCACATACGACCTTGAGGGAGGGGAGTTGACATGCATTGTCGTAGCTTGATCGGTGCAGTCGTGGTAGCGGCACTGGTGGTGCCGGTCGGTGGTGCTCGGGCGGCCGACGACGCGAAATACCCCGACTGGAAGGGTGCATGGGCGCGGTTCGTCATGCGCGGGCTCGGGGGGCAGCCCTCGTTCGACCAGACCAAGCCGTGGGGATTCGGTCAGCAGGCCCCGCTGACGGATGAGTACCGCAAGATCCTCGAAGCGAGCATGGCGGATCAGGCCAAAGGCGGTGAGGGCAATTTTTTCGACCACGCCGTCCGTTGCCTGCCCGGAGGCATGCCGCTCAATATGATCGCATTCCGGCCGCTGGAGTTCGTCGTCACTCCGGAGACCACCTATGTTTTGATCGGCGGCTCGGAGCACTATCGTCGAATCTTCACCGACGGACGCGATTGGCCCAAGGACCCCGAGCCGACCTATGCGGGCTACTCGATCGGCACTTGGGTCGATACCGACGGCGACGGCCGCTACGACACGCTGCAGGTCGAAACGCGCGGCCCGTTCAAGGGTCCGCGCGCCTACGATGCGACCGGCCTGCCGCTGGCCTTCGACAATCAATCGATCTTCAACGAGAAGATTTACCGCGACAAGGCCGATCCGAAAATCATGCATGATGAAATCACGGTGATCGACCATGCCTTGACGCGGCCCTGGACCGTCGACAAGAAATACGTGCTCGAGCCGGAAGAGCATCCCGACTGGACCGAGGCTTATTGCACAGAGAACCCGTCGATGATCGCCATCGGCAAGAACAGTTACTTCTTGAGCGGTGAGGGCATGCTGATGCCGGCCCGCAAGGACCAGCCGCCGCCGGACCTGCGTTATTTCAAGCAGACGCAGAAGTGAGTTTTAGAGAATGATCCCGAAAAGTTGCAGACTTTTCGGACAAGATCATGCTCAAAATCAAAGGCTCACCCGCACCGCCGCCTCGAGCTTGGCGTACAGCGGATTATCGCGGGTGAAGACGTATTCGATGTCCGCCACGATGACGCTTTCGGCGCCGTGCTCGCGCAGGAACATCGCGAGCCCGTGGACGGAGTCGGGCGGACAATGCAGCGTCAGCATGCCCGACGAGGTCGGCCCGCCGAACGGCGTGGCGATCCCGAACTTCGTCTTGGCGAGACCGAGCAGGGTGTCGTTACAGCCGGAAAAGCGGGTGCGCACTTCCTTGTAGCGGCGGGCGCGCGCCTGCGCCTCGATGCGGTCGAGGATCACCGCCGCGGTGGCGAGTTCGCCCTTGCCCCAGGACGCCGCGCGCGAGGCGACGAGATTGGCCTGCGAGCGCAGCATCACGCCGTCCTCGATCACCTTGAGGCCGTTGGCGGCGAGCGTGGTGCCGGTGGTGGTGATGTCGACGATCAGCTCGGCGGTGCCGGCAGCGGGCGCCCCTTCGGTCGCGCCGGCGCTTTCGACGATGCGGTAGTCGACGATGCCGTGGCCGGAAAAGAAGCCGCGGGTGAGATTGATGTATTTGGTCGCCACCCGCAGCCGGCGGTCATGCCTGAGGCGGAACGAGGTCGCGACATCGTCGAGGTCGGCCATGTTGCGCACGTCGATCCAGGCCTCGGGCACCGCGACCACCACATTGGCATGGCCGAAGCCGAGGCCGTCGATGAGCGCCACCCTGGTATCCGCGGAAGGAATCATCTCGCGCACGAGGTCTTCGCCGGTGATGCCGAAATGCACGGCGCCGGCGGCGAGCTGCTGGGTGATCTCGGAGGCCGACAGGAACGCCACCTCGACGCCGTCGAGCCGCGCAATGGCGCCGCGGTAGTCGCGCACCCCGCGCGGCTTGACCAGCTCGAGCCCAGCGCGGGCGAAGAAGCGCTCGGTGTTTTCCTGCAGCCGGCCCTTGGCGGGCACTGCGAGAACGAACGCGCTCATGGCCGGCCCCCCGACGCATTGCCCGACGCGCCGCCGAGCGCGGCGAGCCGCTCGATCCACACCGCGAGGCCGACGGCCGGGACCGGGCGGGCGCTGCCGAGCCGGGTCAGCAGCGCGTCATAGCGGCCGCCCGCGACCAGCTGGCCGTCGGCGCGGCCCTGCCGGTCGTGCAGCTCGAACACGAAGCCAGTGTAGTAGTCGACGCCGCGGCCGAAGCGGGTCTCGAAACGGATGCGGGTGACATCGACCCCGCTGGCGGCGAGAAAGCCGGTGCGGCTCTCGAACAGATCGAGCGCGGGATCGAGCGAAATCGCGGCATCGTCGGCGAGCGCGCGCAACGCCGCCACCGCGTCGTCGGGCGTGCCGGCGACCGCCAGGAACCGCTCGATCAGCGCGCGTGTCTCGCCCGGCAGCGCGTTGGAGGCGCCAAGCTCGGCCTGCTCGACGAAGCGGTCGGCGATCTCGCCGATGGTGCGGCCGCCGACCGCGCTGATGCCGGCGATGGACAGGAGGTCGGTGACGAGCGCATGGGCCGCCTTGGGATTGGCATCGGCCAGCGCCGCCAGCACGCCCTGATGCTCCGGGCGGCCGTTCACGGGCGTCAATGCGAGGCGCTGGAGATCGTCGGCGAGCGTCGCCTTGCGGTTGAAATCCTTGAGGAGCCGCCGCTTCCAGGCCGGAGCGAGACCGAGCGCCGCAATCAGCGCGGCGAACAGAGATACGTCGCCGCTGAGGACCGAGGGATCGGTGATGCCGTAATGGGCGGTGGCCTCCAGCCCGAGCGACAACACCTCGGCATCCGCCGCCGCGGTATCGGCACGGCCGAAGGATTCGATGCCCGCCTGCAGGAATTCGCCCGAACCGGGGCCGCGGTCGCGGAACACCGCGCCGAGATAGCACAACCCCGCCGGCCGCGCCGCCGCCGCAGCGAGGTAATCGCGGGCCACCGGGATGGTGAGGTCGGGCCGCAGGCACAATTCATGGCCCGCAGAATCGGCGAGCAGGTACATGTGCCGCCGCATGTCCTCGCCGGCAAGATCGAGGAACGGCTCGGCGGGTTGCAGGATCGCGGGCGCCACCCGGGCATAGCCGGCGCGTTCATAGGACGCGACCAGGAGGTCGGCCTGCGAATAGATATCGGGGGGTGCGCTGGTCATTTTTACGGTGGTCTGGCGGCATCGTTTCGGCCGCGCTCTTACCACGGACTTGTTAAGCTTTCGATGGCGACGCCCTTTCTCCCTCCCCGCCTCTTCTTCAGGATGCGGCGCTTTGCGAGCAAGGCCCCACCCTGGCCCTCCCCGAAAACGGGGAGGGAAAACGCCTCTCAGCCCGCCGTTAACCAAATCGCCGCCCCGATTGCCAGCCCTGCCCGGCTCGGCTACCCGTTGACCGCAACGAGGGCAGCGCCATGAGCCACCAGCACATCATCGTCGAAACCAAGGGCCGGGTCGGGGTCATCCGCCTCAATCGCCCGCAGGCGCTCAATGCGCTCAACACCGCGATGATCGGCGAGATCGGGGCGGCGGTCGACGGCTTCGAGGCGGACCCCGGCATCGGCTGCATGGTCATCACCGGATCGGACAAGGCGTTCGCCGCCGGGGCCGACATCAAGGAGATGGCCACCAAGACCTACATGGAAGCCTTCATGGGGAATTTCGCCGCCACCTGGGACCGCGTCGCCCGTGCGCGCAAACCCGTGATCGCGGCGGTCGCCGGCTTTGCGCTGGGTGGCGGCTGCGAGCTCGCCATGCAGTGCGACATCATCATCGCCGCCGAGACGGCCAGGTTCGGCCAGCCCGAGCTCAAGCTCGGCATCATCCCCGGCATCGGCGGCACCCAGCGCCTGACCCGCGCGGTCGGCAAGGCCAAGGCCATGGACCTCATCCTGACGGGGCGGATGATGGACGCCGCTGAGGCGGAGCGCTCAGGCCTCGTCGCCCGCGTCGTGCCGGCCGCGGAACTCATGGCTGAGGCGATGAAGGCGGCCGACACCATCGCCGCGATGTCGCTGCCGTCGGTGATGGTCGCCAAGGAAGCCGTGAATCGCGCCTTCGAGGTCTCTCTGGCCGAAGGCATAAGCTTCGAGCGGCGGGTGTTCCACTCCCTGTTCGCCACCCAGGACCAGAAGGAAGGCATGGCCGCCTTTGTCGAGAAGCGACCGGCGAAATTCGAGAACCGGTAGGGGGCGGCCGCCTCTACATTCCCCGTCATCCGGCTAAGGTATACGCCCGCCCGGGTTGCGCATGAGGGGCGCAAGGCCGATATACCCGAGCAGAGGCTTCGGTGGGGGCAGCTTGGGTAATCGTGTCTTTTCCGTGGTGGTGTTGGGAGCCGCGCTCGCGGTGGCGGGTTGCGTTTCGGTCTATAACCTCCCCGCCAATCGCCCGCTTTTGACCCCGATGCCGGTCCACGACATCGACCGGATGGACCCGGCCCTCGATGACGATGTGCTGCTGCTGTTGTCGTTCTCGGGAGGCGGAGCCCGGGCCGCCGCGTTTTCCTTCGGCGTATTGCAGGAGCTCGATCGAACCCGGTCGGGCTCGAAGTCGGCAAAGTCTCTGCTCGACCGCGTCGACTTCGTTTCAGGGGTCTCGGGCGGCTCGATCACGGCAGCCTATTTCGGCTTGAAGAAGCGTGCCGCGCTCGCTGATTTCCGCGAGCGGTTCCTGCTGCGCAACGCCGAGGAAAACCTCAAGACCGCGGTGAGCCTGGCAAACATCGGCCGCGCCTTGAACGGCGGTGTCAACGACAACGAGTTTCCGCGCTGGCTCGATGAAAATCTGTTCGACGGCGCGACGTTCGACGCCTTTCACGAAGGCCGCCGGCCGCAGGTCTGGATCAACGCGTCCGACATCTACAACCGCACCCCGTTCATATTCGGCCCGGTCGCGTTCGATGCGCTGTGCAGCGACATCCGCTCCTACAAGATCGCCGACGCGGTGGCGGCCTCGGCGGCGGTGCCGCTGGCGTTCGCGCCCATCGTACTGGAGACCTTTCCCGGCGGCTGCGCGACCCGGTTGCCGGATTGGATCGAGCGCGCGCGGCACAATCCGGACGCTCAGCCTTTGTTGCGCTCGTTCGCCGAGGCGACCGCGCGCTATCACGACGGCTCGATGAAATATGTGAAGCTGCTCGATGGCGGGCTGGTCGATAATTTCGGCCTGTCGGGATTCAGCATCGGAATGCTGGCGGCGCAGCGGCCCCATGATCCGATGACGGAACGGCAAGCAGTGCGGGTGCGCCGGCTGTTGTTCCTGGTCGTCGACGCCGGGCGCGGATTGTCCGGCAATTGGGCCAACAGCCTGGAGGGGCCGAACGGAACCGAACTGGTGGCGGCGGCGGCCGATACGGCCATCGATGCGAGTGTGCGTTCGAGCTACGCGGCTTTCAGTGCGCTGGTCGCCGACTGGACCGCGAACGTGCGTCATTGGCGCTGCGGGCTGTCGGCAGCCGACCGAACCAGGCTCGGGCTGGCTGCAGACTGGAAATGCGGCGACCTCAATACCTTCATCGACCTTGTGAGCTTCGAGCGGTTGGGACCGGCCCGTGCCGCGACCCTCGAGGCGGTCGCGACGAGGCTTACGTTGCCGGCCGATCAGGTCGACATGCTGATCGAAGGCGGCGGCGCCGCGCTTCGCAACAGCAAGACCTATCAGGCATTCCGCAGCGGGCTTTGACCGGCCGGCGGGCTGGCGCTGTCTTCATTCAAGAGGATCGCACCGGGATGAGCACGCCGCCGTGCTGTCCGGTCGGGCATTTGCCCGAGCCGAGCGTCAGCTGGACCTCGATCATCTGACCGTCGCGATACGTGTCGAGATGAATGATCGTGTTCGGCGATATCGCGGAAATCGAGGTGACGAAATCGCTCGAACGCATGATCGGCGTGCCGTTGATCGAGGTGATCACGTCGCCGGCCTGGATTCCCGCATGGGCGGCAGGGCTCCCCGGTTCGGGCTGGTCGAAAATAGCGCCGTATGGCTCCGCCATGCCGAGACTGTCGGCGAATGCCCGGGTCATCGGACTGACCCCGACACCGATCCATCCGCAGGGATCGATGCTCTGCGCGTGCTCGACCACCGGTCCGCTCGGTTGCGTCTGGCCTTGGAACGCAAAGCCGCAGACCAGGACGACCGCAGAGATCGCAATGCGAATGTACATTTGCCACCCTATAGGTCGCCCTCTCTGCCCTGCGGAAGCAACGCACTCAGCAATGTTCAGTTCAGGCCCAGGCTCACCGTTTCCGCTTCTTGCGCGGCGCCCCCAGCGAAACGCCGAGCTTGGAGGCCTGCTGATACAGCGCGCCGACGCTGCGCTTGAGCTTGCGCGCAATCACCGTGGTCTTGGCCTTCTCGCGAGCGAGGGCCTTGAGAGTACGGATGTCCTCTTTCGTCCATTCCCGCCGCTTCACCGTCTTCTTCGCCATCTATGCTCTCCATGCACCAATCATGCGGACACCTCAGCGGCGCGGCTGGCAGCGGCGCGACCCAAACAGATGGTTCCCACCTGTTTGGATGAGTCGCCCCATGACTTCAATAACCTGTGGGTCGCCTTATCCCAACATTCGGGAACCAAAAATCCTGCCACTTTGGCTCGTTTCTGCGATTTGGCCGTCGAATTTCGCCGCGTCCTGCGCAACGGCAGGACGGGCATTCACCCCCTACGCCGTCGCAGGCGGCTGCGGCGCGCGCCGCGCCGCCGGGGCCGGCGCGACCAAACTCCATATCGACTTGCGTCATATTTCCTGTGCTACAATTCATGCGAGGGTGCAACATGCTGCAGAATTTGCGAAAGCAGGCCCTAGGCAGGGGGTCCGCCGCCGCTGAAACCGGGCCGCGGTGGGTCGGCTCGATCGGGCTCGCCGCCGCGGTCGGCATAGCCTATTACATGGCGGCGCAGCTGAGCCTGCTTCTGCTGACCAAACCCGATGGCGTGGCGGTGTTCTGGCCCGCCGCGGGAGTCGCCTCCGGCACCCTGATCGCTCTCGGGCCCGCTGCGCGATGGCCGGTGGCGGCCGGGGCGATGGTCGCGACCATCGTGGCCAACCTCCTGGGCGACCGCACCCTGCCGGGATCCGTCGTCTTCGCGTTCTGCAATGCGGGGGAGGCCCTGCTCACCGCCGGGCTGATCGAGCGCTATTTCGGCCCGAATTTCAGCCTCGATCGGTTGCGTCACGTGCTCGGCCTGCTGGCGGCGGCGATCGTCGGGACGGCGGTCTCGGGGATCGGCGGGGTCGTGGGGTTCAAGTATTTCGAGCACTCGACGGCGCCGCTCCTGACCACTTGGCACCACTGGTTCGCATCCGACGCGCTGGGCATCGTCACGGTCGCACCGCTGTTGATCGGGCTCGCCGCGGCGCAACGCGAGCCGCCGCCGCGCAGCGAGCTCATCGAAGGCGGCACCGCGCTCGCGGCTCTCGCCGTAATGGGCGGGCTCGTCATCACCCTGCCGGAGGAGCCGTGGGCGACCGTCATACCCGTCGCGCTGCTGTTTCCGCTGCTGCTGTGGCTTGCGGCCCGGTGCCGGCCGGTGTTCGCCGCGGCCGCCGCCTTCATCGTGGCCGTTACGATCGTCTGGACCACGACCTTCGGGATCGGCCTGTTCGGCGACCCGACCCTACTGCCCGCCGACCGCATCCTGGGCGCCCAGGCCGGCATCCTGGCGGTGTCGCTCTGTGCATTCGTGCTGGCAGCCCTGTTCGCCGAGCGGCGCCGGCACGAGGCCGTGCTCATGGAGAGCGAGGCGGGGCTGCAGGAGGCGCTGACGGCCGGGGCGGTGACGGCGTTCGAATGGGACGTCGTAACCGGCGCCTCGCGGCGCAGCAACAACGCCGCGCAGATCCTGGGGTTCGATCCGAAGGAGCCCTTCACCGCAACCGGCTTCCTGAAGCGCGTCCATCTCGACGACCGTGCGCGCTTCAAGGCGCACATTCGCAATGTCCGTCCCGACAGCTCTTCCTATGCGCTCACCTTCCGCTTCATACGTCCGGACGGGCGGGAGGTCTGGCTCGAGGAGACATCGCGGGCCGAGTTCGACGCGGCCGGGCGATTCGTGCTCCTCAAGGGACTGACCCGCGACATTACCGAACGCAAGCGCGCGGAAGAGCGCCAGGACATGCTGATCGCGGAGTTCGATCACCGCGTAAAGAACATCCTCGCCCGCGTCGCCGTGGTCGCCATGTACACCCGCCAGGGCAGCCGCTCGATGGACGAGTTCATCCAGACGCTCGATGGGCGCATCCAATCCATGGCCACGGCCCATTCGCTGCTGAGCCAGAGCCGCTGGAACGGCGCCGGCCTCACCGATCTCGTCCGCCACCAACTCGCGCCCTATGCGACCGAGGCGAACATGACGGTCAGCGGTCCGGACGTCATGCTCAGCGCGGCAGCGACCCAGGCGGTGGCGATGGTGCTCCACGAACTCGTGACCAACGCCGCCAAATACGGCGCGCTGTCGAGCCCCAACGGCCGGGTTTCCGTGCACTGGGAGCCCGCGGCCGGCGCATCCGCGGACGGAGCGGCCGCGATGCTCGCGATCGCATGGCGTGAGACCGGCGGCCCCCCGATCGTGGTTTCGGTGCAATCCGGCTACGGCACCAGCCTCATCCGCGATCTCATCCCCCACGAACTCGGCGGTACGGTCGACCTCGAAATGGCGTCCGACGGGGTGCGCTGCACCATCGTCATTCCGCTCGATCGAACCTGATCGGCGATCACAAGGCCGAACAGTCAACCTCTGGGTCTGGGACCGGTAACGGTAACCTTCGGATCTCTGACGTATTCGGCGCGATATCTTTTCGTCAGGGCTTCCGCGAGGTCGGTCGAGGTCAAACCGGCCGCCTTGGTCGGGCCCGCCAGCGGGAGCAAGACCGAGCCGCTCGGATCGATCTGGAAGTCGCCGCTGAGCGAAGGCTCGCCATATACCGTGACATTGAACCAATCGCCGGGTTGCAGCCTCGCAGCCGCCGGCGTTATGGTCTGCTGCTCGCCGACGCTGGAGCACCCGGACACAGCGAGCCCGAACGCCAGGGCCAACAGACAGCCTTTGAGGATGGGTGCCATGTCACGCATTCACGCCGACAGCGCTTCCGAGTGCTTGATTTTCTAAGCCTGATCTCGTCCGTGCTCTATTGGGCCGCCCTTTGTGCGATCAGCGGACGCAGAATCGCGAGAAGCTGCGCCTCGCCGAACGGCTTCTGCAGGATCGCCACGGCCTTTCCCGGCGGCCGCGGGAGCACCTCGTAGCCGGAGGTCACGATGACGCTGATGCCGCGCTCATACAGCCGGTCGATCAGGTCGTAAGCCCGCTCGCCGCCGCGCAGGTTCAAGTCGACCAGGGCGACGGCGGGGGTGTGCTCGGAGGTCATGCGGTCGGCCTCCGCCGAGGTCGCGACCGGGCCCGTCACCTCCGCGCCCCAGGCCTTGAGCAGATTCTTCAGGGCGATGCCGAGATGCCACGAATCCTCAACCAGAAGGATGCTCACACCCTTCAGGTCCCAGGATTCCTGAGAGGATCCCGGCAGGTCATGCGCGTTCGACGAGGCCATCAAAATCCCGGAACACCGGCTGTCTGCCAGCGCCCCCCTCCATAATGCAATATCTCATTGCTCCGCAGGGCGCGCAACCCATAGAAAACGCGATCCTCCCCACCGTTATGACCATTATGGAGCAGAAACGTGATGGGATGCCGCGACACAGCGTCCCTGATGCCGGGCATGGCCGGTCCGAAAAGCCTTCAACTTTTCGGCATCATGCTCAGCGGCGCTGGGTACCTTCGTCAAAGCTCTCGACTTTAGTCTAATCCGGCTTGTTTCGGCGGTCGAGCAGGTGGGTCCAGCGCGCCGGCCAGAACGCCAGCACCAGGACGATCACCGCGATCACCACCAGCGACGCCATCCCCTGGATGAAACTGAAATTGGGGGCGTCTTTGGACACGAACCATCCGGTCACGGTGCCGGACACGATGAGCAGTCCTCGAACGATCCAACTGACCACGCTTGCCTCCGACCAGTTCTGTCAGCTCACAACCTGAACCTAATCGAGCCTGGCCTCCTTGATCCTGCGCATGGCCGCGGCTGAGAAGTCCGCCAGTTTTCGCGATCGGGCGCATCGCCGGCCGTCGCCGCGAGCGGATCGGCCGCCGTCAATGAGAGTGCATTCCGATCTCGGAAATATCCGATCTGGGGTGCACCGTGATATCGAGAGCGAGCCTGGCACCGACGATGATGAGCACCGCAGCAAGGACATAGCGCAGAACCAGGTCGGGAACCCGCGCGGAGATCGAACTGCCCACGAAGATTCCCGGGAACGACCCCACCAGCAGCGACAGGAGGGTATGCAGATCCACCGAGCCCATCGCCCCATGGCCAAGTCCCGCGACGAGCGTCAGGGGAACCGCGTGGGCAATGTCGGAGCCGACGATCCGCGCCATCGGCAGTCCGGGATAGAGAAGCACAAGGGCCGTCACCCCGATTGCGCCTGCCCCGACCGACGAGAACGTCACGAGAATGCCCAGCACCGCCCCCATGGCCACGGTCAAAGCGGCAATCGAACGCTCGTCCAGCCTGCCGAGGCGATCCGCGTAAAGCGTCGAGATACGGTTGCGGGCGATCAGGGCTCCGGCCGTCAGGAGAAGCGCCAGGGTGAGGACCGCCGTGATGACGTGACGGGCGCCGCCGACGCTCATCTGCAATTGGGACAGCGCGACGAGAGCGAGCGCCGTCGCCGGCAAGCTGCCGGTCGCGAGCCGCCGCACGACGCGCCACTCGATCGTTTTATTGAAACCATGCACGAGACTGCCGACGGTCTTGGTGGCGGCCGCAAACAGGAGGTCGGTTCCAACGGCGGTTGCCGGCGAAACTCCGAACAATAGGATCAGAATCGGCGTCATGAGCGATCCGCCGCCCACGCCCGTCACGCCGACCAGGGCCCCGACGATGAACCCGGCGATTGAGTAGTGAGGATCAATCTGCCAAGGCATGCCGGAACCCGGGACCGCGCCAATCATCCGCCAGCGCGCGCTGATCGGAAATCACCGGAGGGAGAAGAGCCGTCCGGGGATCGAAGCCAAGTGTAAAGGCCACCATTGGGGGAGTGTAGTGGAAACCGCGGGGATCGAACACTATGTCGGTGCCGTGCTGTCGGTGCTTGGCCCCACGAGGATAAAGCGGGATTTCCCATGAATGCGTCCGAGGGTGCCATGCTCGATGGCGACGAGATCGAGCGCTATGCGCGCCACCTCGTCCTGCGCGAGGTCGGCGGCCCCGGCCAGGCGGCGCTCAAGCGCGCGCGTGTGCTGGTGATCGGGGCCGGCGGGCTCGGCGCGCCGGTGCTGCTCTATCTCGCGGCGGCCGGCGTCGGCACGCTCGGCGTGATCGACGACGACGCGGTATCGCTGTCGAACCTGCAGCGCCAGGTCATCCATGCCACCGGCGATGTCGGCCGTCCCAAGGTGGAGAGCGCCGCGGCGGCGATCGGCCGTCTCAATCCCCACGTGCTCGTCGAGCCCCATGCGGCACGGCTCACGGCGGCGAACGCGCTCGATATCGTCTCGCGCTACGATCTCGTCGCCGACGGCTCGGACAATTTCGCCACCCGCTATCTCGTGGCCGACGCCTGCTATTTCGCGGGCAAGCCCCTGGTGACCGCGGCGGTCGGTGTCTTCGACGGGACGCTGACGACGATTCGTGCCCATGAGACGGGCCGCGACGGCAAGCCCAACCCGACCTACCGGTGCCTGTTTCCGGAGCCGCCGCCGCCGGGCACCGTGCCTGCCTGTGCGCAAGCCGGCATCCTCGGGGCACTCACCGGGGTCCTCGGCTCGCTGATGGCGCTCGAGGTGATCCGCGAAATCGTCGGCTTCGGCGACGGCCTCGTCGGGCGGCTCCTGATGATCGATGCCAGGGCGATGCGATTTGAAACGCTGACCTACGGTTACGATGCCGACAATCCGCTGTCGGGCACGAAACCGAGCATCCGTGACCTCTCGGTGCACGGACGGTCCGGAAACCCGTAGCTACTTGCTCCACACCGCTGCCGGGGCGGCGCTCTTGAGCACCGACCATTTGTTGGTGCCGGCGGTCGTGACCGTGAAGCAATTGGGCGTCTTGCCCTTCCAGGTGTTGCAGAAGCCCTCATTGTCGAGCTTCCAGCTGCCTTCGCCCTTGGCGCCTCCCTTACCGACCGGCGTGCGCGTCACCTTGCCGTCCGGCGTGAAGACCATCTTGAACTTCAAGCCCCCCGACGGCGTCGCGGAGGTAAAGGCCTCGCCGGTGAAAAAGGTCGACTGGATTTCGGCCGGCGTGAGCTTGGCGGCGGTCGCTGCCGCGGCCAGCGCGGGCGTGGCACCGACGACCATTCCTGCGGCGATTCCTGCGACGATCCCTGCAATCGGTGCACGCATCGCATCACCCGAATTCAATGAGGAGGACGCCGATTATAAGCGAAATTGCCGCGAAAGCACTGGATTTCTCGCAGCCCGGCGCAATCGCGGTGATCGCGGCGGCGCTACTTCGTCTCCGCGCATGGGCCGAGGCAGAACTCGACGCCGTCGCTGTTGCGGTAGCGGCCGTTCGACAGGCGTTCATAGGTGACGCAGCGCCGTTCGCTCGCCGCCTCGCTCACGTCGCGGCGGCACACCGAGCGGCCATCGGTGTCCCACACCCCGCGCGCGACCAGTCCGGAACCGGCGAGCGTAGCGGTGCCGTCGGACGCGTGCACGGTGCACATGGCCTTACCGGCGAGCGGGCCGGTGGCGGGCTTGCCGCACAGGGGCATGTCGACGAGCTCGCGGCGGAAATCGTCGACACTCATCGCCGTCGCGGTCGGCGCCGGCGCCGACTTTCCGCACCCGGCGAGCGCCAGCAAGGCCACCGCTGTGGCCATTCGGATCTTGTGCACGCTCACCCCTCGTCTTCACAGCATCGACGGCAACACCCGGTCCGGCGGCCGGTGACCGTCCATGAATGTCTGGATATTGATGATGACCTTGGCGCCCATGTCGGCACGGCCTTCGATGGTGGCCGAGCCGAGATGCGGTAGCAGGATGACCTTGCCGGTGCGGGCGAGGCGCACCAGCTTCGGGTTGACCGCCGGCTCGTGCTCGAACACGTCGAGGCCTGCGCCGGCGATCCCGCCCGCCTCGATCAGGCGGGTGAGCGCATTTTCGTCGATCACCTCGCCGCGCGAGGTGTTGACCACATAGGCCTCGGGCCGCATCAACCTGAGCCGGCGCGCCGACAGCAGGTGATAGGTCGCCGGCGTGTGCGGGCAATTGACCGAGATGATGTCCATGCGCGCCAGCATTTGATCGAGGCTTTCCCAATAGGTCGCCTCCAGCGCCGCCTCGATTTTGGCCGCCACCCGGCGCCGGTTGTGATAATGGACCTGCAGCCCGAAGGCGCGCGCCCGCCGCGCCACCGCTTGGCCGATGCGCCCCATGCCGATGATTCCGAGCCGCTTGCCGCCGATGCGGCGGCCGAGCATCCAGGTCGGCGACCAGCCGCCCCATTCGCGTTCGCCGGTCATGACCGAGGCGCCCTCGGCCAGCCGGCGCGGCACCGCGAGGATCAGCGCCATGGTCATGTCCGCGGTGTCCTCGGTGAGGACGGCCGGGGTGTTGGTGACGGTGATGCCGCGCGCGAGCGCCGCGGTCACGTCGATGTGGTCGACCCCGTTGCCGAAATTGGCGATCAGCCGCAACTGCTCGCCGGCCTGGGTCAGCACGGCGGCATCGATCTGGTCGGTCACCGTCGGCACCAGGATCTCGGCGGTCTGCACCGCCTCGATCATCTCGGTGCGGCCCATCGGCTTGTCGTCCTCGTTGAGACGGGCGTCGAACAACTCGCACATCCGCGTCTCGACATGGTCGGGCAGTTTGCGCGTGACGACGACGAGCGGCTTGCGACGATTGGCCATTCATATGCCCCTGGCGGTACGACCCGAACAGATGGTTCGCCCCACTGCTACAATAAATAAGCGGGCCGAATTGTCCCGACATTTGGGAACCAAATGCCGGGGCCCGACCACTCGCAACGGCCGCATCCGCAGCCGACACGCGACGCTCGTTCAGCCCTCCTTAACCCTCATCGCCGACACTGCGGCCATCACGACAGGCGCGGGTGCGGGCGTCAAATTCATTCTTCAGGATATCCAAGGGATCCGGCCCTTCTGTACCAGATGGCCGGATCAAGACAAAGAGGTCGTGACGTGGCCCGGCGGTGCCGGGACGGGTGACGGGAACGAGAGTGCAAGCCCGATAAAGCCATGATGTATGCATGCGTTGCGCGACCGGCCCTGCGGCCGATGACATCCGCTCTCGCCGCCCTGGCGCTGACCGCGATCGCCGGCTCGGCCCTGGGTGCAAACGACCCCGATAACGGCAGCGGGCTGCCGGTGCCGCGCTTCGTCAGCCTGAAATCGGACCACGTGAATGTGCGCGGCGGCCCCAACAAGGACCACGACGTCGCCTGGGTCTATACCCGTCCGGGATTGCCGGTGGAAATCACCGCGGAGTTCGAGAACTGGCGGCGGATCCGCGACTGGGACGGCGCCGAGGGCTGGGTCTATCATTCGCTGCTGTCAGGCAAGCGCACCGCCTTCGTCGCCAAGTCGAAAACGGCGAGCGCGCCGGCAGCGCTGCACGAATCCGCCGACCCGGAAAGCCCGTTGAAGGCGATGCTGGAGCCCGGCGTGCTCGGCGTCGTGAAGCGCTGCAGCGGACGCTGGTGCCGCTTCTTCGGCAATGGCTTCGACGGCTGGATCGAGCAGGAGCGCCTGTGGGGCGTCTATCCGAACGAGAAGGTGGAGTGAAGCGCGGCGGCACGCTGGGCTCGGTGCTGCAAACGGACGCCAAAGTCGCCGCGCCGCCGGCCGGCCTCAGATCTCGCTGCCATAAGGCCCCAGCGGGTCGGCCAGCGCCTGCAGCCGGACCGCCGCGGCGCGTGCGAAGGCGAGCATCACGCTCTTGCGGGTCGATGCATGGAGGCGGTGGGCCGGTGCTTCGCGAACCAGTTCCGCCCCATAACCGTCGGCGAGGATCAGCCCGGCATCGAGGGGGAAGATATCGAGCGGAACATGCGCTGCGGTCGCGAAGAACAGGCGGTCGCAATGCATGCGGTAGTCGGTCCATTTCTGGTCGGCACGGAAATCCGCCACCGATGACTTGATCTCGACGATCCAGATTTCCCCGTCGCCTCCCAGCGCGACGAGATCGGCGCGCCGTCCCGACAGCAGGGACAACTCGGCCACGCAGGACAGCCCCAGCGCCAGCAGGAGCCGCTGGGTTCCGCGGGCGACCGCGAGCGCCGTCTCCGACTGGCGGCCGTCGGCCGGAACGATGGTGATGGAACCAAACGACATGGCCCAGGATTCCACGGGGCGCCGCGACGGACAAGCGGCTTGCCGGCCGTTCCGCCTTGCCCCACTCTCGGCTGCCGGAGAGCAGGAATGACGAAAATCGACTACGAGAGCGAATACGACAACCGCGCCCGGGTGCCCGAGCATCGCCGGATTTTCGCCCAATGGGAACGCGATGCCGCGGCCTATCGTGCCGGCATCACGGACGCGCGCCGGCTGACGATGAGCTACGGCAATACCGCCCGCCAAACCATCGACATCTTCCTCGCTGAATGCGGCCCCGACGCCCCGCTTGCGGTCTTCATCCACGGCGGCTGGTGGCGCTCGTTCCAACCGGCCTTGTTCAGCCACATGGCGGCCGGGTTGAATGCCCGTGGCATCAGCGTCGCGGTGCCGGGCTACGACCTGTGTCCGCAGGTCGGCATCGCCGACATCATCGCGCAGATGCGCGCGGCACTGCTGCTGCTGTGGCGGACCTACGCCAAGCGCATGCTCGTCTACGGCCATTCCGCCGGCGGCCACCTCACCGCCGCGATGATGGCGACCGACTGGCCGGCACTCGCGCCGGGCACGCCGGCCGATCTGGTGCCGGCGGGCTACGCCATCTCCGGGGTGTTCGACCTGCTGCCGCTCACGCAGGTGTCGATGAATGCAGATTTCCGCCTCGACCCGGCCGGCGCCAAGGCAGTGTCGCCGCTCTATTGGCCGGCGCCCCGCGGCTTCGCCCTCGATGCGGTGATGGGCGCCCTGGAATCCGGTGAATTCCTGCGCCAGAGCCGTGCCATCGCGGACGCCTGGGGCAAGGCCGGCGTCGCCACCCGCTATGAGGAGGTCACGGGGACCAATCACTTCACCGTCATCGGCCCGCTCGCCGATCCCAACAGCGCCATGGTGGCCCGCCTCGTCGCACTCACGGCGCGGCTGGGGTGACCGACACGGTTGCTAAGCGCACCGTGGGGGCCCCGGGGCCGGGGAATCTCATTTTCTTCAAAACAACCCCATGCAAAGTAGAATTCCGCACCGATGTCGAAGCCGAAGCTGACCTTCTGGTACGAATTCGCCTCGCCCTATTCCTGGCTCGCCGCCGAGCGCATCGAGGCGCTCGCGGCCGCGGCCGGGGTTGAGATCGACTGGCGTCCGTTCCTGCTCGGCCCGATCTTCGTCGCCCAGGGCTGGACCACCTCACCGTTCAACCTCTATCCCGCCAAGGGCAACAACATGTGGCGCGACATGGAGCGCCTCTGCGCCCGCACCGGCCTGCCGCCGCTCACGCGACCGGACCCGTTCCCGCAGAACAGCCTGCTGGCCGCCCGGGTCGCGACCGCGCTGCCGGACGCGAGCCGCCCCGCCTTCACCCGCGCGGTCTATCGAGCGGAATTCACGCACAAGCAGCCGATCGCGGACCGGACCGTGATCGCGCGGCTCCTGCGCGACAGCGGCGTCGATGCCGATGCGGCCATGGCCGCAGCCGAATTACCGGAAACCAAGGCGGCGCTGCGTAACGCGATCGAGCAGGCCCGCTCGCTCGGCATCTACGGCGCGCCGAGCTTCATCACCGCATCGGGCGAGCTGTTCTGGGGCAACGACCGGCTGGAGCAGGCGCTGGCCTGGGCGAGGGAGGAGGGCTGATCTGACCGGTTCGCCCTCAGCAGAACGGCGGCGCGCCGCACATGTCCGGCCCGCTGCCTCTGCCGGTCTTGCCCATGAAGAAGGACCGCGTCGCGCAGTTCGGGACGCGCGCGCGCAGGCGAACCGGCGTCGAATGGCGGCCGGGGATCATATTCCATCGCCAGCTGGATCGATTCGGCCGCGTCCCGGCCGGCAATTTCCGCTACCACACGCAGCGCCAAGTCGATGCCGGCGGTCACGCCACCGCCGGTGATGATATTGCCATCCAACACGACGCGTTCCGCGACCGGTTCCGCGCCGAATTCGCGCAGCATTTCCCGCGACATCCAGTGCGACGTGGCGCGGCGCCCTTCGAGCAGGCCCGCGGCACCGAGCACGAGAGACCCGG
>Ga0302326_10005390_pt1 | contig 29163 bp, 20 predicted proteins | sample Palsa_T0_3_FD_202264 | JGI IMG/M metagenome (GOLD analysis project Ga0302326, IMG submission 202264) | Peat permafrost microbial communities from Stordalen Mire near Abisko, Sweden - Palsa_T0_3 | ecosystem: Environmental > Terrestrial > Soil > Palsa > Peat permafrost | place: Sweden: Abisko... | reverse complement strand
GTTGACCGGCGGCATCGGTACGTCGTATGGATCCGCCTTCGCCGGGAAGTACCCGGAATACACGCTTTCCGCGACGTTAGCGCTTCCGATTCGCAATCGTACCGCGGAAGCGAATTACGCGATCGAACTCGAACGCAGCCGCGCATTGCAAACCCAAGAGGTTGCGCTGATCCAGCGCATCCAAACCGAGAGCCGCAACGCGGTCGCGTCGTACCGTTCGGCACGCTCGCGCCTGGTCGCGGCGGGCGCCGCGCGTCAGGCAGCAGAGCTCGTCGAGGCAAGCGAACTGCGCAAGTTCAAAGCTGGGAAGTCGACGACGTTCCTCGTACTGCAGCGACAGATCACCGTCGCGAACGAACGCGAGAGCGAACTGCAGGCGCAGACCGATTTGCAGAAGGCACTCGTCGAGCTCGACCGCGTCTCCGGTGCAATTCTCTCGAACAACCGCGTCGACACGTCGACCCTGGGAACGTCGCCGCAAGGCGCGATCCCGAACCTTCTTTCGCCGCCCTCCTCCGCGCCCGGGCATTAACCCATTGTCGCGCTGAGCCTGTCGAAGCGGGGAAAAGGTAAGGGCACCGGTGGTCGGACGGTGCCCTTACGAATCCCCGCGCATGCGATCGCGAGTGAGCCAAGGATAACGCCGTCCCCTTAGAAGTGTCTGGGAAAATTTGGAGCAAGTGCGCGGAATCGAACCGCGTTCGCGGGCTTGGCACGACCGCACATCGCCAACAATGCTTCACTTGCGAGAGAGTATAGGCCGCCCGCCTTTCCGCTCGGCGAACCGCGGAGATCTGGGACTGCGGCAACGCGGGCGCTCGCGCTGCCGCAGTCAGTTAGGCGCTGCGTTCCGGCTTACCGAAGCCGGAGATTAGCGCCGGTGCGCTCGTGTCGAAACCCACGACGTCGAGCATTCCCGGATCGTTCGGGTCGGCGATCGTGAAGCCGGTCGAGGTCATACCGACCGTCACCAGTTTCGCCGCTCGACCCGTCACGTTACGGTAGCGCCTCAGCGCTTCGTCCGGATGCACCGAGCCGGCCCACGTTTCGCTATCCGTGTAAATGACGAACGTGTCGACCTCCAGCCGCTGTTCGATTGCATAGAGCATCGGCAGCGAACAGTCGGTGCCGCCGTACGGCATCGCTTCCGTCACCCGCATGACGTCGGCGAGGCGATCGTCACGGTCGATCTCGACCTTGACGAAGTTCGTCGTGAACGCCATGACGCGTACGTGTGCTTCGGCACGAACGTGCGTCATCGCCATCGCGACCGACGCCGTCCGTGGCGTCAGACCCGGAACACCCGCGACGGCGCCGCAGCTCATCGAGCCCGAGACGTCGAGGCCCACGAGGATCCGCGCGCCCGAGGGCTCGACCGTTTTGAACGCGAGGTAGAACGCGTCGTCGAGTGCTTCGACGATCGCCTTCACGGGCGTCCAAGTCGTGTTACCGCGCACGCCGCGGCCGCTGCGGTACGTTTCGAGCGCGGAGAGGACCGCGATCGGGTGCACGCGCGCCTTCGTCAGTCGCGTTTCGTCGTGCAGCCGTTCGAGGATCGTCTGGGTTGCCGCCGACTTCGGCGTCAGCAGGCCCACGCGCGTCATCGTCGCGAGGTTGCGGATCGCCGCCGTCATCGGCATCGTCTCCAGCAGCGCTTCCCATACCAGCGGCTCGCGCAGCCAGTTGGTCGGGACCGCTTCGCGCGGAAGCTTCGCGTCGCGCACGAGCGCCGCGCACGTTTCGACATCGTCATCCCGAGCGGAGCCCGCGGAGCGGGCGGAGTCGAAGGGCGCCTCGGCGAGCGCCTTCGCGTGTTCGAACGCGCGAACGAGAGCGAGTTCCGGCTCGGCGTCCGGGACCGTGCCGCGCACGATCCATGCGTAGAGGGCTCGGCGCGCCTCGTCGCTCGCGACCGGGTGCGCGAGGCGCATCAGGTCGCGGTGCGTGAAGCCCGAGCGGTTCTGGTACTTCACCGCCTGGTAAGCGAGTTCGCCCACCGTCTTGTTTTCGTACCACGCACGTACGCCCGAACGCAGACCGCGGCCCCAGCCGCGGAACTGTTCGACGTACGATGCGAACTCGAGGAGGTGCGAACCCGTACGACAGATCGTCTGCAGGCCATAGCCGAGTGCGAGACGGCGCGTCGCTTCGTCGCCGAAGCCCGCGCACATCGCGAGCGCGAAGATTGCCGGCGACACCTTGGGTGCCCGGCCGCCTTCCGAGATCTCGACGATTCGGTGCACGACGGCCGTACCGTTCGCGCGCACCATCTCGGCCAGGTGCAGTGCGTTGTCTTGCGTCAGCGCACGCTCGGTTGCGTAGTAGGTGCCGCCTTCGGAACCGAGGATAAGAAAACGGTCGACCCGATCCATCGGATCGAGTGCGTACGCGTAACCGCGCGCAGCGTTCTGCACCTGGTCGCGATCCGCTTGCGCCACGAGCTGCGACGTGGCGGCCATCCGGCCGCGAAAGACTTTCTTGAACAGGTTCATTGGATTCGTACCTCCTTTCAGTTGAGGTAGAAAGAGTAAAAGCGAGACGGACGAGATGTTGCCGGCGGATGGCTATGAGATAACCGCCGGCTGCCGGCCCGTGCCGGAGAAGAAGCGGCGCCGCAGACGAGTGATGATCCTGGGCGAGCCTTGCGACTCGAAGCGCTCTTCCAACTGAGCTACGTACGCGAACGCACGGCCTGGATTCGAACCCGGCGTCCTCTTCTTTCGAATAACCCAAGATCGTTCGGCCCGCAGCGCCGAACCGAATGTGAGAAGAAGCGGTGCTGCAGACGAGTGATGTCCCTGGGCTGAGCCTTGCGGCTCCAAAGCGCTCTTCCACTGAGCTACGCGCGCGAACGTGCGGCCGGGAATCGAACCCGGCGTCCTCCCTTGTCACAGTAACCCAAGAACGTTCGGCCCGCAGCGCCGCGTTCCGTGCACCGGCCTTTGAGGTAAGAAATGGTGCGCCCGCGACGATTCGAACGTCGTACCTCCGCCAAGTCAGGGCGGCGCTCTACCGGGTGAGCTACGGGTGCATGGCTTTAGCGCAATATGGTACGGTGCAAAACGATCGGCGAGCTGCCGCGCCACATCGGCATCGACGGGCGCCTTCGAGTCGCCGGCTCGCCGGAGCAACGACTCGGTCGGAAAGTTTCGGAGGGGGCGTGGATTCGAACCCGCACACGACACAAAGCCGCTCGCCTGTTTTCAGGACAGGTGCCTTACCGTTGAGGCTACCCCTCCAGGAAATCTCTCGGAATGATTTGGTGCGAATCCCGGGGCTCAAACCCGGACCTGAGCGATTAAAAATCGCCGGCTCTGTCGCTCGAGCTCGACTCGCGCGATGATCTGATAGAGAAGACAGGATTTGAACCTGCAGCCTCCGCGTCCCAGGCGCGGCGCTCCGCCAAGTTGAGCTACTTCTCTGCGTAAATGGGAGCGGTGAGACTCGAACTCACAATGCGATGCGCGCCGGGGTTACGGCCCGGTACCCCTACCGATAGGGCTTCACTCCCAAGTGGTACTCGAGCTCGGATTCGAACCGAGACTATGCGCCGTCTGAAGACGCTGCCTCTGCCGGTTGGGCTACTCGAGTATGGCTGCCGCAGTCGGAATCGAACCAACGCTTCCAGGGTAACAACCCGGCGCACGACCTTCATGCTACACGGCACGGTATCGTGAACGGCGTCGCCGATCTCGGACGCCATGTTGAGGCAATAGGAAACTAAGGGTTCCCCTACGGCGCTCGTGCTGCGCCGACAATCGGAGTTTCCCGTGCCGAAATAAGACTTTGATGCAGTTGTCAAAGATCGCGGAATGGTCCACCGTAGAATAAAGAGAGAGGGCCGGTGCGCTTGCACCGGCCCTCTCGAAAACTAAAGAGTGCGGTAGAAACGCTTACATGGTAAGGGCTCTCGACTTATTACCGTATGGGAAAGCGACGGTTTCTTTGGACGCAAAGCGATAACCGACGCATAGTTTGCGCCCGCCGATCGATAGCTGCCGATTGAAACGTTGCCGACTCATGACGTTGATCATCCTACGCTATCGCTCGCGCGAAAGTCAAGGTATCAAGCTTAGAATGTGCTTAGCTTGAATGTCGTGGCGAGGGACTACAATGTAATCGCGTTTGACGAGGCCGGCGGCCGGGAAATTATTCGCATGTCGCTCCTTCCGCGCAGGCGCGCCGCTGCAAGCGCGTTCGCCGTTTTCGCTCTGACTCTCGCGTGCGTGGGTGCGCGGGCCGACGACCCGGCCGCCTCGCTACCGGTGTGTCCGGTCGCGTACGTCGCGCTCAAGGGAACGATCGACACGAAGAAAGTTGGGCCGGGCGACGTGTTCCACTTCGTGACGACGGAGGCCGCGACGTTCGGCCGGCAAGTCATCCCCGCGGGAACGCCGGGAGCCGGGCTGATCGAAGTCATGGACCATTCGAAAGCCGGCGGCCGATCCGGTTACCTGATTCTCGATGCGCGCTATCTAGCGCTCGGCGACGGAACGTACGTACCGGTCGCGTTTGCCCCGGCGATCGACGGACGATCCTTTGCCCGCATCGACGCCGGCAGCAGCGATGCGGGCTTGATCGGATATCTGCCCTTTTATATCGGGACGGCGTCGGGCATCTACAATTATTTTCATCACGGCAAAGACGCGGCGCTTCTCGACGGAACGACGATGCCCGTCGTGCTGGGATACGGCATCGAGGGCGGCACGTGCAGCTCGCCTACGGTCGAACCGAACAGCACGGAGCCCGTGCCGCACTTTTGATTCTGCGACGTAGCGGTAGCAGCCGCGTTCGGTGCCGGACCGAGCATCGTTAGATCGATGTGGTGCGAAGAATGCGAGGGCGATTCCGTCAGGCAGCAAGTCTCATTGGGTTCTTCTTGACACGCTGGGATGTCGCTGGTAGTTTGATGGCCCGCAGCTCGGCGGTCCCTCGTCATTGCGGCCCCGAACATGAGAGGAGGATGAGCCCGTGAGAGTTTTCCCGCGACCGTCATGCCGCGTACGGACCGCGGCCGTCGCCCTCGCGACGTTTGCATTCGCGGGTTGCGCGACGCAGAGTGCGTCGGCCGCGGAATCTTGCGGGCCTCCCGTTACCTATAGCATCTTCGAGCACAACGCGTACGGCAGCGATTGGTCGAAAGCAGGGAACCTCATTGCGTTCAACCGCGTCGGCGGCGACGGCTTCTACCACATTTATACGGTGCGACCGGATGGGAGCGATCTGCAGCAAATCGGCCTAGGCTCGCCGGCATTTCCCACGCGTACCGTCGGGAGCCCAGCGTGGACTCCGTCGGGGGCGTACTTGGCTTTCGTCGCCGAGAAAACCGGCTCGATACCGGGCTTTCTCAAGGGCGCGACGTTCGCGGCGACGCCCGGTTGGGGCGGGTATTCGGACCTCTGGGTTGCGACGGCAAATGGGTCGCGAGTGTGGCAGCTAACGAACGTGCCGGTCGGCAATAACTACGGGGTCGTGCTGCCTGCGTTCTCGCCGAACGGACGGCTGCTCGAATGGACGCAGAAAGCGCAGGGGCCGCACGGCGGCGTCGATTGGACGCTCGAGATCGCGCAGTTCAATATCAGCGCGACCGGTGCTCCGTACCTCACCAACATTCGAACCGTGGCCCCCGGCGGCAGCGCATATCCGAACGAGTTCATCGAGACAGGCGGCTTCTCGGCCGACTCGACCCAACTGCTGTTTACGAGCGATTACCAGAACCATCTCTTCGTTGAGAATCAGATTTATAAGCTGAATCTCCAGACGGGCAGCATCGCGCGCTTGACGACGGGCGGAAAATACAACGAGCATCCGCGGTTTACGCCGAACGGCCAGATCATCTGGATGACCGACGAGGATCAGCCGCTCCTACACATGGGCGGTGACGATTGGTGGATCATGAACGCCGACGGTTCGAATCCGCAGAAACTGACCGAGTTCAATACGCCGTCGAGTCCGAATTATTTGGGGAAGACCGTCTACGCGACCGTGGTCGATACGGATAGCTGGGGGGCGTCGGGGTCGTATTTCTTCGGAGACGTGGAGTTTAATCTCGTGACCTCGCAATCCGACATCCTTCGCGTCTCGCTGACGTGTCGCTGACGCTCGAAGTGTAGGCCGGCAGCCGGCGGACGGCCGTCGGCGCAGGTGTGCGCGACGCGCGGGTCGATCTGAAACGAACAAGTGTCCGAGCCTGTAGAACCGACGACGGAAGCGTTCGATGCAGCGTACGCGGCGATCGCGAACAGTAAAGTATATCGCGAGGCCGCTCACGAGTTGACGCGCGTGCTGCCCGACTGGGTCGTGCCGTACAGCGGGATGACCCCTGAGGATGCATATCGTTTCGTGGCGATTCCGATCGAGCCGCACGAAACGATGCTCGACGTTGGTTGCGGACTTGGGGGCCCCGGGATATGGATTTCGGGAGGCGAGAGAATCATCGGCATCGATCGATCGCCTGCGGCAATCGCTGCCGCACGTGCGCTGGCGACGAAGCTCGGCCAATCCGAACGTTGCGATTTTCGCGTCGCCCGCGCCGAAGCAACCGGACTCCCCGATGGGAGCATCAGCGTCGCGATCAGCATCGACGCGTTGATGTTCATGAACGCTGCCGAGGTCGCGCGCGAAATGCACCGCGTCCTAGCCCCGCGCTGCTTCTTCGCCTTCATCGCATCCGAGTGGACGAGCGACGATCCGCCGCCCATCCCGACCGTCGAGCGCGATTACGATCCGATCCTGGAGGCCGCCGGTTTTCGCATCTTCAACCGCATGAATCTCGACAACGATCGCGGGCTGCCGCTCTTTGCGGCGCTGGTCGCGCGCGAGGACGCGCTACTCGCAGAGATCGGCGATGCTGCCAAGCCCATCCTCGAGGAGGCGCGCGGCGCACTCGCGGCTGGGAAACCACGCAAGCAGGACGTGTATATCGAGGCCAAGCGCCTCTAAGCGGCTCACGCCGAGGCTTGATTGATCGGCCGTTCGTATTGCTTGAGCCAGGCCTCGAAGGCCTTGGCCGAGAGCGGATGGCTGATGCCGAAGCCCTGCGCGAACTCGGCACCGAGGTGCGCGATCTGTGCGTAGGCGCCGTTGTTCTCGACGCCTTCGACGACGACGTCGACGCCGAGGCGATGGGCCAAATCGATCGTCGACGAGACGATGGCGGCGTCGTCGGGATCCGTGGCCATGCCGATGACGAACTGCTTGTCGATCTTGAGTTCGTCGACCGGGAACTGCTTGAGGTGCGAGAGCGACGAGTAGCCGGTGCCGAAATCGTCGATCGAGATCCGGATGCCCAGGCGCGAGAGTTCTCTCAGCGACTCAGCTGCGCGCTCGGCTTCCGTCGTCACGACGGTTTCCGTCAGCTCGATGCAGAGCTGCGTCGGATCGATTCCGTACACGGCGATCAGCCGCGGAATCGACTCGGCAAGGCGTCCGTCGCGCAGATCCTGCGCCGAGAGGTTGACGGCGACGCGCAACCGGATGCCGTCGCGGTTCCAGCGCTTGAGCTGCGGGATTGCGGCGCGCAGCACCCACTCGGTGAGACGGTCCATCATGCCGATCTCTTCCGCGAGCGGCAAAAAGAGATCCGGATACAGCAGCCCGCGTTCCGGATGCTGCCAGCGCACGAGCGCCTCGACACCCCTAACGGCGCCGGTGGCGACGTGAATCTGCGGCTGGAAATGGAGGACGAGTTCGTCGTTGGCGATAGCGGCCGGAAAGGCGGTCGCCATCGTGAGCCGGTCGAGCGCGTGGTCGTCCTGGCTGCGGTTGAAGATAGCGATGCCGCTGCGGCGGCGTTTGGCGGAGTACATCGCTACGTCGGCTTGACGCAACAGGCTCTCGGCGCTCGAATCGCTCTCGCCGAGTGCGATGCCGACGCTCGCGCCGATCGCGACCGTCTGTCCTCGAACGGCGTAGGGCCGCCCGAGCGCGGCGACGAGCCGTTCGGCGACGACGGTAGCTTCGTCGATGTCGCCGCCGGAAAGGATGACCGCAAATTCGTCGCCGCCTAAGCGCGCGGCGAAGTCGCTATCGCGCACCTGATGGCGTAAGCGATTGGACACTTCGCACAGCAGCGCGTCGCCGCACGGATGTCCGAATGCGTCGTTGACGTCTTTAAAGCGGTCGAGGTCGATCATCAATAGCGCGACGCGCATGGTTTGACGGGTCGCGTGGGCGACCGCTTCTTCCAGGCGTTCGTGCAGGATGGCGCGGTTCGGCAAGCCCGTGAGCGCGTCGTGCGAGGCATGCTTTGCGAGCTGCGCTTCGGCCCAGCGCCGGTCGGAGATGTCGCGCGCGTTGAGGATGATGCCGCGGACCGCGGGATCGCCGAAGGCATTGGTCGCGATCACGTCGAGGACGTGCGACGTCCCGCTCGCGTCGTCGGCGTCGAGTTCGAATCTGTTGCTTCCGATCGCCCCCGCGAGTGCCCGGTCGACGGCGTTCGTGATGAGCCCCGCGCCGCGGGCGTCGAGGACCGTGTGATAGCCGCGGCCGAGCAGCACGCCCGGATCGCGGCCCAAAATCGTTTTCCACGACGCACTCGCGTAGGTCGCGGAGCCCGTGCGGTCGACGATCATCATCAATTCGGTCGCGTTGTCGGTCAGGGCGCGGAACTGGCGGTCGCGCAGGATCGACGCGGTTCGGCTCTGCCCGATCGCGGCGCCCGCGATCGTTTGCATGCAAACCATCGCGAGGTCCGGATGCAGGGAAACGAGGGACAAGAGGGCGGCGCTTGCGATGGCGGATCCGATACCGCCCGCCAGGCCGAAGCGGTAGGCGCCGGCGCCGACGAACAGGAGCGAAACCGGAAGAAATGCGCTCGATGCCGGAGTCAGTGCTGCTGGGACGCGCACCTGTAGTGCGACGTCCAACAGCAGAGCGAGTGCGCAAACGGTTAACGGAACGTTACGGAAACGATCCGAAAACCGAAGGTCCGGGAACCCCATATCTTCAGACATCGGTGCAAGCCGCTCGGCCCATGAGCGGTTTTGCGGGCTCTTTACGCCGTGTGCGTCGTCAGCTTCGCGGCGGCCGCCCGGTCGACGAGCCAAGTCAAGCGTCCCGGCGACGGGGCCAGAATCTGAATCGGCAGGGACGTCGGATTGCGGGGGCCCTCAAGGACGGCCGCGAGGGCGTCGGTCTTGGAGGGGCCCGCGGTCTCGACTTCGAGGTCGTAGGCGGCGTTCAGGACTCGGGGCGTGAGCGTGATCCGAAAGGTGCCGAACTTCTCGACGTACGGAGCCCGAACGAACTCCTCGTCGTCGGTTAAGGGATCGGTGCCCGGGAACAGCGAGGCGGTGTGCCCGTCCGGGCCCATCCCGAGCATGATGAAGTCGATGGTGGGCGCGCCGTGGGTGACCGGCAGTTCGGACTTCAGAATGGCGGCGTAGGCCGCCGCGGCACTCGCCGGCTGATCTTCGCCGCGCATCCGGAAGACCCGCTCCTGCGGGATGCCGAGCGGCCCCAGCATCGCCTGGTAGGCCATCTTATAGTTGGACTCGTCGTCGTCCGGCGGCACGCAGCGCTCGTCGCCGAAGAAGAAGCGGACTTTCTCCCATGCCACCGCGTCCCGGTACTCGGCGGCCAAGAGCGAGTAGGCGGCCTTCGGCGACGAACCGCCGGCTAGCGCCACCGTGAACGTTGCGCGGGCCGCGATGGAGGCTCGTGCTTTCGCGACGAAGCTCTCCGCGACGGCGCGTGCAATCGCCGCTTCGTCGGCCACGACGACGAGCGAGGCGTTGGGCCCCAGACTCACCCCAGCAGCTCGCGAACCGTGAGCAGCGAGGTCTCAAAGATCTCGTCGCGCGAGCATTCGAGGATCGCGCGTTCGATTAACGAGGTGTTACCGATGTTCTGCAGCGGAACGTAGCGGACGGGCCTCGAGCGCGTCCCCTCGATCGAGAGCGCAACCACGTGCGGATCGGCATCCGACAGCTCGGCCCGATACACCGACGTACCCGCGTGCAGCACGACGCTCTGTACGCGGCGTTGATCGCCTTTGTCGATTTTCTCGAACGGAATCGTTTTCCCACGCCGGTCGCGGAACGCATCGCGTTCGGCGATCTCCCACGATAGGCGGCTGCCGAGCCAGCCTGCGAGGTACAGCGCTTCGGCGTCCGATCCGCTCTCGATTTGCAGCCGGGTAATCGAAAAAAGATCTTCTCGCAGTGCAGGGTCATCGAAAAACTGTGCGATCATGTCTTGCCACGGAGCGAGCCGCATAAATGCGAGGTCGCGCAGCGCGACGCTCGGAAAACGGCTGAGGAACTCCCCGAGCTCGCGGATCGTCTCTTCGCCGCGAGCCATCCCCGACGAATCGACGAGGACGGTCGTCGCGTGCTGCGCGAGACCGGAGAACGTGCGGCTCTGCAAGAGCCGGGCACCGCTCCACCAGAGGACCGTCTCGATGTCGGGCACCGAGAGTTCTTGCGTGAGGCTGATGATCGAACCGTGATCGAGCGTCGATACGCCGATGTGGACGCGCTCGTTGACGATGGTCGCGCCGCCGTTCTCGCGGGTCGCCGACGAAACTTCGACGCCGCTCGCCGCGCTGGTCGAATCGAGGACGATCAAGCGTGAAGGATGTTTTTGCGCGACGAGCTGCGCCCGCACGAGCACCCACACGCGGTGCGCCGGGTCGTCGACGAAGACGACGAAGTTCATCGTCGCGACGCTGGCGCTCGTGCTGGCCGCGCCCGGGCCGCTTTCCACACGCGACTTGTGCAACTGTTCTTGGATCGCCGCCACGTCCGTGGGCGACTCGATGTGGGACATCAGATGCGCCTCCACTCGCGTTCGTCGGCGACCAGGAGGGCATCCGCATTTTGTGGCCCCTGGCTGCCGGCCAGGTAGTTCGGAAAATCGATGTTGCGCGAATCGGTCCAGCGGCCCAGGATCGGCATGACGGCTTGCCACGCTTGTTCGACGGCGTCCCACCGCGTGAACAGCGTAGCGTCGCCGCGCATGGCATCCGCGATGAGGCGTTCGTATGCGGGCGCGGATTCGACGCCGAAACCGGTACCGTAGTTGAAGTCCATGGTGACGCCGCGAATGTGCATCTTTGGTCCGGGCACCTTCGCGTTGAATCGGATCGACACGCCTTCGTCGGGCTGGATCTTCATGACGAGCGTGTTGTTTTCGATTTGGTCGCCCGCTTCTCCAAAGATACGATGCGGAATTCCGCGGAACTTGACCGCGATCTCGGAGTGCTTGCGGGCCAAGCGCTTGCCGCTACGGAGGTAGAAGGGGACCCCCGCCCAGCGCCAGTTGTCGATGAGAAATTTTACGCAGGCGTAGGTCTCCGTGACCGAGCTCGGATCGACGCTTTCTTCCTCGCGATACCCGGGGACCGCTTTGCCTTCGATCAAACCCGGGCCGTACTGCCCCCGCGCGGTAACCTTTGAGACCTGATCTTCCAAGATCGGCCGCATGGCGGAGAGCACCTTGAACTTCTCGTCTCGCACGTCGTTCGCGTGGGGCGAGATCGGCGGCTCCATTGCGACGAGCGCGAGCAAGTTCATGACGTGGTTCTGGATCATGTCGCGCAGCGCGCCCGCGTGCTCGTAATAGCCGCCGCGGCCTTCGACGCCGACGGTTTCGGCCGCGGTGATCTGCACGGAGTCGACGTACAAGCGATTCCAGATCGGCTCGAACATGACGTTCGCGAAGCGCAGGGCCATGATGTCCTGCACGGGTTCTTTGCCCAGGTAGTGATCGATGCGATAGACCTGGCTCTCTTCGAACACCTTCATGACTTCGGTTTGAAGTGCGCGCGCCGAATCGAGGTCGGTTCCGAACGGCTTCTCGACGATGATCCGCGTCCAGCCTTTGGCCTGGTCCTTCGGCCCGAGCCCAACGGCCGCAAGCTGCTGCACGACCTTCGGAAACACGCCGGGCGGCGTCGCGAGATAGTAGAGGCGATTGCCGCCGGTACCGAGCTTTTCGTCGTTTTCTTCGATCTGCTTTTTGAGTTCTTTGAACTCTTCGGGATCGTCGAACGAACCCTGGATGTAGTGAAGCCGCTCGGCGAAATCGGTCCACAGGGGTTCTTTGGTCGGTCCGCTGCGCGAGAACTCGTCGATCGCTTCTTTCATCTCTTCGCGGAAATCGTAGTGAGATTTCGCGGAGCGTGAGAAGCCGATGATGCCGAAGTTCGTCGGCAACACATCGTTGAGCCGCAAGTTATACATCGCGGGCATCAACATGCGTTTCGTAAGGTCGCCGCTCGCGCCGAAGAAGATGATGTTGAGCGGATCCGAGATTCGGTTCGAATCGAGGCCCGCCCGGAGCGGATTAGGCATGGCTCCGTCCGCGCGGCGCGTTCCCAGTCCGCTCGCCATTAGGCCTTCGTTCCCGCCGTGTCGTGCAGCACTTCGTGTCCCCCGAACTCGTTGCGCAGTGCCGCGATGACTTTGGCGCTGAACGATTCGGTCTGGCGCGACACGTAGCGCGAGATCAAGGCGTTCGTGATGACCGGCGCCGGAACGTTCTCCTCGATCGCGGCTTCGACGGTCCAGCGGCCCTCACCGGAATCCGCGACGTAACCCTTGATGTCGGTGAGCTTCGGGTCTTTGCGGAATGCGATTTCCGCAAGCTCGAGCAGCCACGAACGCACGACGGATGCATGCATCCACAGATCGGCCAACTCGTGAAGATCGTAGTCGAACTCGGACTTCTCGAGGATCTCGAAGCCTTCGCCGTAGGCGGCGAGCAGGCCGTATTCGATCCCGTTGTGGACCATCTTCGAGAAGTGTCCGGCGCCCGACTTACCGACGTGCGCGTAGCCGTCGGGGGGCGCGAGCGAGATAAAGATCGGCTCGACCTTTTTCACGGCCGCGTCGTCCCCGCCGACCATCAAACAATAGCCGTTCTTCAGACCCCAAACGCCGCCCGACGTACCCGCATCGATGAAGTCGACGCCCTGTTGCTTTGCGAGCGCGCAGCGTGCCTGAGAGTCGCGAAAATTCGAGTTGCCTCCGTCGATGATGATGTCGCCCGGTTCGAGCAGGCCGAGAAGTTCGTGAATCGTATCGTCCGTCGGCTTTCCCGAGGGGACCATGATCCACACGGCGCGCGGCGGCGAGAGCTTCGAGCAGAGGTCCGGAAGCGACGTCGATGCGATCGCACCTTCGGCCGCTTCGGCCACGATTGCGTCGGCGCTGCGATCGTACACGACGACTTCGTGCTTGTCGAGCAGCAATCGCGTCGTCATATTTGCGCCCATCTTCCCGAGGCCGACCATACCGATCTTCATTATCCGTCCTTTGGTGGTTGCGTCGAGAGGTAAGCCGCCTCGAGCGCGATGTGGAGTGAAGGGAAGCCGCCCAGAGCGGCCACGCGAGAGATGCTACGCTTTGGCGGCGACGGCGTCGTCGACGGCGCTCGCAAAGGCAGCGAGTCCGCGATCGAGCGGTACGGTTACGTGCAGGCGCGCGCCGCGGCGGTCGCGCTTGTCGAGCGATTCGAAGTCGCCGAGCGCCTGCGCGCGCAAGAGCGTTCCGAACGTCACCATGCCGGGGATTTGCAGATCGACCGAAGCCGCCGTATCGGTGGTCAGTTGCAAAAAGACGCCGGTATTCGGGCCGCCCTTGTGCAGCTGACCGGTCGAGTGGAGGAAGCGCGGGCCGAAGCCGACGGTCGTCGCCACCTTCAGGGCATTGCGGACCTTGAGGCGGATGTCGCGCAACGCTTGCTCGTGCGCAGGGTTGCGCTCGATGTATGCGGTGAACGCGACGTAGTCGCCGGGCCGAACTTGCGTGAGAATCGCCGTCAGTGCCGAGGCGAAGTCGCTGCCGAGAGCGTCATCCTTCGAACCCGAAAGCGGGATGATGCGCGCGACGTCATTCGTTTGCTTCGCTTGGGGTTCGCTGAACTTGCCGGCGGCTTTGTATTCGCCGAGCAGCCGCTTCGTGTTGTCCTTGGACTCCTGAACGTTCGGCTGGTCGAAAGCATCGATGCCTAAGATCGCACCGGCTGTCGCGGTTGCGATTTCCCACAGGGCGAATTGCTCGCCGATGTCGAGCTGGTCCGACATGACCAGACGCACGATCGGATGGCCGGCCTCCGCGAGCGCATGGAGCGCCGTTTCGATCGGTTCGTTCGCGGGCAGGCCCGCACCGACATAGACGAAGACGCGGTCGTTACCGTAGTCGTCCGGGGTGCCGAGCGTCTCGCCCTCGATCGGGATGATGCCGGTGCCGCTCTTGCCGGTGGATTCCGCGATCAGTTGTTCGGCCCACGCGCCGAACGCCGCAACTTGCGGGTGACACACAATCGTTAGTTTGTCGCGGCCGGTTTTCGCGAGCGTGCCGAGTGCGGCCCCAAAGCGAACGCCCGGCGCGTCCGGCAGCTTCGTCGAACGGTCGCTGCCGTGAAGCCCCGCGAGGCCGCGGTCGAGTATCGACTTGACGTCGTAGCCTGCGAGCGCGGCCGGCACCATTCCGAAGAACGAGAGCGCGGAGTAGCGGCCACCGATGTCGGGATCGTTGAGGAAGATACGCAGAAATCCAGCTTCCTTGGCTTCTTTGCCGAGCTGCGTATCGGGATCCGTAATTGCGATGAAGCGTTTGCCCGCGTTATCTGCGCCGACCGTCTTTGCGACGCGATCGAAGAAGTAGCGAAAGAACGCCTCGGGCTCGGTCGTCGTCCCGCTCTTGCTCGAGACGATGAACAGCGTGTGGGCGAGATCGAGTGCGGCTTCGAGCGTCCGAACTTGCTCGGGATCGCTCGAGTCGAGCACGTGCAGTTGCGGGTAGCCGGCGACCTTGCCGAACGTCTCGCGCAACACGTCGGGCGCGAGCGAGCTGCCGCCCATCCCGAGCACGACGACGTGGGTGAAGTGCTTGGCCTGTTGTGCCGCAAATGCGGCGAGTTCGTCTGCATCCTCGAAAACGGTGCGCGGGAAATCGAGCCAGCCTAAGGCATGTCTGATAATCTCGGCATGGTGGGGATCGGCCGACCACGGGGCGGGATCGTGTGCCCAAAGCTTGCCCAGAAAATCTTCCTGTGCGAGCTTGTCGAGCGCCGCCGCGGGGTCGGCCTCAGATTTTCCCAGGCCGATTTCAACCCGCTCCGTTCCGCCGGCGAGCTTGTGTTGTTTTGCGGAGATCGCGGCGAGCATCGCGTTGTAGGAGTCGGAGAACGATTTCACGCCGTCGAGTTGCAGCTTCTGCGTAACGTCGAAGAGCGATATCTGCGCTTTCGACAGCGCGTTGATCGCGTCGTGGGCTTCGTCGAGGTTTGCCTCGACCGTATCCGGTGTGACCGTACCGTGGTCGAGCAGCGCATCGAGCGTTGCCGGCGGTACGGTGTTGACGGTGTTCTTGCCTATGACGTTTTCGACGTACAGGAGGTCGGAGTACGCTGGATTCTTCGTGCCCGTGCTTGCCCACAGCGGTCGCTGCGCCTGCGCGCCCTTCGCCGCGAGCTTTGCAAAGCGATCGCTCTCGAAGATCTTCCGGTAGCGCGCATAGGTGAGCTTGAGGTTCGCGACACCCGTTTTGCCGAGCAGCGCCTTGAGCTGCGTCTGGCCCTTCGCGATGCGATCGTCGAGGAGCTTATCGACCGCCGTGTCGATGCGGCTAACGAAGACGCTCGCAACGGAGTGGAGCTTGTCGATCGGCTCGCCCGCGGCGACGCGTTGCTCCAAGCCCTCGATGTACGCGTTGGCGACCGCTTCATAGGTCTCGAGCGAGAAGATCAGCGTGACGTTGACGCTGATGCCCGCCGCGATCGTTGCCGTAATTGCGGGGATGCCTTCGGGCGTCGCCGGAATTTTGATTAGGACGTTCGGCCGGTCGACGAGCTTGTACAGGCGCGCCGCTGCGTCGGTCGTCGGTTGCGTCTGGTTGGCGAGCAGCGGTGAGACTTCGAGGCTAACGAAGCCGTCCGTGCCGCCGCTCGAGTCGAAGACTTCGCGAAACTCATCACACGCGGACCTGATGTCTTCAATTGCGAGTGCCTCGAACAGGCCGTTCGGATCCAAGTCGCTGTGGGCGAGGGCAAAGAGCTGTTCGTCGTAGTCGTTGCCGCTGTCGATTGCTTTCTCGAAGATCGTGGGATTCGAGGTCATACCGCGCAATCCGAGATCGATCAGGCGGCGCAGCTCGCCCGACTTGAACATGCTGCGCCGGATATAGTCGAGCCAGATGCTTTGACCCGCTTCGTTGAGTTCGTGGAGTTGGGTAGGCACGAGTCGCTCCTTTATGATCGGGGCGGCACGGCCCCCCGATGGCCCCCGGGCCCGCACTCGCGGGCCCATTATGCGAACTATTCGACGAAAAGAAATGTCTACCAGCACGTTCGGGCTCGCGGGCCCATTAGTGATTAGGTTTTGGCGAGCAGCCCGGAGGCGGCGTTCGCCACGTCTTCGGGGGTAAAGTGAAAGGCTTTTGCGAGCGCGCTCGCGGGCGCCGACGCTCCGAAGTGATCGAGCCCGATCGTGATTCCTCGGTCACCGACGATGCGATGCCACCCGAACGTCGCGCCGGCTTCGATCGAGACGCGCGCACGAACGTCGGACGGAATCACGCTCTCGCGATACGACTCGTCCTGTGCTTCGAAGAGCTCCATCGAGGGCATGGATACCACTCGCGTCGTCGTGCCCTGGCCTTCGAGGATCTTCGCCGCATCGATCGCGAGCGATACTTCGGAACCGGTCGCGATCAGGATGATGTCGGGTTTTGCTTCGCCGCCGTGCAGCACGTACGCACCGCGCGCCACCGCAGCGTCGCGGTCTCCTAGGTACGGCAGTTTTTGGCGCGACAGCACGAGCACGGTCGGACCGTCGTGGGATATCGCGAACTTCCAACCTTCACACGTTTCGAGCGAATCGGCGGGACGGATGGTCGTGAGGTTCGGGACCGCTCGCAGCCCCGCGAGCTGCTCGATCGGCTGGTGCGTCGGTCCATCTTCGCCCAGAAAGACGGAGTCGTGGGTGAAGACGAAGATCACCTTCGACTTGTTGAGTGCAGCGAGTCGCACCGCCGGTTTCATGTAGTCGACGAAGTTGAAGAACGTTGCCGTGAACGGCATGAGCCCGTCGTGCGCCGAGATCCCGTTCGCAATCGCTCCCATTGCATGTTCGCGCACGCCGAAGTGGATGTTGCGACCGGCGTAGTTGCCCGGCTGAAAATCTCCGAAGCCCTTGAGGTACGTCTTGGTCGACGGATCGAGGTCGGCCGAGCCGCCGACGAGTTCGGGCAGCCCCCTCGCAATCGCGTTCATCGTGGTGCCACCCGCATCTCGCGTTGCGACGCTGCCGTTTTCTGCGTTAAAGACCGGCCAATCGAGCGTCGCAGGCAACTTGCCGCTGCGGATGCGTTCGAGCTGTACGGCGAGGTCGGGGTTCGATGCCTTCCACGCGGCGTACGTTTTGTTCCACGCGTCCTGCGTAGCGGCGCCGTTGGCACCGAGTTCGCGCCACCATGCGAGCACGTCGTCGGGCACGTAGAAGTCCGGCTCGACCGGCCACCCAAGCGCTTCTTTGGTTTTCTTGACGTTGTCGGGGCCGAGCGGCTCGCCGTGCGCGCCGAACGTGCCGGCCTTCGGTGAACCGAATCCGATGATCGTGCGCACTGCGATAAACGACGGCCGCGGATCGGCCTTTGCGGCGTTGAGCGCCGCGTCGATCGCGTTCACGTCGTTGCCGTCGTCCGAGGTCACGTCTTGGACGTGCCAACCGTAAGCCGCGTAGCGCGCGCATACATCTTCAGTGAAGGTCACGTCGGTCGGCGCCGCAAGCGAGATTTTGTTGTCGTCGTAGAGCACGATCAGCTTGCCGAGCTGGAGGTGGCCAGCGATCGACGACGCCTCTCCGGAAACGCCTTCCATAAGATCGCCGTCGCCCGCCAGGCAGTAGGTGTAGTGGTCGACGATCTTTTGCTCGCGGTTGTACGTGGCTCCGAGCTGAGCTTCGGCAATCGCGAGCCCGACCGCGTTGCCGACGCCCTGGCCGAGCGGGCCGGTCGTCACTTCGATCCCCGCGGTATGGTGCAGCTCCGGATGGCCCGGCGTCTTGCTGCCCAGCTGGCGGAAGCTCTTGAGGTCGTCAAGCGTGAGCGGATAGCCCGTCAAATACAGGAGGGCGTAGATGAGCATCGAGCCGTGTCCGGCGCTTAGGACGAACCGGTCGCGATCGAACCACGCCGAATCCCCGGCGTTGAACTTCAGGTGCCGGCTATAAAGGGTGTACGCCATCGCGGCGGCCCCGAGCGGGAGCCCCGGGTGGCCGGAATTCGCTTTCTGCACCGCGTCGATCGCGAGAAAGCGGATTGCATCGATTCGGCGCTCGTCGTCGGGTGTATTCGGCAAGGCAACCTCCTTTAAGATCGGGGCGGCGTGCCCCCCGATGACCCCCATTAAGATCGGGGCGGCGTGCCCCCCGATGACCCCCATAAAATCGGGGCCGCGTGCCCCCGATGCCGCCCACGCGGGGCGGACGTCTTTCGCCGCCCTCCTCCGCTTTCCCCGAACGCGCTCCACGGCTCGCTGCGCCGGAGGTTAACTGACGCTTATAAGACGTGGTCGAGACCCTCGATGCGGCTAACGGCCCGCTCTCAAGCGTTGGATAATGAGGTTCGCCGCGTCGTCTCGACGACACGATTGGGTAGGGAACGAATGAACGCCGGCTCGCGCCGGACCCGGGAAGACGCGCGCGCGTTTGAGCTGTCGCAATAGAGGAAGAAGTCTCGAGCCTCGATTTCGCGTGTAATCAAGCCCCGAGCTCGCCCGTGCCGCCGAGGCAACGCAATATGTAGACCGCTTCGATGTCTCCGGCACATGATCCAGCAGCCCCACGTTTTCTGCCTCCGCGCCATGCCATACCGGGCGTCCCTCGGACGGCCCAAGGAGATTGAGGTGAAGGGCCCTTACAAGTGAGGAATGGATTTCGCCCGGCTGCGCGAGCAAATTGAAGCGCTTCATTCCGACCCAAGCGACGTGCGCGGCGCGGCGGGCAAAGCGGTCGACGAGGTGATCGCTGCGCTCGATGTCGGCGCGCTACGCGTGTGCGAGCCGATCGATGGGGCGTGGGTGACGCACGCTTGGGTGAAGCGCGCGATCTTGCTCTACTTTGCGCGCCACGACAGCGTGCGGATCGGGGATCCGCTGCCGAGCGATGCGGCGTCGGCGATCGGACTCGTGCCGAACTACTTCGACAAGCTGCCCACGAAATTCAACTATAAGGAACTTGGGGCGCGCTGCGTACCGCCGGGGACGGCGCGCTACGGTTCGTTTCTTGGGCGCGGCGCGATCCTGATGCCGGGCTACGTCAACATCGGCGCGTACGTCGACGAAGGCTCGATGGTGGACACCTGGGCGACGGTCGGCTCTTGCGCGCAGATCGGGAAGAACGTCCACCTCTCGGGCGGGGTTGGGATCGGCGGCGTGCTCGAGCCGCCGCAGGCGCAGCCGGTCGTCATCGAAGACGGGGCGTTCGTTGGGTCGCGCTGCATCGTCGTCGAAGGGGTCTTCGTGGGAACCGAAGCGGTGTTGGGAGCGGGCGTCGTGCTCACGGCGAGTACGCCGATCGTCGACGTGCGGGGGCCCGAACCCGTGACGACCAAGGGCCGCATCGAGCCGCGCTCGGTCGTGATCCCGGGGACCGTGCCGAAAACGTTTCCCGCAGGGACCTATCAGGTGCCGTGCGCGCTCGTCATCGGGCAGCGCAACGCTTCGACCGATCGCAAGACGTCGCTCGAGGGTGCGATCCGCGAGTTCGGGGTAGCCGTATGAACCCGGCGATCGCCGCAACGACCGGCTCGACGATTCGCGCGCTGCACGCGAAACGGCGGCCGACGTCCATCAATCTGGGTTTGGGTGAGCCGACGCTCATGCCGAACATCGCGCACTTCGAGCGCGCGACGGCGTGGGTCGCCGAACACGGTTGCCGCTATTCGACCAACATCGGCGACGCCGATCTGCGCTCGGCCATCGCGGCGCGCTACGCGTATCCCGGGCTCGACCACGCCGATAACGTCTGCATCACGACGGGCTCCCAAGAAGCGGTGTACGTCGCGCTGCGCACGCTCCTCGATCCCGCGCAGGATGAATTGCTCGTCGTCGAGCCGGCCTTTCCCGTGTACGCGAAGATCGCACAAGTGGAAGGTATTCCGTGCCGCCGGCTGGCGCTCGATCCAATCGGACCGGGTGCGTTCGATCCCGAGCGCATCCTCGATGCCGTGGGCCCGAACACACGCATGATCGTCATCGGTTCGCCGAGCAACCCGACGGGTCGCGTCATCACGAAGGCCGCGACCAAACGCATCGCCGATGGTCTGCTCGGGCGCGGCGGCCCGCCGATCTACGTGATGCACGACGAAATCTATCGCGAGCTGATCTATACGAGCGACGCGGGTGAATTCGGGAAGGTCTACCCGTATACGGTCGCGGTCAATTCGCTCTCGAAATCGAACTCGCTCACGGGTCTGCGTTTAGGCTGGCTGATCGCGCCGGCGGACGTGATGCCGCACATCGTGAAGTTCCACGGGTGGGCGACGTCGTGCGCGAGCACGTTCGGTCAGCGCGTCGCGCACGAGGTCTTTGCGGCGAACGAACTCGGGGTGGCGCGCGAGTGGTATGCCGGCCAGTGCGAAAGCGCGCTCGCAATCGCACGCGAAATTGGCCTGGAACATATCGTGCCCGAAGGCGCGTTCTATCTGTGCGTGCGCGTCGGCGCCGAGGATACGCTCGCGTTTGCCGAACGGTTGATCGCCGAACGCGACGTGATCGCGATCCCCGCCCACATCTTCTCGCCGATCCTCACCGGCTGGCTGCGCACGAGCTTCGTCGGTCCGCCCGAGGATATGCGCGAGGGCCTCTCGCGCATTGCCAACTTTGCCGCGGAATGCGGCTTCCTCAACCTGTCACGCTGAGCTCCCACTGTCGGACGACGAGGCTATGCTACTCCGAGAGCGGCGGCGGCGTCGCTTGGTCCTTCGCGGGGCCTATCCAGACGGTTTGGATGTTGACGAACTCACGGATGCCGAAGGCGGAGAGTTCGCGGCCGTAGCCGCTCAGTTTCACGCCGCCAAAGGGCAAGCGCGGATCGGAGGCGGTCATTCCGTTGATGAAGACGCCGCCGGTTTCCAGGCGCGCGGCGACGTGCTGTGCGCGCTCGATGTCGCCCGTCCACAGGTTGCCGCCGAGGCCATAGTTGGAATCGTTGGCAAGCGCGATCGCATCCTCGAGTCCGCGCGCGCGCACGATCGCGGCCGCGGGACCGAAGGTTTCCTGCGCAAACATCGGCATCTCACTCGTCACGTCGGCAACGATCGTCGGGTCGTAGTAGTACCCCTCGCGGCTCGGCGAGGAACCGCCGAGTGCCACCTTCGCGCCGTGCGCCACGGTGTCGCGAACTTGTTTGTCGAGATCTTCACGCAGATCTTCACGTGCGACGGGTCCGAGCGTCGTCGTCCGATCGAGCGGGTTGCCGACGATCAGCTCCTTCGCATTGCGCACGAACGCATCGGTGAATGCGTCGTAGACGGGTGCCTCTACGATGAAGCGCTTGGCCGCGATGCAGCTCTGACCGTTGTTCTGAAAGCGCGCGCGCACGGCGACCTTCGCTGCCGCCTCGATGTCGGCATCGGCGAGGACGATGAACGCATCGGATCCGCCAAGTTCGAGCACCGTCTTTTTCAGATGCTTTCCGGCGACCGACGCAACCGAACTCCCTGCGCCTTCGCTTCCCGTGAGCGTTACCGCAGCGATGCGCGGATCGGCGACGATCTTTTCCATGTCGCGTCCGCCGCGGATGATCGTCGTGAACGCGCCGTCGGGCAGTCCGGCTTCCCGAAAGATATCTTCGATTGCGATCGCGCAACCGGTGACGTTCGCAGCGTGCTTGAGCACGATGACGTTGCCCGCCGCCAGAGCCGGTGCAGCAGCCCGGAAGACTTGCCAGAACGGAAAGTTCCACGGCATGATCGCGAGCAGCGTGCCGAGCGGCCGAAAACCGACGTAGCTCTTGGCTGCGTTGGTTGCGACGAGCTCTTCGGCGAGGTACGCGGCGCCGTGTTCCGCATAGTGATCGCAGCCGAGCGCGCACTTCTCTACCTCGGCCTCAGCTTCGCCGATCGTCTTGCCCATCTCGCGCGTGGCGAGCGTCGCAAGTTCCAGCTTGCGGCCGCGCAAAGTCTTGGCCACCGCTCGCAGGGCGCTCGCCCGATCGTCGTTCGTCGTGCCGCGCCAACAACGGAACGTCTCGCGCGCGCCTTCCAGTTTCGCGTCGATCTGGGTCCAATCGTGTTCGGCATAGGTTTCGAGCGGTTTGCCGGTCGCGGGATCGACGGTGGTAACGCGTCCGGGTGCGGCGAGGGTCGAGCTCATGGTTGGGGTCCTTCGTAGACTTCGACGAGCGATTCGGGGCGAAGATATGTTTGCGCGGCGTGTTGGAGGGCCGCCCCGTCGAGCGCACCGTAGCGCCTCGGCAGCGTTCGTTCGTAGTTCAGCGGCAAGCCTTCAAGTTCGTTCGCTTGTACCCGCTCGGCGACGACCTGCGTCGATTCCTCGGAGACGAATCCGCCGGCAACGATTTTCGTCCGCGCGCGATCGAGTTCGAACGGCCCGACCGGGTCGTCATGCAACCGCGCGAGTTCGGCGCGCAACGTCTCGACAGCGCGCGTTACCGTGCTCGGTTGTGCGGTCAGCCGGAAGTCGAGCGTTCCGCGATATCGGTCCGCCGTCAGGTAGCTGGCGACCCGGTATGCGAGGTCCTCGCGGGTGCGCAGCGACGCCACAAGACGCGTGTCGAACCCACCATCCGCACCGAGAATTTCGTTGAGCACGGCGAGCGCATAGTAGTCGTCGCTCCCTTGCGCAACTGCCGGCGTCCCCAAATGAGCATCCGCCAGCCGATGATTCGTGACGACGTAGCGGATCGCCGCATGCGCGGGTGCGAAGGGTCCCGGGTCCAAGTCCGGTCGCGGGCCCTCGCTCTTCCAGTCTCCGAACGCAGCCGCGACCTCCCGCTCGACCTCGCGCGGGTCCACGTCGCCGACGACGGTGATCACCGTAAGGTCGGGGCGTACGAAATGCAGCGCGTAGTCGCGCAGGTCCGGGATTTTGATACGGCCGACGGAATCGGCGGTCGGCTCGCGCAGATTAGGGTCGCTCGGCCGCATCAGCAATTGATCGAAATCCGCATCCGCGTGGAAGTCGGGATCCTCGTCGCTCTGCTCTACGGCCCCGAGCGTCTGCTTGCGAACCTCTTCAACGTCGGAGGCACGTAACGCGGGGTGACGCAGTGCGTCCGCGATGAGTTCGACCAGCTTACCCGTCGCCTGCGCCGGTCCGTGCGCGTCGAAGGTAAGCCCGATGTTCAAGGTCGCGCCAAGGGCGTCGAGCGTGCGCCGCCGTTGGTCGGCGCCGATCTTGGCCGAGCCCTCGTCGAGCAACGATGAGAACATCGCGCCGGCTCCCTCTTTGCCCGGCGGGTCCGAGCGAGGCGACGTTTGCGCCGTCCCCTCGATGAAGACCGTTGGGTTCGCGTGCTCCTCTTGTACGAGTAGGTGCAGGCCGTTCGAGAAGATGAAGCGCGTGGGATGCAAGCGCGTCTGAATGTCGACGGGCTGCAAAAGCGGATCGCGTACGAAGCGCGCTTCAACGACCCGGCCGAAAGGCGCGCGCCGCGTGAAGTCGTCCGTGACCGTGGTAGCCGGCGGCCCGGGGTTCGACGCCGCGAGCCGCGATTTGGCGGGCGTGAGGAGCCCGAGGACCGCCGGGGTCTGGAAGAATTTTCGCGCGGCGGTCGTGACGTCGCTGCTCGTGGTCGCGGCGACGCGTGCGTCGTCGCGTTCGAGACTCGATGCGCCCTCGACCGCCGCCGCATATCCGACTCGCTCGCCGAGTCCCGAAATCGAATCGCGCGCGTACGTCTTGCGCAGCGAGATCGCGATCTTCGCCGCGCGTATCAGGTCGTCTGGGAACCCCTGGTCGAAAGCAGATTTCATCACGTCGTTGAATGCGCTGCGCGCTTGGCCGCTCGTGTGTCCCGGGGCCGTAACGAGAAACACGTGATAGAGGCCGCCGTGCAGATTCTGGTCGAGCTGCGTCGAGTATCCGACCGTATATCCGCTGCTGACCAACGCCTTGTAGAAGTTCGAACGTTGATTGTTGACGATCGCGTCGATGATCTGATATGCGGAGCTGTCAAAGTCGTTCGGTCCGGGAGCTGCAAACGCCAGGTCGACCACTTCGTACGGAAAGTCGCCGGGCACCTCGACCGGCTTATCGGCGCTGTAGAACGGCACGACGTTCGAGCGATCCGGAAGATCGCCGCGCGGTATCGGCTCGAAGATCGACCGCGCCAAATTCATGACGGCGTCCGTCTGCACGTCGCCGCTAATAACGAGGATCGCGTTGTTAGGAGCATACCAGTCTTGATAGTACGAACGGACGTCGCCGGCGACCGCACGGACGATGTCGGCCCGGTCGCCGAGCGGCGAGAGGGCGCACACCGGCACGTTCGCTGCGGCGCGGCAGACGTCGCGATAGAGCCGGGTGAGCGGTCGCGTCAAGTCGTCGTCGTATTCGGCGAGCACGGAGCTCTTCTCGCGACTCCACGCGTCGTCCGTAATCAGCAGGTGCGACATGCGATCGGCCTCGACGCGCAACGCAAGCTCGAGCTTATCGGCGGGAAGAACGAAACGGTACACGGTGTAGTCGTTGGAGGTCGTCGCGCTCGCTTTCGCACCCAACTGCGAGATCGCGTCGTCGAGACCCGCGGCCGAAACGTCCGGCGTGCCTTCGTACATCATGTGCGCGAGAGCGTGCGCGAGCCCCGTCTTGCCCGGCCGTTCGTCGCTCGCACCGAAGCGGTACCACATCGCGGTCGAAACCACCGGAACCGCATGATCCTCGACCACGACGACGCGCATGCCGTTCGCCAACGTCGCGAAGGTGAACATCGCGGGATCCGTTTGTGCGCCCGCAAACGAACCGGGTCCCAGGGTGCTGCACGCGAGCGCAAGACAAAGCGTTCGGCACAGGAAGCCGAGGCGGCGGGGCATCGGGCGTCCTACTGCGTGGCGCGCGGAAGGACCTCGACGCCGAAGGCGTGCGCGACGACGGCGCGCAGCGCCTCGCGCGGAACGAGGCCGATGAGCTCGGTGCCCGCGACCGCAACGCCCGCTTGGCCTGCAAGCGCGCGGACGACGCCCGCAACACGATAAAGCGGCGTCGCCGCGGGATCGGTGATGTTACACGACACCTGCACGTTGCCGTCGGCCTGCGCGATGCCGAGCGCGCGCAGCGTGCCGAAGCCGCCGCCACGCTCGCGGATCGTCCGAGCGATCTCGCGCGCGAGCGCCAAATCGGTGCTCGCCAAGATGACGTTAAACGCAATCAGCGGCCCGCGCGCGCCGACGGCAATGGCGCCGGCGCTCGGGTGGGCCGCGACGTTCCCAACATCGGGTGGGCCGCCGCGATGCCCGCGCTCGACGAGCCCTTCGAACTCGCCCGAACGCACGTCGGCGAGCAGCCTGCGGTGCTCGGAGGTTGCCGCGGCACCGTAGAACAGCGACGGCACGGAGAGTTCGTTCCAGATATCGTCCGCAGTGTCGCGTGCGAGCGCGACTGCATCGTCGAGCGTCGCCGCACCGAACGGCACGAACGGCAGCACGTCGAGTGCGCCGATGCGTGGATGCGCGCCGCGATGGCGGCGCAGGTCGATGCGCTCCGTCGTCACGCGGGCGAGCGCGAGCGCCGCCGCCCGCACGCCGTCGCGTGGGCCGAAGAAGGTAAAGACGCTGCGATGGTGCGCCGCGTCGCTCGTCCGATGGGCGAGTACGACGCCCGCGCTTTCGATCGCGCGCGCACAGGCGTCGAGCACGCTGCGATCCCGGCCCTCGGAAACATTGGGCACGCACTCGAAGACGTGGGGGGTTGCGGCCACTACGGTCTACCCGAGGGTCGCAGCGATCGCGCTTGCAACGTCGCGGACCGCGACGATCGATTCGTCAGCCGCCTTGCCCGGAGCCGGCGGCGCGACGATCGTCGAAAATCCAAGCTTGCGCGCTTCGCCGAGCCGGCGCGCGCGCTGCGACACCGCTCGCACTTCGCCGGAAAGTCCGAGCTCGCCGAACGCCGCCGTTCCCGCTGCGAGCGGCCGTCCGCGATGCGCGGACGCAATGGCGAGCGCGATGCCGAGATCCGCTGCGGGCTCGTCGATGCGCAAGCCGCCGGCGACCGATGCGTACACGTCCGAACCGCCGAAGCTCATGCCCGCGCGACGTTCCAGCACCGCAAGGATCATCGAAAGCCGAGCGCGATCGAGGTTCGCGGCCAGCCGCTGCGGCGTGCCGTAACTCGTGTCGCCGACCAGCGCCTGAATCTCGACGAGCACGGGACGCGAACCGACGATGGATGCGACGACACACGAACCGCTCGCGGGGTTCGATCCATGGCCACCGCCGAGAAAGAGCTGCGAGGGATTGACGACCTCGTGGAGCCCCTTCTCGTCCATCCGGAAGACGCATATTTCGTCGGCGCTTCCAAAGCGGTTCTTATGAGCGCGCACGATCCGGTGTTCCGTGCCGTTGTCGCCTTCGAAGTACAGCACCGTATCGACGATGTGCTCGAGAAGTCGCGGTCCCGCGATCGCGCCGTCCTTCGTAACGTGGCCTACCAAGAACGTCGCGCAGCTCGTGCGCTTAGCGAACTCCATCAGCGCCGCCGCGCACTCGCGAACTTGCGCGACGCTGCCGGCACTCGATTCGACTCCGGGCAGCGCCATCGTTTGAATCGAATCGATGACGACTGCTTTGGGCCCGACCGTTGCGAGCGCGTCGAGCACAGTCTGCAGATTCGTCTCGGCAAGCAGCAACAGCTCGTCGCTCGCGCCGATCCTTTCGGCGCGGAGCTTGGTTTGAGCAACGGATTCTTCGCCGCAGACGTAGACGACGGGTCCGTTATCGGATGCGAGCCCTGCCGCGAGCTGCAGCAGCAGCGTCGACTTGCCCGCGCCCGGCGGCCCGCCGATGAGCACGAGGCTGCCCGGGACGATGCCTCCGCCGAGCAGCACGTCGAATTCTCCGATCCCGCTCGACATGCGGCTGACCGCTCCGCTCGAGACGTCTCCGAGCCGCACGGGAACGCTTGGCGCGACGCCGGCCGAACGGGCCACGGTCGCGTTCTGACCCTTGGTCGAAACGGCCGGCGCCTCGACGAAGGTGTTCCATGCTTCGCACGCCGGGCAACGGCCGAGCCAGCGCATCGACTCGTGTCCGCACGCCGAGCAGAAGAAGGCACTTCGAGTTTTTGCCATCGCCGTGTACTGCTAGACCTTCACGGCGCGAACGTCCTCTGGTCTTAGGGCGTGAACAACCCCGCGCCGATGTAGCCGGCGAGGTGCGTCTGGCTGCCGGGCGCAGCGTGACCGGCCTTGAGACCGTCGCCCATCGCACCGATGTCGATGAAGGCTTGGTGGTTGGTGAACGGCGAGATCATGACGCCGCCGCGATAGCGCAGTTCGTGGTACGTCAGCGTGTAGACCGTCGAAACGCCGGTGACGCGGTTGAACACGGTGAACTTGCTTTCGAGGTCGGGGAAGTAGTAGCCGTAGCCGTAGACCGTAAAGAGCCGTTCGAAATCGGGCAGCTTTTCGAAGCCGAGTCCGACGCCGTTGCTGGTCGGATAGTTCAGCGTTTCGGAATGCCCGGTATACGCGATCACGGCGTAGATGCGCGGCCAGGCGATGCGGTATCCGATGCCGCCGCCTTCGTTGTCGTCGTGCAGATTCTCGCCGGGCCGGTACGTCTGGCCCGTGTGCCCGATATTCGTGATGCAACCGGTAACGAACGCGCAGTTGCCCGGAGGTCCTGCGGGGTGCGAGAACGACCAGTCGTCGAGATAGCCGACGACCATGAACGGCATGTTCTGGACGTAAAACTCGGTCGCGGCTTCCAACGCATACGATGGACGTCCCGAATGGCCGGCGGTCGCCTCGTTGTAGATCGTCGGGCTGACGAGGTAGTCGCCGACGACGAACGTCTCCCGCTGCGCGCCGACGACATGCTTCACCGGGGCAGCGCTAGCAGAGGGCGCCGCGGATGCGGTGGCGTTAGGCGTCTGGGCGAGCGCCGCATGCGGACCGGCCGCGAGCCCAAACGCGAAGGCGAGCGAAAGGGCCGCAAGTAGAGTACGATGCACGAACATGGGCCTCCGGAGTGCGGAAAACGGCTTCGCACGCACGCGTCGGTGGGGCGAGTTGCCTTACGGGTACGCCGTCAACCGTCCAATCTCCCCGCTTGCGGACACGATTGTCGAGCCTCGAAGGTGCGAAAAACAAACTAAGGTACCGTAGTTTTTGGACGTTGCCGCGCCACGCACAAGAGGGTGGCGCGGGCGAGGCGCGAACCGCGGCTGGCGCATGAGCGGCTACTCGCACGTGGCGATCGACGGGCCCGCGGGCAGCGGAAAGACGACCGTCGCGCGGGCGCTCGCCCGTCGCATCGGCGCCCTTTACCTCGACACCGGCGCGATGTACCGGGCACTGGCCGTGACCGCGCTCGACCAAGGTCGCGACCCCGCCGACGAGAGCGCGATGATCGACCTTGCTCGCGCTAGGCCGGTGCGCGTCGAGCTCGACCAGGCCGCACCGCTCGGTTTTCGGATCTACGCGGGCGACGTGCAACTCGGCGACGAGCTCTACGCGAACCGGGTCAGCAGCGTCGTGTCTATCGTGTCGGCGCACCCGCGCGTTCGCGACCTGATGGTCGAGCGGCAGCGCGAGATGGCGGGCCTGGGTCCGGTCGTGATGGCGGGACGGGACATCGGAACGGTCGTGCTCCCGGATGCCCCGGTGAAGGTCTTCCTGACCGCCTCGCTGCCCGAACGGGTCGAGCGCCGCGGCGCCGAATTGAGCGCGCGCGGAGCCACGATCGATCCGCAAAGGCTGCGGGATGAGATCGTCGAGCGCGACCGGCTCGACGAAACGCGGGCCGTCGCCCCGTTGCGGGCGGCGCCGGACGCGGTGACGATCGACTCGAGCGGCCTCAGCGTCGCGGAGGTCGTCGCCCAAATCGCGGCCCTAGTTAACGCCGGGGCGGCGAAGCCCCCCGATCCCCCCCGAGGAGCAGGGGTGCGGCCGGCGTGAAACTGTGGTTTTACAACGCCACCCGGGTCACGGTTCGAACGCTCCTGACCGTCTGGAACCGGCTCGAGGTC
>Ga0302326_10005388_pt1 | contig 29171 bp, 29 predicted proteins | sample Palsa_T0_3_FD_202264 | JGI IMG/M metagenome (GOLD analysis project Ga0302326, IMG submission 202264) | Peat permafrost microbial communities from Stordalen Mire near Abisko, Sweden - Palsa_T0_3 | ecosystem: Environmental > Terrestrial > Soil > Palsa > Peat permafrost | place: Sweden: Abisko... | reverse complement strand
CCCTTAATCTCAGTTTTCTGAAGGAGGCTCTACGTGGTCGATGACGACGTGCGCCTGCGGCCCCTTAATCGGCTCCAGCTTCAGCCCGAGCTGCTGCTCCAGCGCCGCGAAAATTGCCGGACCGGGAGGGATGTCCGAACTCGGATCGACGGCGCAATACTGCGCCGGGCCGAAGCACCGCGTATTCTCGTCCGGCGCATATTCCAGCCGGATGTTGAACGATTCCGTGATCCCGGTCCGGTCGATTACGTACCGATCCAGGACCATGTTACTCAGCGTGCGCGCCAGCCTCTCCAGCGTGATACCGCCTGCCAAGAACGTCCGATTGGGCCCATTGCTCGGTTCCTGAACATTGCCACAATAAGGCTTGTCGCCGGGACCCACGCGCCGCAGGCGTCCGTTCTCAATCGGGATGCACTCGCCCGCTTTCATCGGCTTCAGCTTCAGCCCGCCCTTGGCTACCGTCAGCGCGTACATGGGAACCTGGTCGATTACGCGGCGCAGCTTCAACTGAAACCGCTCTTCAAGCAGAGACTGCAGCATGGGCCCATAGAGCAGCGCCGACGCTGGAGTCCGCCCGGCGGTGGCTCCCCGTCCGATCATGGTTGGTCCGTTTGCCACCGGGTCGTCGGTTTCCGCGTGGATGGTGTACCGGGCAGCCAAGGCCCATTTTGGGACTCCCTTAATCCGCTCACCCTCGCGGCCAGGCAGGGTCGAATTGTTCAGAAGCGCTTCGCCGTGCTCGGCATAAGCGAAGTTCACCATCGTCATCACGCTGCCGCAAGTCACGTCGAGTCTGCCAGGAGAGGCGCGAAAATATCCACCGAAGCCTTCCGGCAAGTTCGGATTGACGCCGGCGTTGGCGCCGACTACGCCGCCGCCTCTTCCGGGTCCATCGCCAGGTTGGCAAGGCTTGATCGAGGCCGCATCGAATTTTGGCTTCGGCGCGGAAGGGGGCTGCGCCGCTGCAGCCTGAGCCGGCGGATCTTGGGTAAAGCTGATCGCGGCCAAAGGAAGCGCCAGCGCCAATGCGAGCAACCATACGCCTGCCGCGCCCGCGCACTGAACCGAGTCGCGCCGCAGATCCGGATCGAGGAGCGCGTAGAGCCGCCGCTTCAGCGAACTCCGATTGGCAATGCCAACCGCGATCAAGGAGTCCACTCCGGGGCTGCTTTCCCAATCCAATAGCAATTTTGCGTAAGCGGAAGGCTTTCGACCGGTCGCCAGAACACGGTTGTCGCACGCCAGCTCCTGCTCCTCGCGCAATTGCCGCCAGACGATCCACATCAGAGGCTGAAACCACAGCAGCGCGCGCGCAACCTCCGCCAGGCAGCGCATCAAAAAGTCGTGCGCCTGTATGTGAGCCAACTCGTGGCAGAGCACCGCATCGCGGCATTCCGCGGGCAACTTTTCGAAACCTGCCGGAACCAAGATGATCGGGCGGACGATCCCCCATGTCACCGGAGCGCCAACCGCGTCGTTTCGCCACAGACGGACAGGCCGCGGCAACGCGGCGTCAGTCACCGCCTCCGATGCCTTTCGTAATCGGCGAAGAGCGTGCAAATTGATGGCGAACCGCATTAGCAGCGTCGCTGCGCCGGCGAACCAGATCAGCGGAAGCAGCCAAGGCCTGAAATCGATGCGGCGAACTAGCGGTTGCGCGGCCTTCAACGGCGTATCCGACGCTGCGAGTTCGTTGTCGTTGATTATTGCGGGAGCGGGCGCCTGCTCCGGCACAGCCGCCGCCGCGGGCATCGCCGCCGTCCAGCGCGGCAGCACCGGCAGCGCCGCAGCCGCCACAAACATCGCGACCACCGCCGTGGATAGCACCAGCCTCCGCAGATCGGCTGACTGCCTGCGCAGAAGCCGGCTTACGCAAAGCGCGGCGCCCAGGGCGACGCCCGACTTCCAAAACACGGCGAAAAAGACGGGAAGGGAAGCGAACGCGGCGATCATTGTCCCTCCTTCTCGCGGCGGGCAATCAGCGCGGCCAGTTGATCTCTTTCCTCATTCGACAACTTGTGGTCGGACATCTCGAGCAGCGCAGCCGCGGCCGCCAGCGGCGACCCCTCGAAGAACGTGGACACCAGCTGGCGCAGCGCCGATTGGCGCGCCTTAGACGCGGCGATCACCGGCGCGTAGACGTAGCGCATCCCGTCGCGCTTGTGCCGGACGTAGCCCTTCTCCTCCAGCAGCGCCAGCATTCCGCGGACTGCGGAGTAGCTGGGCGGGTCGGGCAGGTTCGCCAGCACCTCGGCCACGCTGGCCTTTCGAAGCCGATAGAGCGCCTCGATAATCTGGCGCTCCCGGCGGCCCAGTTGAACTCCGATTTCCTCATCCATGAGAAGCCCCGCTTTAGTGCTATTCCATTAGCACATGCTAGTACACTAGCATTGACACGCTGGGTCGTCAAGAGAAAAGTGGGGCGGACCCCCTGGGCGGACCCCCTGGTTCGCGGCCGACCACCCGGTCGGCTTTTCGGGACTCACATGAGGCTAATCTTATTTGAGCGAAGAGCGGGTCCAGGGGGACCCGCGCGGACCGGGGGGTCCGCCCTACTTCTAATTCTCTGAAGGGCGCTGCACGCTATCGATTACCAAGCGCTCCTTCGGCCCTTTAATCGGCTCCAGCTTCAATCCGAACTGTTGCTCCAGCGCCGAAAAAATGTTCCCCGCCGGAGGAATATCCGAATTGGGATCGAGATCGCACCACTTCGCCATCCCCATGCAACGCGTGTTCTCGTCCGGCGCGTATTCCAGGCGAGCGACGTATTGCCCCGTAATGCCGGTGCGGTCGATCACGTTGCGATCGAGTATCAGTTCGGCCAGGTCTCCGGCCAGCCGATCTATCGGGAGGCCGCCTAACAGCAGCCTCCGATTCGGTCCATTGACGTCCCATCCTGTCCAGTTGCACGCCGGTTTGCCTCCCGCTGGCCATTCCGGCGGGCCGTCGGGAAGGCAATCACCCTCTTGCATCGGCTTTAGCTTAAAGCCGCCCTTCGCCACCGTCAGCGCATACATGGGCGCCTCTTCGGTCACCCGGCGCATCTTCAACTGAAACCGGTCCTCCAGAAGGCCCTGAAGCATGCTGTAAAGAAGCGATGCAGCGGGCAGGCGGGGGCCGCGTTCGCCCCGTGCGCGCTGGGTGGGGCCGTTCGCCATGGGATCGTCAGTTTCCGCGTGGATGGTGTACCGGGCCGCCATGGCCCACTTGGGAACTCCCGAAACCACCTCAGCCTGACGCATTATCCCGCCGGGGTTGTTCAGAAGAGGAGTACCGTTTTCGATGTAAGCAACCGTCGCCATGGTCAGCAAACTGCCGCAGGTAACGTCGAGCCTGCCGGGAGAAGCGCGAAAATATCCGCCGATGCCTTCCGGCATACCCGGCTCGACGCCTCCATTCTTTCCCATGTCGCCTTTGCCGCTTCTGCCGGGTCCGTCGCCGGGCTGGCATGGCTTGATCGAAGCTGCGTCGAACTTCGGCTTGGGTGTCGTAGCGGCCGTGGCGGGCTTGGCCTGCGCCCGCATCGCCGGCGCGTGGACCACCCCGATCGCGATCGGCAGCGCCAGCGCCGCCAAGGCCGTACCTGCCAGTGCCATTTTCCTTGCGAAGTTGAGCCGCAGCGCCGCCCGGTTAGCCATAATCGCGTCGATGCGCCGCTTCAAATTCGATCCCGTCACGCCCGATACGCAGACCAGCGGCGATTCCACATAATGCCGGCACACGTTGAGAATCCCCGTCGCGTAAATACGCGGCGTATTCCCGAGCGCCAGAACTTCTTCGTCACACGCGCGCTCCCGTTCCTCCACCAGGCGCGCGCCCAGCCACCACACCAGCGGGTGGAACCAGAAGATCGCCTGCACGGCCATGTGGATCGTCGCGGTCAGGTTGTCGCGCCTGCGGACGTGGCACGCTTCGTGCGCCAGAATCGCGTCCAACTCGGCCGGCTGCAGGCGCTCGACGATTCCTTCCGGAAGCAGCAGCACCGGGCGCAAAATGCCGAACACGCCTGGCTCGAGCAGTCCGGGGACGGACATCACAGGAACCGGAAATTCCAGCGCGAGCGTAACTGCCCGTCTGCGCAGCACACGAAGCCGCCGCAAGCGCACGAGCCAGCATGCGGCGATCGCCATTAAGCCGCAGGCCCACGCCGCGAGCGCGATTGCTCCCCATGCAATCGGGCTCGCCGCGGTGGCCGCGTGTACGGCGGCTTGCGCCGCGGCCGATGGAATCGTCAGCGGGTTGCCCATCTGTTCGATTGTGTTCACCCAGCCGGCTGCGGCGATCGGCGCCGTCGCCCGCCGTGGCGCCAGCGTTCCGAGGCTCACCAGCGCCGCGAACGGGATGAGGAATTTGGCCGACGCCGCGAAGAATATCGAGAAGCGCACCTGCGCCCGGTTCCGCCGCAGCCCCAGCGTGAGCAGCCATGCCACCGCCGCGAATATGGTGGATTGCAACAGGTGAGATAGCAGACCCGAAATCATGGTTTCTTACCCTCCTCGTTTTTCTCTTCTTCCTCGCGCGCCAGCAGTGACTGTTCCGCTTCCCGAATATGTTCGAGCGTGAGTTTCCGCGAATCGATCAGGTGCGCCATCACTGGTTGCAGCCGGTCGCCCAGCAACGACAAGAGTTCCTCGATCAGCCGGCCCTGCGCCTGGCTCCGAGAGATCAGGGCCTCGAAGATGTGGGCGTGGCTTATTTTGCGCGCGCGGCGCAGCGTCTTCTTGGTCTCCAGGCGATAGACGGTGGTCTGGATGGTGGTGTAGGCCGGACGGTTCCGCTTGGGAAACGCCTCTTGGATGTCGCGGATGGTGGAGGGTCCGTTTGTCCAGACGGCCTCCATAATCTGCATTTCCAGTTTGGTGAGCTTAGGGAGTTTCATCGTAAATTACTATTCACATGTTAGAGGCTACTATGAGTATGGTAATTTGTCAATCGCTTCCCAAAGTAGGGCGGACCCCCCGGTCCGCGCGGGTCCCCCTGGACCCGCTGTGTGGCGCGCAAAATCCGCTTCATGAAAGCCGCCAAGGCCGAACCCCCGGTCGGCCTGCCGCGATCGTGTGAGGCTGAACTTGCGCGGCAAAGAGCGGGTCCAGGGGGACCCGCGCGGACCAGGGGGTCCGCCCCACTTTTGGTCTTTACAAATCCTTAAGTTCTGGTCGCGCTTCTCGCGCGTTTATATAAGTGGAGACGAACCAAATATGAAACTGAAGTTCCTCGGAGCACTAATAATGGCAGGCGCGTTGCTAGCCAGCGCCGCCGATAAAACCAAGTCCGCACTGCCGAAAACCGACGCGGATATCACGAAGAGCGTGCTGCATGAAATCCGCATGTATCCTAACTATTCGCTGTGGGACGACCTCGATTTTCGCGTTGCCAACGGGCAGGTGGAATTGATGGGCGCGGTCACGCAGCCGTTCAAGAAGTCCGATATCGAACATATTGTCGCCAAGCTGCCGGGCGTAACCGGCGTTACCGACAATATTGAAGTTCTGCCGCTCTCGCCGAACGACAACCTGCTGCGCCGGCAAGTTGCCGCCGCGCTCTTCCGCGACCCCGTGTTCCGCACCTACGCTACCGAGCCCGTTCCGGCGATTCACATCATCGTGAAGAACGGCCACGTCACGCTTACCGGCATCGTCGCCAACGAATACGAAAGGAATCTGGCCGGCATCCGCGCTTCGGCCGCCGGACTGAGTTTCGGACCCGTCGTCAACAACCTTCAAGTGGAGAATCCGCCGGCTAAGAAGAGCTAAACCTCAGGCATCCCACCACTTCGGGCGGCCGGCTTGACAACCGGCCGCCTTTCTTTTCTGTGAATCCAAACTAGCGTCATCCTCCTTACAAATTCCCCGGTCGAGCGTGTGCGGGATCACGCGCGGACTCGCGCACTGACAATCTGCCTGACCTTTTGACTCCGTAGGCAAAGTTGTAAGTCAGTTTTCAAGGAGAAATATGCGGATCGAAAAAACGGAGATGGTATCGCCAGCGGCGGCGCCTGCGAGAGAGTGGGCCCGGTAATGGAAAAGAAAGTGGATTTTGAATCGATGATTGCCAAATCGCCGAATCGCCGCCGTTTCATGCGGACGCTCGGTATTGCTGGAACTTTGGCGGGGACGGTCGGAGCCTTGGATCTCTCGGCCCAATCCCCGTCGATGGACGCGGCGATCTTGAATTTCGCCCTGAATCTGGAATATCTGGAAGCCGAGTTCTACACAGTAGCGACAACGGGCAAGACGATCTCCCAGATCGGTCTCACCGTCGCCGGCGCCGGTAGCTCGGGCGCGACCACGGGAGGCAGTCAAGTCACCTTCACGAATCCCACAACCCAGGCTGTCGCGTTGGAATTGGCGAATGATGAGCAACAGCACGTCGCTTTGATTCAAGGGGCGCTCGGTTCGCTCGGCCAACAAGCCATCGCCAAACCGGCTATTAACTTAGCTGCGCTGGGCATTGGCTTTGCAAGCCAGAGCCAGTTTCTCACCCTGGCCCGGGTATTCGAAGATATTGGCGTGACGGCGTACGCCGGCGCGGCGCCTCTGATTCAGAACAGCGCCGTACTCGGCTATGCGGCGCGGATCTTAGCCGTAGAAGCGCTACACTCGGGCAACATTCGCCTCCAAGTGGCACAGAATAACATAGCCACAACAGCTCTCGACGGGGCCGATCACATACCTCCGCCCTCCGGTTCGCTTTACTTCACGACTGACAGTATGGCGCTGGTTGAGACCCGGACGCCCGGTCAAGTGCTCTATCTGGCCTTTGGCGGGGCAGCGAATGCGACCTCGGGCGGCTTCTTTCCCAACGGGGTCAATGGATCGATCAATACATCCTCTGCGGCCTCCGCCGTTACGGACGGCGCTTCGCTCACGGCGAGTCCGAATCCCATCGCGCTCACGGCGGGCAGTACAACAGGCGTGACGACGATTAGTTGGAATGCGCCCGGCGCGCAGTTCATTCAGGTTCGTGTGAACAGCCCGACGGGTCCGCTTTTGACGTACGACGGTAACAGCGGATCGATGCAAACCGGCAACTGGGTAACCAACGGCATGACCTTCTATCTGGTCAACGTGACCAACGGCCAGTCGACTGTCTTAGCCTCGCTGGTTGTTACTGCGCACTAAAGTGGCGAAGCTCAGGTCTCTCCAGCGGTCTCGGACTGACATCAACCTGGAACCGCTGGGGCGATCGGAATCCGCCAGGGCGGAACTTGCACGCCAAGTATTGAAAATGCTGACGCATGGTGAGCCAGTTCCGCCGCGCGATGCTTTCCGGTTGCGCAATTGGGCGCTCGAACCCCAGGACGCCATGCTTTCGCTCGAAGAAATCGCCTATCGCATCTTGATCCATGAAGACAGAGGGAAATAGAGATCTTCCGACGACCGATATTCCATGCGGAGAATCGTCGGCAATCTAAGGGGTACTTGCTGTCGTCATAGAAGTATAATGGCCGGGTACATAAAGGAACTGGAAATCCAAATGCCTGACGAGCATGTGTCTGGTTCGCTTAGCGACGCGCCGGTGAGCTTTGCCTCGGTCGACATCCGCGCCTCATTGGAATCCCGTCCCTATCGAGCCCCGGATTACGAGGCCGAAGACCGGGCCTTGGCGGCTCTTGCCACCGCGCTGGCGGAAAACCCTCGCGACATGCTGCAGAAGTTGGTGGAGACGGCGATTATCTTGTGCCAGGCCGATACGGCGGGCATCAGTCTGCTGGAGCATCACAGCGGCGTGGATCTGTTTCGATGGGAGGCTCTCGCGGGGGTATTCGCCTCGGCGCGGAACAACACCATGCCGAGGCAGGCCAGCCCCTGCGGGGTTTGCATCGATCAAAATACGACGCAATTGATGTATCTGGCGGATCGTTTTTTCCCGGCGTTGCGCAGCGATCCGCGCTTTGTGGAGGCCCTCCTGGTTCCGTTCCATTTTCAGGGACGGCCTATCGGCACCGTCTGGGTCGTCACGCACCGGTTCGAACGGAAGTTCGACCGGGAGGACGAACGTCTGATCCGCACATTAGCGGCCTTCGCTTCGGCGGGGTGGCAGTTCTGGCAGGCGAATGTGGAACTGGAGCGCCGCGTCACGGAGCGTACCGCCGAACTCTCCGAAACCAACCTCCTGTTGCACGCGGAAATCGACCAGCGCAAGCGCACCGAAGAAGAACGCACCAGCCTTCTGCGGCGGCTAGCGCTGGCGGAGGAAGAAGAGCGCCGCCGCATGGCCCGCGAGATGCACGACCAGTTCGGACAGCAGTTGACCGCGCTCACCTTGAAACTCGCATCCCTGAAAGCAAATTGCGGCGATCAAACGGAATTGTGCGCTCAAATCGAATCGCTGCAAACGATTTCTAAACAGCTTGATGAGGACATCGACTTTCTCGTCTGGGAACTCCGTCCCACTGCGCTCGACGATCTCGGCCTAAAGGCCGCGCTTTCGAAGTATGTAGCGAATTGGTCGAAGCATTTCGGAGTCTGCGCCGAACTGCACGCTATGGGCATGGAGAGATGTCGCCTGACAGGGGAGACGGAGACCGTCCTTTACCGCATCGCGCAGGAAGCCCTCAACAACGTCGCGAAACATGCCCAAGCCGCGAAGGTGGATCTAATCCTGGAGTGCCGGTCCGATCAAATCTCGCTGATTGTGGAAGACGATGGCGTCGGCTTCGACGAGACGCGGATATTCGACGCACATGACCGGCGAATGGGTTTAATCGGAATGCGCGAGCGCGCCGCGCTGGTCGGCGGCAAGCTGGCCGTCGAATCGAATCCGGGCAATGGTTCCACCATTGCAGTCCGCATCCCCACGCAGGATACGCTGGCAGCCTAAAGTTCCCTTGCCGGCCTGGTGGCGGCCAAATGGTCTCCGCCGGCATGGAAAAGCTCGCCGCATCGGTCATTTGACCGACCCCTCGGCGTAGTGATATTCTCAACCCGTAAGCAAACTGCGGGTAGGATATCCGCCCACTGCAAACGCCAGAGCAATCTGCCGGAAGCACTTGGGCGACGGAAAAAAAACAACCGAATGAGTAAGCTTGGCGTCCTCTTGGCCGACGATCACCTAATGGTCCGCGATGGATTGAGGATGCTAATCAATGCTCAGGCCGACATGGCGGTAGTTGGCGAAGCCGACAATGGCCGTGTGGCAGTCGCTCTAGCGCGGCAACTCTCGCCGGATGTGGTGGTCATGGATATCGCCATGCCGGAGCTCAATGGGCTTAAGGCCACGGAACAATTAAAAGCCCTCGATCTCAATATCAAGATTTTGACCCTGACGCGATACGCCGACGACCTCTACCTGCACCCTTTACTCAAGGCCGGCATAAACGGTTACGTCCTGAAACAAAGTGCATCGGACGAGCTGGTGCGCGCCATCCGTACCGTGGCTGCGGGAAAGAGCTATTTCGATCCCGCCATCATGGGCCGGTTGGCGGACAGCGCGGTTGCCAAGAATCCCGTCCGCGGTGTTCCGGCCAGCAAGAACTTAAGCCACCGCGAAGAGGAAGTCCTGCGCCTGAGCGCATGGGGTTATCTGAACAAGGAAATCGCTGCCCGGCTCCAGATCAGCGTCAAGACCGCTGAGGCGCACAAAGCCAACGGAATGACAAAAATGGGTATGAAAAGCCGGATTGACATCGTGCGTTATGCGCTGCTCAACGACTGGTTAGAAGACGCCGATCCCCACTCGTGATATTTAGCGCTCAGGTAAAGCCTTACCCGGGGCCCCTATCTCCCAATATCTTCCGGTCACGGTACATGCGATAAATAAGCGTCCCTCTATGTGGAGGATCGGCCAGCCACTGCCTGCCGGCCTTCTGATCGGCATGGAAATCTATGGATCCCGGTACCGTATCGCAGACTATTTTGCTGGCGGATGACGATCGGGCTATTCGCACGCTCGTAACCATGTTTCTCGAGCAAGACGGCTATGCGGTGCTAACCGCGAGCGACGGCGCAGAAGCCTTTAGAATCTTTCAGAAGCGCCAGGAAAGCATTTCGTTGCTGCTGTCGGATGTAATGTTGCCGCAGATGAACGGACTGCAGCTCGCCGCTGCCGTCCACGAACTGCGTCCGCAGTTGCCAGTGCTCTTTATCTCGGGCAGCATGCCGCACGCCGACTGCGGATGGGGGTGCCTTGCAAAACCATTTACATCCGGCGAACTGGCCGAAAGAGTGCGGCAGATAATTGCGGAAAATGCGCCTCCAGCGCCCAGGCAGGCGGCGAGTGGCCGGACGGCGGAACAGAGGGCAGAACCGTTGTCGCCTTTGACTAAACGAGAATTGGAAGTACTCTTGCTAATTTGCTATGGCTACTCGATCAAGGCCATAGGGGACAAACTCGGAATTACGCTGAGGACCGCTTCCTGCCATCGATCCCGCCTTCTGGATAAGGCCGGTGCGCGTGACACTGCCAGTCTGGTTCGCTTTGCCCTTCGCGCCGGCTATATCGAGGATTAGATCACACATGGGTAGCCGATGATAGCCGATACTGCCGACGCCGGAATCGTGCTGCGTCTTCAAGGCCGTGACCCGCTGGCGCTTTCGGAAACCTACGACCGCTACGGACGGCCCGCCTACTCGCTGATTCTTCGCATTGTACACGATGGCGCTATTGCCCAGGATTTGCTGCAGGAAACTTTTCTGCGCGTTTGGAACGGCGTCCCGGGCTTCGATGCGGAAAGGGGAACCTTCGGGCCGTGGCTTCTCTCCATTGCGCGCCACTGCGCCATCGATTATTACCGGTCGAGCGGGCGCGAGCGCAATGCAGTCGAGTGGCAAGAGACCGATCATCCGTCGCTCTATGTATACATGGAGCCAGACATCCTGGCGTCGGACAATGCGCGCGCCATCCGGACGGCCTTGCTCACTTTGCCGCCTCGGCGCCGCGAAGTAATCGAGTTGGCCTACTTCGAAGGGCTCACGCAACCCCAAATGGCCGAGCGCATGGGGCAGAAGCTGGGCACGGTGAAAACGTGGGTGCGGGAAGCATTGAAAAATCTGCGCGATGAATTGGAGCGCGGCGGCTCGTGTATGGCTGACGAGGAATTACACTTGACGGAGGTTCGGGAATGAATAAAAGCGCTGCTACAATCGTCACGTCGTGCCGTTTCTCATCCTGTTTGGCGCGTTGTTCACGGTCGCAGTATCGCTGGCGCTGGGCAGCATGGTTTGCGCAAAAGCCGTCGCGGATTGGCCGGTCCGATTCGTCGTGGGCGCGGCTGTCCTCAACCTTTCGGTCTTCTTCCTGTGCTGCGCGCAGTTGGCGTATCCACTGGTTTTTGCAGTATTCGGCGCGGTGGCTATCGGGCTCGTTGTCTGGTTGGCCAAGCCTCGTCCGCGGCCGTCTCTGCCTTCTCTTAACTATTTTTTTCTTCTGCTATTTGGCATTTATTTTGTCCTGTATTTCTTTAACGCAATGGCGCCGGAATCGAGCCCCGATGGCGCCGGTTATCATCTCGGTTTAGTCTCGCGCTATCTTCGCAGCCACGGTTTCCACCCCATCACCTGGAACATCTACGCCAGCCTTTCCGAAGGCGCGGAAATGTTGTTCCTCTTTGCGTTTGCATTTGGGAAGCATTCTGCCGCGGCCATGGTCCATCTCGCCTTTCTGGTGGCTTTGGTCTGGCAGATGATCTCCTATTCGCGGCGCGCCGGATTCCCCTGGCTGGGTATGTGTGCGGCCCTCTTGGTATTTGCCAGCCCGGTAGTGGGCATCGACGCTGCCAGTGCTTACAACGATGTGGCCCTGGCGTGCGTCGCGTTTACGCTGTTCTACCTCCTGCAGGTTTGGGATGAGGAAAGAACTGCGAAGCTCTTGATCCTGATCGGCTTGGTCGCCGGGTTCGGCTATGCCGTGAAATACACCGCCTTCCCGGGCGTGTTGTATGCCATCGGATTCGTTGCGTTCAAGGCCCAGTGGCGCGGGCACTTGGCCGGCGCACCCAAAGCTCGAAGCGCGCTACTTCGGCAGCTCGCAATAGTCGCAGCCTCCGCCGCAGCCCTTATCCTGCCCTGGATGTTGAAAAACTGGCTTTGGGTCCAAAATCCCGTGGCCCCATTCTTCAACAATATCTTCCCCAATCCATACGTAACCAGCTCTTTCGAAAGCAGTTTCCGCCAGGATCTCGCCATGTACGATCTGCCCACGCGTTGGATGATCCCCTGGGCCGTGACCACCTCCGGCAGACTGGCGGGCGTATTGGGTCCGTTATTTATTCTGTCGCCGATCGCGCTGCTCTCGTTGCGCCGCCGCGAAGGCCGGCAGTTGTTGTTAGCGGCGGGGGTCTTCGGCGCCACTTACTTCAGCAACATCGGCGCGCGATTTCTAATCGTGCCGCTGCCATTCGTCGCGCTGGCGATGATGCTTGCCTTGGGAACCGGGACGTTCGGGCGCACGGCCGCAATCGCTCTGGCGCTCTTGCATGCAGCCATCTCCTGGCCGCCCATGGTTCGGAAATACGCGCAACCGGGGGTATGGGCGCTGAAGACGATTCCGTTCCGGGAAGCGCTGCGTTTGCGCCCGGCCGACGGCTATCTGCAAGCGCACCTGGCGAACTTCGGCATCGATCAGCTGATTGAGCGCGTGACCTCTCCCGGTTCCACCATCTTCACCTATCAAGTAATTCCGGAAGCGTATACCTCGCGGCGCATTCTCATCGATTACGAATCGGCGGAGGGCCATCACGACGGTCTCACTTTGTGGACCGGCTTCTCGCCCGGCTGGCTTCCTACGCTGCGCGCGCGCTTCGCATTCGCGGAACAGCCGCTCCGCGCCATCCGCGTGGTGCAGACCACCAATGGCGGTAGCCCGTGGCGCCTCCATGAGCTGCGCGTCTTCGACGGCGCATCCCCGGTTCCGCGCAACGGATGGCAGGTGACCGCCAATCCTTTTCCCTGGGGGATTGAAAGTGCTTTCGATAATAAACTGGTAACCTTCTGGGAAAGCGGGGACAACCTGCAAGCCGGCATGTACGTGGAAGCCGATTTCAGTGGGTTGCGGCAGGTCGATTCCGTGTTGCTCGAGACCTCGCCAAATCAGCCGGATTTGCACCTTCGGTTAATGGGGCAGGATCCGGCCGGGCAATGGAAAGCCATGGCCGCGGCGCCCGAGATGTCCAACACCGATGCGCCCGACTTGCGGCGGGCGGCTGCGCAGGAATTGAAACAGAGAGGCGTGGATTACGTGCTGTTGTTCGACGCCGACGTAGCCGCCGCAGATTTCCGCGCCAATCCGGCTTTGTGGGGCGCACGCGAAGTGGGCCAATCGAATGGAGCGAGGCTCTACCAACTGCCATGAAATACTTCCTCGGTGTGGATGGCGGGCAATCCGGCACGACCGCGGTGATTGGCGACGAAACCGCGTGCGTTCTAGGCATGGGCGAAGCCGGGCCGTGCAACCATGCCGGCGCGCAGGAGGGCCGAGAGAAGCTGGAGCGCGCGGTTTCGGACAGCGTGGCGGCGGCGTGCGATCAGGCCGGGCTGGATGCAGCCGCCATTCGCTTCGAGGCCGCATGTTTCGGAATGAGCGGCGGCCCGGAAGATAAGCAAGCCATTTTAGGTTCGATTTTGCGCGTGGATCGTCTGACGGTGACCACCGACGCCGAGATCGCGCTGGCCGGCGCCACCGGGAGGGGACAGGGAATTGTCACCATCGCGGGAACCGGGTCGATAGCCTTCGGATGCAACGCAGAGGGGCGCAGCGCGCGCGCCGGCGGATGGGGGTACATCTTCGGCGACGAGGGCGGCGCGTTCGATATTGTGCGGCAGGCGGTTCGCGCGGCCCTGCGTATGGAGGAAGGCTGGGGAGCGCGCACCGCGTTGCGCGCCGTCATCCTCGAAGCCACGGAATCGCGCGATGCGAATCAGGCGTTGCATCGTATGTACGGCGCCGATTGGCCGCGCGATCGCGTAGCCACGCTGGCGCCGCTGATAGACGCCGCGGCGATCGAGGGTGATCGAGTAGCCGTTGAGATTCTGTCGGGCGCGGCGGCGCAACTCGCGATGCTGGCCGCGCCGGTGCGCAGCCAACTCTGGAAGCCGGGCGATGCTGTCGAACTGGCCTACATCGGCGGCGTGTTCCACAGCCGGATGGTGCTCGAACGGTTCCGTATGCTGGTGGAATTGGAGCAGGGAATTCACTGCATTGCGCCCCGGCATGGCCCGGCGGAAGGCGCGCTACTGGAGGCTTACCGGAGTGTTGGGTTGGCGCCCACGTTTCTCAGTCACGCCGACTCTTACAAATCGCCAAGCGGATCTAACTGATTCAGCCCAAACAAATTACCCAAACAAGCTGGAATTGCCGCCGCGCGGAAATTAGGTAGCGCCATGCTAGGTTGTGGCTGAGGTACTCGATCTGTCAGCTTCTTCCGATTTGATTTCCAAAGAGTTTGGTTCGCTTTTCGCCGCGATTACCCCCGACGACGTTGGCCGGCTGTCCGCCGATGCCATCGGTGGCGTGGTGGCGGGCTCCAGTGGGTCTGGGAATGTGGCGAATGCGCCCTCCAACTCCGGCGCGGGTTCGCCCCAGAGCCAGCCTACAGGCGGCTCGTCGATGTTGTCCGATGCCGAAGGTTTCGCCGAGAGCTTGTTGGGTCCCATTCCATCGATCATTTCCGATATTGCCAGCATTTTTGGCGGCGGAGGGACGAAGGCCGCGCCGGTGTTTCCTAAGTATGAATTGCCGGCGTCGATTGACTTCCAGGGCGCGGTGAACGCAAGCGGCGGTTTGGACGCAAGCAATACGGACCAATATGGCGATGCGCGCGACCTGTTCGCGCCTACGCCGGCTGCCGCGCCTACCGCCGCGCCGGCGGGAAGTTCATCGCCAGGCGGGCACACGTTTCATCAGACGTTTAATATGCAAGCCTTCGACGGCGACGGCATGGCAGCCATGTCCGATCAGATCGCCGCATCGGTTCGGCAATCGCTGCTGACCTCGAACGCGCTCAGCGACGTGATCACGAACGACTTGAACTGAGCCAAGGCAAGGTGCCTTCGCCGCCAGAGCCTTACTGGCCGTCTCCAAGGTCTTCGATGCGTTGCTCGTGGGCTTCGATGAGGCGCGAGATGCGGTCCATGGTGTCGCTGGCCTGTGCTAGCAGCTTGGCGGCTTTGTCGAGCTGCTCGTCGTGCCTGTGAACCATCGAGGCGGTTAGCTCCAGGTGCATGGCGACATTGCGCAGGCGCTCATCGATTTCTGCGATTTTCTCTTCGTGGGTCATTTCCGTTGTGGGTCTTCTTTCGCGCGGCAATCGCTGTTGACAGTCTAGCGTAAAGGCATTACAGCGGCGTGGAGAAGCCGCCTGGGCCGGCTCTTTTACTTCCGATAACAAGTATTATGTCAACTTGTGTAGCCCAGACAAAAAACGGCCAGGCCCACGCTGAATGGAACCTGGCCAATTGGGAAGAAACTGATGCTTTCCCGCTTTCACGGGAAACTTGATCTAGCGGCCACGTGATCCGTTGCCGCCCGAATGTCCGTTACCGGATGGGCGCCCACCGCTGCCACCGCCCGAGGGCCGCGGCGCGCTGTTACTGGGAGCCGATCTTGGTGCACTATTACTTGGCGCCGAGCGTGGCGCGCTGTTCGACGGCGCGCTCTGCCGCTCGTGCATCACTTCCGGCGCAACCCGCATAGGAGCGCTGCCGTATCTTTGGCCGCCTTGTCCACCGTTCGGAGCTGCTTCGGATCTGCCGCCTGTGCCACTCGATGGATGACCGCCGTTCGATGGCGCGCCGAAGCCGCCCCACCCGTTACCGCTCGGACTCGCCTGAGAGGGCCGCGTATTCTGCATTCCCGGATTCTGGGTACCACGCCAGGAGTTGGCCTCCGGCCGCGCCGCGCCACCTTGGCCGCCGGGCTGCGCCGCCGGCGTTCCGAAACGATTCCAGCCGCCGCTGGCGCCGTTCTGCCCTGGCCGCGCCGCCGCTGGGGATCCGGACTGCGGTGTGCCTGCCGGCCGATTATTGGCCGCGGCTGCCTGCCCCGAGCTGCGCAAACCTTGCGTCACCGCCATGTGCTGCACTGAAGCCGGCTGCTGATGGGTGAAGAAGCTGGTTGCTCCGCCTGCTCTGGGCGTGAAGGCGCTGCCCCGCTCCGAGAAGCGCATGTTGGCGCTCGATGGACCGATCGGCATTTGGCCGTGCACCATCCCGGCCGATCGCAACTGTTCTCCCGAAGCGTGCATGATATTGCCGCCGAACTGGCCGCCGCGGAAGTTCGCCGCCGTTACTCCGGATACGCCATTGGCCACGCGTGCATTGCGAAACGTGTTGTATACGCTGCCGTTGACGATATTCACGCGGCCGGCAAAACCCGCGCCGTAGAAACCAGGGCCCCACCAGGGATGGAACATTTCAAAAGGAGCTAACGCCACCCAGCCGACGTTGCCAAATCCGAATCCGACGCCGAATCCGACTCCCCCGCCCCAGCCGAAGAATCCTACCAGCGCCGGAGACCAATAATGCCGCACGCCGAGCACGCCCGGATACCACAGCCAGCCGCCATAAGCGGGATCGTTGAACCAGCGGCCATAATGATATGGCGCCCATCCCCAAGTCTCGCAGCCAACCCAGGTCCAGCCGTACCAATCCTCCCAAACCCAGCTGCCGCAGCTATACGGAGCCCATCCCGGCGACACTGCCGTCGGACGCCACACTTGGCCGTAATTCGGAACTTCCGTCCATACGCCGGCATTTTGCATGTCTTCGACGCCCGTGACTCCGGGCGGAACATTTCGATAAGCGCCGGAGCCCTGCATCAGTACCTGATCGCGGGAATCGGACCAGCGGTCCCACTCATCGGCCGGAATCGCCGCGCCCATTTGAAACTCGGGATCGGCGGAAGATCCGCGCGCCTGCATGGTCTGCCCTGCGTTCACCCACTGCGAACCTTTGGGCGAAAACACCTCAACGTCGCCCGCGCGAACGGTCAACTCGGTCTCACCGGAATCGCTCACGGAAATGCGATAAATACCTACCTTGGAAGGTCTTACGGAAACACTCGGAGTATCTACTTCAATATTGGCGCTGGAAGCTCTGAGGACGCGGAAAGTCACCGTACCGCGAGCCAATTCCATCTGGTAGCGGTTATTTTCCAAAGTGGTCAAATGCACTTCCGCGTTACCCCCGACCCGCAGCATAGCCGCCGAATCGAACTGTACTTCGGCGCGGGAATTCGGGGCGGTCGCGATGCTGTCGTCCGCCATCAGGGGCGCGTTGATAATGCCTGCAACCCACTCGGCGGCGTCGCCGCGGCGAACCGAAACCTGACCATCCATCACGCTGATCCGCGCCACGCCATGCTGCATATCATTTTGATCCTGCGCGCGAACCGGACTCACCAAGCCGGCGGTCAACAAAACCGCGCCGGCAAGGGCCGTGAGTTCGATTCGATTCCTTCGCATAGCGTTGAGCCTCCCGAGTACGGGGATACGGTAGCACGGCCCGTGCCAAAAGATAAGATATGTTTTTTCTGACACTTACGCTACTTTTGAGTGCGCGGAGACTGGCTGAAAACCACCACAACTGGCCGCATTCCAGCAGGCCATCATGAGGGTCATACCCGGTTGCCATGGCGTGTGATAAACTCACGGGCGAGCTAGCCGTACCGGCACCCACGTTGGCGCGTAAATATGGAGATCAGATGAAGTCCGCCGCAGAATTGCTCCGCTCACCGGATTACTATCCTTTAAAGATGGACTTCGATCTGGGGTTGGTTTCTTTCGTCCCCATGTCTCGAGCGACTTATAAGGCTTCCAGCTTCTTAGATGGCCGGACGCAGGCCCTTAACTCAGAACGCTATGACGTTCCCGCCGCCGATGTGCTACTCGCTGTTGCAGAGGCTGCGGCAGCGCCAAACCGGGTCCATTATATTTTCCATGCGGCGTTCTGCTGTTCCACTCTGCTGGCCCGTTACCTCGAGCTCATCCCGCCCTGCTTCGTCTTGAAGGAGCCGCTGTTTCTGACGCAAATGGCGGTAGTCAGGCCGCGCGCCATCGAAGCCCATAACGATGGCGCCCTCGAGCCGGCAGAATGGGACCGCCTGTTCAGCCTGTGTACGCGGTTGCTTGGGCGCGGATATTGCGCGGAAGACATCGTCGCGATCAAGGTGAACGACATCTGCAACAGCTTGGGCGAAATGCTACTCGCACAGGATTCCGGTTCCAAGGCCGTGTTTGTGACCATCGGGCTCAAGGACTTTCTGCTGGTGCTGCTGAAATCTCCCGAACGGCGCCAGTGGCTGCGCGGCCGGCTTGTCAAAGCGCGGAAAGATGCGGCTATCATTCCCGAGCTGGCCGGGTTCGATCCGCTGCAGATGAGCGCTGCCGATGGCGGCGCATTCCTGTGGGCGTTGAACGAAGGGCTGCGCGCGCGGTTATGCTCGCTGAATCCATCCAGAGTGTTGACGCTCCCCGGTGAAGAGATATCGGACGAGCCGGCCAGCGCCGTCCTCGCCGTGGCTAAGCATTTTGGCTTGCCGGTGGGCCGAGGTCTGCCCAAGAACATCTTCTCGGATTCCACCGCGGCGAGGCACGCCAAAGACCCATCGCGGAGCTACGATGCGCGCAGCCGCCGCAAGGAGCTGAAGGCTTTGCAGAAGCAGATCGGGGCCGAGGCCGATAAAGGCGTGGAGTGGGCCGCGAAGCATCGCGTCCTGTTTGGAGGAAGGCCATGAGTGCGGCGCCGACTGCCACCGCGGAGAACTCGATGATTGCCTATCGCATTCCCGGCTGGAGCCGGTACCCGGAAATCGTCCCCGCGCCGGCGGATCGCGAATGGATGGATGAAGGCACCAAAGGCTGGGCCAACCGTTGCCTGCCCCTTCGCATCGCCAACCAGGCGGGGTGGTGCATCCTCAACGACGCCGATTTCGATGTGATCTGGGGCGGCAAGAACGGCCTGGAGAGCCTGAAGATTCTCCCCCATGACAAATCCCGCGAACCTATCTTTGCCATCAGCATGTTTGGCTACGGAATTCTGACCATCAGTATTCCCTTCCTCTTTCGCATGCCGCCGCTGCACAACCTGATGGTGCGCGGCCCCGCCAATTTCTTCAAGGACGGCGCGGCCCCGCTGGAAGGTTTGGTGGAGGCGGATTGGACGCCCTACACGTTCACCATGAACTGGAAAATCACGCGCGCCATGCGGCCCATCCGCTTCGCTGCCGGAGAACCGATCTGCATGCTCACGCCGATTCCGCGGGGTGAGCTCAATCAGTTCCGCGGCGAGATCCGCAACCTGCAATCCGACCCGGAGCTTCTGGCCGGGTATACTACCTGGCATGAGCAGCGCGTGGCACGCGAGAAAGAACGGATAGCATCCGCCTCGCAGCAGCGGCGCGGCGTGCAAGGCCATTACATCCGCGGCCAGGGTTATCTGGGCGAGGCCGGCTCGGCGCACCAGACGAAGCTGTCGCTCAGGCCGTTTACCGAAGCGGAGGCGCCGATCTTTACCAAGCCTCCCGTGAACCAACTGGTATCGGAGACTGCGCCGCCTAAGCGGTGGTGGGAGAGGTTCGGCAAATAGAGCCACGTCTCAAATATGAAGATTCTCAGCGCCCAACTCCTTGCTACTGCCGATGCGGCCGAAGCCATTCTGCTCGCGGTTACCGAAAAAGAAAGCGCGCAGACCGCTTTGCCGGGAGGCTGGTCGCGCAAACAACTCATCGGCCATCTGATCGATTCCGCTTGCAACAACCACCAACGGTTTGTACTGGCCGCCCTGCAAGATTCGGTTACGTCACCAAGGTATGACCAGGAAGGTTGGTCGCGCGCGCAATGCGTGCAGGATTGTCCCTGGAGCTTGCTGCTCGCGTTCTGGGCGAGTTATAACCGGTACCTGGCTTACGTAATCGCCCACCTGCCGGAAGCCAAGCTCGATGTGACATGCCACATTGGTTCACTCGATCCCATGACGCTGCGATTCGTGGCGGAGGACTACTTGAGTCACTTGCAGCATCACCTGGCGCAAATCGGGATTTCTACCGCAGTTCTCGAATCTTGACGTTCTTGAACCACGCGTCGTCGTTGTGGTTCTGCAGCGAAATGGGGCAGCTCTTGCGCGGCTGGTTGACCAGCATATCGTAGACCGGGGAAGCCGCGCCCCAGCGATTGGCCATGGCGGCCGCAACGGCGGGCGATTTCAAGCTCGCGTCGACGACCTTCTCGCCATTCATCCAATGTTCCACCCGGTCCCCGCGCACCACCAGGCGTGAATGGTTGAACTCGCCCACCGGCTTCGTGGCGTCTTTCGATGGCGATTGCACGTCGTAGAGCGCGCCCGCCTGATGCAGCGCGCCGCCACGCGTGGCGTCGGGGTTCTTTTGGTTATCCACCAATTGATACTCGAAGCCGACCACGTAATCCTGACCGTTGGCAGTGCGCCGGAGACGCGGCGTGAACGAGGCGTTTAAGGTGTCCTCAAACTTTGCGAGTTTCTCTTGTTTCAGATATAGATGATCTTGAATGCGGTACTTGATGCCGCTGTTCCCCGCGGTCGAAATCTTCCAGTCGAAGAGCAGTTCGAAATCGGTGAAAGCGTCCTGGGTGAACAGGTCTTCGACGATCTTGGGATGCGCCACGGCGCGAAGGCAGCCGTCTTCGATCGCAAACGAATCGCCCGGCGGCGATTTCTTCGATGGGTCTACCCAGTTGGCATAGCTGGCGCCGTCGAAGAGCAGGCGCCATCCGGCGGCCTTTTCGGCGGGAGTGAGTTGATTGTCGGCCGCGGCCGCGGCGGACAAAGCAACGAAGATCACGGCGCAGATGCGGATACAGGGCATCATGGCGCTATTCTCTCACGAGTGGCCGCTTAAAGCCTGCCGTAGTAAACGTGGGTTACGTATTCGATGGTTACGCGGCCGTCCTGTTGGTATTTGCGGACAAGTTCGCCGATCGCCCGCAGCATCGGCGCGTAGCCTTCCGCTCCCGGCAAGGGCGACCAACTCGACGATTCAAACCGTCCGCGCAAACCTTCCTCATCCAAAGTCTGCCGGTTGGGAATCCGCGCCAACCGCCAATTCGCATGGCCGTAGAAGACGTTGAATTCGAGCTCACCGGGATGGGCTTTCTCGCGGGCGAATTGGTTCGCCAACTCTTCATGCGCGGCCATGAATCCGGGCGTGACGAGGCGCTCGTTCCAAATCAGAACCACCCAACCGCCGGGCTTGAGAATCCTCTGGAACTCGGCCCGCGCCGCGGCGGGTTCAAACCAGTGGAAGGCCTGGCCGGCAGTGACGAAATCCACCGAGCCTTGAGGCAGCGTGGTTGCTTCCGCGCGCCCATCTACGCTGTGAAAGCGCGGCTGGCCTTGCAGCATGCCCTCCCCCGCTGCGCGCATTTCGGGGTTGGGTTCCACGCCGAAAACATCGCAGCCATAATCGAGAAAGAGCCGCGCCAGCAGCCCCGTGCCGGAGCCGATATCCGCGATCTTCGAAGCCACGGTCAATCCGCATTCGCGCTCCAATAGGCCCAGGGTCTCGCGCGGATATGCCGGACGGTAGCGCGCGTAGGCTTGCACGCGTGAGGAGAATCGACGGGTTGGATCGAGGTCCATGTATCGATCGTAGTAGAATCACGCCATGGATAGACAACCCCACGTCGTGGTGGTCGGCAGCGCGAATATCGATTTGACTACCTTCACCGACCAGTTTCCCCGCCCCGGCGAGACCATTTTCGGCCGCAAATTTCAACTGGGTTTTGGCGGCAAAGGCGCGAATCAGGCGGTCGCGGCCGCGCTGTGCGGCGCCAAGGTTTCCATGGTGGCGCGGGTGGGCGACGACCTTTTCGGCCCGGCGACGGTGGAGAATTTCAAGGCGCAGGGCATCGACGCCAGCCATGTGTGGATCACGCCCGGGCAATCGAGCGGGGTAGCGCCGATTTTTGTAGATAGCACCGGTCAGAACCGCATCCTGGTGGTGAAGGGCGCGAACGATGCGCTGACGCCGGCCGACGTGGATACTGCCGCGCCGTTACTGCGCCAGGCCGATTGCATCGTGTTGCAACTCGAAGTACCGGTTGAGACGGTTTACTATACGCTGCGATTCGCGCGGCAGAACGGCATCCGCAGTATTTTGAATCCGGCGCCCGGCCAGCCGCTCGACCTGGCTGAAGCCGCCTATGCCGATTACCTAGTTCCGAATGAGAGCGAAGCCGAGGCCATCAGCGGCATGCCGGTGCGCAATATCGAGGAGGCGCGCGCCTGCGCCCGGCGCTTGCTCGATGCCGGATTGCGCCGCGTGATTATCACGCTCGGGGGCAATGGCGCGCTCTGCGCCAGCGCGGAAGGCATTGAACACGCAATGCCGTATCGCGTGGAGCCGGTAGATACGTCGGGCGCGGGCGATGCGTTCATCGGCAGCTTTGCTTGTTTCCTGGGCAGTGGATATAGCGAATCGGAGGCGTTGGCGCGGGCGAATGTGTATGCGGCTTTGTCGACGCTGAGCGTGGGGACGCAAATGTCGTTTGTTACGGCGGAGCGGTTTCGGGAGACGTGGGACACGCTTTAGCCCGAAGCGCTACCTGGAAGTTTATGCGATGAACGACTCAGGATCACGACCAGGGATACCCAGGGCGACAGCCCTTGACTTGCCCAGCAGCGCCGCGAAGCGGCGAACAAGCCAAGTCAGCTTTGAATCTTCGCCAGCGCCCGGTCGTTCCGGTCGCCCCGACCCCTGGAAACTACATCCAGATTCACCGGACGGCTGCTGACCCCTCCGGCAACCACCCGAACCGCGTAGATGCCGTCCGGCAGATCTTTGGGAATCGCGATATCCACGCGGTATACGCCCGCGTGACCTGGCGCCAAGCCCGCAAAATTCGGCTCAAGCCGCGCATGGCCGAGCCAAACCTCGACCGGCGCAACCACCCGGACTGGCGCAAACGAGGCCGCATGACCCGACTCGATATCCCCCTCAACCTCGCCCAGACCAGTCAAGTAAAGCGAGACGCCGTTACCCGGCCTGACCGGATTCGAACTGGAAAAAAGCCTGTTCTGCGACACAATCTCCAACAGGGACGGCGCCGCCGCCGCTACCGTAAGATCGGCCGAGGCGAAGCCGGTCGGCGTGGAAACTTCCAGCGTCACCGGGCCCGACGTCCGGTAGGGTATCTGGGCCTCAATTTGGGTCGAGGATACGGAGAGCAGTGGCACGGATTGGCCGCCGATCTTCAACGAGACGCCGCCGAGTTCGGTGGGAAGCGGATAGCCGGGGCTCTTGGCATTGGTCCGGCCCAGGTTCCTTCCCGAGATCGCGATCAGCGAGCCGGATGCGACCGCCGGCGTATAATCGCCACTACTCAGTACGCTCTCGATCGCTATGGCCGGCGCGGCGCCGAGAGTAACTTGATCGATCTGGCCTCCATCGAGTCCGATCGCGCTCAAGGTAAGCGCCTTGGCCTCAACATCCACGCGCAAATAGTGGAACGCCTGCACCGAAATAGCGGTCTGTGGGAACGAGCCAACCGCTTCCAAAGCTCCCCCTCCCCCGCCCGTGACTATATACGTTGTCGATGGAGAAGAGCTCACCGGCTGGCCCCCCACCAAGGGGTACGTGCGCTCATAGCCGTGCTCGTGCCCGGCCAGGACAAGTTGAACCCCGTAGCTTTCCACAATCGGGTTGACGAATTGTTGCACGGCCGCGCAAATCGGATCGCCCAGGTGGAAGCCGGTCGGGTAAGGCGTATGATGCAGGAAAACAATGCGCCAGTACTGTTGTGTTGCCGCGAGATCGGCCTCCAACCATGCGAGCATGGCAGCGGCTCGGGGGGTTGCCAAAAGGTTCGAATCCAGCGAAACAAAATGCGCGGTACCCCAGTCGAACGAATAATACCGGCCCAGATCCGCTGCAGGAACGTTGCTCTCCGGCGCGGCTACTCCTGCCAGATAAGGCGCCCCGGAGTCGGTGTTGTACTCGTGATTGCCGGGCGTCGAAAAGAACGGCAAGCGTCTCATTAGAGGGAAGTTGACGCCGAAATATGCTTCCTCCAGCTCCTGGAACGTGCCATCCGGGTACGCCATGTCCCCCACATGGACCACCATCGAGATGTTCGGCTCCGCCGCCATCAAGTGAACTAGTGTCAGTTGTTCGGCCGAGACCGCCCCGCTGTCGCCGAAGGCCAAAAACGAAAACTTCCCCGCCGGAGCCGTGCGAAACCGGAATTGAGTGGCATCGGAAACCAAAGGCTGGCCGTCAATCGCAATGCTGTAGCTGTATTCCGTACCTGGCTGCAACCCCGTAAGATCCGCCTGGTACTGGTAAAACGCGGACGTCATCTGGGTATCGGATGGCTGGAAAGCCTGCATGGTAGCCGCAGCCGTGAAGGAACTACCGTCCTTCGCCGTCGCGGTAACGATTCCGGAACCAGCCTGTTGCGTGGTCCAGAGCAAGGAAGCGCCGTTCGCCTGCACGTTTTGCAGGTACGGCTGCCGTGCTAGGGACGCCGCACGCGCCGGACGGGGAACGCAAAGGGCCGCGGAACTGACCTGAAGAAAAGCTCGCCTGCTAAGCACTGTTAGTAGTGGGTTACATGATTGTCATATAAATATTGGCGCAAAACAACTGAGAAGATGAAGGGATCGCGCGGAAAAAGGGGGGGTGCGCCTAGTACTCGCGTACCTGATCCTTCTCGGCGTTGCCTCCGCGCCTCCGCGGTGAACTCATCTCCCACTTCGCTACCCGCTACAATAAAATTTGGAAAATCGGGAAATCGCGCGCATCCTCTGGGAGACCGCCGATCTCATGGAGATCGCAGCCGAAGATTCGTTCCGCATTCGCAGTTACCGCAACGGCGCTACCGCGGTGGAAGGCCATCCCGAGCGTATTGCCAACGTTCTGCAAGACCCCGCGCGTAAAGTCACAGACATTCCTGGGATAGGCAAGGGGCTGGCGCACGTGCTCGCGGAAATCGTCGAGCGGCAGTCTTGTGAGCGGCGCGATGCCTTGCTGCAGAAGTTTCCGCCGGGCGCTCTCGAATTTCTCAAGATCCAAGGGCTCGGGCCCAAAAGCATCGCACTCATCTTCGAGCACTTCCATGCTCAGACGATCGACGATCTGGAGCGGCTCTGTCAAGAGCAGAAACTGCGCGATCTGCCGCGCATGGGCGCCAAGCTGGAAGAGAAGGTGCTGCGCTCCATCGCGCAATACAGGCAGCGCACCGGGCGTTACCTATTGAGCTACGTGGAAGGCATCGCGGAGGAGTTGATCGAAACCTTGCAGAAGGTTCCCGGCGTCGAGGCGATTACGCCCGCGGGAAGCCTGCGCCGCGGACGCGAAACCGCGGGAGATCTGGATCTGTTGGTGACCGGTCCCGAAGCCACCAACGCGCTCGAGGAGTTCATCGCGTGGCCGCGCGTCGACGAAGTGCTGGGCCGCGGCGAGAACAAGGCCAGCGCGAAGGTTGGCCGGGAGGGCTTGCAGGTGGACGTGCGCGCGCTCAAGCCCGAGAGCTTCGGCGCCGCCATGCAATACTTCACCGGCAGCAAGGATCATAACGTAGCGATCCGTACCCGCGCGGTAAAGATGGCCTTTAAGCTGAGCGAGTATGGCCTCTTTCGCGTGGAAGACGACGCCAAGGTCGCCGGCGAAACCGAAGAGGGCGTCTACGAGGCGCTGGGCCTGGCGTGGATTCCGCCGGAGCTCCGCGAAAACTGCGGCGAAATCGAAGCGGCCGAAGAGCGGCGCTTGCCTGACTTGGTGGAGTTGCGGGACATTCGCGGCGACATCCACATGCACACCACCGAAACCGATGGCCGCGCCACTCTGGAAGAAATGGCGGCGGCCGCGCTGGCGCGGGGCTACGAGTACATCGCCATTACCGACCATTCGAAAGCGCTTGCGATGGCAAACGGACTCGACGAACAACGCGTCGTGGCTTTCGCCAGGCAAGTCCGTGAGATCAACCGCAACGGCCTCGGCATCCGCATTTTTTCGGGTCTCGAATGCGACATCATGAAGGATGGAGCGCTCGACATTGAGAACGACGCCTTGGCGGAACTCGACATGGTGATCGGCAGTGTCCACAGCCACATGAACCTTGAAGCGGCCGAAATGACGGACCGGCTGCTGCGCGCGCTCGAATGCCCCCATCTGCGGATTCTGGGACACCCTACCGGCCGCATGCTGCTGCATCGCGATCCGTATCCATTCGACTTCGAGCGCGTGGTCGCGGAAGCGGTGCGCCGCGGCATATGGCTCGAAGTCAACGCCAGCCCCGAGCGTCTCGACCTGGGCGGCGCCATGGTGCGGTCCGCCAAGGCCAAAGGCGCCAGATTCACTATTTCGACGGATGCGCACCATCCCAAGCATCTCGCCAACATGCGTTACGGCGTGCTCACCGCGCGGCGGGGCTGGCTGGAGCCGCGCGATGTCATGAATACCCGGACGGCCGAAGATTTCGCGGCGGCTCTAAAGACACGATCATGAAAATCACCTCTTCTCACCAAGTTTATAAGTGCAGTCTGTTTCAGGTAACTGAGGACGAAGCTGTCGATAAGAAGACCGGCTTCCACATCAAGCGAGCGGTGGTGCGCCACCCCGGCTCCGCCGTAATGATGGCGGTAGACGACAAGAAGCACATTCTGCTGGTGCGCCAATACCGCTTGCCGGCCGCCAAGTACCTATGGGAGCTGCCCGCGGGTAAGTTGGACCCAGGCGAGAATTCCCTGCAAGCTGCCAAGCGCGAGTTAATCGAAGAGACCGGTTACAAAGCGAAGACATGGACTAAGCTGGCGTCGTTTTTTGTCAGTCCAGGGTATGTGCAGGAGCGCATGACGATCTATCTGGCAACGGACCTTATTGCTGGTGAAGCGACGCCGATGGAAGACGAGCGCATCGAAGCAAAATGGTTCAAGCGCAAAGAAGTGTCGAAGATGATTGACAAGGGCGAGATCGACGACGCCAAGACGATCATCGGGTATTATCGTTGGCTGGCGCTGAAATAGCGGATTTTGGTAGCCCCGGCCGTCTTGCCGCCAGTTCTTTCCCTGAACTTCCCGCAGAGCCGCGCTGAAAGCCGCCGTCTCTCGGGTTCGGAAGCGGTGCTGCTATATGGGGCTTGATCGCCATGACGGCGCCGTCTGCCGCATAGCGAGAAGCGTATTTGTTTGGCCGAGCTTCCTTGAAATCGTACTCAGGGAGGATTTCGTCTCTGTCGATCCGGCCCCCCTCAGTTCCCCGATCATTTCTTTTCATAATTTGCTCGCCGCTTTCCCAGGATCTCACAAACGCTGCCTCCCCTACTTCTTCTTCCCCGGCAGCCCCGCCGGATTCTCATGCGTCCGTTCTCGAAACGTCCCCCGCATCCCCACCGCCAAACCCACCGCCGAGTCCCCGTACTTATCCCGCATCCGGTCCGCCACGGCCAGCGTCTTGCGCCAACGCTCATGCGTGTCCTCGCCCAGCAGATCCATCTGCTCTTCTCCATCCGCCCATGAGGAGGCATTGATTCCCAGCAACCGTACCGCCGCGCCAGCCTTCCAATTAGCGTCGAACAGCGCGCGAATCTCCTGATAGATCTCGGTATCGAGCTGCGTCCCGCGCGGAATGGAATGCGCCCGCGTGATCGTCGAAAAATCCGAATAGCGCAGCTTCAGTTGCAGCGTCCGCGCTTGCAGCGCGTGCTCGCGCAATCGCCGTCCCACCATTTCCGATAGCTTGGCGAGCGTCGACTCCAACTGCGCGCGGTCCGCCGTATCCTCCGAAAACGTGTGCTCATGGCTGATAGACTTCGGACCCGTGTCCTCTCCGATCTCCGTGTCGTACCATCCGCCCGCGTCCAGGCCGCGCGACTTTCCCGCCAGCGCCAATCCCCACTTGCCGAACTTCTCTTCCAGAAAGCCGTCGTCGAGGCGTGCCAGGTCGCCCACCTTGCGGATGCCAAACGCGTGCAGATTCTTCTCCGTCACCTTGCCGACGCCCGGCACCTTGCGCACATCGAGCGGCGCCAGAAACGCCGATTCCTGGCCCGGAATCACCCACAAAGCGCCGTTCGGTTTGGCCTGATCCGATGCGATCTTCGCCACCATGCGCGACGCCGCGATGCCGATGGAGCAGTTGAGATTCGTGGCTGCCTTCATTCGATCGTGCAGCAAGTGAGCGGCCTTCAACGGAGGCCCGTAGAGCCGCTCCGCGCCGGTGATATCGAGATACGCTTCATCCACCGATGCCATTTCCACCAATGGCGAAAAGGACTGCAGCACTTCGTAGACCTTGCCCGAATATTCGCGATAACGCGTGGGGTGGCCCTCGACGAAGATAGCTTGCGGGCACAATTTGTACGCAGTGCGTAGCGGCATGGCTGAATGCACGCCGAATTTGCGCGCCGCGTAGGACGCCGCCGAAACCACGCCGCGCTCATTGGAGCGTCCGCCGACTACTACCGGCTTGCCTTTCAGCGAGGGATCGTACAACTCTTCCACCGACACGAAGAACGCGTCCATGTCGACGTGAAAGTAAGTGCGCACGCTGATATGGTAGCGCCGGCCTCCGCAGTGGGACAATGGCCCCGACGGCCAGGAAGAGCATGACCGAGCTTGAGAACGGCATCATCGCCCTGATTGTGGAAGAAACGGGCATACACCGCGACTTGGTACGCCTCGACTCCAGCCTGGCACAAGATATCGGAATGGAAGGCGATGATGCCGTCGACTTCTTCCGTAAGTACGGGGAACGTTTTCATGTCGATCTCGCCGCCCTTAGCGATCACTGGGACCAACACTTCCTCCCTGAGGGCTTTGTGCCGCCTCTCGGGTGTTTCGTCGCGATTGGAGCCGGCATTGTTGGCGGCGACGCTCTCCACGTGGCGGTCAGGCGGGTCCCGGCGTGGGCGTTCAAGATCGCGCTGATCGCCGTGTTCTGCTGGATTTATGCCAAGTTCTTCAACGGTTCCCAGGACGATCGAATACCCGTCACGGTGCAGGACCTGGTGAACGCCGCAACTTCAGGCCGTTGGGTCAAGCAATACGACGCGTCCGCCGTCAAGATGTTCCGCACCTTGTAAGAGTTCTCGATCGGCGTACGCTATCCGCTACCTACCGATTGAATCCTGACGCCAAGCATCAGCCCCCTCTGCCGGCATCCTACTCATCCCGTAAAACGCGGGACGGGTCAATGCCTGCCGCATAGCGCGCAGGCACAAGGCAGGCCAACGTAGCTACGCACCCGAGGACGGCTGCGAC
>Ga0302326_10005387_pt1 | contig 29175 bp, 14 predicted proteins | sample Palsa_T0_3_FD_202264 | JGI IMG/M metagenome (GOLD analysis project Ga0302326, IMG submission 202264) | Peat permafrost microbial communities from Stordalen Mire near Abisko, Sweden - Palsa_T0_3 | ecosystem: Environmental > Terrestrial > Soil > Palsa > Peat permafrost | place: Sweden: Abisko... | reverse complement strand
CGATGAACCCTCAGTCTCTCCGCCGGTCAAACATCTTGCGCCCATCTCGACCGACCGCCGTACCTGTTCATGCGCTCTGGTCACGGCTTCCGGGCTGATCAGGGGGCCTAACTCAGTCTCTTCCAGCAGCGGATCGCCCATGTGAATCTTACCCACTCTCTCCACCAGCAGTTCGAGAAAGCGGTTGTACACATTTTCGTGAACCAGGATGCGCTTAGCAGCACAACAAATCTGGCCTGCTCCGTTGGTCAGCCGTCCATGCACCACGGCATCCGCAGCTAATTCCAGGTTGGCGTCTTCCAGGACAATCATTGCATCTGTCCCACCTAATTCGAAGGCGAGCTTCTTGAGAGTATTTGCCGCTTTGCAGGCGATCAGCCGGGCGGCAGCGGCGCTTCCCGTAAAACTGATCATGCGGATCTCAGGATGCGTGAGTAGTTCATCACCCATGTGCTGCGGGTAGCCAGTAAGCATCTGCATACCGCTCGGAGGCAGACCCGCCTCCAGCAGGATTTCGCCCAGCGTCAACACGGTGAGCGGGCATTGTTCCGGCAACTTCACAATCACCGAACTGCCGGCCGCCAAGGCACCCGGAATTTTATGTGCGAACAACTCCGCTGGATAGTTGAAGGGGATGATGCCGACCACGATTCCCACAGGATGCCGCAGCGTGTAGGCGATCATGTGCTCCAGGCCGGGAACAGTGTCCATGGGGATGTAGTGACCGCCTAGCCGTTTGGCTTCTTCGGCAAAATCGGCAAAGAGCCGAGCCGTGACGCCAATTTCGAAGCGGCACTGACGGATGGTCTTCCCATTTTCGCTGGTCAGCAGTTGACTCAGTTCTTCGGCGCGGGCGCTGATCAGTTCGCTTGCTTTTTTTAGGATGTCGCATCGCTGATGGGCTGCCAGGGCAGACATCGCCACCTTCCCACGAATGGCAACTTCTATGGCCGCGTGTACATCTTCCAGGCCGGCTTGGGGTACGGTGTCGATGATCTCACCGGTGGCTGGATTCCTCACGGCGAACGTGCTGCCGCTGGCTGCATCCACTCTTTTTCCGTCGATTAGCATCTTCAAGGCGTGTTCCTCTTTCTTGTTTACCCCTTACTGATAAAGCGCAAAGGCGTACAGCATATCGACTGCGGCGATCAGGACATATTGCCTTCCGTTCAGAAGGTAAGTCTCGGGCGAACCAGACACTTCGCCAAGTTGGGTGTGCCACAGAGGGTGGCCGTTGGCTGGATCGTAAGCAACGAAGTTACCGGAGGGGTCGCCGGCGAATAGTAATTTGCCCGCAGTGGTGAGTAAGCCGTGCCCGACATTGGTTCCTCCCCAAGGCCCTGATCCGGGATACTCGTGGCGCCATGCGACCTTGCCAGTTTTGTAATCCATGGCCGTTAAGAAGGTGCCCAGAATGCCGACTCCGCGCTCTTCCTTACCACCCAGTCCCATTGCGCCTCGGGGATCGGTTTCCGTCAGGTAATACATGGAATACGAGTCTTCGGAGGTGAGATAAAAGAGGCCTGTATCCGGACTGTAGGCCGGAGGCATCCAGTTAGTGGCGCCCGCGTTCGTCGGAGATACCAGGGCGCCGGCGATATCGAAATCCTTCTTTGGATCGCGCACCGGATGGCCAGTTTTGTCAATACCTTTCGCCCAGTTGACGGTAGGTGAGAACTTGCCGGTAACTACGTGTTCGCCGGTGAGCCTGTCTAATACAAAGAAGTATCCGTTGCGGGTTGCCTGCATCACCAGTTTTCGCTGCCGCCCTTCGAATTGAGCGTCGAAGAGAACCGGCATCTGCGTCGAATCCCAATCGTGCGTGTCATGGGGTGATGTCTGGTAATACCAGGCAAGCTTGCCGGTGTCTACATTGATGGCGACCAAGGAGCACGTATATAGATTGTCCCCTTCGCCGCGGGTTTGCGAAGTATAAGCGGGTGTGGGATTACCCGTCCCGACAATATATAGCTTGGTGTCCGGATCGTAAGAACCGGGAATCCACATTTGGCCTCCCCCGTGTTTGGCGGCGTCTAGGTTGGCCCATGTGTCCAAACCGGGATCGCCCTTTTGCTGGGGTGTGGCATACCACTTCCATTGCAGTGCGCCGGTCTCAGGGTCGAAGGATTGCAGAAACGCAGGTTCGTCAAGGTCATCCCCAGTTCCCACCAGGACATGTCCGCCTACGACTATGGGCGCGTCGGTTGAGAAATACTGCTCGCTAAGGCTGGCGATTGATTTGTGCCATCGCTCCTTGCCGGTCGCGGCGTCGAGGCAAACAAGGTAATCGTCGGGCGTTTCGAGGTATAGCCAGTTGCCCCACATGCCCATGCCGCGATTCCCGGTGTGCGTGCCGCCCTTGGTTTTCCAGACGTAGTGCCAGAGCACGCGGCCATCGGCCGCATTGACGGCCCACGCATTGTCGGGCGCCGAGGCGTATAAGATTCCGTCTACCATTAGAACCGCGCCAACGATTCGGCTCGATCTGCCGGATGTCTCATTCAGTTCGCCCGTGCCTTCACCGCCCACAATGGTCGGCGGCCCCGCCGGACCGCCAAATCCACCCCGTCCGCCGCCCCCGGCGTTGGGCAATCCTGCGGTTACTCTCGTACTCCACGCGAGACTCAGATTCTTGACGTTGGATTGGTCGACTTGCTTCAGTTGGCTATAGCGCCGGCCGGAATAATCTCCGGAATAGGTTGGCCAGGAATCCGACAGCGGCTTCACCAACTGAGCCGGGTCGAGCATCTGCGCCTGCAGGAAACCGGGGATCGCCAGTAAGTAGGAAAGGTTCCGAAGCTTCATTTGAGGGTCACCAGATACGCTGTTACGTCGTGGATCTCCTTATCCGTGTAGACCGGAAGAAGATCAAGGTGCGGTTGCATCGGCTCGTGGATCACAACTTGTGGCTGGCCGCCTTTTCTGGGGAAGGAACGCACCCTTCCCTCCGCGTCGGTTAGAGTGACAAGAAAGTCGTCTACCCGGACGAGGCGGCCTTCCATCTTTTGCCCGGAAGTCAGCGTGACCGTTACGGTAGTGAGCGGAACGTTCACCGTTGACGCGCCACGGCCGCCCCGTCCACCGCCGTTCGGCATCATCCATGTCTGCTGCAGAGTCTTCGGATCGTCGATTCTGCTGGCAATCCCTTTAAGATCGCCGGATACCGAATGACAGGAGGCACACTTCGCGCTGAAGTACGTCTTACCGGCATATGCGTCGCCAACCACGACGTTGATGGGCGTTTGCCGGGCCGCATCCCGGCCACCCACTGGAATGCCGTGAAGGAAGGCGGCGATCTCCGAAATCTGGGCGGCGGTGAAATCAAATTTCGGCATGCCGCCATCCGGCCGTCCGTTCAGGACTACCGGCCCGATTCCTTCGCCCTTCATGTCATCGAGTACTAACTGAGATCGCAGCAGATTGGGACCGCCTTCTCCACCACGCGCGTCCGAGCCGTGACAGAAGGCGCAGTTCACCGTGTAGAGACCCTTTCCGCGTTCTACCGCAGCCGGATCCGCTGGTGGACGTGGAGGATACGCGCTTCGGATCATTCCTCCGCCACGGCCCGCCGCCGGCGCCTGCGCTGGAATCCCCGCGGGATTTTGAGCGTAGAGAGAACCACAGAGTACGAGGGAGAATGCCGCCGCGGAGCTTCTCCCGTGATTACCGTGAAGCATTGGGTTTCCTTATTGGGCTGAATACTTGATGACAGCCGGATACCGGAACTTGGGATCGGCAATCCGCAACAGGTCGTGATACATGGAAGTCTGGTGGTATGCGCCAAACTCAGGTCCGTCGACGGCGCCCTTGATGTATGCGCGGTCGCCCAGCGCCTCACGTGGCGAACCTGGAATCACGCCTTCGAACCATCCGCCGTATTCCGGATCGATAAAGTTCTTCTTGAGGAAAGCCAGCGACTGATCGAAGTAGGGCCACAAATCCGTGCGGCCGTGGAGTGTCGCATAGTGCGCGGTGGCGCGCAGCAGCTCAGCCTGGTTCCACCAGATCATATATCTACGCGGGAGGTTGCCGTTAATATCCGCATTCATCCAGATGCCGCCCTCCGGCTTGTTATAGCCGACCTTCAAACCGAGGTCCAGTTCGCGGTTGCCTAACTCGATGAACTTGACAGGCGCGCCCAGTTCCACGGAACGGCTCAAAAGCCACGACCACTCGAAGAGATGCCCTACGTTGAAGTTGCCGGTCCCTCCACCGAAACCCTCCGGCAGATAGCCCACTTCATAGTTATAGGTTTTGTCGATAAGGTCCCACTGATGCTTCAAATCGCCGAGAATCTCCTGTGACCCGGTAGCTTCATAGAGCGCCATGATGGCTTCGTACATGTGCACATCGAGCGGACGTTCTTGCGGTGGGGCTGCGGTGGCTTGAGGTGGCGCTTGCGCTGCTCGTCCTGCTGCTCCTGGACCTCCCGGCCCGGCGCCTCCACGACCGGCTGGTGAGCGGCCGGGTCCGCTGAAATCGCGGTTGTAGTTCATGCGGCCGCCACCGTGGAGCATTTTCGTTTTGACTTCGTGCCACGCGTCCATGGCTGCTTTGGCATAGCGCTCACTGTGAAGAACTCGGGCGGCATGGGCCATGGGAAAGATGGCGAAGCTGCTGAAGGCGGTTTTGCTATCGTCGATCACTTTGAGGTCTGGCGCCACCCGATCGTAATAGCCGCCATATTGGTCGTCATGCATCTTGAGCAGAAAGTCCGCGCTCTTGGTGATGGCATCGAGATACCGCTTGTCTTTGCTGTATTCGTAACCAACCACCAGGGTGTATAGCTGACGGCCTTGCCCATTGATCGTCGCCTCGCGCTGGGTTCCGTACGGCTTCCACTGCCGGTCCAGATTCTCCATAATGAACCCGTTCGGCGCGATGGAATGCTCCAACCAGGGATCGAGCAGATTATACATGCTCTTCTTGAACCAGTCGCGATCGATGTGCTTGTTGATCTCCGCTTCCGGCGCCCGAGTGATTTTCCTCATGGCGTCTTGCGAAAGTGCGACCGTGGTGGTGATGGCCAGCGCTGCCAATCCGACGGTGAAGGCGGCAAACCTTGCTGGTAGTTTGGGAATACTCATTTTCAACTCCTTGCAATTTGGGCTCTGCGGCAAACGTGGGCTTAGGCCAAGGCGGCCTTGCAGTAATCGAAGCAACGCTTCAATTCCACCGCGGGGCCGTCGGGTCCGACGTACTCGATGCACACCGGGAAATCGTACTTCTGTGTCTTAACCAGTTGCAAAACTTGCTTCAAGGGCGTGTCGCCTTCGCCAAATGGCATCTCGGCGCCTTTGTCCTTCTTGCGGTCCTTAACGTGGATATTGGTAATGCGCCCGTGATGCTCTTTGAGGTAAGCAATGGGGTCGTAACCGCTGGCGAAGAAATGGCCCACGTCGAGATTGACCCAGATTTTCGGTGAGGCGGCCATCGCCTGCGCAAACTCATCCGGACCGTTCGTATGATTGTGCATGGCTACGATCACATCGTGCTTCTCGGCAAAAGGCGCAATGCGTGGAAAGATCGAGGCGGGTGATGAGGCTGTAATGATCCGGGTCCCCAACGCTTTAGTCATCAGGAATCCCTTCTCGATCTCCTCGTCGGTAAACGAGTCATTGAAGCTCAGGTTGTAAGAGTAGAGCCGTAATCCCGCGTCAGTGAAGCGCTTTGCAACGCCGCGGAATCCGTCGAAATTGGCCTCCAGGCGCCACTTGCGAAGCGCTTCCCGAACCGCGGGATCGCCCCCGCGCCCGAAACCACCTCGTGCGGCGCCCGCCGCCGCTCCGCCAGCGGCCGCGTTCGTAGCTCCCCTCCCTGGCGCGCCAGGTTGACCGGGAGCGACTGCGCCTCGTGCCCATGGTCCAGGCCTTCCCGTACCGGGAAGCGGTACAGGCGCACCGAGAAAGTTCTCCACGTGCTCGGACATGATGTCGATTTCAGCAAGCCCCAGATCGACCATCGTCTTGATAATGCCTTCGAGGCCGATGCCGCTATAGGTGAAACTAGCCGATTGCACCGCCATTCGAACTCCGTGAATTGTCGAATTCACTGCTCCCAATCGGCGCGCTAAGACTAGAGGAAGCGTCCCGGCCGCAATCTTCGCGAAATCTCTTCTGGAGTACATACAAGGCTCCTAATCCCAAAAACACATCGAGTTTGACGGCTTGGGCCCTAACCGAGGGTCAACCTACCGGCCGGTATCTGAAAAACCGCCAAACCCGATCAAACTCGCTTTTTCCTGAGTATATTAGGGGATTGGCAAACCTGTCAATAAAATTGGGCTAGGTTAAACAACAAATATGGCTCATTTTACGACAACCTGATAAGTCAGGTCGAGACCGGGGCATTATTTTAGGTGAATTGGACCTCCCCGATTGGCGTAACCAACCCCCGGCGAGGGATTATCTTGTATCCGCCTTCAGGGATTAGTATCATCAAGCCGTGGCCAACATCGGTCCAAAATACAAACAGATTTGTCACGAATTGAAGTCTGCGATCGACAGTGGCGCCTACATCGCGGGCTATCGGCTTCCCAGCGAACACGAAATGGTCCAGAGTTATGGCGCATCGCGAGTTACGGTAAGCCGTGCCTTGCGGGAGTTGCAGGTAGAGGGCTACGTGGAACGACGCGCTGGTTCCGGGACCTACGTGCTGATCACCTCGGCGAAACAGCACACATTCGGCCTCCTCATTCCAGAGCTGGGCCAAACCGAGATCTTCGAACCGATTTGTCAGGGAATGGCAGCGGCGCAACAAGCGCAGAACCATGTCCTACTTTGGGGAAAATCGCTGGCCGGCTCGGAAACAACCTACGAAGACGCCAAAGAAGTCTGCAGCCGTCTGATTGGAAGTCGGGTCTCGGGAGTTTTCTTCGCGCCGCTTGAATCAAATCCGCATAAGGATGCGATCAATTCCGCCATCGCGACGATGCTCACCGATGCCAGGATTCCGATTGTCCTGCTTGACCGTGACATATTTGACTACCCGAAGCGCAGCAGGTTCGATGTTGTGGGAATCGACAACCGGCGGGCCGGCTTCGTTGTGACACAACACCTGATTGATGCGGGAGCCCGGCGGGTCGCTTTCATCGGCCGTCCCCATTTGGCGCCCAGCTGCGTCGGGAGAAGCAACGGCTATCGGGACGCGGTTACCAATACGTCCGTCGAGATGGGGCCGCCCTTCGTCGAGCAACTCGATCCGTCCGACATCGTGACGGTCCGTTCTGTTCTGGAGCGGTATCGTCCGGATGGGATCGTCTGTTCGAATGACCGCACGGCTGCTCTATTGATGAGGTCGCTGGCGGAACTCGGCGTCTCTATTCCCCAACAGGTTCGTTTGGTAGCGTTCGACGACGTAAAGTACGCCAGCGTCGTGAGCGTACCGCTAACAACCATACGCCAACCCTGCGATCAATTGGGCGCTGCGGCTATCTATACGATGCTGCAACGCATCGAGAGCCCAGACGCGCCAAGTCGCGATGTCCTTGTCGATTTCCAATTAGTGGTGCGCAAATCCTGTGGATCGCAAATATCGTAATAGCGCTCTCCCGCGAGGGGGCCTCCTCGTTTTATCTGTGGCGAGCGTGGTCGACGGCTCGGAGGTGAAAGTCTCCTTCACGGCTTTCAACAGCTTTAATAGCCGACGAACATGCCGCTCGGTCTGGCCCATCTCCTCCGCTGCTTGCCGCGATGTGATCACTCCTCTCCTTTGCCTTCTTCGATGCGACCAGCCGGTCGCGGTCCCGGTGCGTCATGAGAAATGTTCCTGAATACTCTCCTCCAGGCTGACCTTCGTCAATAGGACATTTCTACTTGGCACAATTAGGACATTATCATTGTGGCGGCGACACACGTCTTCACTTTAGGGACTGTTTCCGGGAAACGCTGCTAGCAGCTAGCCCCGCCTTGCGCATGCTGCATTGCGCACTCAGCATGAGCCGGCCCAATCCAGCTCTCGACTTCGGAATCGACAAATCGACGCTGCGCTACATTGGCAGCGATCTGCAGCGGCCGGAGTGCATCCTGGCCGAGCGGGATGGCACGCTGTGGTCGGCAGACGCGGGGCGGTGTGGTGCAAATCCGGCCGGCCGGCTCCCAGTCGCTCGTCATGCAAAAACGGTCGGAAGCGTTTTCGGCCGCTTTGTCGGAGGCCAACCGATATCTGCAAGGCACGATGCTAAGCTCAACGGCATGGCGTTCGCACGCGAGGGCGATTTCCTGATCCCCAATTTAATTTCGGAACCGACTGTCTGGAAGCGATGACGCGAGACGGCACATCCCGCGTGCTCGCGGACCGCATCGACGGCCAACCCATCGGCAAGGTGAATTTCGTGGTCCGCGATTCCCGCGACCGGCTCTGGGTCACGATGTCCACTCGCATCAAGAACTGGATGCACGCCCTCCGCACCGATCTTAAAAACGGCTACATCGTGCGGGTACGAAGCGGGCAGTTCCGTATCGTAGTGGACGGCTTCGGCTTACCAACGAGATCCGGTTCGACGCGAACGAAAAATACCTGTATGTGGTAGACACGACCGGCGGCTGCAACACCCGCTTGCGCATGAACCAAAGTGGCGATCCGGTGGATCGGGAGATCTTCGGCCCGCCCAGCCTCGACAAAGGGCATGGCCGGACGGAATAGCATTCGACAGTTACGGGAACTTGTGGGGCACGATGGTTTACTCCGACAAGCTTTGTCCTCCCGCCTGGCGCCGTTTAGTAGCCTAGCTGCCGCAATAGCTCCGCTGCCAGGCGCTTCACGTCAGGATCTCCGGTCTCAAGCGCCTGCTGTAGATGCGTCTTCGCGGCGGCGCGGTCGCCCAGCACCGCCAGTATCCTGCCGGCGTTAAGATGAGCGAATGCCGAGCGTGGGTCGGCCTGGAGCGCGGCGTCGATCTGCTGCCGCGCCTCCGCGAGCCGTCCCAGGCCCGCGAGCACGACAGCGTAATTCGTCAGCACGTCGGTGTCGCCGGGCTTCAACTGTACGGATCGCGCAAAATAGTACGCCGCGTGAGAATTATCCCGCTTCACGGCCAGAAGGTGGCCGTAATTCCCCAGCGCTTCGGCGAAATCGGGTTGGATTCGCAAGGCCGACACCATTTCTTTCTCGGCGCGTTCCATATCGCCCGACGACGCGAGCCGCTCCGCGAGTAAGTTGTGCGCTTCCGCCATATCGGGATCGAGATTCAGGCATTTTTCGAGGGCCTGGACAGCTTGCGAATCGTTGCCGGCTTCGATGTGCGCAATCCCCAACTGATACCAAAGCAAGGCGTCGGCCGGAGCGGCTTGGACCGCGTGCGTCAGAACCACAACCGCGCGGGCCGCCTGGCCGGACTCGGTCAACGCGTCGCCGAGATTCAAAGCAACCGAGTGAGAATTCGGCTTGATCTTCGCCGCCTGCTCAAACTGAGCCACTGCGGCGGCGGGATTGGCCGCGAGCAAGAGCGCCTGTCCCAGCTCTATATAGAATTGCGCTTCCGCCGGTTTCAGCCGCGCGAGCTCGCTGGTCAGCCGCGCGATTCCCGGTGGATTATTCCTTTGCGTCACCTGCGCCACGGCTTGGTACAGACCGGCCTGGGCCGGCGCGGGCGGATAGTAGGGGAGCACTTCGCCGCGATATGGATTCGCAAAGAACTCCGGCGTCTCCGGCATCTCCGCCTGCAAATCGCCTGAAGGCGGACTGCGGCGGATGAAATGATCGGTCATCACTGCGTGGACCACATCCTGCGTACGCCGTTTAGGCATGTGGCAACCGATGCAGTTAGTCTCGGCTGTATGTTTGCCGCTCGCGATGGCCGCATGCACAGCGGCGCCATGGCACTGGCTACAAACTCCGTTATAGTGCGCACCGGGGGCAGCGCCGCGAGGAATGTCGTGTGGATTGTGGCACGTTGTGCAGGTAAGCTGGCCGCCGCTTTTGAGGAAGCATTGCGATTTCCGGAGACGATAGGCCGAATGAGCGATTTCGAAGTCGTCGTCGTGGCCGCTCCCCGGCGTACGGTCGAAGAAGATCTCGAAATTGGCGAGCGGCTCGCCCGGCCGGTAGGAAAACGGCCCCCGGTCATAGCGCACGATGGAATGCGGGAGGGGCTGGCTGGTAGTTTCCAGATGACATTGCAGACACACCTCCATTTGCCGCTCGGCGCCCAATCGCGCGGGATTGACGATGGCTCGGCGCACTGCGTCGGCACTCATGCCCTGCTGCGCGGCGCGCACATGGCCGCCCCCGGGCCCGTGACAGCGTTGGCAATCGATGCCTTCGGGCAATTCACCTGTGAAAAGCGGCTCTGCTCCTGGTTCGTCGTGACCGGGCGGAATTCGCGGGTAGGCGTTGTGGCAGAACATGCACTCATAGGCAATCTGCCGCGGCGGCGGGAGAGCAGCGCCATCGTAACCGGGCTCCATCGCCCACGTGCCGCCCTTTTCGGCATACCAGGCTAAGGGCAGCTCGATCAGCGCGCCCCGCTGGTTGCGGTGCAGATAGGTTTTGACATGATTTCCGGATCCCATTACGTAGTCGATGCTCGCCTCATCCGCCAGCACCTCGGCTCCGCCGGGACCGATGCGCCAGCGCCGTTGAACGAGCTTGCCCTGCTCCCGCTCCACGGCGTACCGGGTGTCCGACTGGGGATGATGAAAGCGAACCTCAGGAGCGTCCTGAACGCGGTGGAACGACCGCGCCATTCCGGTCAAAGCGTAAGTCTGCGCGATCCGCGCATGGCAGCTTGCGCAAATCCTGGCGTTGGTGTATCCCGTCTGTGCGTGAGCCACACATGCCGCCAGTGCCGCCCAAAAGAGCAAGAGGAGGCGGCCCGGAGCCGCCTCCAACGAAGGGTGAGATGTGAGATGCACGGACAAACCGGGTTCGGAGATCGGCGCTGTAGCTACCCGCAAGCTCAGGAAGACCATAGATAGCATCTCACGGAGTTGACGGACCCGGTAGGCTCACTTGCCGATTGCTTTTCCTTAGGCTTAGGCTGGACATCACGGGGCGACAGTTAGTCTGCCGCCCCGAATGCTCGCGTAAGTAGAAGTTTCGCTTCTTGCCGCACTGCCCGAAGCCGTTCAGAAGGTAACGCGCACCAGCAATTGCACGATGCGGGAGTAACCGAAGGCCCCCGGACCCGACTGCGTCAAGCTACCGAAGCCGCCGATCTGACTACAGCCGACCCCGCTGCACCCGTTCGAGGGATTGTTGACCGCAAGGGCTGTCGAGGTATAACCCGGCCAGCCTGTGATTGTGCCGCTCGAGTTTGCGGGATACGGCAGGAACGAAAGTCCGCTGTTGACGCCAGTGAAGATCGTATGGTTGAAAGCGTTGAAGGCGTCGATTCGGAACTGGAAGTGCAGCTTGCCATCGTGAATCACCGCGAATTCCTTTTGCAGTGCCAGATCGAAGTTGATCCCGCCCGGTGCGTTGAGATAGTTGATGCCGGACTCGAGTCCAATGCTGCCCGGTAGGGCGGGCTCGAAACAGGCCGGATTGAGGTAACTCGTCCAACTACCGGAGTGCGTGTACGGATTGCAGCCCGGAACGATAATCGGCCGCGATCCCTCGGTGAGCGATCCGGTGATGATCTGGTTCGACGAGTTCTGAACGCTGACGCTGGGAGTGATGGGCATGCCGGTCTGCGCCAATGTAACCCCCGAGATTTGCCATCCGTTGGTCAACATGTGCGTGAGGGCATTTCCCCGTTCGAGCTTGGGTATTTGGTAGATGTAATTGATCGCCAGAACCTGGTGGCGGTCGAAGCTAGCCGGCGCGTAATTCGCCAGCCGGTTATACTGATCGGGCCGCACGAACGAGTTGTCGTTAGTGCCTCCGCTCAGCGAGGTCGCCATAACCCTGCTAAGGCTATAAGAAACGCCGACGAAGAGCCCGTGCGATGTACGGTGCGACAACTGAACCTGTAGCGCGTTGTAGTTGGCGTTCGCAGCGCTCTCATATAGTGAGATAGTACCGTAGCCTTGTATGGGGGCAAGAAAGTTCGCGGGCAGCGAATTGCTGCCGATGGGACGCGACGCGCTGATTGCCGCGGAGCAGCCGCTGCATCCGGTACCCGCGGTAGGATCGACCGAACCGGGTGTGAACGTGGTCCCGAAGGGGCTCCAGTTCAGATTGCGGTCGTCCTGCTGATGGCGCGATGCAGTTCCCACATAGGCGGTATCCAGCATCATGTTCCACGGCAGCCGGTTTTGCACGCTGAACTGATACGAGTAGGTGGTGGGCACCTTGCCCGTGGGATCTACTTCAACCACCGCCGGCGGCGTGATCAGGCCCGTATTCGCATTGAGCTGCTGGGCGTATCCGTACTGTTCGGTCACGCTGAAGGCCTCCGGAGGATTGGTGACCGTGTCGAATGTGCGGTTGCCCTGAATGCGGTCGTAGTAGATGCCTGCGCCGGTGCGGATTACGACCTGCTGCTTGCCGGTGACGTCCCAAGCCAAGCCCACCCGGGGGCCCCACTGTTCCCCGCGGTCTTTCTCCAGGTACTTGTTCAAGCAAGTGTTGGCTTGACATATTCCATCGGTAAAATTGCCGCTCCCCGGAATCAGGGCGCCAATGTAATTCACCGGGTAGTACGTGTTGTTCAGAGGGTCGAAAGCGCCGCGTGTATTGTTGGCCGGGTTAACCGCCGGAAGGTACAGCTTGGGCGCCTGGCTCGGATTCCAGTCGGACAGTTCGAACGAGGAAGCCTGCCCCGAGGCATCGTACTGCGGCTGGTACCAGCTCCCGCGCAGACCGTAATCGAGCGTGACGCGGGAAGACACCTTCCAGCTATCCTCTGCGTACTCTTCGATATTCCAGTACCGGTACAAGCCGTTAATGTGATGCTGCGCCTGACTGAACGACTGGTACACGCCCAGCAGCGCGTTGGCGAAGCCGTAGCCGCTATCCAGCGGATTGGCGCCCGTCGGGCCGCCTGTGTCGCCGAAGTTGTATGACCCATTGAAGCTCGCAAACGAAGTCTGGTCTTTCCGGCTGCGCTGCATGTAAATACCGACCTTGAAGGTGTGTGTGTTCCAGACCTTGGTAAGACCGTCCGTGATATCGATGGTGGTGTTGTAGTTGATGAAAGGCGCATCGGCAGTGCCGAACGCGGTCGAACTCCCCAGGTTCGTGCCGCCGAAACCGACATTCGGCAGGTACCCATCCTGCACCGCGCCGGGGTACAGCACGGGCAGCGGGTTCGAACCCAGCGCCGACTGATTCAAGTTGTTATTCTCGGCGAAGATGTTGATGCTGTTGTGGGTGAAGCCCCAGTTGGCTTCGTTGGTCATGGTAGGGCTAATGATGTACGTCGCGCCCGCGGCGAAGCTGCGGCCGGGAATCGGGTCGGCTATGGGGGCGAACGGCTGCACGTTGATACCCAGCACGAACGAACCATAAGGCACTACCGTGTTCTGCACGTCATTGATGTAGTGGCCGTAGACGTGCAACTTGCTGGTCAGGTTGTAGTCAAGGCGGAGCAGATCCTCGCGGCGCGGCATCTGGCCGGGTAACTGTGTCTGGTAATTGTAACCGGCGCCGCCGGGCAGGTTCGCGCCTCCCGCCAAAGGCTGATTTGGCATGGGGAACAGATTGAGCAGCGCCTGTCCGGGCGCCCAGATCCGGTTTGCCGGAATGATGTTGCCTGGAAACGGCTGGCCGGTGGTCGGATCGTCAATAGTTACCACTTTGTGCGTATTCGGATTGACGCTCTGGGTGAAGTTTCCTGCCCGTTCCAGTGGCGTCGGCACTGTGACGTTATGCGCCGTGTTCGGGCTGAGTTGCTCCTGCCATTCCTGGCTCCAGAAGAAAAACGCGCGATGCTTCTCCCTTTCCCAGAGTTTCGGAATCTGGATCGGGCCGCCGACGGTGTAGCCGGGATCGTTGTAGCGGAACAGGGGTTTCGGCGTGACGGTGAGCCCGAACTGCGGCCGGATGTTGTCCAGGAACGTGTTGGCGTTCAGACTTTCGTTGCGATGGTAGAGATAGCCGCTGCCGTGATAACTCGAGGTTCCGGTCTTCGTCACCAACTGCACTTGCGCCCCCGCGCTACGTCCGTATTCGGCCTGGTACGTTCCGGTCAGAATCTTGAATTCCTGGATCGAATCGTTGCTGACACTGACGTTCATGCCGCCATTGTTGCCCGTATCCACGTCGCCGATGCCGTTGATCGTCACCTGATTCTGCGAGGGACGCGTGCCGTTGACGGTGAAGTCATTCGCTCCGTTCGCCGCGTTGCCCACCGCGTAGGTCACGCCAGTGGTGAACTGCACTCCCGGAATCAGCTTGGCGAAATCCAGCGGACTCCGTCCATCGACTTCGACGTTCGTCAACTGAGTGCCCACAACCGCCGAGCCACGTTCCACGCTCTCGGTTTGCAGCACAGCGGCTGTAGCGCTGACCTCAACTGATTCGGTGACGGCGCCGATCTCCAGCGCCAGATCGCCGAGCGCCAGCTTATCGCTCGCGTGCAATTCGATGTTTTCGCGTTCGAGCTTCTTGAAGTGGGGCGCCTCCACAGTGACTGTATATGTGCCTGGAAGCAGGCCGGGGATCGAGAAATCGCCGGCGGCCGTGGTCACAGTGGGAACGGAGGTCGACCGAGTGGGCTCGGTCGCCGTCACTTTCGCGTTCGGAATCGCTGCGCCGGCCTGATCCACTACGCGGCCGTTTAGCGAACCCGTGATGCTCTGGGAGTGTACTCTTACGCCCAATACCAGCAGAAACACTATAGTCGTGGATACCTTAGCTATCATTAAGATTCTCCTTGTGTCCCAGTCTCAAACGTTAGCCATGAAAAAATACGACGCCCCTCGGTAAATGAGGACGTAGTTTCGCGCTGCGGCAATTTTTTCGTGCCGACCCACAATCCGATTTTTAAGAAACCTTATTCCAACCTTGATAAAGTTGCGAGCTCAAATTAACGGTTTCAACGAAGCTCCACCACGGCGGCCTTGGAAAAATACGACTGCGCGCTCACGTGACCATGCGGCACATCTTTCGCGTGGTAATTCCCGGCGTCCGCATCATTGTTGGGCCAGCCGGAACCGAAGAAAGTCATCGTGAACGAATCGGTGAGCGCGGCTCCGTCGATTTTCAGGCTGTAATACTGGAAACCCGCGTCCGCCGGCCAAGTGCTGGTGACCGCCCGTACGCCCTCCGAGGCTTTCGCCATATCGCATCTCCGCCCGATTAGGGCCGACATCTTCTGCGCGTCCGGGGCGACGACGCGAAAGGTCGCTCGGTTATCCGGATACACGCACGGGAATGTTGCTTGCGGGATATTCAGCGCGGAGGGTATACAGTCGGCCAATATCTGCGACCAGCACTTTCCGCATCCGAGTATTCCAAAACTAGCACCGACTTCATATATTTGTTCGAGACCTGCGCATAAACTGCCGGGACAAGCGATGCAGCCGGCATTGGCCTCTTCTCTCCTTTTCTTCGGCTTGATACTAACTCTGAATCGGCGAGACGGCCACGTTGAACACCGTGTTTTCACCGTGCAACACCCCGCTAAATAGCTAATTTTGAAGTTACATGCGTTTCGCAACGAAATCGCGGCAAAGGAAATGATTCGCGAAGGTACGGGCATCGTACGGCGCACTGTTACAACAGCTCGAAACTTCACTGCCTGTTACATCTCGAACGACCAGTCGGCGGTGAAGCGCGCGCAGTGTACTGGCTGCCGGATCGGACGTTGCCAGTCGCCTTCACGCCGCGGTGGGGTGGAAGTCGATTACAGCTCGCCTGCGCTGCGCCTATCGAGTGCCTGCTAATGAGTGGCAATGGTCGCCGGAACACGACGCCGCATTTGTCGGCATGTGCTGCCTGGAGCTGTCCGGCGCCTGCCTTCCCGCGGACTTCGACCACTTCGAATACCGGCGGCGTATTCCGGCTGGAAATCCAGGCCGGCGGGACAAGCGACCGCGAGGGTTGTGTCGCGAGCATTGTGTCGAGCATTTGACATATCTTTAAAAATTATATCTAGTTCGCCGGTACAACAAGCGGCTTCACGCACATCATCTCGCGGCCCAACCCTTGGAGGAATCCATGTTGAAGACGCGATCCATGATGCGGCTGGCAACCATGGCATTTGCCGGCTTGATTGTTATCCCAATGGGCGACCATTTGTTTTCGCATTGCGCGCGCAGCTGACGGGCAAACCCGCCGGTCAAAATGACCAAGGATGAAGATCATAAGCGCACCATAGATCTTCTCTACATCACCGAGCTTCGCAAGGACGGCGTCAACAGGAGAATGGGTCTGGCCGAGGACGTTTTCTTTGCGGGTAACCGTTTACTTCGCCCCCAAAACAAAGTAAACTTAATGCGAATGACGCACCGAGCATTGCGCGCGCTGCCGTCTCATTCGGCGTTGACGATTGCCGCTTGCGCGGCTGCGGCTTTTGTCTGCGTCTATGCGCTTCGAGGGGCCGACCAACCAATCGCGCCTCCTCCGCCGATGTTCAAGCAGTATTGTTTCGGGTGCCACGGCAATAACGTTGCGACTTCTGGCATCAGCCTCGAAAAATTGACCGCGGCGCCCTCGGTGGCCGAGAATTATCAAGCGTGGCAGCGGATCATCGCGGCGCTCGATCAGAAACGCATGCCGCCCAAAGGCTTGCCTCAACCCAGCGATGAAGATCGGGCGCATTCCTCTGCGTGGATCCATTCGCAGCTCGATGCCTATGTTAAGAGCCACTCGGGCGATCCCGGACGTGTCACAGTCCGCCGTTTGACCAGCGGCGAGTATAACTACGTCATTCACGATCTCACCGGCCTCGACCTCGATGTCGGCATCGACGCGTCGAACGACTCCGTAGGCGGCGAAGGATTCAGTAATTTCGGCGATGTCCAGTTCATGCAGGATGCCAACCTGCAGCGTTATCTCGAGGCGGCGAAGAGCGTCGCCGATCACGCGGTGGTGGGTGCGGGGCCGCTTCAGTTTTACATCGAGCCCGGTAAGACCGGATTCGAAATGTCGGCGATCCACCGCGTTAAGGACATCTATACCACCTACGGCTTTCGGACGGTCTCCGGGGAAGGCGGATTTACGTTTGGGCTGGAGAAGTACGACAAAGGGCTGTTCGCGGCTTGGGAATACCAATACCGCGCCGCGTTGGGAAAGCCGAACGCCACCTTCGCGAGCCTTGCGGCGGAGCAGGGCGTGACGGCGCGATTTGTCGAACATATCTACCGGACCATGAACCGGCCCGACTTGTTGTACCCGTCCTCCGAGATGGCCGCGCGATTCCGTAAGCTTCCGTCGCCCACTCCGGACATTGCGGCCAGCTTAGCCGCGGGACGCGCCAAGTCTGAGGATTTAGAGAAATATGTCACGTCGTGGCCGGGGTGGCTCTTCGCGCGCGGCGATGCGGCTTACGGCGGCGCGGGCGATGAGAGCCCGCTCATCATTAACGAAAAATCGCTCAGAGTGGAAGCCGCGCATCGCTTCGTCTACAATCGCGTCGGCAGGGGACCAGGCGGCGGCAGAGGAGCTGCGCGTGGCGCCCCGCCCCCACCGCCTCCCACCGCGGTCAAGTTCTATTTGTTCGCCTCGCCGGTCAATCCGGCGGCTAAGGGCAAGCCGGTCTTGATTTGGCGCAACCCGACGGTGAGTTTCCGCGCGGGCTTCGGACGCGGGGCAGCAGCGACCGCAGACGCCAATGGCGCCGAGGATCCGAACGCGGCCGTGGCTGGGGCGGGGGCGAACCCTGCTGCGGGCGGACGTGCAAGCGTGCCCGCTGCACCGCGCATACCTCTTCGGGCTGCCGCAACGGATGAATGCGCCAACGCGCTCCACTTCGGAACCAGTCTGGACGGAGTGGCGATCGGAACGGACGATTTTGCCTCGGACCTTGCATCCACGGCCATCGAAGTGAAGCTCCCGGCGGGAATGACCACAGTCAATTTCCAGGCCGATGCCCAAGTGGGCGCCGACAAAGATCAGGTCTTCCGCGTGATTATCACGGACCGCGAAGACGGCAGCTCGCGCGGCATTCCCCTTCGCGCCTTGATCGGCGATCCGGCGAGCGCGGGCTACCAGAGGTTTAAGACCGGCGTGCTGCAACTCGCGGATATTCTGCCTCCCAATTCCAACGCCCAGGACACACCCGCGGACAAAGACCCGCCGCCCGAACCGTTCGACCCGACCTACAACACCCCTGAGCACGATGCGTTCGACAACGACGTGAAGTACGTTCGCGACGACAAGTTTATCTATGACCACATCCTGGACGATGCGACGCGGCGTAGGCTGGATGAAGCGTGGGACGATCTCTATACTTCCTTCGAGTATCACAATCACTACTGGAACCTGCTGGACGCGCACTATAAGCTGAACCTGGGCAATAAGCATATCGGCGAATTGACCAAAGCAGATTTTGAGGCGATGCCGGCGGAAGCCCGCGGCTACGCGACCACCCTACGCAAGACGTACGACGAGGCGCGCACCGCAGAAAAAGCCGCGCAGCCGCGGCATGTTGACGATTGCCTGGAGTTCGCAAGCCGCGCCTGGCGGCGGCCACTGACCCCTAAAGAAAAGCTTGCCCTGCGCGCGTTTTATGAGAAGACGCTGGCCGAGGATCTCGATCACCCCCGTGCCATTAGGACCCTCATTGCGCGCATCTTGGTGGCGCCGGAGTTTCTCTACAAGCTGGAAAATGGCGGCCCGGCCACCTCGTTGGTGAAGCCGGTTTCGGCAGCGGGGGGCGGCGTCAGCGCTCTCAATAACTGGGAGATTGCCAGCCGCTTGAGCTTCTTTATATGGTCGTCCATTCCCGACGACGAATTGCGCCGGGCGGCAGCCTCGGGCGAGTTGACGAATCCAGCGCAGCTTCGTAAGCAGGCCGCGCGCATGCTGGCGGATCCGAAAACGCGCCGCATGGCGGCGGAGTTCTTCGGACAGTGGCTCGGTTTCTACCAGTTCGATAAGTTTAAGGGCGTCGATACCAGCCGGTTCCCGGAGTTTACGCAGGAAGTGAAGTCGTCGATGTACGACGAGGCGGTATCGTTCTTCGAGTATGTAGTTCGCAAGGACCGGCCGGCGGGCGAACTTCTCAGCGCCGATTATGATTTTCTGAATGCGCCGTTGGCCAAGTATTATGGCGTCAGGCGCCCGGTCAAGAGTAAGGACGAAGTTGAGTTGGTGGAGGGCGCGAATGCCTTTAATCGCGGCGGAATCTTGCGGCTCGGAGCGGTTCTGACGGCTACTTCCGCGCCCCTGCGGACCAGCCCGGTGCGGCGCGGCGATTGGGTGCTGCGGCGCATTCTGGGCACAGCTGTGCCGCCGCCTCCGCCAGACGCCGGGTCGATTCCCGCCGACGATAAGCTCTTCGGCGGCCTGTCGGTTCGCGAGCGGCTGCAGGTGCATAAACGCAACGCCACTTGCGCTACCTGTCACACGCGGATCGATCCGTTGGGTTTCCCTCTGGAACATTATGATTCGACTGGCCGCTGGCGTGAAAAATACGGGGATGGCAAGCCGATCGACGATTACGGCGAGTTTACCGACAACAGCCGGATTGACGGTATCACCGGCCTCTTGGAGTATCTCGAAACCAAACAGGCGCAACAGGTGCAGCGGACGATGGCCAGAAAGCTGGTTGGCTATGCGCTGGGCCGCACCATTCAACTCTCCGATCAGCCGTTGATCGATAGCCTGGCGGCCGCCGGGGGTAAATCGGGTATGTCGGTGTTGGTGGGCCAGATCGTAACCAGCAAGCAGTTCTTGAATCGCGTGGATGGCGGCGATGCGCCGGCGGCTGCGCCCTTGAAGCACGCGAGTTTGAATCCAATCGAACCTAGGCAAGCAGGCAGACAATGAACAAAACCGAGGGAAAATCGAGGCGTCATTTTTTACGAGGGGCAGGCGTCGCTCTTGCGTTGCCGTGGATGGAATCGCTTCCGCTGTTCGGCGGCACGGATGCACCGGCTGCGAACAAGCCTCCTTTGCGGTTTGCCACTATTTATTGGTCGAACGGCATCAAGCCCGCGCATTGGTGGGCTAAGGGCAGCGGCGCGGCAATGGAATTCGGCCAGAGTGCGGCCCCCCTAACGCCGTACGCTTCCGACATTGTATTCATCAAAGGTCTCTTCAACGAGCAGGCCTTTAAGAATCCGAGTCCGCATCAGGGACGCAACGCTAATCTACTTTCGGGCGCCTGGGTGAGTTCCAACCCGAGCGATATCCGCGTCGGCACCTCGATGGATCAGGTGCTCACCAAGGCGATCGGCAACCGGAGCGCCGTGCCCAGCATGGCTTTGGGAATCGAGCCGAACGAACTGCGCCTCGAAGACGGCCTCTCCATGATCTACGCCTCGAACATTTCATGGGAGACGCCAACCCGTCCGGCGACCAAGGAAATCTATCCCGCGCGCGTGTTCGATTCCCTGGTGGACGACGGCAAGGGCCGCAAACTCGACCGCAGCATCCTCGACGCGGTCCTGCAGGAAACGCACGACCTGCAGCCCAAGCTCGGCAGCAGCGATCGCACGAAGCTCGACGAGTATCTGGAATCCGTACGGTCGATCGAGAAGCGCATCGATTCGGCCAATAAGCAGGAACGGATCGAGGGGTGGCGGCCCACTCTGGAAAAACCGAACATGCCGCGGCCGGCCAACGAGATTCCGCAGAATGTGCCGGATCACATGAAACTGATGCTCGACCTGATTGTGCTCGCCTTTCAGATGGACAAGACGCGCATCGCCACCTGCATGCTCAACAACGACCTTTCGCAGATGAACATGAAGTTCCTGGAGGGCTGCAACGGGTCGCTGCATCTCGATCTGACGCACAACGGCCACGTTCCCGCGCTCGAGGCGATGTATCTCAAGACCAATCAATTCCATGTGCATCAGTTCACGTATTTAGTGCAGCGCTTGAAAGATATCGACGAAGGCGGGACGTCGCTGTTCGATAATTCGATCCTGCTGTTCACGTCGAGTCTCTTCGACGGCGACGCGCATGGGGCGGACCAATTGCCGATCGTGCTCGCAGGCGGGGCCGGCGGAGCGCTCAAAGGCGGACGGAGCCTCGATTTCCTCGATAAAGGCAACGACAACCGTCGCGCTTGCAGCCTGTACCTTTCGATCATGGACCGAATGGATGTAAAGCTGGACCGGTTTGGCGACACTGACAAGCGCCTTGCCGAAGTCTTCGCGTAGCCAGAAATTAAGGGCCAGTCCCCTGGACTCGCGCCGGGCGCCGTCGTCCGGCCTCTTCGGACCATTGACGAAATCGACCTGGCGGAACAGATGGCGAAGACTGGCGCAAGGCGGAGATCGCGGGAAGAGTTAAGGCCCACCGCAAAGCAGCCCGTGGCAGACGAGGGAAAGCGGCAGGAGCATGCCTGGCGGCATGGCTGGCGGCTTCTGTCTATTTGGGGACTTCTTCTGCTCGCCTATTCCAACTCCTTCCAGGCCAGCCTTGTATTCGACAATTCGCCGGTCATTGGGCAAGATCCACGGATCCGTCAAGCGACCGCGCAAAACATCGCGTCCATTCTGACCGGAGGATATCGTTACTCAATCAACGCCGCGGGATTGTACCGGCCCCTAACTACCGTTTCCTATCTGCTGAATTACGCAGTGCTCGGCAATGGTTCGCGCCCACCCGGCTATCATTGGGTCAATCTCGCCGTGCACGCCGTCAATATTGGGCTGGTGTACGCGCTCGGCATCGCGATTTTCGGAGAGACGGCGCCGGCCTGGGCGCTGGCCGCAATCTGGGGATTGCACCCTCTACTCACCGAATCCGTAACGAATATCGTGGGTAGGGCCGACCTGCTGGCAGCGTTCGGAGTGTTGGCGGGATTGTTGTGCTACGTGAGATCGGCATCCTCCGCCGGCCGGCGGAGGCTCATGTGGTTGGCGGGAATGATGGCCGCACAGGCAGCCGGGCTTTTCTCGAAAGAAAGCGCCGTGGTGTTGCCTGGCCTCATGCTTGTTTACGACCTGACGTCCTTTCGCCGCGCGGCGTGGCGCGCGCGCGCTACGGCCTACGCCGCGCTGGCGCTGCCGTTCGCGGCGTTTTTCTATCTACGCAGCCAAGCGCACCTGCACATGGTTATCCCTTTTGCCGATAATCCCCTGGTGAACGCCAGCTTTTGGACTGCGCGCCTCACCGCCGTTAAAATGATTGGCAATTTCCTCGCGTTGTTTCTTTGGCCCGCCCGATTATCGGCGGATTACTCTTACAATGCCGTGCCCTTGTTCTCCTGGAGCGCGAACTGGGAAGATGCCAAGGCGCTGATTGCCATGGCTGTCTGCCTCGGCGCCGCCTGGCTGCTATCGATTCTGGCGATGCGCCGGCGTCGTGCGGCCAAGCCCATGCTCTTCTTCCTGGCATTCTCGTTCGTGGCGATATCGCCCACTTCGAACCTGATCGTCTTGATTGGCAGCATCATGGCCGAGAGGTTTTTCTACTTGCCTTCGGTGGGCCTCGCTGGATGCGTGGCCTCCGCTATCTATGCGCTTGTCCGGCGGAGCCCGCGCTGGCGGTCGGAAACTGTAGCCTGGGCCGCGCTGATGGCGGTCTGCCTGGCACTCGGCGCGCGGACCTACGCGCGCAATCTCGATTGGAAGGACGATCTCAGCCTTTGGGCCAGCGCCGTAAACGTTAGCCCCAGCAGCGCCAAGGCGCATTACAACCTGGGCAAGACGTTAGAGACCATACCGGGCAGGCGGCTGGAAGCGATAGCCGAGTACCAGGCGTCTCTCCGCATTGATCCCAATCACGCGGATGTGCACGACAATCTGGCGAACGCACTCTCAGCGATGCCAGACCGGCTGCAGCAGGCGATTGCGGAATACCAAGCGGCGCTACGGTTGGAACCCGATCGCCCAGAAGTGCACAATGACCTGGCAACCGCACTCGCGAAGATACCCGGCCGGCTGCCGGAGGCGATCGCCGAGTACCGCACAGCGCTGCGCTTGCGGCCGGAAAGCGCCGAGCTTCACTACAATCTGGCAAACGCTCTGCTCCGCCAGCCCGGCGGATTAACGGATGCTGTTTACGAATTCCGGACGGCGCTGCGTCTTGACCCCGCTAATGCGGATGCGCACATCAATCTTGGAACCGCACTCGCGCGATTACCCGGCCGGCTGCCGGAGGCGATTGCCGAATACCGGACCGCCCTCAGCAGTCAACCCGATTCTGCGGGTGCGCATATCGCGCTGGCAAACGCGCTATCCGCCAGCCCCGATAGCCTCTCGGAAGCGGTCGCCGAATACCAACGCGCGCTGCGGATTCGGCCCGATGCAGAAGCCCACTATGACTTGGGAACCGCCCTGGCGCGCGTCCCGGGCCGGTTGCCGGAGGCGATTGCGGAGTTCGAAGCGGCCTTGCGCGTCGAACCCCGCTTTCCGGAGGCACTCGTCAATCTGGGTAATGCGCTGGCACAGACTCCAGGGCGCCTCACGGACGCGATTACAGATTATGAAGAAGCGCTACGCATCCGGCCCGATCCTGAGGTGCGGCAAATGCTAGACAGGCTAAGGGCTGAGCGGCAGGCCAACACCCCGCGGAAGAACCAGTGACATCCCAGCCCGACCTTCGGTGCAAGATTTTCGGTTTATCGGGCGGACCTCCAGGCTGACATACTATCGGCGAGCCAGCCAACATCCTTGCCGCGATGGCAGGCGTTGGGACTGTCGGCGTCGCCGAACCGGGCGGTCATTTCGGCATCGGGAATTTCGTCGATTTGGTGCGAGCGGGCACGGAACATTAGCGCATCCATATTACGCGGCATGTGGCACGAAACGTAGCGGCTGGCTTCGCTCGCCGGCGCGTGCCGCGTATGCCGCTCGGGACGATCGCGCAGCGATTGGTGGCACTGGAGGCACATATCATCGGAATCGGGCGCGAATTTCAGGGATTTCTCATTCCTGGCCAGATCGCCCGGGTGGGGATTGTGGCACGACACGCAGGTGGCTGCGCCCTCCTGGAAGCAGCGTGATCGTTCGAAGGCTTCGCCGATGAAAGTCGTCGCGCGGAAGCGGCCGTCGGCGTAAAAGATCGTGTGGGAGTACTCCGAAAGCACTCCGAAAGCAGATGGATACTGTACCTGCGATAAAAGGGAGGGGCGGTCTGCGAATAATTCACTGCGCCACCCGCCTCCGGCTCGTGAGCCAGCGATTGCATGTGGCACTGCTTGCAGATGGCGACTGACTGCTCGGCGGAAATCTTGCGGGAATCCACTGGCGGCTCGGCGGCGATCGCTCGCGCCCCCGCGTGAGAGCCGCCGCGCATCGCGTCCATATGCGCCTGCGAGGGGCCGTGACACATTTCGCAATCTATGCCGCCCTCGCGAAACTGCGCCGTCACCGGAGACGCCCCTGCGCGGTCATAGCGCAACTGGCTGGTATGGCAAGGCGCGCAATCGCTCTGGTAGAGCGCGCCCTCGGGCGTGCCTTGAAAGTACCCGATATCGGAGCGCTCAGACCTGCCATCAACGATCTTCCAACAGTTGACCCATCCGCCTTCCACCATGCTGTACTGAATCGGCAGCAGTACCAGTCGGCCGTCGGGGAGCTTCGCAGCGTAGGCCTGCTGCCATTTGGACCCGATCAAGGCGTCGACTCGGTAGCGCGACCACTTGCCCGAATCCACGTCCCGCAGTTCGATGAAGCGCTGGCCGTTTTCGGCGCCGGTGCGCGCGCCGCCCCCGAGGATCTCTTCTCCCGAGAAGCGGCCAATCACGTCGGCCGCCGAATAGGGACGGAGCATTTTCGCCATGCCGGTGGCTTTCCAATTGCGGAATTCGGTCTCGTGGCATTGGCGGCAGGCGGCGGAGCCAGCATATGCCGGGAATGGCGAGGCACGCAGAATAGGCGCTGGCGGCGCCCTCCAGTGCTGCGAAGCGGCAAACTCGTCGAAGGTTTGAGATCGCGTCTTAGCGGCGTAGATCTGGTGCAGCGACCGCCGTGCGGCGTCGGCCAGCGCTCCATTGGCGGCATTCATGACCTGCGCGAAACAGGACGCCGCCGAATCCGGATCCTTCCTCTCATTTCACTCGACGCCGAGCGCATAGAGCGCGACATAATCTTCCTCCTCCGCTGTGCGGCCAAGAGCGAAATCCGCCAGATTCCGCAGACCGTCCCGCACCTGCGGCTAGGCATCGGGCGAAATTGCCGCCGGCGCCAGCGCTCGCGCCAAGTACCGCAGCGCCTGCCGGCCGCTCGTCTCCGCTAACCGGTGCTGGCCGTGCCGCGCCGCCAGATCGGCCATCATTGTCAGCAGAAATGGATTCTCCGGCAGCAGCCGCAGCGCGCTTGCCCCACTCCAGTGCCGCGTTGTCGTCGCCCAGCACCGCCGAAGCGCGTGCCGCCTGTTCATAAGCCTCTCGGAGCACCACCGAACGCGGGTAGCGCTCCACGAAGTCCACCACCCGTTGCCTTCCCTGCTGTGGATCTTTCGTGTCCCAGAGCTCCTTAAAAAGGCCCCGTTCTTGCGCGTCCTGAATCTCGTCGAAAACAGAAAGGGTCCGCCCCGGCGAGTTAGGACTGTTAGTTAGCCGTATCCACCTGCTGAGCCGCCGCGGGAGAAACCAGCAACGGCAGAAGCCACCATGGGCTAAGTTTCCGCGAGCGGATCAATTTGGAACTTCCGGCCAGTTGGCTTTCCATGCGAGCGACTCAGGCGCGTGAGCAAGCAGGCTGCGCGATCGGCCCGCGCAGCCTGTGACATCCTATCTACTACCAGGTCAGTTTCGCCGCCAACTGCATCTGGCGCGGCGAATTCGCCTGCGCTTGCCACTTACCCCAGTTGGGGTTTCCAAGCGTCGTTGCGCCCGATATGGGACCGAACCAAGTGCGATTCAGGATGTTGAACGCCTCGCCACGAACCTCGATGCGTGCCTTCTCCTTGATGCTGAAGATGCGCGACAACCCTAGAGCTTCGCTAAATTGAGGCCAACTGCGGAAATCCGGGTTGTAGCGTGTGGAATTGCCGAAGGAGGTCGTCGACTGCACCGGGAAGAAAGACTGCGGCTGCAAATAGCTCTCCTGGAACGGTTGGAACTTGCCCGAATAGGGAAGGGTCCAGCCCTGGTAAGTAGTGACCGTAGGACGATTGGTGTATTCGCCGATGGGGAAGGTCGGGGCATTGGTGCCGATATTCATCGGCAACCCGCTCGCGTAGCCCTGGATGCCAGAGATGCGCCAGCCGCCTACAATCGCGCCAGCCGCGCCGGTCGACAAATACCTTTTCCCGCGTCCGACCGGAAGCTCGTACACGTAAGTAAGCTTCACCGCGTGAGTCTGATCGAAGACCGCAATGGACTTGAGCAGCCTCAAGTCGTACATGTCGCCATAGTAGTTAGTTGAGGCGTATGACCCGTCCGTGTCAGTCAGCAGTTTTGAGAACGAATAGGAAGCCTGGATCGTCAGACCATAACTCAGCCGTTTATTGTACTTGACCAACGCGGCATTGTACGTGGAATGGCCGATGCGGTCGCCGCCTCCGTCCAGCGTATCGATTGTGCCGTATTGGGGATATGGTCTATTAGCTTGCGTTACGGAGGCTCCCGTACCCCAGACCTGGCTGAAGGTCTCGCATTCGGGCGAGGAGCCGGGTCCGCAGGTCCAAGGCGCGCTCACCCCGGCGGCATTGGCTGTGGCCGACCCCACCAGCGAACTGAGCGCAGTCCGCCCGGCGGCCGTGAACGGATTCAGCGCGGCCGGCAGCGAGCGGTAAGGCACTTGGTTATCGGCGAGGAAGTTCGACGTGATGTCGCTGGCCAGCGTCGCGATGTAGCCGATCTCGATTGACTGGCTAGGCGTAAGCTGCCGTTGAATGTTGACTGAGTAGTTCAGTTCGGCGTCCGGTTTAGCCGCCGAACTCCCCGTAAATCCGTAGGAGGGTGGGTTCGTGCCCACGCCAACGCCCGGATCGATGTCCGGCAGATTGAGATTTATCCCAGGGCCCTGCGATAACTGGTACAGCGGAAGAAGCCCGGCGTTTTGGTTAGTGACCGTGTCGCGAATGGCAAAGCCAAGTTGGTGCGAGGACTGCCCGGCGCCGAGCAGCGGCCCGAAACTGCGCGTTGCCGCGCCGCGGATGACGGTTTTTTCGTTGACGGCATAGGCGAAGCTGAATCGCGGCTGCCAGCCCCCATACCAATCGGGGATGAGACTGTTGCTCCCAGTCCGGCCCGTGCCGCTGCCGGCGAATTCGGTGGCGCCCAGGATACCGCCCGCCACCGGATTGGGAAGGTTATAGTTCAGGGTGCTCAACTTGCCGTTTTGGGCGTAGGGCGCCACATTCATGGCATAGCGGAAGCCCAAATTCAATGTAAGCTTGCGGCTTACCTTCCAATCGTCTTGGATAAACGCCTGGTTAGTCTTGTAAACAACCAGGAGGTAGCGCGGCGAATCCATGTTGAAGCCGTTCACCTGTCCCAGGAGGAATGAAGCAAACCCGCTGCCGCCTCCACTTGCCTCACTGGCAGCCAGCGGCGTCGAAGTGCCCTGGAAACTAAACTGCACGCTGCCGGACCCGTTCTGTACGCCGAACCCGTCGTAGTGGGCGTCGCCCAGGAAGTAACCCCACTTAAAGGTGTGCGAACCCATGACCTTCGTCATGTCGTCGTGCAATTCAAATACTTGACGGTCGGAGCCGTTCGGCGCGTTGGTACCCCAGCCAGTGAAATCGCTCGTGCTGATAATGGGAAAGTTCGCGCATAGGGGAAACCCCGGAAGGCAGATGCCTTGCCCTTTCCAGTAGCCTGAGGGCTCCAAGCCGGTGAGACCGGGGCTCTGCACCGAGCCGGTTTCTACCGCAAGCGAACCGTGATCCTCTCGGAAGTAATTGAATCCGCCGTAGAAGCGGTTCAGCAGGGTCGGGGTGATTGTGTAATCCCAACTCCCGCGATATACCTGGGTCGCGTTATACCCTACGCTGGTGCTGCCGATCGGGTTCGGCAATCCCGGACAACCGTCGGGCCCGCACGTAGCTGCATCCCTATAGCGATTCATTAAAAACGAGAGGTGGTGCTTCGAGCCTAAGCTTTGATCGATCTTGGCGCTCCACCTATTGTTCGGGCTGATGCTGGTGCCGGTATTATTGAAAAAGTTTTGATTCTCGTCGCCGAAGGTCCCCGGCACGATGCCGGGGCGGTTCGGCGCCAGCAGGTTGCTGAGATATTTCAGGATCGGTACGACGGTCGGATCGAACCGGTTTTGGGGAATGATATTGCCGGGGAAAGCCGTCCTCGTGTACGTGCCGTTCGCGTTCAGCACCTGCGACGCCGGATCGTAAATCTGGTACAACTGGTTGCTTCCGTTTACCCAGCCAGATAAATTGCCGGTGTAGAACGCCGTCGGCGGCACGCTATAGTAGGTGCCATTGCCCACGCCCACGCGGTTGCGGAAGCCTTCATAGGAAGCGAAGAAAAACGTCTTGTTCCTGCCGTTATACACTTTCGGAATCCATACCGGTCCGCCGGCCGTGGCCCCGAAGTTATTCTGCTTGTAAATCGGCCTCACGCTATTGAAGAAGCCCTTGGCATCGAAGTCCTGGTTGCGTATGAACTCGAATGCACTCCCATGGAATTGGTTCGTGCCCGATTTCGAAACGAAGCTTAGTGTTCCACCCGAGGCGTTGCCTGTTTCGGCCTTGAACCCGCTGGCTTCCACGTTAAACTCCGTGAGAGCTTCTACCGAAGGGCTGTTCATCGCGGTCGCGCTTCCATCGCCGGCGTCGCTGCCGATCTTGTCTCCGGTGACCGAGGCGCCGTCGAGCGTCACGCCCACGGTATCGTTGCCGCCGCCGATCCGAAACGTGGCGGCCGAATTCACTTCCCCTGCGGCTGCGGACGCCAGGTCGAAGGGGCTGCGCGAATTGCCGTTCACTTGGACCGGTAGTGCGTCGACCATCGCGCTCGATACATTAGTCGCCACCCTGGCGTTCTCCGTCTGTATCACCTGCGCATGGGCGGTTACTTCGATACTCTGTTGCGCTGTACCCACCTCGAGTTTCACGTCCAAGCGCGTGTCCCCGCCGGGGTCTACCGCGACGTTGTTCGCTATATACGACTTGAATCCCTGAACATCGATCTTTACTCGATAAGTGCCTACCGGCAAGGCGGTTAGAGTATAATCGCCAGCCGTGCTGGTCGTCGTCTTGTAGGTGGCGTTCGTACTACCTTCAATAACCGTTACCTGCGCGGCCGGCACGACGGCC
>Ga0302326_10005386_pt1 | contig 29175 bp, 25 predicted proteins | sample Palsa_T0_3_FD_202264 | JGI IMG/M metagenome (GOLD analysis project Ga0302326, IMG submission 202264) | Peat permafrost microbial communities from Stordalen Mire near Abisko, Sweden - Palsa_T0_3 | ecosystem: Environmental > Terrestrial > Soil > Palsa > Peat permafrost | place: Sweden: Abisko... | reverse complement strand
TCCGCATGGCAATCCAGAAGACTGACAAGATCTGGCACAACGGCAAGCTCATCAACTGGGACGACGCCACCATCCACGTGATGTCGCACGTCATCCACTATGGCTCGTCGGTGTTTGAGGGCATTCGCTGCTACGAGCTGCCCACCGGGCCGGCGATTTTCCGCGCCCAGGAACACATTCAGCGGCTGCTGGATTCAGCCAAGGTCTACCGCATCGACGTGGACTTCACGCGCGAGCAGATCATCAAGGGCATGCTCGAAACCGTGGCCCACAACGGCGCGTGGCCCTGCTACGTGCGCCCCATCATTCTTCGCGGATACGGCGAGGCCGGCGTGAACCCGTTCAATTCGCCGACCGAGGTTTACATCATCAACTATCCGTGGGGAAAATATCTGGGCGGCGAGACCGATGGCTGCGACGTGTGCGTCTCTTCGTGGACGCGCCTCGCTCCGAACACTCTGCCCGCGATGGCCAAGGCCGGCGCCAATTACATGAACTCGCAGCTCATCAAGATGGAAGCCATCGTCAACGGATACGTCGAAGGCATCGGGCTCGACATCAACGGATATGTCAGCGAAGGTTCCGGGGAAAATATTTTCCTGGTGCATCGCGACAAGCTGATCACCGCGCCGCTGGGCAACTCGGTGCTGCCCGGGATCACGCGCGACTCTGTGTTGCAGATTGCGCGCGACCTGAACATCCCAATCGTCGAGCAGATGATTCCGCGCGAGATGCTCTACATCGCCGATGAAGCTTTCTTCACCGGCACCGCCGCGGAAGTTACGCCGATTCGTTCCGTCGACAAGATCAACGTGGGCAAGGGCGTAACCGGACCGATCACCAAGGCGCTGCAGAAAGAGTTTTACGCCATCGTGCACGGAGAAAAATCCGACCGCCATGGCTGGCTAACGCCAGTTCCGGTACGCAGCAAGCAGCCAGTCGGGGTATAATTCGCTGGCTATGCAATCAACCCGAGGGGCGCTCACCGCGCCCCTTTCGGCTTCTTGAATCGAAAAAACATAACACCTTACAGGAGGTAAGAATGTCCCAAGGTATGAGTCCGGAATTCGCCCTCGGCTATTGCGCGATGATGCTCGACGGCATTACGCGTGAAGCGGAGATCACCAAGAAAGTAATCGCGGCCGTGCCCGACGCGGCCTCCAGCTACAAACCCGATCCCAAGGCGCGCACGGCGAAGGAACTGGCGTGGCATATCGCCAACAGCGATATTCAGTTTCTGGAGGGAGTTGCCGACCTGAATTTCAAGATGGAGGCGCCAGAGCACAAGCCCGAGACGTCGGCCGAAGTGGTGGCGTGGTATGACGGGAAGGTGAAGCAGGGCGTGGCGCGCATCGCAGCGATGACGCCGGAGCAGTTGCTGACACCGGTCCCATTTTTCGGCGTGTTCAACCTGCCGGCGGTGCTGTACCTGGGCTTCCTGAGCAGCCACAGCATTCATCATCGCGGCGAGTTGACCACCTACCTGCGGCCCATGGGGTCGAAAGTGCCGTCGATCTATGGCGGGAGCTACGACGAGCCGTTCCAGGCACCAGCCGCAACCGAGAACGCCGCGTAGGGTTGAGCCGTCACAACAAGCAAGCCGCCCACGAAGGCGGCTTGCGGCTTTTCTTATTCACGCCGCCGCCCGGCACGCCAGCACCGGTTAGTGCGAAGTGAAAGCGTAACTCATTTCCAACCTCTCATTTTCCGCACCACACCAAGTCGACTGAGTACTTCTTGAACAGGCGGTCGGAGGTGAGGATCGTCATTTCTTCGGCCAGGGCCTGGGCAATGATCAGGCGGTCAAAGGGATCGCTGTGATGAAGAGGAAGATCGTAGACGCTGACTGCATGCGCGTGCGTGATGGTGAGCGGCCGCAAGCCCTGCTTCGTCATGAAAGCCGGCACGGACGAGGATGGAGGCCCTGGAAATTGCAACTTTCCCAGTCGCATCTTGATGCTCAGTTCCCAGGCGGTGGCGGCGGACAAATAAATTTCCTGCCGACCGTCGGCGAGTATCTCTCGTCCAGCGTCACCGATTCGGTCAACCTCGTTCGTGCTCCAAAGCCAGACCGCGGTGTCGAGCAGGTACTTCACCGGCGCTTCCGCCTGCGTGGCTTTTCGAGTTTCGGAAGCTCGCCACCGTAGAACTGTTTCAACAGGTCGTCTGGCAGTGGAGCGTCGAAGTCGTCGGCGACCCAGACCTGCCCGCGTGCAAATCCCAGGGGACGGACTTTGTCCTTCTTTGGCTCGATGGGGACCAGGCGAGCCACGGGGACACCGGAGCGGGCGATGGTGACTTCTTCTCCCGCGGCGACGCGCTGCAGGAGGCGGGACAGGTGGGTCTTGGCTACGTGAATGTTGACTTCCATGTTTGGAGGATAGACTAAGTCTGTAGACTAAGTCCAGGTTTTACGGTGACGGCTGCGGATTTGCCCAGGGCTATGGCTGGCGCTCCACAGTCGTAGAGACTGAGATTCCTTCGGCTTCGCTCAGGACAGGCTCCTCCGTCGCGAAGAAAAACGCGACGTTCGGGATGACAAGGCTCCTCTCGCGGACAGTTCGAGATGACAGGAGCGGACGTACGGAATCTCGCGTTATTTCTTGCGGGCATCGAGGCTCCAAGGGCCGGAGCCTAGCTGCGTGATCACTAGCGCGGCACCCAGCATCGAGGCATTTTTGAAGAACATAATCATTTGTATCTGTTGCGTCATGGGATCGGTGACGCCCCAGAATTTATGCATCATCGGCGTGATCAAGACGAGAAACAGCGCGATGAGCCATGCGCCAATTTTGGCGCGGTAGCCTAGCAGGATGGAAAGGCCTCCGATGAGCGCGATGGCGCCGGACAGAGGTACTGCAATGGAGGCGAGGGGCACGCCTTGCGACGCGGCGTACGCGATAGTCTGACTCATGAAGTGCCGCGGTCCGGACATGATGAAGATCGCGGCGAACAGGAAGCGGCCGAGCAGGACGATGGGGCCGGAGCCTGACGACGAGATGGTTGTGGATTGCGATGCAGTGGAATTGGTGGCTGCCATTTTGGAGTCTCCTAATTTAGTTTTCGTCAGTATATGTTGAGTGACAATTTGTCGAACGAATGCAGGGGAATCATGGCGGTCCCGATAGGTCTTTCCCGACAGGCGCGTGAACGTCACCAGGGCTAAAGCCCCTTCCTTCCTGAGTCTAACGCGGCGCTGAAGCGCCGCTCTTCCACGGTTCTGCGCGCCTTTTGCCGCCGCGCCGAAAGTGCTGCGCCACCCAAATCGAAACTTACACGAGACGATCGGGTGCGGCGATGAGACGGTTTTGCGCGGCGGCCTGGAGCTGCGCGATGGCCGCGGTGCGCGCGGGTTCGGCGAGATCTCCAGGCTTCTGATTCTCGGCGTGGATGAAGGTGACACTGGTCAGACCAATGAACGCGAGAATGTGCCTCAGGTACGGCTCCTGATAATCATATGCGGCGGTCGGAGTGCCGGGGCGAAAAGAACCTCCACGGGAGGTGACGACGACAACTCGCTTGCCCTTCAACAGGCCTTCGGGACCTTTCGCGCCCCAGGCGACGGTGCGACCGACGCGGACGATCTGGTCGATCCACGCCTTCAAGAGAGCGGAGATTGTGAAGTTGTGCATGGGAGCGCCAAGCACAATCGTGTCCGCGGCCAGCAGTTCTTCGACGAGCAAGTCGGAAACTGCGAGAGTTTCCTGCTGCGCGGGAGTGCGCTTTGCCGGGTCGCTGTGGAGGGCGAGTGTCCACTCGTCGGTGATCGGCGGGAGTTCGGTGGTGGCCAGGTCGCGCTCGATGACTTCTCCCGCCGGGTTTTCCTTTTTCCAGGATTCGACGAAGCGCTGGGTGAGCTGGCGGGAAACCGAGTTGCGGCGAGCGCTGGAATTGATGCGAAGCAATTTCATAGGACCCTCCGGCTTTCAAGTGCTTAGATCAGGTTACTTTGCTTTTGGTTACAATTAATAACTATCGGCTCTTTACATACCAGGTACTTTCGAGTAACTTAGTATCTATTGCAGCTGACGCATAGATGGTGGAAGCGAAATGCTTTAACGACTAAGGGCACGAAGTATCACGAAGGAAATCTCTTAATCAATGGCACGCCGTACGGTTAAATCGGCCGCGCATTCTCCCTGCTCTATCGGCGGGATGCTGGAGCTGCTCACTCGTCCGTGGACGCTGCATATTTTGTGGGCGTTGAGCCACGACGGGCCGATGCGGTTCGGAGTGCTGCGGCGGCAGGTGGAAGGGATATCTTCACGGGTGCTAACGGAACGGCTGCGCACGCTGGAAGAAAAGAAATTCGTGTTCCGGCACTACGAGCCGACGATTCCCCCGGCGGTGACTTACGGCATTACCGAGCGCATGAAGGATATTGAGAAGGTGCTGGAGCAGTTGGAAGGGCTCTCGAGAAAGTGGCAGGGGGAAGGCGGCGGAGAGGGCGTAGGTGCGTCGGCTCGCGCAGTTGGCCGGCACAGTTAGCGTTGAGCTCGGAGGCTGCGCAAAGGCGTGGCTTCGGAGTAGCTGACTGACAAAAGCCCCACTTCTCGCAAAGGACGCGAGAAATGGGGCACCCGGCGAAGAGTCCCCATTGGTGATGGAGATGGGGCAGTCCCGTCGACTGCGGTTGAGATTGCGGCTGACGTGGGGTCCCTCACCGGGCCTTCGGCCCCGTTCGGGATGACAACAACACGGGGCAAACTTAAGGCTGTGTCCAAACGCTGATCGGCGGGAGTTACCTAGGTCATCTTGGGGAAGGTGACGATTCGGTTCATCATAGTGAAGAGCTCTGACGGAAACTCTTCGATGAATATTGATGACCTGCTGCGGATTGCGACGGAACGCAAAGCCTCGGACTTGCATTTGAAGGTAGGGAACTACCCGCATCTGCGCATTGACGGCGAACTGGTGCCGTTGACCGATCAGCCGCGCATCAGCGCGGAAGACATGCTGACCATGGCGTTCAGCATGATGTCGGCGCGGCAAAAACAAAAATTCAAAGAGACCACGGAAATCGATATGGCCTACGGCGTTGCCGGACTGGGGCGATTCCGTGTGAACATTTTCCAGCAGCGCGGCAACGTGGGGCTGGTACTGCGCGTGATTCCCACGAAGATTCGCGCGCTCGACGAATTGTTTTTGCCCAAGGTGGTGGAGCAGATTTGCGACATGCCGCGCGGGCTGGTGCTGGTCACGGGCGTTACCGGTTCCGGCAAGTCGACTACGCTGGCGGCGATGGTTGACCGCGTGAACTCTTCGCGCGCGGAACATATCGTTACGATTGAAGACCCAATCGAATTTCTGCATCGCGATAAAAAAGGATACGTGAACCAGCGCGAGATTCAGGTGGATACGCCTTCGTTCGGGGCGGCGTTACGCGCCTCTCTCCGTCAGGATCCAGACGTGATTCTGGTGGGCGAAATGCGCGACCTGGAGACGATTTCAACGGCGCTGCACGCGGCCGAAACCGGCCACATGGTGTTCTCGACCTTGCATACGCTGGACGCGGTGGAAACGGTGAACCGCGTGATTTCTATTTTTCCGCCGCCGGAGCAGAAGCAGATTCGCATGCAGTTGGCGGCTGTGCTGCGCGCCATTGTGAGCCAGCGGTTGGTGAAGCGCTGCGACGGCGAGGGGCGCGTGCCCGCGGTGGAAGTGATGATCAACACGGCTTACATTCGCGAATGTATTCTAGTGCCGGAAAAAACCCGCGCCATCCGCGACGCGATTGCGGCCGGCACGTCGCAGTACGGCATGCAGACTTTCGATCAGTCGCTGTGGGATCTTTTCCGCGCGGGGCTGGTCAATTACGAAACCGCGCTGGAAAATGCTTCGAACGCCGACGACTTCAAGCTGCGCATGCAGGGCATTGCGTCGACCGCGGATATTTCGCGGCAGTCGATGCAGTCGGCGGGGTTTGGGCGGTAGGAATTTCGGGCTTCGGGCTTCGGGCTTCGGGCTTCGGGCTTCGGGCTTCGGGCTTCGGGCTTCGGGCTTCGGGCTTCGGGCTTCGGGCTTCGGGAATTTAGAGAGTTGCCTTCTTCATTCGGTTGCCTCCTTATCTTGGGTGCGCTATTGCGCGCCCTTTTTTCATGCGACACTGTCCGACTCGCGACTCGGGACTGGCGACTCGGGACTCACTAGGGCTATCGTTAGGGCATGGCGTTCTCGCGTCCGAAGAAGAAATCTTATTCTGAAGATCAGCTCTACGAATATGCCGTGGGGGCGTTGGCACGGCGCATGCGGACTGTGGCTGAGTTGAAGCGGCTGATGCGGGCGCGCGTGGAGGATGCGGAGTCGGAGTACGGGCAGACGCTGATCGAACTGGTGATCCGGCGGTTGAAGGATCAGGGATATTTGAACGACGCGCACTATGCGGCGTATTACTCTTCGCTGCGTCGCGATAATCTGAAACTGGGGCGCATGCGCGTGGTCACGGATTTGAAGACGCGGGGTGTGCATGGTTCGGTGATCGAAAAGGCCGTGGAAGCTGCCTATGAGGGAGTGAGTGACGAGAAGCAGGCCCGCGAATATCTTCGCAAGAAGCGGCTGCAGAAGCCGAAAGACCAAAAGCAGACGGCGCGGATTTTTCGTCAGCTGGCGCGTGCCGGGTTCGGTATGAAAACTATTTTCACGATCCTGAAGAAGTGGGATGTGGATAAGGAAACGCTGAGCGCTTTGGAAAGCGAATCGGCGTGAGCCCGATTTGCGCCGACTTGGCGAAGTGTTGCATACTGCAAAACCAATCCGCCACAAGTTGAGGAGGATCCTGTGAACACGAAGTGGGGAGCGATTCTCGTGGGGGCTTTGTTCGCGACGGTGGTGTTTGTTTACGGCCAGGACACAGCGGCTTCGGGCAAAGACAAGTCTGCCGGCGATGGGACATCCGTGAGAGACGCCGCCAAGTCGGGCGCTAAGGACACCGCGAAATCTGCCGCTGACACGGGCAGGGTTATTGGGAACGCGGCGAAGAAATTCGGGCTTGCCACCAAGAACGCCGCGAAGAACGTGGTGAACGACACGAGGGCGGCGACCAAGGGCACGGAAAAAGACACCAAGCCCGCCGCGAAAGACACAGAGAAAGCTGCCGACAAGACCGGCAAGGCTACCGCGAAAGCCGCGACGAAAACGGGCGCTGCGGTCAAGACGGATGCGAAGGCCACGGGCAGCGGAGTGAAAAAGGGGACGGAGAAGACCGTCGACGCGGCGAAGTAGCAGAACAGCATTGACCATAAAGGGCACAGAGGTTTCGATATTGGTTTGGGATTTGTCTTTCCGTTGCGGTTGAATTCTTTGCCCGCGCCCAACTGGGCAAAGAACTGTTTTCATTTAGAATTAATCCTTCATGCTGACCGGTTCGGAAATCCGCCGCAAATTCCTGGATTTTTTTGTGCAGCAGAAACAACGTCCGCACAGGGAAGTTCATTCGTCGTCGCTCGTTCCGCAGAACGATCCCACGCTGCTGTTCACTAACGCGGGGATGAACCAGTTCAAAGACGTTTTCCTGGGGCTGGAGAAGCGCGACTACTCCCGCGCCACTACTTCGCAGAAATGCGTGCGTGCCGGGGGCAAGCACAACGATCTGGAGAACGTGGGGTTCACCAACCGGCATCACACGTTTTTCGAGATGTTGGGCAATTTTTCGTTTGGCGATTACTTCAAGAAAGATGCGATTGCTTACGCGTGGGAGCTGATCACTTCGCCGGAGTGGTTTGGGATTGCGAAGGAGAAGTTGTATGTGACGATTTTCGAAGGGTCGGGCGAGCCGATGCCTGTTCCCCGCGATCGCGAGGCTTATGACCTGTGGGTTGCGCAGGGCGTGGCGAAGGATCGCATTTTCGACGGAGGGCTGAAAGACAATTTCTGGCAGATGGGCGATACCGGGCCGTGCGGTCCTTGCAGCGAAATTTATTACGACATGGGGCCGGCGGCATCCGATCAGGGGCATGCGGATTGTGCGTTTCCGTGCGACTGCGGACGGTATGTCGAGATTTGGAATCTGGTGTTCATGCAGTTTGACCGCGATTCGAGCGGGAAACTGAATCCGTTGCCAAAGCCATCGATTGATACGGGGATGGGGCTGGAGCGCGTGACGGCGGTGCTGCAAGGTGTGATTTCGAATTATGAGACGGATTTGTTTATGCCGCTGATCAAGCGGGCGGCGGAGCTGACGGGGACGTCGTTGACGAGGGAGTTGGGCAAGGAAGCGCACACTAAATCGGCTGCTTCGCTGAGAGTGATCGCAGACCACTCGCGGGCGGCCACGTTCTTGATCTCCGATGGAGTGCTGCCTTCGAATGAGGGCCGCGGTTATGTGTTACGAAAAATCATTCGGCGCGCGATTACGCATGGGCGGTTACTCGGACAGATGAAGCCGTTCCTGCATGAAATGGTGTTTGCGGTGCGCGACTTGATGCAGGATGCGTATCCGGAGTTGGAAGAGACAGCCGACAGAGTTTCGAAAGCAGTGGCCGTCGAAGAAACTCGCTTCGCACACACGATGGATGTGGGTCTGGCAAGACTGGAGACGCTGCTCAAGAGTTCCGTGGGAACACTCGCGGGTGAGGAGGCGTTCAAACTCTACGATACCTTCGGGATGCCGCTAGACTTCATGCAGGATGCCGCACGCGATCAAGGCATCGCATTTGACCAGTCCGGGTTTGACGGCGCCATGCAGGAGCAGAGATCCCGCGCTCGGGCGTCCTGGAAAGGTGCTTCCAAGCAGACGGCGAATCCTGCTTATCAGAAGTTGCCGACTTCTAAATTTGAAGGCTACTGGCAGACTCGGTCGGACGGGTGCGAGGTGCTTGCCATTATTCACAACGGACAGGGAGTGCAGCAGCTTTCGGCTGGCGAGGAAGGCGAGATCATTCTTGATCAAACTCCGTTTTATGCTGAGTCGGGCGGGCAGGTTGGGGATCGGGGATGGTTTTATTCGGACGATCACAACACCGTCATTGCCGAAGTGAAGGGATGTTATTCGCCGATTCAGGGGGTGCGGGCGCATCAGGTCGTTATGAAGTCCCCACTTCTCGCGCAAAATACGCGCGAGAAATGGGGCACCCTCAAGGTCGGGGATAGGGTCGACGCTGTCGTCAACACCGACGTTCGCGAAGCTACCATGCGCAATCACACGGGTACGCATTTGCTGCATGCGGGGCTGCGTGAGGTCTTGGGGAAGCATGTGAAGCAGGCAGGGTCGCTGGTGGCGCCGAATCATTTGCGGTTTGATTTTTCGCATTTCGCGGCGGTGGAAGACGAAGAGTTGCAGGACATTGAAGACATCATCAACAAGGAAGTGCTGCGCAACATAAAAGTCGAGACGCTTACCGACGTGCCCATCGACGAGGCCATCAACAAGTATCACGCGATGGCGCTGTTCGGGGAAAAGTATGGCGACAAGGTCCGCGTGGTTCGCATTGGGGATTTTTCTACCGAACTTTGCGGAGGGACGCACACGGCTGCGACCGGGGAGATTGGGCTGATCAAGATTCTGAAAGAAGGCAGCGTGTCGTCGGGAGTGCGGCGCGTGGAGGCGGTGACGGGCGAGGGATCGCTGGCGCATTTCCGGAAAGATCATGAACTCGAAGGGGTGGTGTCTGCGTTCGTGAATCCCACCTTTGCGCAAAAACCGCGCAAAGATGGGGCACCCTCTGCGGAGGAGATTTCCACCCACGCCGAGATGGTGTCTCCGGCTGATGCATTGAAGGCGGAGTTGGAAAAGAAGGACGCGGAGATCAAGCGGCTCGGGCGTGAACTCGATCAGGTGCGGATGAAGTCGGCGTCGGCATCGATTGGCGCGGCCGCCATTGCCGAAAAAGTGAAAGAAGTGAAGGGTGTGAAGGTGCTGGCGCATCGCGTGGATAATCTGGAGCGGGCGCAGATGCGAACGCTTGTCGATCAGCTGCGCGACAAGATTGGGTCGGGCGTGGTGGTGCTGGGGTCGGCGTCGAATGGGAACGTGTCGCTGATCGTCGGCGTCACGAAAGATTTGACTGGGCGCGTGCAGGCTGGAAAAGTGATTGGGCCCGTGGCGCAGAAAGTTGGCGGGAAGGGTGGCGGGCGTCCGGATCTGGCGGAGGCTGGCGGGAAAGATACTGGTGCGCTGGATGCCGCGCTGGACGGGGTGTATGGGGTTGTGGATGGGTTGCTGGGGTGAGGAAAGCAGTGGTCAGGGATCAGTGGTCAGGGGTCAGTGGTCAGGGGTCAGTTTTCGGCTTCTGTTTCTGGTTTCGATTCCTCGTCTGGAGTTTCTTATGGCGGACCGTATTCGGTTCATTGAACATAAGGGGAAGCAGATTTTGCTGGCGGACTGTTCGCACTGCACGGCTGAGGAATTGGAAACGCTGTCGCGGCTGGTTCCCAGTTATGTGACGGCCGAGCCGAAAGGGTCGGTGCTGCTGCTCGCGGATTTTACGGGAGCGCAGTTTGAGCGCAGCGCGATCGAGCGACTCAAGCGGGATACAGTGCTCGACCGTCCGCATGTGAAGCGGTCGGCTTGGGTGGGGACGGAGACGTTGCCGCACATATTTTACGAACATCTGAAGAGTTTTTCGCAGCGCGAGTTGCCGACGTTCAAGACGCGGGAAGCCGCGATGGACTGGCTGGTAGCCGAGTGAGCGGTGAGAGCAACAACCAAGAACAAAAGCGACGGACAAGGGTGTCCGTCCTGCACAGTCTAGCTTCTCCACTTCAGCGTGACTGGGCCGGGCAGGGGGTGCTTCATCTCTTCGCCCGTGCGTTTCGATTCCAGGTGAGCGGCTTTCAGCTGGAAATACCATTTTGCGGGGCGGTCGGCGTCGTCGATCAGCATTAGATGCGGATTGTGCTTCAGACCTTCGGCTTGCATCTCCATGGTGCGGCGGTCTTGTTCGACGAACTTCGCGAAAACAAATTTCAATAATTCTGGCCCGAACGGGACCCAGCGGAAAATATTCCAGGCGGCGACCACGTCGATGCGGCAATGATTGCGCGTGATGGGCGTGACTGTGGTCAAGCTTGAGAACCAGAATTTTCCGGCGCGAATGGTCTCGCTGCGCAGGTTGGGCAAAACGAAATCGATGGTAGTGGTGATGGAGTCTGCGGCGGCATACAGGCGCAAAAGCTTGTAGGGCGCGGAGTTTGAGCTGGGAGTGTGGGCGCTCATGCGGAATCCGTTGGGGATGGGCTCGAAATTTTTCTGCTTCTCGTGAATGCTGTGGCGGCTGCGCCACCACCAGGCCTGGTGAACGAACGGTCCGTGCGCGGGATCCATGAGGCCGATGATGCCGTGATCGACGCTGACGGGCATGTCGGCGGTGAGATAGGCAAGCTTGTACTTGCCGGTGAATTTCTGAATTTGCGGCGCGGGATGCGGAGCGGCGGCGGGCTTGGCGAATCCCGCGCCTTGCGGGCCCGGCTCGGGAATGTAGACCCAGACGAAACCATCCTGCTCCTCGCAGGGGTAACTGCCGGCGTAGATGCGATCCACTTTCAAATTCTGATCGGCGGTGAGCGAAGGAATGAACTGGCACTGGCCGGCGTGGGCGTCGAATGTCCAGCCGTGGTAGGGACACTCGACGCTGGCTCCGTCGAAGTGGCCGTCGTGGAGCGGCATGCCGCGGTGCGGGCAGGCGTCGCGCAGAGCGAAGGGATGGCCCTGGCGGTCGCGGCCGACTACCAGCGGGATTTCGAGGAGCGTTGCCTGATGAAGCTGGTTGCGCTGCACGCGGTCGGCGGGCAAGGCGCGATACCAGAAGCCGGGGAGCATGAGCGAATCGGGCGTCTGGCGCTGAGGTGAGTCGAGTTCGGGCATGGAGAGAATTGTTGATTGCTGATTTCTGATTGTTGATTGAAAAACATATGCTAGCATCCGCAGGACCTGGGGCGACTCGAAAACAATGGAATTTATCGGACATTTTCGCAGGCTTACTCCAGTGCAGAGGAATACGTTTGTCGCCTGTTTTCTTGGGTGGTCGCTGGATGCGTTTGATTTTTTTATCCTGATTTTCTGCGTGAACGCGCTGGCGGCGCAGTTTCAAACGAAGGTGTCGGCCATCGCGGAAGCAATTTTTCTGACACTGGCCATGCGGCCGGTGGGCGCGCTTCTGTTTGGGTGGATGGCGGACCGGTTTGGCAGGCGTCCGACGCTGATGGTCGACATCATTGCGTATTCGGTGTTTGAACTGGCTTCGGCGTTCGCGCCTTCGCTGACTTTTTTTCTGGTCATGCGGGCGTTCTTTGGTATCGCGATGGGCGGAGAATGGGGTGTGGGCGCGGCATTGGCGTTCGAAACATTGCCCGCGGAAGGGCGCGGATTTTTTTCCGGCGTGCTACAGGAAGGGTATGTGGTGGGAAATCTGCTCGCGGCCGCGGTCTACGGAACGCTGTTCCCGATCGTGGGCTGGCGCGGAATGTTCGTGATTGGGGCGCTGCCGGCATTTCTGGTGATTTACATTCGGAGCAAAGTGGATGAATCGCCAGCATGGCTGCAAGGCAGCGTATCGAGCGAAGCGGAGCGGCACGTGGGGAAGGACATTGCCACGTATTTCTGGAGTTTTCTTTTTCTGGTGGTGCTGATGTTTGGGTTCAATTCTTTCAGCCACGGCACGCAGGATCTGTATCCGACATTTCTGGAGAAGAATCATTTGTTCACGCCTCAGACGGTGAGGACAGTTTCGATGATCGGCAGCATCGGGGCGTTGCTGGGCGGGATTTGTTTTGGCACGTGGTCGGAGCGAATCGGGCGGCGGCGGGCGATTGCGATCGCGGCGCTGCTCGCAATCCCGATGATTCCTTTGTGGGCGTATTCGCACACGGTTGCCATGCTGGCGCTGGGCGGCTTTCTGATGCAGTTCATGGTGCAGGGCGCGTGGGGAGTGATTCCTGCGCATCTGAATGAACTTTCTCCGCCCGCGGTGCGCGGGACGTTTCCGGGACTGGCCTATCAACTCGGGAACTTGCTCTCCTCACGAAACGGAGTGATGCAGGCCCAGCTAGTGGAAAGCCGATTTGGAGGCAGCTTTCCGCCGGTGCTGTCGTGGACGGTGGTGATGGTTGCGTCGCTGGTGGCGGTGGTCACGTTGAGCGGGAAAGAACGAAGAGGCGTGGATCTTTCGAACACGAAGTCAGGGGAGCCGTCAGGAGAATTGCTGAGATCATCAACTCCCTCCCCCGAACATTCTCGCGGCGGCTGAAGCCGAACCTCAGCCATGCCGCTTATCGCAGCGCTGAAGCGCTGCGCCACCCAAAATCAACCGCAGTTTCGGTTTCGGCACACCGGCTGGCTGTGTGCCGCACGACAGGATTGTTTCGGGGCGGTTCCTGTGGTACGGTAAGTGAAAATTCCACGCCTTCGTAAATTACATTCACAGGGTTTCGGAAATTGTTTTGCGCGAAGGCGCGTGGGAAATGCGTGTATCGAACGGGTGTACTTGGGGTTGCGCTACTATGAAGGAAATTATGGATCAACCTGTCCCTGCCGGTGAATCCGCTGAGAAAGAAAACTTTGCGAACCGCAAGCTGATCCGGCCGACTCTGCCGCGCGGGGAGAACCACGGCAACCACAACTCGCCTCCGTTGCAAGCGCGGGAGCGCGCAGAGCGTCCGGAGCGGCACGACCGGGATCGCGGCGACCGGGGTTCTGGGATGGGAAGCGGGGCGACGGGCGGCGGTGGACGAAAGTTGACGCCTCCGGAGCAGACCAACGCGGAGAATTTCTATTATCAGAAGCAGATGCAGTCGCGCACTCCGATGGTGATTGTGCTGCGTGACGGCGAGGAAGTGCGCGGCGTCATTGAGTGGTATGACCGGCAGTGCATTAAGGTGAACCGCGACAACGGCGGCCCGAACCTGATGATCTACAAGCCTGCCATCAAATACATGTATAAAGAGGGCGAGAACGAGCGGTAGGGTTGTCGGACTGGATCGGTCGTTCACCCGCCACTTCGGCAGCGATCAGTCCTCTGGGCGGACGGGAGTTCGGATGTTTTCCTCACGCGAAATTTCCCGCAGAAAGTTTGTGCACTCGGCGTCGCTTGCATCGGCGGCTTGCCTCGTTTCCACGTTTCGCATCCCTGGTCGTATCACTGATCGCATTCCAGGCTTCGCTGCAACTGTCTCTTCCCCTCCCCTCGACGAATTCGGCTACGGTGATGTGACGCTGGCCAGTGATCTGCACGAAAAACAGTTGGCGGAAACGCATGCGCTGCTGATGGGGCTGAGCGAAGACAGCCTGCTCAAGCCGTTCCGGCAAATGGTGGGACAGCCTGCGCCGGGCGAGGACCTGGGCGGCTGGTATCAATACGCTCCGGACAGCAAGGACTATTTTGAAGTTGGGTTTGCCCCGGGATGCACGTTCGGGCAATGGGTTTCTGCGCTCGCTCGTTCGTATGCCATCAACCGATCGCCGGAGACGCGCGAGAAGGTTCTCCGGCTGAATCGTCTGTATGCCAAGACCATTGCGGGCGACTTTTATGAGAACACGCGCTTTCCCGCTTATTCCTACGACAAGCTGGTGTGCGGCCTGATTGACTCGCACAAGTACGTGGACGATCCCGATGCCTTCGCCATTCTGGACGAAACCACGAAGACGGCGTTGCCGCACTTGCCGAAAAAAGCGGTCGAGCATGGGCAGCGATGGCGCTCGAATCCGGATGTTTCGTATACGTGGGACGAGTCCTATACGATTTCCGAAAACCTGTTTCTGGCTTGCCAGCGCGGAGCGGGAGAGCAATATCGCGCGCTCGGGCTTCAATATCTCGACGATGCGTATTACGATCCGTTGGCGGAAGGGCGCAGCGATCTCGAAGGACGGCACGCTTACAGCCATGTGAATTCGCTATGCTCGGCGATGCAAGCGTATCTGACGCTGGGCAGCGAGAAGTATCTGCGCGCGGCCAGGAATGGTTTTGACATGATCGCGGCGCAGAGCTTTGCCACCGGCGGCTGGGGGCCGGACGAGACGCTGCGCGCTCCGGGCAGCGCAGAAATCTATAAGAGCCTCACGGGGAGTCACTCCAGTTTCGAAACTCCGTGCGGTTCGTATGCGCACTTCAAGCTGACGCGCTACTTGTTGCGCGTGACCCGCGATTCGCGTTATGGCGACAGCATGGAACGCGTGATGTACAACACTGTGCTGGGATCGTTGCCGCTGCAGCCGGATGGGCGGACCTACTACTATTCGGATTACAACTTCAAAGGGCGCAAGGTTTACCACGAGCAACGTTGGGCGTGCTGCTCGGGGACATTGCCGCAAGTGGCGGCGGATTACCGCGTCAACACTTATTTCCGCGATGCGCAGGGCGTGTATGTGAACCTGTACATTCCGTCGACGCTGCGGTGGACGCAGGACGGAGCGCAGATCGAGCTGACGCAGAAAAGCGAGTATCCCTACGATGCGCACGTGCAGATTGAGGTAAAGACTTCGAGGCCGGCTGAGTTTGCGATGAACTTGCGAATTCCGCAGTGGGCGGAAGGAGCTTCGATTGGGGTGAACGGGAAACGCGAGGCGGCTTCGGCCGGGAGTTTCGCGAGCGTGAAGCGGCACTGGAAAAACGGCGACCGCATCGAACTGGAGCTTCCGCTGACGAAGCGTCTGGAAGCGATTGATGCGCAGCATCCCGAAACGGTGGCGCTGCTGGTGGGCCCGATCGTGCTGTTCGCGATTATGGAGTCGCAGCCGAAGGTGACGCGTGCGCAGTTGTTGGCGGTGAAAAAGATGGCCCCGGAAATATGGCACGTGACGACCGCCAGCGAAGTGGTGAAGATGATGCCGTTTACGGCGATCGAGGATCAGCAGTACTTGACGTATCTGCAGGTCACACCCACCTGACGCCGCTGCCTGGGCGGACGAGGGCGCGCCCCTCCATGCTCGGCTCCCGCGACGGGATGGGAAACTGAAGAGCGCGTACCAGCGGTGCCACTTTCGAGGATTCCCGCAGTCCGTTATTAACACCACAAGCCCCCAAAAAAATCTTCACAGTCAGAGGGTGCTTTATGTTGTCCTCTCTCGCAAAAGTGTTCCGCCATCGTCACGGCGGAGTCATCGGCTTTTTCCTTCTGGGCTTTTTCCTTCTGGCGCTGGCGGTACCCTGCTGGCCACAAACAACAACATTGCCCCGGCTTGGGATGCCCTACGACTGGACTCACCAGCACGTGATTTTCAGCAATGCTCCGTCGCCTAAGAACATGGCCGCGGCTCAGCGGGACCCGCGATTCTGGTATCAGAAAATACGCATGGAATCGTCGAAGTGGGTGACGCGTCCAACCCTTCCGACGGAAGGAAGGCGAGTGGATTGGAGCGTCAAGCTGGGAGGCGCTGGCAGTGAGATCGCAGCGGGAATGTATCCGGCGAAGTACAGTTTTAATGTCAACGCCGCGCCGGACTGCACCAATGATTACGTAGTATTTGCGCTTAACGTCGCCGGCTCCAGCAGTCAGGCCACCATCGTGGGCTACAACAATCTCTATACCGAGCCGGGCGGCACGGGTTCTTGCCCAGGTACAGGTCCTACTGTGGAGTGGGCCTACAACACGGGAGGCGCGATCAACACATCGCCGGTCCTGTCCGGGGACGGAACGAAGGTGGCATGGGTGGCGAGCGCGAACCCGCCGGTGCTGCACGTGCTTACCATCGGTACTACTGGGAGCAACGGCACGAGTGTCACCGGCCCCGCTGTCGCCGGGACTGGCAATAACGCGGTGGACACGGCGGTTTCTTACGGTTCGGTGGGCGACACTCGCTCATCCCCCTTTGTGGACTACACCGATGATGTGGCTTATGTGGCCGCTGACGATGGCAAGATTTACAAGTTCACGGGCATGTTCCGCGGAACACCCACGGAGGTGACCACGGGCGGTTGGCCGATTCTCGGCTACGATCTGGCTAACCACAAGCTGACCTCACCGGTTTTCGATTTCATCTCGAAAAATATCTTCTACGCTGATGACTTGGGGACCTTCTCCTACATCCGTGAAGTGGGGAGCACTACAGGAGCGTGCGCTTCGCCGCCGACCCCTCCGTGTATGGGGAACAGTGTGTACGAGGTGACCGCCGTGGCCCACCCTATCATCGACTCGCCGATGGTGGACTCGACCACGCAAAGAGTATTTATCTTCATCGGGAATGACAATGAGGGCCACTCTCACGTGCTGCAGACCGACACGCAACTCTCGACTGGCGGCCCGGAACCAGTGGTCGGACAGAGCGGCATGGACCTCTACGACGGGTTCTTCGACCACAATTATTTCACCAGCCCCCAGACGGGATTCCTGTATGTGTGCGGCTATCCCACGTCCGCTGCGAACTCGAGTCCCGTTTTGTACCGGATCGGCTTCAACAGCAGCGGAGTCATGAATAGCACGCACGACGCGAATTCTCTGGCGGTGGCCACCACCGCCGGGGCTACGCGGTGTTCCCCGGCCACGGAGTTTTTCAACACGTCTGCGGGTAAGGACTGGCTCTTCTTCAGCGTGCCCACCAATTGCAACGCGACTGGCGGAGGTGTGGGCGGATGCGTCATGAGCTTTGACATCACCGGCGGATTCCCCTCCGCCGCCACTCAGGGGCGGCCAGAAAACAGCGGCACCAGCGGGATTGTGGTGGACAATGTCAGCACCCAGGCGCAGGCCTCGAGCATTTACTTCACCACGCTAGGCAACGCTCCAAGCTACTCGCCTTGCAGCGACGGGTCTACCGGCGGCGGCTGCGCGGTTAAGCTGACGCAGTCGGGGCTGAATTGAGACAGCGGAGGAGAAGCGTGCCGGTTTCCGCGTAACTCTTTGAAAAATTAGCAATTAACCGATTGCACAATTACTCATTCGAAGTTCTGGCGAGTACGCTGATGTGGACACGGCCAGGGTTTCGGGTAGTTTACGGAACGGATGCTCCCGTTGACAATCTCGGTTATCTCCCCTAGCATCAATAACTTGAGGCACATCTTGACCTCGAATTCGGGAGCTCCTCGTGATTAAGCTCGACATTATCAACGAAGTGGTTGCCAGAACCGGCATCACCAAGACCAAGGCCGAGCTGGCGGTGGAAACGGTTTTCGAGAGCATGAAGAAAGCGCTGGCGCGCTCGGATCGTATTGAGCTGCGGGGATTTGGCGTGTTTAACGTGCGTCCGCGCAAGACCGGGATCGGGCGCAATCCGCGCACCGGGGCCGAAGTTTCCATTCCGCCGGGGCGGGCGGTGCGGTTTAAGCCGGGGAAAGAGTTGCAGTCGATTGATTAGAAAGAGCTTCTAGCTTCTAGCTTCTAGCTTCTAGCTCTTGGCCTTCGGCCTTCTGACGGATTTCATTTTTCACGTAATTTTCTATCTATTTTTTTCTGGATCGATCGAAGACCGGCTGTTCTGAATTCCGTGCTGCCTGCTCTCCACGGCGACCTGCATCTGCAAACCGTAGTAGCATCAAGAGAAGCTTGGGTTCAACGCCGGGCTTAGATCCCGACTGAAATTTTCGAATGTCTGATCCGATTCCTTCTATAGCGTATCCTTCTGCGGATGAATCTCGCCCGGTGGTGCAGTGGGTGCCACGGCCGCCGGGACAAATTTATTGGCTGCATGCACTGCTGTTGCTGCTCACCTGCTTTACCACGCTGGTGGTAGGGGCGCGGATGCAAGCTAATTTTATGCTTGGCAAGCCGGCGTTCTCGCTCGATGACGATTCCCTGTCGTTGTTTCCTGCGCGATGGATTTTTGAGCATCCCTGGTCGCGACTCAAGCTGGGCGTACCTTTCTCCGCGACGTTGATGCTGATTTTGCTGGCCCATGAGATGGGTCACTATCTTTATTGCAAGCGCTATCGCGTGTGGGCCACGCTGCCATTTTTCATTCCTGCGCCTACATTGTTCGGAACTCTGGGAGCGTTCATCCGAATTCGATCGCCCATTCGGTCGAGGACTGCGCTTTTTGACATTGGCATTGCTGGCCCAATCGCCGGCTTCGTGGTTTCGGTGGGAGTGTTGTGGGCGTCGCTTGGGCTCTCCAAACCGCTTCCGGCGGGGCTGCGGGCGCCTGACCTGCAAATGGGATATCCCTTGATCTTCCGGTGGATGCAGAGCCTGCTGGCCTGGCACAGCGGCGCGCACAGTGTGGCGGCGCTGCCTTTGGAGCGCGTGCTGCTGCATCCGTGTGCGATCGCGGCCTGGGTGGGGATGTTCGCTACATCGTTGAACCTGCTGCCGGGTGGTCAACTGGATGGCGGGCATATTGTTTTTTCCCTCGCACCCTGGGCGCACAAGTTTGTGTCGCGGCTGACTATTCTTGTCCTGCTGCCCATGGGCTATTACCTTTGGTCGGGATGGTTTCTATGGGCGATCCTGCTGCAGCTGAGCAGCTTGCGGCATCCGCAAGTGGCAGAGTTGCCGCGCGTTTCCGGCGGGCGCGTGTGGCTGGCGCTTTTCGCTCTGGCGATGCTGGCGCTTACTTTGACTAAAACGCCTATTCAACATGCGGCGGCGAGAGAATTGATCCCGCAGATGATACAGATGATCCGACAGCTTTTCGGGAAATAATGAAGCGATTGGGCGATTGCGATTGAGGCCCATAGCGTCGGCAGCATCGTGTCCCACCCTTCGAAAACCGCGAAGGGTGGGGCAGCCTTAGTCAGGGGCTCTGGCTAAAAGCTAAGGGCTAACGGCTAAGAGCTGTTTTCCTCACATTAGCCACAACGCATCCACGTCTACAATCACCTGTGTGCGCGGAATTTTCAGCTGCGCGGCGTGAGCCAGCATGGCTCGCAACGTGCCGTTCAGCTTTTCGCGGCTCGGCGACTTGAGCACGAAGTGATAACGGTAGTCGCGCTTCAGGCGGACGATGGGCGCGGCCGCGGGACCTAGCACGCGCACGCCCTCATGTCGGGTTTTCTCGAACCACTTTCCCAGGAGGCCCGACCACTCGAGCGCCTCATCCAGCTTGTCGCTGCGCACCAGAACATTGGCCAGCGCGGAGTATGGCGGATAGTGCATCCAGCTGCGGAAGCGTAACTCTTTTTCGTAGAAGCCGGCAAAGTCGTGGTGTGCTGCGTATTGCACGGCATAATGATCCTGAAAATAGGTTTGCAGCACAACTTTTCCCGGAGACTGGCCGCGTCCGGCGCGCCCGGCGACTTGAGTGAGAAGCTGAAACGTGCGCTCGGCGGCGCGGAAGTCCGGAAAGCCCAAGGCCGCGTCGGCACCCACCACGCCTACCAGCGTGACGCCGTGAATGTCGTGGCCCTTCGCGATCATCTGCGTGCCTACGATCATGTCGAGATCACCTTCGTTCAGCGCGTTCAGGGTGCGCTCGAAATCTTCGTGGCCGCGGACGGTGTCGCGATCGAGCCGCGCGATGCGGGCCTGAGGAAACATGCCGTGCAGAAGCTCCTCGAGCTTTTCCGAGCCGGTTCCCAGGAAATAAACATATTCGCTGCCACAGTGCACGCAGACCTTCGGAACCGGCGCGGTGTATCCGCAATAGTGGCAAACCATTTTGTGCTCGCGCTTGTGATGCGTGAGCGCGATGGCGCAGTTCTTGCACTCGAGAGTCTTGCCGCAGGCGCGGCAGAGCACGACGGGCGAGTAGCCGCGACGGTTGAGCAACACCATCACTTGCTCTTTGAGTTCGATCCGTTCTTTGATCTCGGCGGCCAGCTTTCGCGAGATAACCTGCTCGTGTCCAGTTTCCTGAAACTCCTGGCGCATGTCGACGATCTCGACTTCCGGCAGCGGGCGTTTCTCCACGCGGTCGGGCAACTCGATCAAAGTGTATTTGCTCTTCTTCGCGTTGAAATACGACTCCAGTGATGGCGTCGCCGAACCCAGCACAACCACGGCCTTCGCCATCTTCGCCCGCATTACGGCAATGTCGCGGGCGTGGTAGCGCGGCGTTTCTTCCTGCTTGTAGGAAGCGTCGTGCTCTTCGTCGACAATGATCAAGGCCAGGTCCGCGACCGGCGCAAACACCGCAGATCGCGTGCCGACGACCATGCGCGCTTCTCCGCGCTTGATTCGGTGCCATTGCTCGGCGCGTTCGCGGTCAGACAGCGCCGAGTGCAGAATGGCAACTTCGTCGCCGAAAATCTGATGCAGATCGGCCGCGACGGCAGGCGTGAGGCCAATCTCCGGGACGAGAAGAATTGCCGAGCGTCCGGCTTCGAGCACGTCGCGCATGCCAGCCAGATAGACTGCGGTTTTCCCTGAACCGGTGACGCCATGCAGAAGCATCCCTGAAAACTTGTGGGACGCAACGCTTTCCCGAACGCGGGCGAGCGCGGCTTGCTGCGCGGAATTGAACTCGAAGGCAAACGGCGACGGGCGAGGCCGGCCGCGCGAGATCGTCCGGTCGGCAGGCTCCTCGACAATTTCGACAAGGCTGCGCTTGACCAGCGTGGCGAGCGTGCTTCGAGGCACGTTCAATGCCTGCAGCGTTTCCACGGGAATTCTGCCGCCGGATGCGGCCAGCGTGTCGACAATGGTCTGCTGATTCGCGTTGAGCTTGCCCTCCGCGGACTTTAGCTGCGCGATCTTCACGGTGCGGGTGGCATCGCGGGCACCAGAGACGTCTTCGCGGATGAGCCACTTCTTGCGGACCATTCCGGCGAGGATAAATTTCGAAACGCGAGTTGCCGACCGCAGGGTTTCTTCTCGAACCAGTTCTTTAACCGGATCCGTGCTTTCGGATGCACGCGCCGCCAGATAGTCGAGCACGCGAAACTCTGCGGCCTGCTCTTCGGGCGTGCGTTGCGAGCGGGCCGACGATCCCGACATCCCCGCCTGATGTAGCGCCATTTGGCCCTCGTCGGCGATGCGGTAGCCGATGAAGCGTTTGAACTCCGCGCCCAGCGGCAACATAGTGCGGAGAACTTCCCCGATGGGAGAGAGGTAGTAATCGGCGATCCAGCGGCCGAGGTGCAGGAGTTGTTCATCGAGCACTGGTACAGCGTCGATGACAGTGATGAGATTCTTGATCTGGACGGAGGGCTTGCGGTCGTGCAACTCGACCACGATGCCCGTCATGCGCTGCTGGCGAAATGGAACCAGCACGCGGCCGCCGACCATCGGCGCGGCGTCCGCCGGAACACGATAGGTGAATGCCATGTCCAGCGGTACGGGCAGGGCAACGTCGCAGAATTCAGGCATTAGTTTGAGGATAAACTACGGCTGGGCTGAGGTCTGGGACGGATCCGTTGTGGGGGTAGGGATGCTTCGACTGCGCTGACCATCCGCTTCGCGGATGATCAGCTTCGCTCAGCATGACAAAGAACTAAGAGTGCGCTCCTGACGGACCGAGAGCGTCCGCCCTTACGCGTCCGGTTTCTGCGGCTTCAGGCCAAGATACTTCATCACCATCTGCAAGTCTTTCCAAGCCTCGCCTTTTTGTCGCGGGTCGCGCAGCAGGTAAGCGGGGTGGTATGTGACGGCGAGACGCGCACCCGACCATGCGGGATCGTTGCTGCGCACGCCCGCGGGTTTGAAGTCGTAGAAGCGACCGCGCAACTCGCCGAGAGATGAATTCATGGCCAGCAGATTCTTGGCTGCGGTGGCTCCCAGGGCCACCACGACTTTGGGTTTGATCGCCGCGATCTGCCGCATCAGAAACGGGGAACATGTATCGCACTCGTCGGGTTCGGGCGTGCGATTGCCGGGGGGACGGCACTTGACGACGTTGGCGATGTAGACATCTTCGCGCTGCAGTCCCATGGCTTTGATCATGTTGTTGAGCAACTGGCCGGCGCGGCCGACAAAGGGCTCGCCCTGCGTGTCTTCGTCGGCGCCGGGACCTTCGCCCACGAACATGAGGTCGGCGCGCGGGTTGCCGACACCGAAGACGATCTGCTTACGGCCCTGTTTGTGCAGCTTGCAGCGCGTACATTCGCCGAGATCTTCGCGAATAATTTTCAGCGCGGCGACGGGATCGGCGACGCCGTATTCCGCCTTCGAGGTGTGCTCTTCGGAAATGCTCTGGTCGGCAACGGGGGTAATCACAGCGGATTTTCTGGCGGCCATTTCCTCTCGCAGTTCTGACTGAAGTGCAGTGGACAATGCTAACGATGAATCGATTCCGGCAGGTGCCGCGCTGCCGGCTGATTCCGGAGCCGCAGGCTCTCTCTGGTAAAAATCGTAAATGCCCAGTTCGTTATAGTAGCGGACGCGATCGGCGAGAGCGCGGCGCAGCGCAGCATCGAGGGTGCGAGGCATTGGTGCCTAGATTGTAACGGAGAACCTTTGATAACAGATCAGGCTTTCACCGGCAACCTGCGCTGCTGGCGCAGGCGCACGATCTGGTCGAGGACGCGCTGGGCCACTTCCCACTTCGAGGTTTCGGGGACCTCCACGACTTCGTCGTGAGTTAGGATGGTGGCGGCATTGCGATCGGAGTCAAAACCCACGCCTTCGTGCGAAACGTCATTCACCACGATTGCATCGAGATGCTTGGCGGCCAGCTTCTGGCGGGCGTTTTCGAGCACGTTTTCGGTTTCGGCGGCAAAGCCTACGACGATCTGGGACTGCTTGCGCAGGGAAATTTCTTTGAGGATGTCGGGGGTGCTCTCAAGCTCGAGTGTCATTGGACCTTTGCGTTTGATTTTCTGCCCGGCCGTTACTTTCGGACGGTAATCGGAAACCGCGGCAGTCTTGATGACGATGGTAGCGTGAGGCAATAGCTCGAGCACCGCATTTTGCATTTGTTCGGCGGACTCGACGCGCGTGAGTTCGGCCGCTCCCGGCGGCGTGAGCGCAGTGGGTCCACTGACCAGCTGGACGCGGGCGCCGCGGCGCAACGCAGCTTCAGCCAGTGCGTAGCCCATGCGCCCGCTGGAACGGTTGGTGAGATAACGCACGGGATCGATTTTTTCGCGCGTAGGACCGGCCGTGATCAGCACAGTCTCGCCACTCAAATCTTGCGACGCGCCCAATGCCTCGAGCACCGCCGCCACGATGGTTTCATTTTCGGCGAGACGGCCCGCGCCGGTCATGCCACAGGCCAGGTAGCCCGAGCCGGGTTCCACGATCTTCACGCCGCGCTGGCGTAGAGTTTCCAGATTCGCCTGTGTGGCGGGATGGTTCCACATGTTTACGTTCATCGCCGGAGCCACGACGACGGGAGCTGTGGTCGCCAGGTAGAGCGTGGTCAGAAAGTCGCTGGCAATGCCTTGCGCGAAGTGCGCGAGTACATCAGCCGTGGCAGGAGCCACCACCAGAGCATCGATCGCCTGCGCAACTGCAATGTGTTCGATCGCGGAATCGATGTTGGGTTCGTGCTCTTCTCCGGGCGAGAACATGCCGGTGATCACTTTTTCACCGGAGAGCGCGGCGAAGGTCAGAGGACGAACAAATTCCTGCGCCGCGCGGGTCATCACCACCTGCACGCGAATTCCGCGATCCTGCAGCAGGCGGACGATTTCCGCGGCTTTATAGGCTGCGATGCCGCCGGTCACTCCCAGAGCGACTTTCATAATTGTTGATTGTTGATTTCTGATTGTTGATTGAAAACCCCAAACACACAGGGTGGGAAACAGCAATCAACAATCACAAAATCAACAATACCCCTCAGTCCTGACCCAGAGCCTTGTCCAGAGCCTCGCCGGCCTGCTCGACTGCGGGGCGAATTTCTGGAATCTCCCACTTCACTTTGCCCGCCCGAATCTCATCCTGCGCAATGCGGCAAGGTTTGCGCGAACTGGTGTCGACCACCGGCGGTGCGCCGGACTGCAACTGGCGCGCTCGCCGCGCGGCCACCAAAATATACCGGTAATTGCTGTCGAAGCCTTCAATCAACTTCATACGGGGATTCTCCCTTGATTCCGAAATCGACGTTCACCAATGTCCGAACCTGCCATAGTCTTTCGGGGGAAATCGAGCCTTCGACTTACTTGCGCCGCTTCTGTCGTTCGCGGCTGCTGTTGCGCGTTCGTGCTACCTGTAATGATACCGCGAAACCGCTAACTGCCTGAACCCTCCGGCGGAGAAAAGGAATCAAGAATGCGGCGAACGCGGTCACGAATATTTGCCAGACGACAACGATCCGCCTCTGCCACGGTGCCCTTCTCCTTGTCCGAGAGGGGCCGGCCTGAACGGCACAAACGCTCCGCGCCCACGATCGCCTCCAGGCTTTCGACGGACTCCTGCAAGTCATCGTTGATCAAAATATAGTTGTATTTGTCGTAATTCTCAATCTCCCGACGGGCGGTGTCCAAACGGCGCTGAATGACCTCATCATTGTCCTCACCCCGATGCCGCAGGCGCCATTCCAGCGTCTTGCGGTCCGGCGGCAAAATAAAAATACTGACGGCTTCGGGAAGCCGCTGTTTGATCTGCTTGGCGCCCTGCACGTCAATATCGAGCAACACGTCTCTCCCCTTTCGTTCCGCTTCCCGCAGCACGGTCCGGGCGGTTCCGTAGTAGTCAATGCCATACAGGACCGCGTGCTCCAAGAATTCGTCCGCATCGATCATGCGCTGGAACTCCCCGCGCGTCACGAAAAAATATTCCTTGCCGTTTTCTTCGCTGCCCCGCGGGAAGCGCGTCGTGTAAGAGATGGAAAACTCGAGGTTGGGGACAAACTGCAGCAACTTGGCGACCAGCGTGGACTTTCCCGACCCCGACGGCGCAGAGATGATATAGACCAATGGCTTGTGAGCAGCGCTCGTTCCAGGTGAAGTCATTCCGATTGTGCTTGCTCCAGGTGAAATTGTTCCAAATTCTGTGGTCATTCGAGGTTCTGTACCTGCTCGCGCGATTTTTCAATCTCCGCTTTCATGGCTAATCCTGCCTCGGTAATTTTGAGCGCTTCCCCGGCCAGCCCCGACGTCTTCGAGAGCAGCGTGTTGGCTTCGCGATTCATTTCCTGCAGCAGGAAGTCCAGCTTCTTGCCAACTTCGCCGCCCTCATCGAGCAGGCCCAGAAAATGTTGCACGTGAGTCTCCAGCCGGACAATTTCTTCCTGAATGTCGCTGCGATCCACCAGCAGCGCTACTTCCTGCAACACCCGTTCCTTGTCGGCACTCGCTCCCAGCAATTCCTGGATACGCGAGGTCAGCCGCTCGGTGTAGTTTTGCAAAACCGCGCGCCGGTGCTGCTGCACGCCCTTGCCGGCTTCCACAAGGTGAGCCATGCGCTGGCGCAATTCGCGTTCGATTCCCCGGCCTTCCTCCTCGCGCATTTGGTTGAGCCGCAGCAGCGCGTCGCCCACCTTGGCCAGAACCGCACCCTCAATTTCTCCATCGACATTTTCACGAGCTGAATCCAGCGCGCCCGGGATGCGGAGAATCGCGTTGAGGTCAGGTTCGGCGGCCAGGGAAAAATCGACCGCAGCCTTGCGAAACGCGGCAATGTATCCCCCGACGAGTTCGCGGTTGAGCACAAATGTCTCGCCGCTCGCGCGCTCAAGGCTGAGAGTCACTTCTACATGACCTCGAGCCATCCCTTCTTTCAGCAGGCGGCGCAACTGCATCTCCAACGAGTCCGTCCCGGAAGGCAAACGAAAGTGCAGATCAAGAAAGCGGTGATTCACTGCTTTCAACGAGAGCGCGAAGCCGAGGTGTCCGTTCGTGGAGGCAGGTGCACCGCCAAAAGAACTCGCCGCGCCGGCTCGGGCCTGCGGCTCGACCTCGCCCTTCACCTGCGCGAACCCTGTCATTGATCGTATTGGCATGGATCGTTTGGTCATGGAACGCGTCGACACTCTGTCCGTCTCTGTTGGTTAAGGCTGTACGACAATTCTCGGCACTTCCAGATTCGTAAATTGTAAATCGTACAAACGACGATACGTCCCGAGCCTGCTCATCAACACGTCGTGCGAGCCAACATCGGCGATACTACCGTTTTCAATCACCACGATGCGGTTGGCGCGCCGAACTGTCGAAAGCCGGTGCGCGATCACAAACACCGTTCTGCCTTCCATCAAGTTGTGCAGCGCGGTTTGAACCAGCGACTCCGATTCACTATCGAGCGCGGAGGTGGCTTCGTCCAAAATCAGTATGGGAGCATTTTTCAGCAGCGCGCGAGCAATGGCGAGGCGCTGCCGCTCTCCGCCGGAAAGCCGCACTCCGCGTTCTCCGATGGGCGTGTCGTAACCTGCGGGCATGGCGCGGATAAAGTCATGCGCCAGCGCGGCGCGGGCCGCTGCCTCCACTTCTTTCTGTGGAATGAACGGCTGGCCGTAGGCAATATTATTTCGCACCGTATCGTTGAACAAAATCGTGTCCTGGGTGACGATCCCGATCTGCGCGCGCAGAGAAGTCAGGGTCACGTCGCGAATGTCATAGCCGTCGATCAGGACGCGTCCGCCGCTGGCGTCGAAGAAGCGCGGAATCAGGTGGACCAGCGTGCTCTTGCCCGCGCCGCTGGATCCGACAATGGCCAGCACTTCGCCGCGCTTTACCTCGAGATCGATGTTGCGCAGCACATCGCGAGCCTTGCCGCCCTCACTCTCCGCAGCATAGGCGAAACTCACCTGCTCGAACTGGACGGTTCCGGAAAACCTGGGCAGAGTTTTGGCGCGCGGCTTCTCGCGCACGTCATCCTCGAGATCCATGAATCGGAAGATTTCCGACGATGCGCCCAGGGCCTGTTGAAAGTTATTGTTGAACTGTGCGAACTTGCGAACGGGATTGTAGAGACTGAAAACGGCGGCAATAAACGCGACGAAGGCTCCGGTCGTGAGTTCGCCGCTCTTGATCTGGTTGCGGCCGAGTAATAGGAGCAAGGCTACGGCGATGGCGCCGAGAACATCCATCAGCGGCGAACTGATGGCCGCGGCCGCCACCGATCTCAGGTTGGCGCGGAACAAGCGCCGCGCGGCCTGGCGGAAGCGCGAGATCTCCCAGTTCTCGGTATTGAAGGCCTTCACGATCCGGTTTCCCGTGATCGTTTCATGCAGAATGTTCTGGATTTCGGCCAGCTTGTCCTGTCCGCGGCGCGTGTGATGGCGCACCCGGCTGCCGATCTTGCGCGAAGAATAAACAATGATGGGCGCGAATAAAAGCAGGACCCAGGCGAGCCGCCCTCCGATCAGCACGACAGCGGCCGCCGTAAAGATGAAGGTGAAAATCTGCTGCAGGAACTCGGCGAGCACTGCCGACATCGCGTATTGCACGCGGTCAATATCGCTGACCATGGTCGAAAGCAACGTGCCCGTGGCGTGTTTCGAAAAAAATGCCGCCGACTGCCGCAGGATCGCGTTGTATAGGTCATCCCGCAGGTCGGTGATCATACCAAACCCGGCGTGATTCACCAGATACGTGCCCGCATAATCCAGAAAGCCCTTCAGGATCGTCGAGGCCACCAGCGCGAAAGCCACAATCGTCCAGGCATTGTGCATGGATGAGGGAACAAACTGCTGCAGGTAGACCGGCCGGCCGATCCGAGGGATGGTGAACAATAAAATATTTTCGGATCCGGACGCAGGGTTGAGCACGCGATCGAGCACCGGCTTCAACAGGATCAGGCGGAACGCCTCCAGGAATCCGACCCCCGCCAGCAGCGCGACTCCTGGAAACAACTGCAACAAGAATGGGCGCACGTAGCGCAACAGGCGCGTCAGTTGCCGCATGGGGCTCCCAGGCGGGACAGGCCGCAATCGCTTGCTGCCGGTGGAATAGGCATGAGGTGCAAGCCGTTATTCTACCGCTCTGGGGGAGGGTTTGTCGTTGCCTGGAGGGTGGATCACCAAACTTCCGTGACCCTTTACTTCGGGCTATCCCGGTGCACGACCTTTACCCGGTAACCCGCTTTGCGCAAGTGGCCGCAGACTTCTTCGGCGATCATCACCGAGCGATGCTGGCCGCCGGTGCAGCCGAAGCCGATGGTGAGATAGCTCTTGCCTTCTTTGATGTAGTGCGGCAACAAATAAACCAGAAGATCGGAGATGCGGCGGATGAATTCGCGCGTCTGCGGAAACGAACGAATGTATTTGGCTACTCGCGGATTGCGTCCGGTGAGGGCGCGGAATTCGGGCACGAAGTGAGGATTCGGCAGAAAGCGCACGTCAAAGAGCAGGTCCGCATCTTCGGGAACGCCCTGGCGAAAGCCGAAACTGACACAGGACACCAGAATGTTTTTTTCGGAAGATTGCTCGCGGAACCGCTCCGTGATGTGGGAACGCAACTCGTGAACGTTGAACTTGGAAGTGTCGATGACGAAATCGGCCAGGGCGCGAATGCGGCCCAGATGGCCGCGTTCGGCCTTCAACGCGGACTTTACTCCCGC
>Ga0302326_10005384_pt1 | contig 29177 bp, 27 predicted proteins | sample Palsa_T0_3_FD_202264 | JGI IMG/M metagenome (GOLD analysis project Ga0302326, IMG submission 202264) | Peat permafrost microbial communities from Stordalen Mire near Abisko, Sweden - Palsa_T0_3 | ecosystem: Environmental > Terrestrial > Soil > Palsa > Peat permafrost | place: Sweden: Abisko... | reverse complement strand
GTTGCCCGCGCCGATGCCGAAGAACGGATGTGCCCGCCAGAGCGTAAACGCGGCGTGCCAAATCTCCGAGCGATTGCCGACCGTTCCCGGGTTCTCGGCTTCTGCGATGGTGAAGAAGTGACTGAGCGGGCCCGTACCGCCGAACTTGTGCGTGACGAACAGTCCCCAGCACGCGAGCACGATCGCGCCGGCGACACATCCCGCGACGATCGCAAGCACGGCCGGACGGCGCTGCGAACGCTCGCTGCCCGCCGCGAAAACGACCGCGACGCCGAGCAGCGATGCGGCGACGCCCGCGCGCGAAATCGTCAGCACGAGGGCGGCACTGCCGACGGCGAGCGCTGCGAGTTCGTAGCGCTCGGCCCGTCCGCGCGTCGCGAATGCGGTTAAGGTCGCAAGCGCAATGCCGAGATAACCCGCGAGTTGATTGGGGCCTTCGAGCGGCCCCGCTATGCGCGGGACGGGAATCGGATACTTCGCGATCCAGATGCCTGAGGGGGCGCCGGTCACTTCTTGCGCGATCGCGAGCACGGAAACGACCGCGACGACCGCGGCCAGTGCGATGCGAATCGGGCGCGAATCGGAATCGGCCGCCGCGGCGATCGCGACGGTCGCGAATACGAGGACGTATTCGATGCTCTTGAACGTTTCGCGCAAAGCTGCGCCACGGTACGTTGCGTGCCAGATGGACAGCGCGGTCGCGAGCACGACGAGCACCCCGCACGCGAGCAAGAGACTCGCCGCGGGCCGGCGCAGGATGCTCGGATCGCAGCGTCTGGCAAGCAGCGCCGCGACGATGGCGAGGAGCGTCACCTTGAAGAGCGTGACCGTCGTCGGGCCCACGTCGCGGTAGAGCGCGAACGGCACGAGCGCGATTAAGATCGCGACGCCATAGGCCGGCCGGCGATAGCCGATCGCCGCGACGGCCGCGAACGCGATCGCGTACACCACGATCGCCGTCGCATCGAGCGGCGTGCGATGAATCGTCTGATCGATGACCGGATGAAGCACGAACTCGCGGGCTTCGCGCCGCCGTTCGCGAAACCCACGCGCGATATGACCGAAGCGGAGATTCGCCGCGCCATCGCGCGCAAACGCGACGGTGAGGAGCTGCCGGGCGACGTTTGGCAGGCGATCGTTCGGGGCTACCTCGCGGGCGTCGTGGACGAAGCGCAGCTCGCGGCGTTGCTCATGGCGAGCGTCATCCGGGGACTGGGCGCCGAAGAAACGAGCGCGCTGACGGCAGCCTTCGTCGACAGCGGCGAAACGCTCGAAGCACCCGATCCGCGTACGGTCGACAAGCATAGTTCCGGCGGCGTCGGCGATACCGCCTCGCTCATCGTCGTGCCGATGGTTGCCGCCTGCGGCGTTCCGGTCGCGAAGCTCTCGGGCCGCGCGCTCGGTCACACCGGCGGCACGCTCGATAAACTCGAAGCGATCGAGGGCTTGCGCACGGATCTCGAACCCGAGCAATTTTTTGCATGCGTGCGTGAGGCGGGCTGCGCGATCGCCGCACAGAGCGCGCGTCTGGTTCCCGCAGACAAGCGCATCTACGCGTTGCGCGACCGGACCTCAACCGTCCCTTCGAGCGGCTTGATCGCAGCCTCGATCGTGTCGAAGAAGATCGCCGGCGGCGCGCACGCGATCGTGTTCGACGTGAAGTGCGGAAGCGGTGCCTTCATGCACGAGGTCGCCGCCGCAACGAGGTTGGCCGAAGTGCTCGTCGCGCTCGGGAGCGCATTCGGACGCAGGTGCGCGGCTCTCGTGACCGACATGAACGAGCCGCTCGGCCCCGCGATCGGAACGGGACTCGAAGCGATCGAGGCGCGCGACTTCCTGCGCGGCGTGCGTCGCGATCCGCGGCTGGCCGAGGTCTGCGAGGCACTCGCTATCGTCATGCTTGGGGTCGCCGGCTACGAGGGCGAAGCGCGTTCGGCGATTCGCACGGCACTTGCGGATGGGCGCGCGTACGCGACGTTCGAAGCGATGCTTGCCGCACAGGGCGCGCGGCCCGGGGCGCTCGAGCGCCTCGAGCCGCATTCGCAACGCGCGCACGTACGTGCTTGTGGCGCGGGTTTCGTGAGCGCGATCGATCCGGTCGCACTCGGCGAAACGGCCCGAGATCTCGTCGCGCGCTCGGGTCACGGAGCGGGAATCGTGGTTGCGGCGCGCACGGGCGACGCGGTTCGCGCGGGCGACACGCTCGCGGTCATCTACGGCGAAGGCGAGCCGCCTGCAGCGATCGCGGCGGCGTTTACGCTCGGCGAGGCGCCGCCGCTCGCGCGGCCGCTGGTCTACTGCGAGATCGGTGCGGCTTCGGGGACGCTCTCGGCAACCGCGACGGGCACGCTGCCTGCGGCGGGCGCACCACGTTCGATGCTCGAGAGAAAGTAGAGCGGCCGCTCTTTGACCTGATCGTAGATGCGGCCGAGATATTCGCCCGCGATGCCGATCGTGATGAGTTGCACGCCGCCTAAGAATAAGATCGCGACCATGATCGAGGTATAGCCCGGCTCGTTGTATCCGAAGATCTTCAAGAAGACGACGATGATTCCGTAGATAAAAGCGAAGGCGCTCACGATGAAGCCCAGATACGTAGCGAAGCGCAGCGGGATCTCGGAAAACGAGGTGATCCCGTCGATTGCGAACTTCGTCATTTTGGAAAGCGGATATTTCGTTTCGCCGGTCAGCCGCGCGTCGCGCTCGTACTCGATGCCGACCTGCTTGTAACCGACCCAGCTGACGAGCCCGCGTAGAAAGCGATGTTTCTCCCGCGTCTGCCCGAGTGCGTCGACGACGCGGCGGCTCATCAGGCGGAAGTCGCCCGTGTCGACCGGGATCGACACGTTGGTCATCCGCCGGATCGTGCGGTAGAAAATTCGCGCGGTCAGCAGCTTGAAGAAGCCTTCGCCCTTGCGGCTCTTGCGCGTCGCGTACACGACGTCATTGCCTTCGCGCCATTTTTCGAGGAAGCGTTCGATCAGCTCGGGCGGATCTTGGAGATCGCCGTCCATCAGCACGACGGCATCGCCCACCGCGGCATCGAGGCCGGCCGTCGCCGCGATTTGGTGGCCGAAGTTGCGCGACAAGTCGACGACCGTAAGCTGCGGGATCTTCGCGCGGGCGGCTTCCAGCAGCGCGAGCGTAGCGTCGTGCGAGCCGTCGTTGACGGCGACGATTTCGTACCGCTCGCCGGGCAGCGCTGCGCGATCCATGATCGCGGTGATCCGGCGCAGCAACTCCGCGACGTTGCCTTCTTCGTTGTAGAGCGGGACGACGACGCTGATCAGACTCACAAGAGTTCGCTACGAACGGCTTGCCAGAAGAGCGGGAACAGCAACTCGTGGTGCCCGGTGAACGAGAAGCCTTTGCCGTTGGTCCCGAGATGCGGCCGGCGGACCACGTTGGTCGCGGGCCGATACTGACGGATGAAATCGAAATCCGCCGTTGTGAAATCTCCGCTGTGGCCAAGGTTGCGCGCGACGCTCACCGCTTTGAGGAACGCTTCGGGCAAGAGCACGGCCGACCCGAAGTTCAAGTACACGCCGCCGTCCAAAAGATCGGCGACCACCGAGCACAAGATGCGAAAATCGGTCAGCGCAGCTTCGCCGAGGGCCGCCCCGTCAGCCTGCGGATGGGCGTGAACGATGTCGGTACCGATCGCGATGCAGACCGAGAGCGGGCGCTCGAGCTGCGCGCAGGTCGCCAGCACCGAGTTCGCGGCATTCGGCGCGTTTGCGTCGAGCAGCGCGCGCCCGAGCGCGCGTCCCGCCCCGAGGCTCGGATTGCGGTTGATCGCGCCCAGGATGAACTCGGCGGTTTCGGCCGACATCCCGAACGAGCCGTCGCGCAGCGCCTCGTCGACGTCTTCGGAGGTTTTGCCGACGAGCGCGAGCTCGGTATCGTGAATCGTCACCGAGCCGTTGGAGACGACCGCACTCACGCACCCTTCGCGCAGGAGGTCGCACAGGACGGGAGCGAGCCCGACCTTGATGACGTGCCCTCCCATGCCTAGGAGGACGGGGCGGCCGTGCCGGATCGCCGTCGCCGTGCGCGAGACCAGCTCCCGCAGCCCCTCGCCAGCCAGGATGTTTGGCAATGCGTCGAACCACGCCCGGAATGAGGCGTTTGCCGTTACCGTTCGCCCGCCGTCGCTACTACGAACCTTCGAGGGGCGAGCGTCGAGCGAAGTCACCCGCAGCCGCCGCAGGTCGATCGGACCGTATGTCACAGCCAGGCCGTTCAACTAGCCCCAATCCAGCCCTTGTGGTTGCCTTCTTGGCGGTACTGCTGTCGGCGGGCTGGGTTGCCGCGGCGGCGGACGCTCTGCCCGCCCCGGCGGCGAGCCCGAGCACGCCGCAGATACTCTACTTGAGCGCGACGCCTGCGGTCGTGCACGGGGGCCAGAGCGTGATCTGGGACGTGCGCACGACCCTCGACGTCGTGAGCGTCGATGCCCGCGTGTCGCTCTACGCGCTGCAGCTGCACCGTCGTTCGCCCGGCCGGTTTTTCTTGACCTTCCAGGTTCCCAAGGGCTTGCCGTGGTTCTTCCACGGCAACTACCAGCTCGACGTGCGCGCCCACTCGGCACAAGGTGCGATCGCGCATCGCTCGATCTCTCTCGACTTCCAATGAGCGCGCCTGACGCTCGCGTGGATCACGATCGCGGGATGCGCACCGGTATTCCCGAGGTAATCTACGGTGCCGGCAAGTCGCGCGAACAACTCGAAGCGATTGCGCGCGAGCTCTACGCCGCTTCGGGCTTCGCGCTCGCCACGCGCGTCGCGAGCGACGACGGCCGGGCGCTCGCAATTGCGTTGCCCGAAGCGCAGTACTTCGAACGCGCGCGCGTGCTGCGCTGCGGGTCGCTCCCTCGAACCGGGCACCGCATCGGCGTAGCGTGCGCGGGCACCTCCGATCTTCCGGTCGCCGAAGAAGCCGCGCGCACGCTCGATGCATTCGGCCACGACGCCGGCGAATTCTACGACGTCGGCGTCGCGGGCGTGCATCGCACGCTCGCCGTCCGCGACGAGCTCGATGCCTGCGACGTGCTCGTCGTCGTCGCGGGGATGGAAGGCGCATTGCCGTCGGTGATCGCCGGCCTCGTGCGTCCGCCCGTCATCGCGGTTCCGACGTCGATCGGTTACGGTGCCTCGTTTTCCGGCTTAGCGGCGCTACTTGCGATGCTGAACTCGTGCGCTCCGGGTATCTCGGTGGTCAACATCGACAACGGGTTCGGTGCGGCGTGCGTCGCCCACAAAATCGTCACTCGGCCCCGCTAGCTGAGGTCGGCCCAGCGAGCGACGGTGTCGTCGCTCTTGGCATTTGGTGCGGAGTTGATCACGCGCGGTGAGACGATGCCGCCGGTGCGGTCGCGTTCGACCGTCGTGTACGTTCCGCGCGTGAATTCGTAGCGCAGTGCCGTACCCGCCGGCAGGCTTACCGTCACCGAGAACGTCGTCGCGTCGACGCGCTGCATCGGGATCTCCGAGGGGTTGTAACTGCTGCGTTCGGTCGAGAGATAGACGGGATCGGTAGCCGGCGTGTTCCCGGGAACGTGAACGACGATGCTCACGCTGACCGAGCCGCCGACGCCCCCTCCGGTTTGTCCCGAAGGGACGGGCAGCGGGGCGCTCTTGGGGCTCACGACGACGTACTGGCGCGGGATATCGGATGCACCGATCTCGCCCGCGAGCACGATCTTCGGTTCGAGCTCGATCGCCGTGATGGCGCGCTGGAGCTGATCGATCGTGACGCGCACGTAGCTTCCCGTCATCACCCCGGCGGGCACGACGATCCCCGGAAGCATGCGAACCGAATCGCCGCTGGTAAAGATGAAGTAACCCGAGGCGATCGTGAGGACTTGGCCCTTCACGTACAGCGGAACGATGTCGTCGCTCGGCGATGCGATCGGCGTCGGTGCCGGTGCCGGCGTCGGTGTCGGTGTCGCACTCGGCACCGGCGTCGGAGCCGGTGGGCCGTCCGCAAAAGCCGGAGCGGCGAGCGCGAGGAGCGCGGCGGCGATGAAAACGCGCAACGGTGTTATGGAGAAACGGCGAACGTATACGTCGGCGACAGGTACTGATGGTTCCAGCCGAACGAGTAGCTGCGGCCGAGTTCGATGCGTAGCGACGGAGTGATGCGCCGGATCACGTCGACCGACAGAAACAGCGGTGCGGGCCCGGTCCCGTGAAATTGCGGGAAGCTATCGTTATAGTATCCGGTGATCTGCAAACGGTTATCGCCGCGGCCGTTAACCGTCGTCTGTAATTCGTACGCGCGTGTCGTGTTGAGACCTGAGTACGCGAAGTAGCCCGGGAACGGCGTGCCGTCGCCGGCGAAATACGGGGTGCCGGGCGGGGGCAATCCGAGCGCTCGGACGCCCGTCGCGAGATCGCGGTAGCGATTGTCGCTCTGCGTGAACTGCGCCTGGGCGTACAGCTGGACGAACCTGTTTACTTGGTGGCCCGCGCTCAGCGTCGTCGTGCCGGTCGTATCCTCGTGCGGATAGTCGTACGCGGTGAGACCGTACTCGTACTTCGCGCCGAGCGACGTGCCGAGCACCGTGATCGACGGCAGCGTGATCAATCCGTACCCGCCGATGCGGAAGTCGTTCGTGTATGGGAATCCCGCGTAGTTGTGGTCGTAGCCGTACGATGCGCGAAACTGGTACCCGAAGAGATGCTTGATGTCGTGCTCGTAGGTGGCCAAATCGAATTCGGCCGAGTTCGAGCCGCCCTCTTGATTGAACAGGAGCGTTTCGGTCGTGAGCTTGCCGCTCTCTTGCAGCTTGTACGACAGTATGTCGTGCGGATAGATGTCGGAGAACATCTGGGTCGCGCTGAGCGTCTGTTGCAAGCCGGGGCGGATCACCTGATACGAGAGTAGATCGAACTGCTTGTCGCGGAACGGCAGCACGGACGTGACGAGGTACGCCTTGTTCTGATCGACGAGGCGATTGTCGATCGCCTCGGTGATCCCGTTGGTTCCATCGTAGCGCAGATGCGCCGCGGTCAGCGAAGCGGGCGAACCGAATAGCGAGTAAGGCTGATCGAACGAGGCGCTCGGCGCGGCGCTCTGGGCGATGTACGGATTTTGGACGAGCGTGTAAAGGTACGTCGGCAGGTGCAGCGCAGGCCCGGCGCCCGTTGGAAAGTCGACGGGCGTCATGCGTACGGCGCCGTTCGGCGTGATCACCGCGTGCTGGGAACGCATGTACGGCCGTTGGCCGTCGAGGTCGACCGCGTCGAACGAACCGATCGGGGCCGCCTGTTCGGTCGCCGAGCTCATGTCGTCGCCGTGGACGGCGTAGGTCGCCGGAACCGCGTCGATCTTCATGACGTAGGCATCGCCGTTCGTGAGATCGCGCTCGTACGCCACGCCGTCGATTTCGCTCCGTCCGCCGATCACGCGAACGTTACCGGTTACCGTCAATTTATTCTTGAGCAGGTCCCAGCGCGCCGCGTCCCCGATGATCGTGCGCGTCCCCGTCCGGATTACGACGTGACCGTCGGCCGAGAGCAGCGTCTGATTCGCGTACGGGAAAAACGCCACGTTGTCCGCCCGAACGTCAACCTTCGAAGGCAACGACTCCGCGCCCGCAACCGACCCCGTCGCACAAAGCGCAACGAGCGTTGCTGAAAGCATCCCTCCGACGGACATTCCGATCTTCTCTCTTAAGGCTCGCCTACGGACATTCCCGATGTTCTGGAAAAAGCAGCGGAGTTCGTCGATGGGCCCGCGAGTGCGGGCCCGGGGGGAATCGGGGGGCCGTGCCGCCCCGATCTCAACGATGCGGGGGTAAGTTGAAGGGCACCGGGTTGAACGGTGTCGGCAAAGTACTGCCGTTGTCCGGCAAAAACTGGTTCTCGTCCTGCCACGCATACACAATGTCCCTGACAACACGGTAATCGGCATTCTTGACGACGAGTACACGTGGTTTCATGGCTAACCCGTTCTGATCGTCGTCGGCCGACTGCCAGGAACCCCGGGTGTAGCGATAGCGCAGGACCGTCCCGGAAGCCAACAACCGGGTCACCCGATAGTGGAGCGCGTCGACGCGGTCCATGCGGATCGCGGTCGAGCTCCAGCCGCTGACGTCGGTCGCGAGATAGATTTGGTCGGAGAACGGGGTCTTGGGGGGCACTTCGACGAGGAAGGTCACCGGGACCGGCTTGCCGCTGAACCCCTCGCCCTGCACGAGGTCGGGGTTGGCATACGGCGTCGAGAGCGCGACCGCAAATTTCTTGATGTCTTGATAGCTTGCGTCGTCGGGCAGCCGCTTCTCTGAGAGCGAGAGTTCGACGATGCCGCCGTTTCCGGTATCGAATCCGGCCCGCGCGTAGACGCGCGTCTCCGGGACCAGTGAGGTCGGGCCGCCGGTCGCGGCGTCGTCGATCTTGACGTTCGAATTCACCCGGTATGCGTCGCCGGTCGTGAAGAACGCAAAGCCGTCGCGATAGTCCAAGAGCTGGCCCGCGTACTTGACGATCTGACCCGACGGCTGGGGCGTCGCCGTCGCAGTGAGCGGTGGCGGGGTCTCCATGAACGCCGGGCCGCTCGGCGTAGAAACGGCTCCGGCCTCCGCGGGCGATGCGTCGAATGGTCCCGCGTTCGCGATCGCGAGGGCGAGCAGTGCAATGACGGCGTAGGAGCGGCGGCGGAGCGAGCGTATCATTTTTCGATCTGGAACGAGAATTGCGGAGAATAGCGCTCGAAACCCCCGAAATTGAAGTAATTCGTGCGCGAGATATCGAGGACGAGGACCCGATTGAAATGGAACCGCAGGTCGAGGTCGAGTTCGTACGGCGAGAGGCCGTAGTTCACGAACCCGACGGTGTCGCCGACGAGTTGAATTCCGCCTGGATTGGGCTTGGGGAAGTCGTCGTTCTCGCGCATGGTCGCGACCGCTACGACCGCGTTCGAGGGCGCGAAGTCGATCTGTTGGATGAACGAGCGCGTGGTGCCGAAACCGCGGAAGCTGGGTGAAAGGGAGAGCTTTGCTCCCGTGTACGGATCGTAATACAACTGGTTGGAGGGATACGCTTCGGATTGATACTTCCCGAAGAAGTCGCTCGTGTTGACGTTTTGATACGTCCCCAGGATCGTGAGTTTCGTGTCGATGACTTTGGTCAGCGACATGCTCACGATCGTCGTGTCGAGGTGACGCGGGATGTCGAACCACTGGCGCTGCTTGTCCGCGGTTGCGGTAAAGTACAGATCGCGATGCCGGCCCGAGGGATCGGGGACGATATCGATCGCGCGGGTCGTGAGGTTGAGGCCGACGGCCTTGTCGAACAGCGTGTGATACGACACGCCGCCGAGCGTCTCTAGCGCAGTAATCCCGTTCTCGATGACGCCGACGGACGAGCGCAACTGGTAGTTGACCGGAAGATCGAGGATGGGATGGCGGAAGCCGACCCATGCCAAGTTCGTATTGCTCGGATGATCGGGAATCCAGTCGTGCTGGCCGGTTTCGTAATAGTACGTCTTCACGCCGCCCGGTCCGACGAGAAACGTGTTGGGTTGCGCGAGCAGGCTCTCGTAGTACTGGACGTCCGAGAGCTGCAGATACGAATGCGGCAGGGCTTGCGTCACCTGCAGGTTCGCATACGCAGAGGCCGCGAGCGGCGTGCTGAAGTCGTGCTGAAACGCAGACTCTTGAAGGAACGCCTGAAACTGTAACGTCGAGTTGATGCGGTCGTAGGCTTCGAAGTTGTAGACTTTCAGCGGGCGTGTGAGCGGGTTGACCGACGCGACAAAAAAGTGGTCGTCGCTCACCTGATGCGCTTCGATCGCCGGAAAGACTTTATCGACCGAGTCGTAGCGAATGTGAGCGGTCGCCAAGTCGTGTTCGCCGCCCGCAAAATCCAGCGGACCGTCCGCAAACGCTCCGGTCAGCGCGTTCTGCGCGAAGTATTCGTTGGTCGAGTACGTGAGGAAGTACGACGGAAAGGGAACGAAGACGAATCCGAAGTTAATTTTCGCCGGCGCGAACCGAATGCTCTGATGCGGGTCGATGACGGCGCTATGCGAGTACAAGAAGACGCGTTCGCCCGAGAGGTCGGGGAGGAAGAACGTATCCCCCGGCATCTGCCGGCCCCACAGCGGATGCGCGTAGTTCCCGCTCGCGAACGTCCAGCGATCGGGCTCCGAGAGAACCGGTACGAAGTACGCCCGGTCGAAATCGAAATATTCGGAAAACGCTGCGCCCGCGATCTGACTGCCCGCCGCAAAAACGGTCACGTTGCCGGCAATGACGAAGCGGTTGAGGCGCAGATCGTAAAAGAACGTTTTGCCGGTGATGCGTGTCCCGTCTCCGAGCGTCACGGTAACGTGTCCGTCCGCAGCCATGATGAAGCGATTGCTGTAGAACGTGATGCGGTCCGCGACGACGTGAAATGCAGCCAATCGCCGGCCGGTTGCCGGTGTCGGTGTGGGCGACGGCGCGCTCGCTTGCGGCTTTGCCGTAGCGGGCGCTTCGAGCGGCGACGGTGGTGCGATCGGTGCGGGAACGCCGCCGGGTGGCGGCGGCTGTTGCGCGATAGCGGAACCCGCTCCGCATGCAAACGCGATCGTAGCGAAGATGACGGCGACTAAACGAACCAACAAAAAAGTGTGACTCCAAATTTTCTACACGCATTAGGGGGAAGGCATCGTTCGTTAAACTACGAAGCGCTTGTACTCATGACACGATGCGTCGTCATCGTTCTCGATTCCGGCGGTATTGGCGCCCTCCCCGACGCCACCGAGTATGGGGACGCTCCAGGTGCAAATACGATCGGTAACGTCGCTGCAGGCGTTGGCGGCCTCACCCTACCGAATTTCCAGCGGCTGGGCTTGGGACATCTGACAAAAGTACGTGGTGTCGAAGCAACCGGCGAGCCGGAAGCATTCGTAGCGCGATTGTCGGAGAGTTCGAAGGGGAAGGATACGATCACTGGTCATTGGGAGATGGCGGGCATCCACACGCAGGTCCCGTTTCCGACCTATCCCCAAGGCTTTCCCCCCGAAGTCATTGAGGCGTTCAGCGACATTTGTGGCACACCGCCGCTTGGAAACTTTGCTGCTTCCGGAACGGAAATCATCGAAGCGTTGGGCGCCGAGCACATGCGAAGCGGCCGCCCCATCCTCTATACCTCTGCTGATAGCGTCTTTCAAGTTGCCGCGCACGAGGAGGTCGTCCCCCTCCTTACGCTGTACGAATGGTGCGAGCGGGCACGAGCAATGCTCGTCCCTCCGCATGAGGTCAATCGCGTGATCGCACGCCCGTTTGTCGGCACCCCTGGTGCCTTCGTCCGGACGCCGAATCGGCGTGACTATGCGGTCGAGCCTCCGGAAAATATACTCGACCGTCTTGCAAACTCCGGAATCGGGGTATATGGCGTCGGGAAGATCTGCGATATCTTCACCGGTCGAGGCGTAGCCTCGTCCGTGAGGGTCGTTGACAACGAGGATGCCATGGCACGGACGTTCGACTTGCTCGGCTCGATCGACTCGGGATTTATCTTTGTGAATTTGAACGACTTCGATTCGAAATACGGTCATCGCCGCGACGTTCGCGGCTACGCGTCCGCGCTCGAACGGCTCGATCTCCACATTCCGACGCTCGAGGCAATGATGCGCCCGGGCGACCTCACGATCTTCACGGCAGACCACGGCTGCGATCCGACAGCGCCCGGGTCCGATCATACGCGCGAGTTCGCGCCGTATATCGAGCTCGGCGCGCGGCGTGGCCTCGGCGGCACGCTCGACGGCTTCGAACACGTCGGAGCCGCGGTGGCTTCGCGGCTGCTACCCTCCCCGGTTACGGAATAAGCGGTGATTCCACAACACGTCGACGGCGCGTTTGCCACTCCGCAGACCGTTCGGCCGCGGCCGCGCGTTCAACCGGTCGTTCGGGAGGTCCCGGCGAGCTGGTTTGCGGTCAAGCGCGGGCTCGATATCACAATCGGGGGGTCGGCGCTCGTGCTCCTGTCGCCGGTCATCGGCCTCGCGGTGCTCGGGATCGCGTGCGTCTCCCCGGGCTCGCCGTTCTTCTTACAGGAGCGCGTCGGCAAAGATGGCCGCCGGTTCAAATTGCTCAAGCTGCGTACCATGGTCGACGGCGCGCACCTCGTCCACGACGAAATGCGCGCGCTCAGCGATGTCGACGGGCCCGTTTTGAAGATCCGCAACGACCCGCGCCTCCATTCGCTGGGAAAGCTTCTCCGGCGCACGAGCATCGACGAACTGCCCAACCTCGTCAACGTCCTCCGCGGCGAGATGTCGCTGGTCGGCCCGCGACCTCCCCTTCCGAGCGAAGTTGCCGACTACGACGAGTTCGCCCGGCGGCGCCTCAGCGTGAAGCCGGGAATCACGTGTCTCTGGCAGATTTCCGGACGCTCCAATCTCTCGTTCGAAGAATGGATGCGGCTGGACAACGAGTACATCGACACCTGGTCGCCCCTTACCGACCTTTCGATCGTCGCTAAAACCGTCCCGGCCGTGATCACCGGTGAGGGCGCCCATTAGCCCGAGGGACCTCCCAGGAACGCTGCGGCCGCCCGATGATTGAGGGAAGATGAAGCCGCAGTTGCGGGCCCTCCCGGGGATACCCCCGAGCCACGTTTCGCTTGCACGCTCGACCGTGCTCGTGATGGCCGCGACGTTGCTTTCGAACGTCTTCGGCTTCACGCGCGAGATCGTGAGCGCGCGCTATTTCGGCACGCAGTGGCAGCTCGATTCGTTTCTTGCCGCCGCAACGATTCCGACGATCATGTTCGGCGTCTTCAACGGTGCGCTCGTGAGCGCGCTCGTACCCGTGTTTTCCGATTTCGTCGCCCGCGGCGAGGAAGAGAACGCACGCCGGCTCGCAGGCACGGTCTTCAACGTCATCTTGATCGCGCTCAGCCTGTTGGCCGTTGCGGGCTGGTTTCTGGCACCCGTATTCGTCCCCATCGTCGCCCAAGGTTTTCCACGCGAAGAGCTGGACATGACGATCGAGATGACGCGCTGGTTCATGCCGAGCGTCGTCGCGACCAGCCTCGCGGGCGTGCTCAGCGCGGCGCTCAACGCGCGCAACCGTTTCTCTTCGTCCGCCGTCGGCGGCATCGCGATCAACTTCGTGACGATCGTCGTGGTGCTGGCCCTCGTCGGCAGGTTGGGCATCTGGGCGCTCGTGCTTGGAACGGTCCTCGGCCTGACCGCACAATTGATCGTTCAATTGCCGGCGGCGCTGCGCTACCGCCTCTACGCTCCCGTCATCGATCTGCACCATCCGGGGCTCGCGAAAATTTGGATCATGCTCGGGCCGATCGTCGTAGGTTCGGCGGCCGGTCAGACCGCGATCTTTTTCGACCGTCACTTCGCATCGACGCTCTCGCCCGGCTATATCGCGGGCATGAACTACGCGACCAAGCTCGTTGGGTTTCCGCAGCAGATTTTTGCGGCCGCAATCGCGACGGTCATCTTTCCGCTATTGGCGTCGCAGTTCGCCAGCGCAAACCGCGCGGGCGTGCGGCGCAGCGTCGTGACGGGACTGCGCCTCGTGAATCTGGTGACGATTCCGTCGGTCTGCGGCCTGATCGTGTTGGCCAGACCGATCATCGCGGCGCTCTTCGAACGCGGCGAGTTTCGCTCGACCGCGACCGACCTGTGCTCGGGTCTCTTGCCGTATGCGGCGATCGGTCTCGTAGGGACTGCCGCCAGCATCGTGTTGACCCGTTGCTGCTTCGCTTGTAAGGAAACGCGCTGGACCGTCGGCATCTCCGTGTTCGCCGTGCTCCTCAACGTAGCGTTGTCGGTCGCCTGGCTGCCGACGCTCGGCGCGCGCGGCCTGCTGCTCGCAAATTCGGTCAGCGGCGTGCTCCAAGCCGTGTTGTTGTTTGCGCTCGTGTGGCGCCTGCTGCACGGTCTGGATTGGAAGACGATCGCACGGTCGGCTCTTCGGATCGGCGTGTGTTCGCTTGCGATGATGTCCGCGCTGCACTGGATCGCGACCTTGGGTGCGATCGTGGAACCGTCGTTCGCGGCGCGCGTCTGGTACCTCGCGGGTCAGCTCGCGATCGGGTCGCTCGTGTTCCTGGGAACGGCGTGGTTGCTCGGGGTTGAGGAGCTTTCGATCGCCCTGCGCTTGATCGTTCAGAAGTTCGAGGGACGCGTGCCGAGCCCGCCCGAAAACCGCGAGGTACCGATCGCGTGATGGCCTCCCTACGAAAACTGATCGCGGGCGATTTCGCGCGTCACGGGGCGCTCGTGTTCTTGACGACGACCACCATCAACGTGCTCGGCTATGCGTTTCACTTCGCGATCAGCCGCAAGGTCGGGGTCGAACAATACGGCGAGCTTGCGGCCCTCAACGCCGGCTACATGATCAGCATGGTGTTCTCGACCATCACCGCGACGGTCATCGTGAAATACGCGGCCGAGTTTCGCGTCCTGGGCGACGCAGCGCATCTCGCCGGGCTCTCGCGTCGCTTGTGCATGTATGGCTTGGTCGTCGGTATGGCGTGCGCGCTGCTCGGCTTAGCGGCCGCCGCGCCGATCGCGACTTATTTGAAGATCCCGAACGTCTCGGCCGTTTCGCTCGCGCTCGTGGTTATGGCGCTGAGCTTCATCACCCCGACGTTGCGCTCCGTATTCATCGGCATCGAAGATTTCAGTATTTATTCCATTTCTTCCATCCTGGAGTCGGGTTTGAAGGCGTTGCTCGGCATCGGGTTCGTGTATGCGGGTTACGGCGTCACGGGCGCCTTTGGGGGCTGGGCGCTCGGCGTTTTGATCACCGTTGCGTACACGATGACGGTGTTGCTCGCGCGATATCGCAAGACGCCCGCAACCGAGGTCAAAGTCAATTTTCGCAGGCTTGCCGTTACGATGGCGGGCGTGTCCGCTTGCACGATTCTGCTGACCTCGCTCGGCTACGCCGACGTCATCATCGTCAAGCACTATGCGGATCCCACCACGGCGGGGCTGTACGGCGCGCTCTCGTTGTCGGGCAAGATCCTGCTGTTCGTCGTCGGGTTCGTACCGACGGTGCTTCTGCCCAAAGCTTCGCGTCAAGCGCTGAGCGGCACGTCGCCGGTCCGCATCCTCATCATCGCCGTCGGGGTCGTGCTCGGATTCTCAAGCGTGGGGCTAGTCGGATACTATTTCCTCCCGGGCTTTATCGTCACCACGCTCGCCGGCCCATCGTTCGCACCCGCCACTCCGTACGTGTTCTTCTACGGCGTGGCGATGGTGCTGCTGGCCGCGCTCACGACCGTCACGACGTACAAGATCGGAATTCATCGCTTCGATTTCGTGCTGCCCCTGGCCGCGTGCGCGGTTGCCGAGCTGGTCGGCATCTCCGTCTACCATCGCTCGCTGACGGAGATCATCGGCGTGCTGATCGCCGGCAACAGCCTCGCGCTGATCGCTTCCGTCTATCGGATCAACGCGCCGCTGCGCTCGATCGCACACGCTCAGCGCTCCGACGCCGCCGCGTAGCCGCGCGCGACTCGAGTCGCGCGAGCCTCCGCAACGATAGCCGTCGTCTCGGGAGTTTCGAGCGCCTCGACGATCCGGCGCGCGGCGTTGCCGTCGCCGAACAACGGCGGGTGCCCGGGCGCGGGCGCGGGTGCGTTTGCGAGAAAGCCCGCGATGGCGCTGGAGTTCGCCCCCACGAGCCGGTTCCACCCAGCCTCAACGGTGTTCGTCCACTCGGTCGTGTCGCGCAGCGTTACGCATGGAGTCGCGGCGAAGTATGCTTCGCGTTGCACGCCGCCCGAATCCGTGAAAATCGTTCGTGCTCCGCACTCGAGCGCGACGATCTCGAGATAGCCGAGCGGCGGCGTCGCGAGCACTTCGGGCGGCAGGTCGATCTTGAATTCACCGAGCCGCGCACGGGTCCGCGGATGCAACGGGAAGATCACGCGCAACGGCGCGTCGCGAAAGCCGGCGACGATCGCCGCGAGCCGCTCGCGGTCGTCGGTGTTTTCGGCGCGATGGAGCGTGAGCAACGCATAAGGTTCCGCTACGGCCGCTTGCAGGCCGGGGGGCAACGACTCGAGCGCGCGTTCGCGCGCGCGCAGAAAAAGGTCGAACATGACATCGCCGCAGACGTGGATACCCCTGGTGACGCCTTCGGCAACGAGCCGGTCGCGGGCGGCGTCGTCGGTGACGAGCTGAAGGTCCGCGAGGTGGTCGGTGACGACCCGGTTGATCTCTTCGGGCATCGTCCGGTCGTACGACCGCATGCCTGCCTCGACGTGGGCGAGCGGTAGCAATAACTGCTTAGCGACGATTGCCCCGGCAAGCGTGCTGTTGGTGTCGCCGCGGACGATGACTAGGTCTGCATCGAGCGGACGGATCGCTTCGGCGAGGCCCTTGAGCATGCAACCCGTTTGCGCGCTCGGGGCCCCGGGCTCGATACCCAGATTCACGTCGGGCGCCGGAATGCCCAGTTCTTGGAAAAAACGGTCAGACATCCCGGCATCGTAGTGCTGGCCGGTGTGGATCAGGATCTCTTCATGGTTGCGGCGCAGCTCGCCTGAGAGGACCGCGACCTGCACGAACTCGGGGCGCGCCCCCACGATCGAGACGATTCTCACCGGCCGTTCGTTCGGGCGCCAGGGGTCGAGGTCCGTCCGAGGTCGTAGTCTTGGTTTCCCGTTTTGCCGATGCTAGGATAGATGGACCGGACCCAGTTATGATCGAGGCCGACTTTCGCGTTCCGCTCGTAGCCCCACACATCGGCGATGAAGAAATCGTTGCGGTGACGGCTGTCCTGCGCTCGGGACAGCTGGCCCAAGGCCCTGAGGTCGCCGCTTTCGAGGCGGAATTCGCCCCGGTGGCCGGCTGCGCGTACGCGGTCGCGATGAATTCCGGCACTGCCGCAAACCACGCGGCGCTGGAAGCGCTGGGTGTCGGCGAGGGCGACGAGGTCCTTACGACCCCGTTCACGTTTGCGGCGACGTCGACGCCGATCTTGCAGCAGCGTGCCGTTCCGATATTTGTCGATATCGACCCCCGGACGTTTAACGTCGACCCGGTAGCGATGCTCGCTGCCTGCGGAAACGCGACCAAGGCCGTCGCGCTCGTCGATCTGTTTGGCCTGCCGATCGATCCGTCTGGCGTCGATGCGCTGCGAGCCCGCGGCATCGGCGTGCTCGAGGATGCATGCCAGGCCGTCGGTGCGGGTCGCGCCGGCATCCGTGCCGGAGCGATCGGTCAAGCGGGCGCCTTTTCATTCTACGCCACGAAGAACCTGATGACGGGCGAAGGCGGTATGCTGACGACGAACGATCCGAAGATCGCCGAGTCGGCCAGACGTTTCCGGCATCACGGGCAGGGCGAGCGCTACGAGTACGTCAGCCTCGGCTACAACTACCGGATGACCGACATCGCCGCGGCGATCGGACGCGCGCAGCTCGCGCGGCTCGATGCGATCAACGCAGCGCGACGCGCCAACGCCGCCTTCTACGATCGGGAACTCGCCGGGATCCCTGGTTTGACGACGCCGTACGTGCCTGCCGGTGTCGAGCATGCGTATCACCAGTATTCGATTCTGATCGATGGTGACGCGACCAAGAACGGCGCTACCCGCGACCAAGTTCGCGCGTCGATCGGCGAGCGCGGGGTCGCAAGCGGCATTTATTATCCGAGCCCGCTGCACGTGCATCCGCTGTTCGCAAAGCTCGGTTACGCGCCGGGCGATTTTCCGGTCGCAGAACGTACGTCGAAGCAAATCTTGGCGCTGCCGATCCATCCGCTCCTGACCCAGCCCCATCTCGAGCACGTCGTGCGCACGCTGCGCGCGGCGGTGGGTGCGGCATAACATGGCACAGCACGTCCGCGTCGGCGTCGTTGGCTTCGGCGCGATCGGCCGGCACCACGCACGCAATCTGCGCGAGATGGCCGACGTCGAATTGGTCGGCGTCGCGGATCCGCTGCCGCTCGCGCGCGCGCAAGCGACCGAACTTGGATACCCGACCTTCGCGACCGGTGCGGAACTGCTCGCGGCGGGGATCGATGCCGCCGTCATCGCGGTCCCAACGAGTCTGCACGAGGACGTCGCTGAAGAATTCATCGATCGCTCGGTCGCGCTGCTGATCGAGAAGCCGCTCGCGCACAACATGCTCGCCGCAAAACGTTTGATGTCGCGCTGCGCACGTGCCGGCGTACCGCTCATGGTCGGCTATGTCGAACGCTACAATCCGGCGCTCGAAGTCGTGCGCGATTTCGCCGCCGACGGCAACCTCGGGCGCATTATCAGCATGTCCGCGCGGCGCGTGGGCATCATGCCGCCGCGAATTCGCGATGCGAGCGTGCTGGTCGACATCGGAGTGCACGACATCGACGTCGCCGCTTGGATCACGTGCGCGCGCCTGAGCCTGCTCTGTGCGCAGGGCGGCATGGCCGTGCTCGAGGACCGGCTCGATTTCGCGACGCTCATGCTCGATGCGGCGGGAACGGTCGTGTTGATCGAAGCCAACTGGATCACGCCCGTGAAGGTACGCGAACTTTCGATCACCGGCACCAACGGCTACTGCCACGTCGACTATATGACGCAGGTTGCGACCTTCGCTCCCGGGCGCAGCTTCGCGCCGACCAGCGACTACGAAGAGCTCGTCAAGCAGTACGAAGAGGGCACCTTGATCCATCTTCCGGTCCGTAAGCGCGAGCCGCTCGCCCGGGAGCTCGAGGTGTTCATCAATGGGGTGCGTGGTGCCGCGCTCCCCAATCCGGGCCTGGCACTAGCGTCGCTGCGCATCGCCGAGGAAGCGACCGCGGCGATCAATAGGAATTCGCACCCCATCGTACTAGCTAACCCTGCGTGACGGCTATCGCCCCGGACGCGTTCGTCCACGCGACCGCGCTCGTGGAAGACGGCGCCTCGATCGGCGCGGGCACGCGTATTTGGCATCACGCACAAGTGCGCACGCGCGCGAACATCGGCGCGCGTTGTATCGTCGGCAAAGGGGCGTTCGTCGATTTCGACGTCGCGATTGGCGACGATTCGAAGCTCCAGAACTATGCGTGCGTGTATCACGGCGTGACCCTTGGCCGCGGAGTGTTCGTCGGGCCGCACGCAGTATTTACCAACGACTTACGCCCGCGCGCGACCAATCCCGAGTTCGCGCCGCTCGGCGACGGAGATTGGGAAGTCGGCGAAACGTTCGTCGACGACGGCGCAGCGATCGGAGCGAACGCGACGATTTTGCCGGGCGTTCGCATCGGGCGCTGGGCGATGATCGGTGCGGGCTCCGTCGTGACGCGCGACGTGCCGGCGTACGCGCTCGTGGCGGGCTCCCCCGCACGTCCGCTCGGTTGGGTCTGTGCGTGCGGCGCGCGGGTTGCCGAAGGCTCGACAGCGTGCGCGCGTTGCGGCCCGCTGCCGCCCGATCATCCGCTCGTTCGTTAGTTCACGGCGCCTAGCAGGCGCGCTCGCCGTCGTCCCGGCGGTAATCCTGTATGCGGTGACGGCCCGCGCCGACGTCTCGTTTTGGGATACCGGAGAAATGCAAACGGTGCCGTGGATCGCAGGGATCGCGCACCCGACGGGGTTTCCGCTCTTCGTGATGGGTGGGTGGCTCTTTGCACACGCGCTGCCGCTCGGCTCGATCGCGTGGCGCATGGCGCTGTTCTCGGGGCTCGCGGTCGCGGGCGCCGGCTGGCTGCTCTTTCATATCGTTGCGGACGAAACGGCGGAGCCGTGGCTCGGCGCCGGTGCTGCGATCGCGTTCGAAACCGCGAACACGGTGTGGAGCCGTGCGACGCGCGCCGAGGTTCACGATCTCGCGCTGCTCTGCATCGCCGCCACGATCTATTTCTCGATTCGGTTGCATCGCGGCCGGCGCGGACGTGACTTTGCGTACGCAGTTGGCGCGCTTGCGGCCGGGCTCGCCGTGCATCCCGTCGCGATCTTTGCGGGCCCCGGTTTGATCGTGCTTGCGATCGCCAACCGCGCGAAGATCGGCGCGCGAACGCTCGGCGCGGCCGCGGCTGCAGCGATGTTGATGCTGGCGACGTACGCGTATTTGCCGATTCGCAGCGCAATCGTGACGGCAGCTCGGCTCGATCCGACGCTCCAGCTTGGATTGAAGCCGGGCGCCCCGTTTTGGGACTACGCGCATCCGGCCGATCCGCGGCAGTTCGTGTGGCTGGTGAGCGGTGCGCAATTCCGCACCTCGGAAGGCTTCGGCGGATTCACGCATCCTCTCGCATTGCTGCATGCCGCCGCCGGTGCGGCCGCCTTCTTGCGAACGGAATTGGGAATCGTCACGTGCGTCCTCGCGCTTGCGGGAATCGTGGTCGTGTTGCGACGCGACCGCGTCCTCGGGGCCGCATACGCACTTTACGCGCTCGCCGGAGTGCCGTTCGCGTTCGCGTACGTTCAGGAAGCGGACCCGCAGCGCTATCTCCTCACTTTCGAGTTCGTGGCCGTGGTGCTGGCAGCACTCGGAGTTGCGGGGCTTATGGATCTGGGTCGTCGCCTCGCGCGAGTCCCGCGCGCGCTATGGCCGATCGCGGGATCGCTCGTCTTTCTCGCGGTCGGCGCGCGAAACGTCGACCGCAACCGGGGAATCATCGCCGTCAATGCCGATCCGCTCGGCCGGAAATTCCTTGCAACCGTCGCGGCCGCCGGCCCGCAGGGTAGCGTCGTCGTCGCCGATTGGACCTACGCGACGGCCTTGGCCTATGGGGCTTACGCCGACGGAACGCTCGGTAAGCGCATCGTCGTGGCATCGCGCCTCCAAGACGCGGGCCCGAATGTGCTCGCATGGTCGCGCCGGCGTTGCGTACTCGTCGTGTCCGACGTGCGCACACCGGATTTTGCGGGCGCCCCCGTTCGCGTGCGGCCGGTGAACGCATGGGTGCCGTACGTGTTTGCCGTTGAGTCGAGCGCGGGGCCGCCGTGCGATGCAAGCCGCCCTCAGGGGATCTGAGGGATCGCCGGCCGAGCTGCAACCCAATCGTCAGCTCGATACATTCTGCTCAACGACGCCGGTAAACGCGTTCGCATTGACCTGCCGGGAGGTTGGCCCAGCCCCTAAAAGATGGACTTTCGTTATTCTGCGGCGGGATTGCTCGTCGGATTTCTGGTGGGTATTTCCGGCGTCGGCGGCAGCGCGATTCTCGCACCGGTGCTCATTCTTTTCCTCGGCGTCAAGCCGATCATCGCGATTGGTACCGATCTCGTCTATAGCGTCCCCACCAAAGTTCTGGCGGCCTTCGTCCACTGGCGCGCGGGCAACGTCGACAAACGCATCGTCTTCGCGCTCGTCGCTGGCGGCGTCCCGGGCGTCATCGCGGGCCTGCTCATCGTGGCCTGGGTGCGCGCGCACGTGCCGTTTGCGGAATTCAACGTGCAGGCCAAACACTGGATCGGGATCGCGATCTTGCTCGCGAGCGCCGGCGCGCTCGCGGCGCAATTTTTCGCACGCCGCGAATCGCCGCCCGAAGACGAGCCGGTACTCAACCGCGCCGCGGTCGTGCGCCTCGTCATAACCGGCTTCGCGGTGGGTTGGCTCGTCAGCATGACGTCCGTCGGCAGCGGCTCGGTTACGCTGCCGTTGCTGATGTTCGCTCTGCCGCGCGCGACTTTGCGCCGTTTGATCGGTTCCGACATCGTGTACGCGGCATGCATCATTCCGGTCGCGGCTGCCGGGCATTCGATCGCAGGCGATGTCGACTGGCGCGCCTCGGCCAGCTTGCTCGTCGGCTCGCTGCCCGGCGTCTACGTCGGCAGCAAACTCTGCGCCCGCATCAACGAAAGCTATCTCCGCCCGGTAATCGTCGGAGTGCTCGTTTTCGCCGGCTCCCGTCTCCTCTAGTCCTAGAAGCGGCGGACGTTTACTAAGCCTGAAGCTTTGAAGACCTCTTCGACTTTGTCGGCGTCGTTTTCGTGGGCGAAGTAGGCGACGACGGTTTTGCCGCGTTCGACGGCTTCGGCGTAGTTGTCGAGTTCGGTCTCGGGGATCTCGAGATCGCCCAAACGATCGGAGAGCGACTCGTTGCGAAAGAACGCGCGCAGGTGAGGATGAGAGGGGTTGATGCCCGGGATGCTCGACCCGCCGTCGGAGGTCAGGATGTCGGCGCCGATAATGCCGTGCGCGACGCTCTCGGTCGACTCGTCGGGGCCGATCGTCTGCAAGCGGTCCGTCGCTAGGGCTGCACCAGCCAGCGCTTCATGAAGTGCGGCGGTGTCGCCATTCTGCGAAAGTCCGGTCACGACGAGTCCCATGGATCCCCCTAAGCTCGAATACGATGTGAGGCCGGGGCTTTCGCGCCCAGGGGCAACCGCCCTATGCGGGCCGATTCATCGGCGGCCCGGGCATCGGCGGCGGCGCTCCCGGCATGGTCGGCTGCGGGTTCATGGGACCCCCGATGAACCCGCGGAACGACGTCTCCTTGACGAACGCGAGCAGCGCCGCGCCGAGACCGACGAGCAATGCGAGCGCGGAGACGGCCCAGCCGACGAAGGGCAGCGATTCCGCAGCCGTCGTGATGATCAGTCCGAGCGCGAGGGCGCCGAGCGGTGAGGGCGTCGTGTGCGGCCGCAGCAGTTCGTACAGCCTGCGCCCGATCAAGAGCGAGACCGCGGCATTGCCGATCCAGAGCCCCGCGAACAGCGCTGCGGCTTCGAGCGGGATCAACGGAATGCCGATGACGCTGATCAGCAGCAGGATCGCAATCGGAACCGCGGCGACCAGCGCCGCCGTCCCGGTTGCGAACGAGAGGCCCGGATGGAGCTCGACGCGATCGAGCGCGACCCGTACGCGCAGCGGGAACAGGAGAAACGCGAACAGCACGACGACGTCCCACGCGAGCTTCTTGATGACGTGTTGGTTCTGCTCGTAGAAATCGTCGCCGGTCAGGGAAGAGAACGGCGGGGCGAACGCGTCGACGCCGTTCGTGGCGAACGCATCGATAACCCGGCCTTTGACTTCGCAATTGTCGGCGTCGAAGTTGCCGCCGTAGTTGCGCACGTCGCCGTCGATGACGCCGTCGTCGGTGCAAGTGACGTTGCCGAAGACGATGTCGAGATCGCCCCGGACTTCGTGATCGATCGTCGTGTCCCGGAACCAGACCGTGGTTGCGCCGTTGTGCGTTCCCGCCGACGCGAACGAGTCGCTCGCCGCGAACATCGCAAAGATGCCGACGATGGCGACGAGGAACACCACGAGGAGCGCGTTTCCGCGCCGCGGCGAATGGTTCAGCACGATTCGATACTCCCTTGGGCAGGCGCGCGTCGAGCGCGTAAGAAGGCGTAAATCGCAACGATTGCCGTGGCGAAGAGCAGGTCGCCCGCGATCAGCGCACCCATCGCAGCGGTTACGTCGAAGATGTGGTGGCCGAAGAGGCCGCCCGTTGCGCCCGCCAGGAACCCGAACGCGGAGCTGGCGCGAATAAAAGCGGATCCGATCGTCGCGAGCATCGCGTGGGCGGCGTTGCCGCCGAACGTGAGGAACCCGCCGATCGCGACCCACGCGAACACGACGTAGGTGGCGAGCACTTTCAGATGCGGGAAGCGCGGTGCGTGCGGTGCGGGCATCGCGCGCACCTCGGCCATGATCTTAAAGGTGAAGTTCGGGGCAGGTTCGAGCACGCGCGGCCCGAGCAGCAGGCCGTCGACGACCCGCAGTTCGTCCAAGAGTTCCGCGCAGCTCTTACAGCTCTCGAGGTGCACGGCGAGGCGAACGCGCCGAGCCGGGCTCAGGCCACCTTCAACGTAGGCATCGAGCATTCGCTCAAAAGACGAGCAGTGCACTTGGTACTCCCATCTTCGAGCGTTTGGCTTCGAGCGCTTCGACCGCGCTCTGTTCCCGCTCGCGCATCTTTTGCGCGAGTGCGATTTTGCCGCGGTGGATCAGCGTCTTGACGTTGCCGAGCGAGAGACCCATCGTCTCGGCAATCGATTGGTAGTCCATGTTGTCGTAGTAGCGCAGGGATAAAACGGTGCGCGTCCGTTCGGGAAGGGTAGCGAGCGCGGCCCGCACGTCGGACTCGGCTTCAGCGCGCAAGATGCCGCCCGAGGGGTCGGCTTCGGGCGCGAGATCGGGCAGCGCATTCTCCAAGGTCTGATCTTCGCCGAGGTCGGCTGTTTGCGGACGGCGCAGGCTTTTGCCGAGGTGCGTGCGGACGACGTTACGCGCGATGTGGTAGACCCACGTCGAGAAGCGCCCCAGGCTCGGATTGAACGTGCCCAGGTGAGCGTAGCAGCGCAGGAACGTCTCCTGCGTGAGGTCCGCGACGTCCGGCTGATTTCGGACGCTGGCGCCGATGAAGTTTGTGATGCCCCTTTTGTAACGGTCGACTAGCACGGCAAAGCATTCGCGTTCGCCGCCGAGTATGAGCTGAACCAACTGCTCGTCGGCCGGCTCTACGATCGTCATCCTCCTCCGCTTTCTTTCTTACGCCACAGCTACCCCGGAGCGGGACAAAAGTTGCGGGCGGTCCCCGGTCGCCCTCGAGCGGCGATTTCCGCCGGTTGGGTCCGTGCGCGCGCAGAAACTCCCGAACGAATGCCCGGCGGAAAGGCTGCCGCACGCCCGGAAGACCTCCAGCCGGTTATGGAACTGCAGATCGACGGCGGAATCGTAGGAGGGGCCCGGGACCTCGCGAGCGCGATCGTGGGGCCGGTCGTCGCGTTCGTCGGCACCCATTCGACGCTCTCCGTGGAGCGTTCGGTTCTACGTTTGCTCGGGGTCGACGGCGTCGGCGCGGACGAAGTGCCGGTGCCGAACGGTTTCGTCGAACGGCTCGGCGACCATCGTTTGCGCCGCGGTGCGGCGCACTGGGTCGGAGCGCTGGTCGCCGAGACGGGGCGCACCGCCGACGACGTGGCAAGCGCGGTTGCCGAGGGGGCGCTCGATCTCGCGCTGGCCGATGCGACGCCCGAGGCCGGCGCGCGCGGGGCGCTCGCGAAAACGATCGCGCGGGCGCTGGCGCGGGTCGACCAGCGTCGCGACGAGCGGGCGGCTTTGCTCGAACGGCTGCCGCAAGCCGCGCCGCCGCTGCTCTACGTCATCGTCGCAAGCGGCAACATCTACGAGGATCGCACGGCAGCCGTCGCCGCAGCCGAGGCCGGGGCGCAGATCATCGCGGTCATCCGTTCGACGGGACAATCGTTGCTCGATTTCGTCCCGTACGGTGCTACGACCGAGGGCTTCGGCGGGACGTACGCGACCCAAGAAAATTTCCGCATCATGCGCGAGGCGCTCGACGCGGTCTCCGAGCGCTTGGGCCGCTACGTGATGCTCACGAATTATGCGAGCGGCCTCTGCATGCCGGAGATCGCGACGATGGCCGCGCTCGAGCGCCTCGACATGCTGCTCAACGACTCGATGTACGGCATCCTCTTCCGCGACATCAACATGAAGCGCACGTTTGTCGACCAGCACTTCTCGCGGATGCTCAATGCGCGCAGCGGCATCATCATCAACACGGGCGAGGACAATTACCTCACCACGGCCGATGCCGTCGAGCAAGCGCCCGCGGTGCTCGCGTCGCAGTTCATCAACGAAGCCTTCGCCCACCGCGCCGGGATGCCGGACGCACAGATCGGCCTCGGCGACGCCTACGAAATCGATCCCGGTCTCGAGGACGGCTTCTTGTTCGCGGTCGCCCAAGCGCAGCTCGCGCGCCAGTGCTTCCCGGGCGCCCCACTCAAGTACATGCCGCCGACCAAGCATATGACGGGTGATGTGTTCAAGGGCCACTTGATCGATGCGATGTTCAACCTCACCTCGGTGATGACGCACCAAACGATTCACCTCTGCGGCATGATGACCGAGGCGATCCACACGCCCTTCCTCGGCGACCGCGCGCTCGCAATCGAGAACGCGCGCTACGTGATGAACACCGCGCGCCACTTCGGCGACGAGATCGGGCTCAAACCCGGCGGCATCATCGAACGCCGTGCGCAAAGCGTCCTGCGCGACGCGCACGCGTTACTCGAGCGCGTTGCCGATCGCGGTCTCATGGCATCGATCGAAGCCAAGGCCTTCGCCGACGTCAAGCGTTCCCCCGATGGCGGCCGCGGCTTCGACGGCGTATTCGAACGAGGCCCTGCGTATTGGAACCCGTTCGAAGAAGCGCTCGCGGGCCGTGCGCCGGTGGCTGCTCGCTGATGCTCTTTATGGTCGTCGAGCGGTTTAAGGGTCGCGACCCTCGGCCGATTTATCAGCGGCTGCACGAGAGCGGGCGGCACATGCCCGACGGCCTGACCTACGTCGACAGCTGGATCGAGGGCAACTTCGACCGCTGCTTCCAACTCATGGAGACCGACGACCTCACGTTGCTCCAACGCTGGATCGCCGAGTGGAACGACCTCATGGAGTTCGAGATCGTCCCGGTGGTCGGCTCGAAACACGTCCGCGAAATCTTCGAATCCGCGGTTGTCCCGGGCGAACAGCGATGAGTAAGTACGTCAAGCCCTATGGCGACACCGTGGACGACGGCAAGGTGCAGTTATCGTTTACGTTGCCGATTGAATGGAGCGAAGCGGCGGACGAAGCTGCGCGGCAGCTCGTTGTGAAGATGGGATTTGCCGATGTCGCGGTAGCTGAGGGACGCGCGATTGCCACCGGGTTTTCGTTTTTTGTCGTGTATGCGAGCACGCCGGTTGCGGTCGACGTTTCGACGATTGCGGCGCCCGCGGCGAAAGGGCAGGCGTTGTCGATGGACGATATCGATGCGCTCGTGCGCAAGCGCGTCGGCCGGAAGATTCGCATTGCGGGTGCGTGCATCGGCACGGACGCACATACCGTCGGTATCGATGCGATCTTGAACATGAAGGGCTACAAAGGCGACTACGGCCTCGAGCGCTACAAGGAATTCGAGACGTTCAACCTCGGCAGCCAAGTGTCGGTTGAAGATCTCTGCGCGTTCGTGCGCGCGGAACGGATCGATGCTGTGCTCGCGTCGCAAGTCGTAACCCAAAAGGGCAGTGACGTCGCGAACTTCACGGCGCTCGTCGAGTTGCTCGAGGCGGAGGATCTCCGCGACAACGTCGTGCTGATCGCCGGCGGCCCGCGCATGACGAATCTCCTTGCGGCCGAACTCGGATACGACGCCGGCTTCGGCCGCGGTACGCTGCCCAGCGACGTCGCGGCCTTCGTTGCGCGTCACATGGCCGATCGTGTGCCCGTGTGACCGGGTTCGCGAGCATGCGGCCGGCGGTCGTGCTTGCGGGAGCTCTGCTTCTGCTCGGTGCGTCGCCCGCGCCGATCGTGCAGCCGGTGGCGGGCGCCGCCTGGACGACCGATGGCGTTGCGAAGCTCGCTTCCGATCTGGATCAACTGTTCGCAAATTCGGCGGCACTTCGCAGTGCGCACGTCGGCGTACTTGCAGTCGATACGGCAAGTGGAAGCGTGCTGTACGCGCACGACGCCGATCAAGAATTCCAACCGGCGAGCACGTTCAAGCTCGTCGCCGGCAGTGCGGCGCTCGACAAACTGGGTCCAAGCTTCCGGTTTCACACGACGCTCGAACTTGCGATGCAGCCCGGCTCCGGAACGCCGTCGCTGGTGCTGAGGATGGGCGGCGATCCGACCCTTGCAACGGCGGACCTTACCGAGGCGCTCGAGGCGGTTCCCGGCCCGTCATTCGCCGGCGTGTACGTCGACGATTCCGCGTTCGAGCGACGGCCGTACCCTGCCGGTTGGACGTGGGACGATTTCGCGCAAGATTATGCACCGAAGCTTTCGGCCGCAACGCTCGACGAAAATGTCGTCGACGTCCGCGTCACTCCCGGCGCGAACGCGGGTGATCCGGCAATCGTGGAGCGAGCAGACGGGCTTCCGATGGGTGATCCTTTTGCAACCTGCAACGCGACGCTGACGGCAAGCGTCGACGTCGTCGCGCGGGCCACGACCGGAGCGACCGGCAGCGACGACACGATCGATGTCGCTCGCGGGCCGCTCGATTGCCCCGAAGTGGTCGGCTCGATTCCGGCCGGTGAGGCGCCCGAGACGATCGGGGCAGCGGTGTACAGTCCGATCGTAGCGGCTGGGGAGGCGCTGCGGCGCGCCGTGGCGGCTCGAGGCTTTGCGCTCTCCGGCCTTCATACGAGCCAAGCGTCGATCGAGGCGGCTACGCGGCCGCCCGCGTGGTTAGTGCCGCAGCGGATCTTGTGGGCACACGATTCGAAGCCACTCGGCGAACTGCTGGGGCCGCGCTTTTGGATTCCTTCGGACAACTTGTTCGCTGAATTGCTCCTCGAAGAGTTGGGGCTTGCGACCGGCGGCAAACCCGGGTCGACCGAAAAAGGCATCGCGTACGAAAAGACGTGGCTGCGTTCGCTCGGGATCGATCCGGCGACGCTCACCTTCGCCGATGGATGCGGCATGTCGCAGTACGACCGTATTACGCCGCGGGATCTGGTCGCGATTCTGCAGCACGACTGGAACGGACCCAACCGGCAGCTCGTGCTCGATTCGCTGCCGGTCGGCGGCGCGCGCGGAACGATCGAGGGTATTGCCGGGACTTCGGCGGCCGGGCGCGTGTTTGCGAAGACCGGAAGCATGATGCACGTGCGGGGCCTCGCGGGCTACCTCACTCCGGAACACCACGGGGCAGTGACGTTCGCGTTCAGTGTCGACGATTGGAACGGCGACTATCCGGCGCTTGCCGCGCTGCGCGCGCAAGTGCTATCGCGGATCGTTTCCGACTGAAAGCGCCTTGCGCGTCACGGACGCGTACAGCACCGGAATCAAAATCAACGTGAACGCCGTTGCCGTAAGCAGGCCGCCGGCGACGGCGACGGCGAGCGGCCGCGCCATCTCGGAGCCCGCTCCGATGCCGATTGCGAGCGGCAAGAGTGCGCCGAGCGCGGCGAACGTCGTCATGAGGATCGGACGTAATCGTTCGCGTGCCGCGCGCTCCAACGCCTCGCCGGCGCCCTGGCCTTCCAAGCGGCGACGGTTCGCGCCGTCGACCAGCAGGATGCCGTTGCGAACGACGATACCGACGAGTAGCAGCATCCCCATGAACGACGAAACGTTGATCGGCGTGTGGGTGAGCCAAAGCGCGCAGGCGACCCCGATCCCAGAGAGCGGGATCGCTGCGAGGATGACGAGCGGCAGGCGGAATGAGTTGAACGCGAGCACGAGGACCGCGAACACCAGAACCACCGCCGTGCCGAGCACGAACGCGAACTCGCGGAATGCCGCGCGCTGTTCTTCGACCGCGCCGCCGATGTCGATCGAGTA
>Ga0302326_10005383_pt1 | contig 29179 bp, 31 predicted proteins | sample Palsa_T0_3_FD_202264 | JGI IMG/M metagenome (GOLD analysis project Ga0302326, IMG submission 202264) | Peat permafrost microbial communities from Stordalen Mire near Abisko, Sweden - Palsa_T0_3 | ecosystem: Environmental > Terrestrial > Soil > Palsa > Peat permafrost | place: Sweden: Abisko... | reverse complement strand
ATGCATCGACGGGCGGCGGGTTATGGCGCGTGCCGCGCGTGATGCGTCGATGGTGACATTGCGTGAGATCGCGTGACATCCTGCGACAGTAAGTGCCTGTTGCAATTGGTGATTCGGCAAGCCTAGGTTGATTTGCAAGCCCCTACCCACCATTTCATACGCCAGGGACCATTGGTCCGGTGCATTCGTCGGAGCGTGGCCGTCGTATTGCGCACGATCTGCAGTTCACTTGTGCTGGGCCGCGAGCATGAATACGAGGATAGTAAGTTGGCGATAACCGTATCGACAGCGGCACCCGTTCCCCGCGTGCGTGGCCGAGCGCTCATGCCTTCGAATACCGAACTTCAGGAAATGCATCACCCGCGTGGCGACCAAGCGATCGGCTGCGAGCGCGGAGGAGCCGGGACAGATCGATGCGGCTAGGGTTCCAACACAGCTATTGCGCCTTGCCGAGCCGGTTCTACGCGCCGGCTGCTCCGGCACCCGTCGCCGAGCCGCAGCTCGTCGTTTTCAACAGACCCCTGGCCGAAGATCTTGGACTGGAGCCGGACGTTCTCGAGCGTGAAGCGGCGTCCATGCTCTCGGGTAATCAGCTGCCAGAGGATGCCAACCCAATCGCGATGGCCTATGCAGGGCACCAGTTCGGTAGCTTCGTGCCGCGGCTAGGTGACGGGCGCGCCATCCTGCTCGGAGAACTCACAGGACGCGACGGTATTCTGCGCGACCTCCAGCTCAAGGGCGCAGGCCTCACCGCCTTCTCGCGCAGTGGCGATGGCCGGGCCGCCCTGGGACCGATGCTGCGCGAGTACCTCATCAGCGAGGCCATGCATGCACTTGGCATCTCCACCACGCGCTCGCTCGCCGTGGTCACGACCGGCGAGCGGGTCTTCCGTCAAGGCGCGCTCCCCGGTGCCGTGCTGACCCGCGTGGCTGCGAGCCACATTCGGGTCGGGACGTTCCAATACTTTGCCGCCCGGGGCGACCTGGACGCCATACGCGAGCTGCTGGACTACGTGATCGCGCGACACTATCCCGAGGCACGTGAGGCCGACGTGCCCGCACTGGCAGTGCTGAAGGCAGTCGCGCAGCGACAGGTTGCGCTGATTGCGGACTGGATGCTGGTCGGTTTCATCCATGGCGTCATGAATACCGACAACATGGCGATCTCGGGTGAGACGATCGACTACGGCCCGTGCGCGTTCATGGACAAATACGATCCGGGCACGGTGTTCAGCTCCATCGATCATAGTGGGCGGTATGCTTATGCGAACCAGGCGGCTACCGCCCAGTGGAACCTGGCACGATTTGCCGAGACGCTCCTGTTGCTCATCGACCCAGTACCCGAGAAAGCGATCGGTCTCGCGACAGAGGTGGTCCACCCCTTCATCGCGCAATTCGACTCGCGCATCCTCGAGCGGATGCGCCGCAAGATAGGCCTCTCATCGGCCATGGAGGGCGATGCCGATCTCATCAAGCGTCTACTGGCAGCAATGCAGCATTCTCAGGCGGATTTCACCCTGACGTTCCGCAGGCTTGCCCTCGCAGCTGAGAGCCCCGGCGAACAGACCGCGCTGCGCGAGCTGTTTACAGCGGGCTCTGACATAGATAGGTGGCTGCGGGATTGGCAGGAGCGCCTGAGGTGCGATCCGCAATCTGTCGCCGAACGCGTGCTGCGCATGCGTGCCATAAATCCCGCCTTCATTCCCCGCAATCACCGCGTGGAAGCCGCGCTGAACGCGGCTTCCGAGGGCGCTAACTACACCCTCTTCCGCGAGCTCCTGGGAATTCTCCAGCGCCCCTATGACGACCAGCCTCAAGTGGCCCACTATGGCCAGCCTCCCCAGCCCTCAGAGCGCGTGCTTCAGACATTCTGCGGAACCTGAGAAGAATCCGACGTGCCGGTTCGATTTCCGCGAGCGATTCGAACGTTTCTGGCAGACTACTCCCGCGCCGCAATCGCGCTGGCGGCCTCAGCCTGATAGTGCACGACACGCTCTCGCGCGTCATAGTCCATGACCAGAAATTCAGCGACGGTCAGCAGCAGGGCGCCAAACAGCGCGACAACATTGGTGACTTTCATGAGACGACTCCTCGTGTGATCCATGGCGTGCAGTGTCCATCCCGCTCGCCTGAGCAGCAAACGCGATGCCTGAACGACGCGTAAGAAAAACTGATGCGACTCGCAGCTTCGATCGACTGCCGCTCAATGCGCTGCGGGTATTCGAGGCGGTCGCCAGCCGTCTGAGCTTCGCCGCCGCCGCCGACGCCCTTCATGTGACGCCCGCGGCAGTCAGCATGCAGATCCGCATGCTCGAGAATTACCTGCGCGTGCCACTATTCCGGCGCAGCGGCCGCGCGGTCGCCCTGAGTGCCGAGGGCGCATTGCTCCTACCAGGCGTGCGCCGCGGGCTCAGTGAGTTGCAACAGGCGATGCAGCAGCTGCGCCAGGACCGCAGCAGCGGCGCACTCAACATCAGCACGCTGGCCTCGTTCCTGCAGAAGTGGCTGCTGCCGCGCCTGCCGCAATTCTATGCGCGGCACCCGGATATCGAACTCAGCATTCACACCTCACTCACTCCGGTGGACTTCGCGCAGCGCGACTTCCATGCGGCGCTGCGCATGAGCGGCGCGCCCACGCCGGGCCTCTACAACGAGAAACTGCTCGATGAGTGGTTCCTGCCCGTGTGCAGCCGCGAACTGCTCGCCCGTCACGGCCCGCTGCGCACGCCGGCCGACTTGAAGCGCTACCCGCTGCTGCGCTCCGCCGATGAATCCTGGAGCCTGTGGCGCCGTCCAGGAGCCGAAGCCGACTGGCGGGAACGCGGCACTGCCTTCGACGATTCGGTGACCGTGCTTGCGGCGGCCGAACAGGGCCAGGGCCTGGCGCTTACACGCTGGGCGCTGGCTGCGCAGGATCTCGCCAACGGCCGTGTCGTGCGCGCGAGCGAGTTCGTTCTGCCCTGCCCGCGCGCCTATTATTTCGTCTGCCCCGAAAGCTATCTGGCGCTGCCAAAGCTACAACAGCTGCTCGAATGGCTGCGCGAGATAGCCGCGGCCTTTCCAAAGCCGGACGATGTTGTGGCAGTTACCGCAGACCCGGCGCGCGTCAAGCCATTGCCGCGCGATCCTGGGTCATCTGCGCGCGCGCCCTCATCGGCGCGTCAGCCCGGCCGGGCAAAGCGCTCAGGTAAGGACCGCTGAAGTCGGCGTCACACTCAGCCAGAGGCCTCAACCGATCGCAGGGGGAAACCCCCCAAGGCGGCGCGCTTTTGTTCCTGCGACGCCGCGCGATGGCAGCGGACGGCTTCCAAGGAGCGGGTTCAGTTTCTGAGGCGATACGCGAGCCTCGACGTTCGATGAATCTGGACCGCCTCGCACGAGCCGGCCCCCCCCCGAGGGAGGCCGGATCGCCGGGTCATGGCGCTAGCAGAGCTTCCCGACATCGAGTAGGACTTCGGGCGAGGCAGGCGCTGTTCGTCGCGCACGCAGTTGGGCCGCAATTATCGCGTGGGTGATCAGATAAAAGGGCACCAATACGGTAGGTACGAGGCTGAACGGTAAGTACTGCATCGCCTGCGACCCCACGCCAGCATGAATTAACTGTATCGGGCTTCCCGCTGCCGAGGTGATGCCGAGCGTAACGGCAACAAAAAGGTCGAGCGTCCCAAAAATATTCCAACGCACGATCACATTGACCGGGAGCTTCTTAGAGCGAGCCACGCTCAATGCGAGCGGAATTGCGAACGCGCCGGTGATGATGTCTCCTAAGCCGGCGGAATACGGGAAGGGTCCGCTGAGACGCCCTACCGCCGCCAGCAACAAAAACAGCACGCCGAGCACGCGCAGCGCATTGACGGCAATCAATAGCGGCATCGGAATGGCCATCAGGGTGGCTCGCATTCTTGGAGACCTGAGCGCCAGCGCACCCACGACGAGCAACGGCGTGGCGAACAGCACTCCCACCAGCGGAACAGGCTGACTTGCTGAGAACGCCAAGCTTCCGGCCGCTCCCAGTCCTGATGCCAAACCGACCCAGGCACCTGCAATTGCAGCCACGCTCAGGCGACGCGCAAGCGAACCTGGCCAGGCACCCGCAAGCGCCACGAGGTTTACAGCGACCGCCATCATTCCCGCGATGGCTCCGATGAGATCCAGCATGATGACTCTCCTGTGAATAACCTGCGTAAGGGGTCCAAGTTCACCGAGTTCGTTTTGGCGATGCGGCCTGTCGTGGCCTAAGTCAGCGCCCAACAGCCGGTGCAGGCCGGCGGTTGCACGAACCTCACGTTCCTGCGACAGCGGCAGTTCGCTGGCCCAGCAGCAACCGCCGCGCCATCGCCTGCGCGTCGTCGTGGGCAAGAAGGTCTTTCCGGAGCGTGAACACCCCTCCTGCGCTCCCGGACTCTGTCGTTGCCCGAGTGCCGTGCACGCTGGCTTCGGTCACACCGAGCAGTAGCCGCCTTGCGAGCTCCTGCACATCAGCGCTCGGCCTTTGTGTTCTGTCATCGTGCCGCTGCGATGGCTGCGCAGTTGCGACCCTGCCGGCGAGCACATCCCTAATCTGCTGCTGGGCGTCGCCGGCAGAATCCGCCGCCACAGCGGCACCGATATGAATAAACAGTGCCGCCGAAATGAGTGTCAACGGACGGCTGAAAGACTTAACGATCTGCAGTGACATGATGGTTCTCCTGAGGTTATTTATACATGTATATACATGTGTTTGAGTAAAAACATGTACTCACTCAACTCGAGGTCAGTCTGCTGGCGGCCAGATACGACGCCCTCTTCAGAGCCATGGCTTCCGCCCGCCCCAGACGCCTCTCAAAGGTCTCCTGAGCGGCCTGCCAGGCCGGTCTCAGTTTTCGCAGCTGCGTCTGCCCTTTAGGGGTCAAGGACCAACGCCGCTGCCGCCGGTCATCGCCGACGGTATCGATCGCGAGACCGTTCTTCCGGATCAACGCGAGGGTTCGCGTGGCTGTGGTCTGATCGATCCCAATCGCCTCCGCCAACTCCGTCGTGGTCAGGTTCGGGGCCGTGTCGAGGACTTGGAGCGCGGTGTACTGCGTGGCGTGCAGACCGCTGTCGGCGAGTACTTGCTCATAGAGCACGGTCACGGCTCGCGCCATTTGGCGCACCGTCGCGCAGTAACAAGGAAGGGATTGCAGCTTCATGAATTCACCTTGCCACCGACGTTACATGCATCTGCATGCATTGTCAACCACCCGGCAGCTAGGCTGCCGGCTTGCGAGCGCTGCGCAGTGTGTCGAGCTCGTTCCTCAGCGATCGAAGCTGCGAGGCCAGATCGGCGATGCCGCTGGCGAGAAACGGTATTAACTGCGCGTAGGTTAGACCAAGCCTCTCAGGATCAGACGCATCCACGACCAGGTCGGGGTCGAACCCGTGTTCACGCAACGCACTCGCCACGTCCTGCGCAATGAAACCGGCATGCAGCTGCCGATGCTTGTGAGCGCTATCTGCAGCCTCTGCAACAGGATGGCGATCGATCGTCCGCAAGCTCACCGGCCGCAGCGCACACACGGCATCCAGACAGCTACCAAGTGGCGTGACCTCGGTGGTGTCGCGGCGGTCAGCCGCCGTGGTCCACGGGACCTGCAGGTACGCATTTGCCAGACTTGAGTCCCCGAATACCGCCTGGTGACTGCCGGAAAGCACGTGCGGGCTGGAAGCTGTACCAGCGTTGAATCCGATCGCGATGTTGCCGTCACCACTTATCCCGCACTGCGCGTTGCAGCCAAGCGCGGTGTTTCGCGAGCCACTCGTCAGCGCGTTACCGGCACTGGCACCGTGCAGCGTATTCTGTGCTCCGCTGCTTACCGCAACTCCGGCGCTCTGCCCTACCGCGGTGTTGTCACTGGCACTCGTCGCAGCAAGGGCAGAGTTGCCGACCGCTACGCAGTGCTCGCCAGTCTTCTGCTCAGCCAACGCACCGACTCCGAGTGCCACATTATTGCCGCCAGTAGAGATGTTCCCGAGAGTCAGCGCGGAATTGCCGATTGCGATATTGGTGCCGAGGCCTCCTGCTCCGCGGCTGACGTGAACCCCTGAGCAGTAGGGGCCGAGGTAGTATCCGTTGTCAGGCCGAAGCGAGCCCTTGAAATTGAAGCTGTTCGTGGGACCGAAAAACACGTTACGAGCCGTGCCGGTCGTGTTGGTACCGAAGTCCACGTCCAGCGCATTGCCCTCGAAGCGCGCCCCGAACCATTGGGTGTACTCGGTGCGGGCCGACAGCGATACGCCGATCGCACAATTCTCGAAGTCCCCGCCGAGCCATACCGAGCTTTCACCACTTACGCCACTATTCGGGGCCGTGGCAGCGGCAAACAGTGCGCCGACGGAGCTCTTGTCGCCGTAACTATAGTCTCCGAACGCGCTGCAGTTGACGAAAATCTGATTCGTCGCGGCCGTACCGAGATCGATAAAGTGGAAGCCGATGTGAAAGTGCTCGGCATAGACGTTCTGCAGCACGTTGAAGAAGCACCCCACCGAGGAGCCACCCTGGATGATGCAGCCGGTATGGGAGAACGTGCGACCATCTCCCAGCAGCTGGACATTTTCGATCCACGCTCCGATGGTAGCGCGCAGCTTCATCGCGCTCGTATGCCCGACGTGCATGCGGATGCACAGATTGCGCAGCACGCAGCCGTAGGAGGTCCTCGTGTCGGAATCCCCGAGCGTCACCGCCACGGCACCTGCCGAGTCGATGTGGTGCTCGATGATCGTGCTGTCCGGGCCATCGCCATACAACGTGACGCCCGGCGGCACGACGATCGGACCGTTAATCCTATACGCCTGCGCGGGGGCGTAAACCGCACCATGACTGTCGGCCGCGAGGGACAAAGCCGTGGTGATCGCGGATGTCATGTCCGTGACACCGGGCTGCGCATTCCCACCATAGCGCAGCACGTGCAGGGGCGGGTACGTGCGGTCAGCCGGCATCACACCCGCAGTAATCTCCGCTAAGGTCTGCTCGTAAAGGGAACTGCTGCCCGCCTGTGCCTGAGCTTGCGGGGGCGCCAGAACGGCTCCAGCCGCCGATGCCATCAGCGCCTTCGGAAACTCGCGTCGAAGCATTGCCGATCTCCGTGCTGTTACGCACTGGATAGTAAGGCAAGCACTCGATCCACGGCAGCGCCGTGGCTGCTCAGGCGGCTGGACGCGTCAGGGCGACACAGGGCCCATAGATCGGGAGGTTCGCAAGCGCGGATTTGTTGCTCTTATCAGTCGCCTGTTGCTTCGTCTATGCTCGCCACGGGCTCATACATCAGCCCCACGAGGAGGAATATGCGCTTGCTGGTGCCGCGGACGGCACTCTCGAATGACGGGGTCTCCCCTGCGGTGGCATCTCACAGCCGCCGCGCTCTCGGCCCGTCATGAGCTACCGCTTGCTTGCGGCAGATGAGCCGGCGCCGGTCTTGGAGTTTGGGCGCGCCGGAGGCTCGGATTTCTTCTTCACCGTCGATCACGCCGGCACGCACATTCCCAGGCGCCTCGGCGATCTTGGATTGCCCGCGTCCGAGCTGCAACGGCACATTGCCTCGGACATCGGCGCGCTCGATGTCGCGCGTCGCCTCGGCGCGGCACTCGATGCGACGGTCGTGGCGCAGAATTATTCCCGTCTGGTCATCGACTGCAACCGCGACCCGCGCTGGCCATCGTCCATCCCCTCGATGAGCGAGTACACGCAGATCGCGGGCAATCTCGGGATCAGCCTCGAGGAAGCGGCGGCCCGCCGCCGCGAGATCTTTGAGCCCTACCACGAGCACATACGCGCCTTGCTCGATGAAAGACAGCACGTGGGGCGGCGGACCATCCTCGTTGCCCAGCACAGCATGACCGACATTTTCAAGGGTGTACGGCGCGAGATGCATGCCTCCGTGATGTACAACCGGGATCGGCGATTCGCCGGATTCATGCTCGAAGCCCTGCGTCGTGAGCCCGGCCTGATCGTGGGCGACAACGAGCCGTATGCGGTCAGCGATGAGACGGACTATTCGGTGCCCTGGCACGCTGAGGCGCGCGGACTGCCACACGTGGAGCTCGAGATCCGCCAGGATCTGATCTCCAACGAAGGCGGACAGATGGAATGGGCGGGGCGCATCGCCCGCGCGCTACAGGCCGCGGAGCAGGCATTGCAGGCAACTCGGTAAGAGCTCTGGGCTGTCTCAGCGCGCCCTGCGGTCCGAATGAGAAAGTCACCCCGAGCACGTAGAGCGGGTCGACGGGGTTGCCCGGCGCATGGGCCCAACCGTGGGTCCAGCGCACCTTGATATCAGGACGCAGCGCGAGGCTGCGCGAGTGGTCGGCGCTCTCCCAGAGCTTGAGCATCGCGCCGACCCCAGGCTGCACCATGAACTCCGTGCGGCTCACGAGCGCGACCCCGGCGGGCGGCAGGTCCCGTGTGAGGCCCGCGCCAATCAGCAGGTAGGGCACAAAACGACCGCCGCGATTGAACACACGCAACACATCGAGTGCGCCGCCGTAAAGGCCGGAATGCCCCTCCTCCAGCCGATCATCGAGCCGCGCACCACTCAAATCCACTTCCGCGCCCCAGGACGCTGACAGGTTCATGCCCACATCCACCCCGTAGACCACCGCGCTGCCGCTGGCATGCCATGGCTTGTCGGGCGTAATGCCGCCAAGGTAGGGATTGAGGTACCAGGAGCCGACCTCTCCCCCTCGGCCAGCCCAGCGGAAGGGATGGCTGCGAGCCATAGTGCCGAGAGGATCAGGCGTTTCATCGCGATTTCCTCCGCTTCCCCTGGCCAGCTATCCTTATTGCCACGAGACCGCCCGCAAGCGTCATCCGGCCGTCATTGGCGGGGTTTAGGTTGCGGGCACGGGCACATGAGCGCACCGTTGGCGGCAGCGGCCGTCAGGCGCTACGTGTGTGCCTCGGAAGGCCCTAGAGTCCAGAAGCCGCGTCGAACATAACGATAAGAATCAGAGGTAGCCCCCCATGAATCAAGAGGTGAGCCATCCGGAATTAGCGGGGACACTCGACCTCGCTCAGGCGGCCGAACTGTGCAAGTGCAGTGTGCAGCTGCTGCGCAGACTGGCCCAGACGGGGACGATCCCCGCGACCAAGGTCGGCCGCAGGTGGGTGTTCTCCACCCGCCTCCTGCAGGAGTGGATTGACGCCCGTTCCTCAGCCAATGTCAGAACGAGAGTCTATGCGCGGCCGTTCCGGGGCGCGACGGTCACCCAGGCCTTGATTGCCAATGGCGCTGCCGAGGTGCCCGCTGAGCGCAAGACAGCCGGCTGAGCGCTCGCGCTCCTGTCCGTCAGTAACGGCCTAGCACCCGCTTGGCGAGCCCGCGCAGCGTGCGGCGGCCGCCGGCATCCAGCTCATCCTGTACGGCGAGTATGCGCCGCAGACTCCCCGTGCTCAGCCGCGCGCCCGGGATCTGCGAGAAGTCGCGCTCGGCCTGCGCGAGGCTTTTGACGCCGAGCAGCACCGCGGAGACCTCCGGAAACGACAGCGGGTAAGCCACCGCCGCGCGCACCATCGAGCCTGAGTCCGTCTCGAGGAAGCGGAATTGCTCCACCTCATCCACGGTGTTCGCGATCTGCGCCGGGCTCCAGCTGTGCCGCTGATCGTTGGGATCGGGAAAGGTCGCGTCGCGCCTGAATTTGCCGGTGAGGAACCCTTCTCTGAGGCTGGATCGAATCAACACGGCGATGCCACTGTGCCGCAGTCGCGCGGCGCGGCGCAGAAACGGATCCGGGTCGAGCAGGCTGAAGGGCAGCTGCACGCCGTCGAGCACGGCATGATCGAGGACCTCGTCGATGTCGCGCGCCGAATAGACCGAGGCGCCCACGAAACGCACCTTGCCGAGCTTCTTGAGCCGGTAGAGCTCCTCGTAGAGGCGATGATCCTCGGGCAGCCAGTGCAGCTGGTAGAAGTCGATGACATCGGTGCCGAGGCGGGTCAGTTGCTGTTCCACGGTCGCGGTCATGCCAGCGGGCTGGTACGAATATTTGCTCGCAATGACCCAGCGGTTGCGGCGCCCGCGCAGGAATTCGCCCAGCAAGAGCTCCGAGTCCCCGTAGACCATGGCGGTATCGACGAGATTGCACCCGAGCTCCTCGGCGCGCGCCAGGGCACGCAGCGCGTCCGCGCGCTCGATAGCGCCATAGGCCTTGCCACCGATGGCCCAGGCACCAAAGCCCAACTCCGACACCTTGAGGCCGGTTCTGCCGAAGCGCCGATAGGGCATGGAGCCGACCAGCGCGACGATGTCCGGATCCTTTACCGGCAGCGCCGCGTCCACCTCATACGCCGTGCTCGCCAGGCGTCGCCACGCGAGTGCGATGGCGCCGCTGGCCACGAGCGCCGCAGCTGCCGCTCCGGCCAACATCGAGCGGCGCGAGGGGCCGCTGCTCCGGTCAGTCATTTAACGTGCCTCGATACGGCCCGTGCCGCATTCGTACTCAAGCCGCGCGCAGGCGGCGGGCTGAAAGCTCCTCGAAGGCCGGCATCACCGCATCGATGATGCCCCGGAACTGCGCCGGGACCGCCCGCTCGCGCTCGCGGTAGGGCTCAAACCCCGTCGAGCCGACCACGGCCTGGTACCAGTAGGGGGCCCACACACCGTCGCTCGCGCGCGTGCCCGCCGGCCAGCTCAGCATGCGCGTGCTGAAGCTGACGCCAAGCTGCGCGCACAACGCCCGCAGCAGCGCCTCGGGCGCCTGGAGAAACTCTCCGGCGTCGATGACCGGTGCAATCGAGCCGGTGCGGCGCTGCAGGTACTCGAAGATCTCCAGCTGCTGTGCGACGCCGAGATCCTCCGCGGTGAGGTTCGGGCGGCTCTTGATATAGGACAAAAGAACCTCGCGCGGATCGCGGATCAGGAACACGTGTGTGAGCTCGCCAAGCCAGTCGCGCGCGATGTGCGGCAGCAGATGGTGGGTCATGTGCTTGTGGTACCAGATGGGCTTGCCCTCCGGCACAGGCCCCGTGAGCCACGCCGCGACCTTGCGCCAGTCCGTCTCCCCGGCCGCGATCACCTGCTCGCGCCCGGGATGATCCAGGCCGGTGTGCGCAAGATAGTGTGCGTACAGCGGCTCGTCGACCACGGCGCAGTCGCCGCGGTTCTCCCAGGCGCGCATCATGGCCGTGGAGATATTGCGCGGACCGGACCATACCGCCAGGCGCAGCGGCCTCATGGCGGCGGATGCGCGGCGATGTCACGCTCGATCAGCCGCAGGTACAGCTGCTGCAGTCGCTCGACCATCGGTCCGCGGCCGGCGCTGATGCTGCGCCCGTCGATCTCGATGACCGGGGCAATGCCTGCGTAGGTGCCGGTCACGAAGGCCTCCTCGGCGCCGTAGGCCTCGGTCAGGCTGAAATTCTTTTCGTATGCGGTAATGCTGTTCTCGCGGCATAAACGCAGCACGTTGGCGCGCGTTATGCCCGCAAGGCAATAGTCGCCGCTCGAGGTCCACACCTCCCCGCGCCGCACGATGAAGAAGTGTGTCGAGTTGCAGGTGGCTACGAAGCCGTGCGGGTCGAGCATCAGCGCCTCGTCGGCGCCGGCCTTGGTCGCCTGGATGCAGGCGCTGATGCAGTTGAGCTTGGAGTGCGAATTGAGCTTCGGATCCTGCACGTCGGGGGCACCGCGCCGCACGTGCACCGTGAAGAGCCGCACACCCTGTGTCGGGAGCTCCGGTCGCGGCACCTTGTATTCGGGAATGATGACCACCGTGGCAGGGCCGATGCAGGCGCGCGGGTCCTGATAAGGCGTGCTCTTGAGGCCGCGGGTCACCATGAGGCGCAGGTGCACGCCTTCGGTCATGGTATTGGCGGAGAGCGTCTGATACAGCGCGGCAGTGAGCGCCTCGTGCTCCATGCCGATGTCCAGGTCGATCGCCTTGGCGGCCTCGTACAGGCGCTGCAGATGCTCGGCGAGGAAGGCAATGCGCCCGCGATGCACGCGCAATCCCTCCCATACCCCGTCCCCAAGTATGAATCCCGAATCGAACACCGACACCACGGCCTGGGCGCGTGGGCGCAGCGCACCGTTCACGTAGATGAGAATGTCGCGGTTGCGCGGATCGTCAGTCGCGTGATGCGTGCCCTGGGACATGAGCGCTCGCCTTGCGTTGGCAGGGGGTCAACGTGGGATTCTAGCGCGAGACGTCCCCGGACACGTCCCACCAGGTACCTGGCCGCGTTTGCTCTCGGGCGTCCCGACTGATCTACTGCCGTGATGCCGAACATTCACGGCGTGCAGGTGCTGCTGGCGGTATTTGCCGCCGTAACGCTGTGGTTCATCCTGCGCTGGTGGACGCTGGAGCGCGGACACGGGCGATTGCGCGAGCTGCGCCTCTCGGACCTCGCCGTCGGCTGCGGCACCAACTTCTTCGACACGCTCGGCATCGGTTGCTTTGCCCCCACCACCGCGATCTTCAAGCTGCAGCGGCGCATGCCCGACGAGCAGCTCCCCGGCACGCTCAATGTCGGCCATGCGCTGCCGTGTCTGACCGAGGCGTTGATCTTCGTGGCCATCGTCACGCTGGATATCACCACCCTCGTTGTCATGATCGTCTCGGCGGTACTCGGTGCGTGGCTCGGCGCAGGCCTGGTCTCGCGGGCACCCCGGCGCGTCATCCAGATCGGCATGGCCGTGGCGCTGCTGAGCGCCGCAGCGCTGCTGCTAGCGAAGAACCTGGCCTGGTTGCCCGCTGGCGATGGCGCAGCGCTCGGGCTGGCAGGCGGATGGCTCGCATTCGCCGTGTGCGTCAACTGCGTGCTCGGAGCGCTCATGATGCTCGGGGTCGGGCTGTACGCACCGTGCCTGATCCTGGTGACGCTGCTTGGCATGAGTCCGCTCGCGGCGTTTCCCATCATGATGGGCAGCTGCGCATTGCTGATGCCGGTCGGCGGCCTGCGTTTCGTGCGCGCCCGGCGCTACCACCCGGCGGCGGCACTCGCGCTGGCGCTGGGCGGAATCCCCGGGGTGCTGTGCGCGGCCTTCATCGTGCGCTCGCTCTCGGTCGAGTGGTTGCGCTGGCTGGTGGTGGTCGTGGTGATCTACGCAGCCGTACTCATGCTGCTGTCGGCGCGCACACGGGCTGGCGGCTGAGGGCCACTACCCTTGGCAGTGCCGAAGCACTAGGCTGCTCGCATGCAGCAGCGCGCCAGCGATTCCGGTCCGGCTCCCTCCGCCCTCGAGTACCCCTTCGAGTCGGCGCCAGCGCCCGGACAGGCTGCAACGGTCGCCCCCGGGGTGATGTGGCTGCGCATGCCGCTGCCGATGGCGGGCCTCAACCACATCAACCTCTGGGCACTCGAGGATACTGCGGGGTGGACGCTCGTCGACACCGGCATGCAGACCTCACACACCGCCACGCACTGGCAGAGTGCGTTTGCCGGTGCGCTGCGCGGGCCTCAGGTGGTGCGCGTCATCTGCACACACATGCATCCGGATCACGCCGGCATGGCCGGCTGGCTGACCCGTCAATACGACTGCCGGCTGTGGATGACGCGCCTGGAGTATCTGACCTGCCGCGTGCTGGTGGCCGATACCGGACGCGAGGCGCCGGCGGATGGGGTGCGCTTCTATCGCGCCGCAGGCTGGGAGGAGGCGGCGCTCGAGCACTACCGCACGCGCTTTGGTGGCTTCGGCAAGGCAGTCTCCACCCTGCCCGACAGCTATCGGCGCGTCATCGACGGCGAGGAGCTCACGATCGGGGTGCGCAGCTGGCAGGCGGTCGTGGGACGCGGGCATTCACCCGAGCATCTGTGCCTGCATTGTCCGGAGCTGAAGGTACTGATCTCCGGGGACCAGGTGCTGCCACGGATCACCTCCAACGTGTCGGTGTTTCCGACCGAGCCGGATGCGAACCCCTTGCACGAATGGCTCGAGTCACTCGCCGCGATCAAGCGCCGCGTCCCGGACGACGTCTTGGTGCTGCCCTCGCACAACCTGCCCTTCCGCGGCCTGCATGCACGGCTCGATGAGCTCATCGCCGGCCACGAGGAGCGGCTCGCACAGCTGCATGGCGTGCTCGCGAGCCCGAAGCGCGCGGTCGACGTATTCGGGGTGCTGTTTCGTCGCCCGGTAGGCGTGGAGATGATGAGCATGGCGACCGGCGAGAGCGTTGCGCACCTCAACTGCCTCATCGGACGCCGACTCGCCGCGCGTGAATGCGACGCAGCGGGGGTGGCCTGGTACCGAAGAATCTAGGGCTCACAGCGCGCACCCACGCCGGCAAAATCACAGCGCGAGATCGTCCGGCGAGCGCGTTTCCTCCTTGAGCGCATCAGGCTCGTGTGCCGGGCGCTCGCCGCGCGCAGCGGCGGCGCCGCTGTCCGCCTCCTTCGAGCGCAGCAGCAGCCAGGCCTCACGTGCCTGCCGCCGCACGGTCTCGAGGTCGAGCTGAGGGAGGTCCGCTGGCGCTGCCTGGCTGGCGCGCGACCGTCCCGTCACGGGCTGCTCGGCGCGCAGCGCCGCGCGCTCCAGACGCCGCTGCACGCGCTCGCGGTACTCGGCACGCAGCCGCTCGGCGAGCGGGCTGGGCATACCGCGCTGCTCCATCTTCAGGTGCATCAGGGGGATGTACGGCAGCGGCTCGCGGTCGATGCCCTGTGCGGCGAGACTGCGGTGATCGATGCGGGCGTCGATGTTCGCCTCGCGCAGCGCCTGGTTGGTGAGTATGGCCCAGCGCTCACGCACGTTCACGAATTCATGACGGTGATCGGGCAGCTCGCGGCGGCGCCGCTCCCTCGCCTGCATGTCGAGCCCCGCCTTCGCGCCCAGACCTGCGGGAGTGACCTCGCGGGTGGTCATGAGCAGGTGCGCATGGAAGTGGCGCGGATCACTGCCCGGTCGCGGTGCGTGTACTGCGAGGTCGATGGCCACCTTGTAACGATCGGCGATCTGCCGCGCGAAGCTGCGCGCGAGCGCAACGCGCTGCGTCGGGTCGAGCTCGGCGGGCAGCGTGACCTGGAGCTCGCGCGCGACCCGGGAGTTGTGCCGCTTCTCGACGTGCTCGACCGCATTCCACAGCCGCTCGCGATTGCGCGCCCAGGGCATGGCCATGCCGTCGAACTGCCGGGGCAGAAAGATCTCGGTGTGGAGGACGTCGCGGCGGCGGGTATGGTTGTAAACCTCGCCGCTGCGTTCGTCGCGGATGCGCTCCCCGGCCCGGTACGCCGCGGAGGCCGTGGCACGGCGACCGACACTGCGTTGTATGGAACTGATGCGCAACCAGAAGATGGCCACGGCTTACGGCTCGCGAGTGACGTTGACGCGCAGCCATGCCGCGGCGGAGGCGGTCTTCAGGTAGCCGGCGAAATCCGGCAGCTGTTCGAGCTCCGCGGGCAGCACCGCAGCCTCCGTGACATGTTGCTCGCTGATGCTCAGGGAGCGGCGCGCCGCGCGCATCGTCAGGCGCAGCTCCTGGTCAGTCCCGCGCGAGGTCTGCCGGCGCACCACTTCGCGCTCGCCGATCAGACGCGCGGCGAACTGCGAGGTCCCGCCGTGCTCGCTCCCCGAGCAGCGGAGAATCAGCGAGTTCCCGCAGTTTTCGATCAGGGTTTGCGCATCATCGTGGCCGTACGTGCTGGACACCTGTGCGACTGACTGGAAACCCAGCACGCACCGGCCGCCGAACTTTCGCAGCCGCGCCAGCGCATCCTTCAATCCGTCGATGGCTCCGAGGGAGTCGAGCTCGTCCACCACGAACCACAGGTGCCGGTCCTGCCCCGCATGACTCAGCGCCTCAAAAATCGCAAGCCGGACCCAGGCGGCGATGATCGAGCGCAGAGCCGCGATCTGTGCCGCTGCATAGGGAATAAACAGCACGCCGTGCCCCGCGCGCACCCACTGGCGCACCGAGAATGAGCGCGCACGCTGCGCCTGCAGGTACTCGAGCGCTGCGGCCGCCGAGCCTGCCACGGCGCGGATCGAGCCGAACATGCGCGCGTTCTCCGGCTCGAGAAATGGCTGTGCGGGGGAACCTGCGACCAAGGCCCGCAGCTCCGCACTGCTGGCGCTGGTCAGCAGCCGCCATAGCTCACCGGCATCGTGCCGCCCGGCTTCCCAACAGCCTCGCATGACCGCGGTCAGGAACGTGCGGGCATAGCCGCGCCACTCCTGCCCCGAGGCGTCATCGCTGCTCGGGATGAGGCCGCTCGCGAGCTGCTCGATATCCCACGGCTCGACAATCTCCGCGAACGGGTCCCATTTCACGGAACTGCGGTCAAACGGGTTGAGAATGACATCGCCGCGTCGCGCGTCGAAAAAGCGCGCACGGTAGCCTCCGTCCGGGTCGGTGATGAGCGCGCGATCCCCGCGCGCGAGCGCCCGCGCCAGAAGACCCGCGATGGCGGTCGATTTGCCTGTGCCGGTGGTGCCGATGAGCTTGAAATGCCGGGTCTCCTCCGTGGGGGCGATGGGCACGCCGGCCAACACCAGCGCATCCCCGCGCAGCCGGCGGCGGCGCACGGCGCGGCGGCACCGGTGCCCGTCGAGGACGCGTGCGCCGCGCCGATGCCTCTCGAGCCTCGGCGGCCGCGCGAGGCGCGCCGCGAACAGCAGCGCGCCGAGGAACGGCAGTACGCCCTGCCAGTGTCGGGAATGCGTGGCGATCAACGACCAGTTCATGCAACACGCGGCACGCTCAATAGCCCTTGACCACGAGAAAGTCTCCGCCCTGGCCATAGGAGGGTGCGCCACGGTCAACGCGCACGCACAGGCGCCGTTGCGCGCCGCAGTGCCGCAGGTCGAGGTTTCCGCCCTGTCTGGCGAGGCGGGCGATATTGCCGGCCAGGTCGTCGCGCCGCTCGAGCAGGACGGTGAGGTCGGCGCGACTCGGCAGCACCCACCACGCGATGGCGAGCGGCAGCACGGCGGACAGGCACATAATCGTGATGCTCCACAATGTCAGGCGCAGGCCCGCAATGCACTGCAACCGGCGCAGTGCTTCTGCCGCGCGGCGCGCGTCCTGACCGAGCGCGTGCATTTCCTCGAGCAGCGTGCCGCGAATCTCCTCGCGCACCACGGCATCGAGCCCGGCGGTGTGCGCGTGCAGCCGCTCAAGCGCCGTGGCGGCGAGCGACTGCTGGGCCTGCGCGGCCTCCATGAGAAGGCCGGCCTGCACGGTGTCCTCTGCGCTGCCCGCGGCCATGCTGATTACTCAGGTTCCAGGGCGTTGTCCGCTGAGGCCGCAGTGCGCTCGGGCTGCACGGCTACCCCACGGGCGGGGAATACGAGCCTCACGATTTTCGCCTCGCTCGTGCCCGCGTGCTGCGGTCGCGGGCACGCCGCGGGATGCAGGCGCACGCGATGCCACGCGGGATGCGAGGCGAGCTTCAGGTAGCCGCTGAGATCGGGCAGCTGCTCGATCTGCGAGCCCATGACCGCCGACTCGGTCGCGAGGTGTTCCGAGCGCGTGACCGATCCGAACAGCTCGGTCGCCCGCTGTGAGCGCGAGGTGGCGATGCGCCTGACCTCGCGCTCCCCGATCAGCCGCGAAGCGAACAGCGAGGTTCCGCCGTGCTCGCTCGCCGAACAGCGCAGAATGAGCGTGTTTGCGCAATTTTCTACGAGAATCTGCGGCGCGCCGAAGGCAATGGCGATGCCCAGAATGGCGGCCAGGCACCAGCCCCACGACATTCGGTTTGCCATTGCGAGCGCCCCGAGTGCCATGACCAAAATGACCGCAATCGGCGTGAGCCAGGCGAGGATGTTGCTCTGTAGAGCCGTGGCGCCGGTCATGAATGGGGAGCTCGCCGCCTGTGCCAGGGCCACCAGCGGTAGCGCCCACAGCAGCACCGCGAGCGTCGCAGTCCGCGCTCCTGGCCGCAGGTATGCCTGTTGTACGTGCATCGTGGACCTCCGCTCCTAGGACTCGCCCACGGCGTGCGCCGCCGTACGCGGGCTGGCCTCCCCGCGCCGCGCCTCGAGCTCCTCGCGCTTGAGCTTGCCTGGCGCACCGAAACGCACGCCGTCCACGATGAACGCGTAGTCGTACTGTCTTTCGCCCTGCTTGTCGGTCCAGTTGGTGGCGCGCACCCGCGCAGCGACGAACAGCTGATCGCCCTTGCGCGCGCAGCGCGCGAGCAGCTCCCCGAGCGCGCCGAACGCCACGAACCAAAGGCTGGTCGACATATCCCGCACCCGTCCGGCCTCGTCCTTGCCGGCGTAGTCGTTCCCGATCAGACAGAAGCGCGCGTAAGTGGTGTCGCTCTTCACGACCAGCTCGGGGTTACGCGCGAGATTCCCCACAGCCGTCAACGTGAAACTGTGCATCGGCTTTGCTCCTCGGGGCTGTGTTGGTTTTGAAAAAAGGACGGCCAGTCTAGCCACCCAGCCGTCAATTGGAATCGCGATTGCCTGCCCGTTTGTGCAGAAACATCGCGCGGCAATGCCGGCGCTGTGCGCTCGGCGCGCGTAGCGGTGTATGGTTGCAGCAGGAATTTGCGAGCGGAGTGCACGAGATGGGATTTGCAAACACCGCGGACAACGATGGCGCGCTCGAGGAGTGCCTGGATGAACTGAACGATCTCATGGAGAGTCTCCGGCGCTACCCGCCCGCCGTTCTCGCGGTGGCGCTGCGCGTGCACCTGGAGCTGCTGCTGCAGGGGCTGCTCGAAGGCAAGATGTGCACGCGCGAGGAGGTGCGCGATTTCCTCAAGGAACTGCAGCGCGATGCGCTGCAGTACGAGGAAAACTGAAGAGCGTATCAGCGCGCCGCCAGCTGGCTACGAACCAGCGAGCCTTGGATTGAAATCAGCGAGGCGTCCGCGAAGCGGTACTGCACCGACTGGTTCAATACCGCTTGACAGCCGCACCCCGTCAAACCATTATGAACCGATCGGTTCTTCTGGACCTTCCGGGGGAACGACTAATGGCTCGCAACGATCAGAGAGCGGAAATCGATGACAACAACAAAGGCGATGCGGCTGGCTTCGCTGGTCACGGCAATCAATGTCCTGGTCGCGAGCGGCTTTTCCATCGCGGCGATCGTCCGTCCGCAATACCTGGTCCCTGCCGAATCCGTGCCAACTGAGGCGTCGTTGCTATTGGCGATGTACGCGGCGGCGCGCACAATTCCTCTGGCTTTGTTCGCATTGGCGGCGATCTACAAACGTGCGACGCAGGCATTGCTGATCCTGGGTTCGCTCGCGGGCGCCATGCAATTGCTGGATGCCGGAATCGGTCTGTTTGAGCATGATCTTGGGAAATGCGCTGGGCCACTCTTTATCGCCGTCCTCCAATTCTTCGTGGTGTATCTGCTTCACAGATACATGCGGATCACGCCGCAGACCAAGCGCGGATGAACGCGCGACGGGCCGTCATTCGTACCGCTGATAGTCGCGCCAGCCGATCGGTCGACTCGGGCTAACCTATAGCAGGCGAGCCTCCTGACCCGCAGGGGCTCTTCCCTCCTTAGCTGAAACCGTCGACATCGACCACCGCTTGGGCAAAGGCCTGCGGAGCCTCCTGCGGTAGGTTGTGGCCGACGCCGCCGGTGATGAGGCGGTACTCATACTTGCCCGAGAACTTATCGCGATACGCCGCGCTGGGCGCGTGAATTGCGCCGTTAGCGTCGCCTTCCATCGTGATAGTAGGCACGGGGACGGGCCGAAGCGCGGCCAGCCGCTTTTCCAGATCGTCGTATTTCCGCTCGCCGTCAGCCAGGCCGATTCGCCAGCGGTAGTTATGGATCGTGATGGCGACGTGGTCCGGATTGTTGAGCGCGGCCGCCGAGCGTTCGAACGTCGCGTCATCGAAGTTCCATTTTGGCGAAGAGGTCTGCCAGATGAGCTTCGCAAAGTCGTGCAGGTATTTCCGGTAGCCGGCCTGCCCGATTTCAGTTGCGAAATAGTACTGATACCAAAACGCGAGCGTCGGGGCGGGCGGGTACGGTACCTGATTGGCTGCGGGGCTGCCGATGAGATAGCCACCGACGGACACAATCGCTTTGCAGCGTTCCGGCCAGAGCACGCCCATGATATCCGCCGTGCGCGCGCCCCAGTCAAAGCCGGCGAAGATCGCTTTCTGGATCTTGAGCGCATCCATGAGAGCGATCATGTCGAGGGCGACGGCCGACTGCTGGGCGTTTCGCATGGTTGCACTGGAGAGAAAGGTCGTGGTGCCGTAGCCGCGCAGATACGGGACGATGACGCGATAACCCTTGGCCGCAAGCAGTGGCGCAACGTCGACATAGCTGTGTATGTCGTACGGCCAACCGTGCAGCAGCACGACAGATGGGCCCTCGGCAGGCCCGTCTTCGGCGTAGCCGACATTCAGAAGACCGGCGTTGATCTGCTTGAGGGCCTTGAAGGATGTGTTCGTACCCGGTTTGATCGCAGACACGTTTGACGCAGCCTTACCGGTTTGGGCGGCGGCGGATGTAATCACCCCGAGTTGGGCAGCCGCGATCGTCATGGCGGCCGTCCCAAAGAAGCGACGGCGTGTTTGATCGATCGTCTCGGTTTGCAGTTCCCTAATCCGGACATCTTCGCTCATAGCTCTCTCCAACGAGGTGTGCACCCGATTACGGGTGATCCGGTTCCTGATCCAGGCTGATACGAGTCGCGGTAATCTTGATCGTTACATTCAGCATGATCGGGCCACATCTGCGCAACTGGCATCTGTGCGCTAGCGTACTCTCCGCAGAATACCTCGATCTAAGCTCTGTTGGCCGGTTGGGCCGCTCTTTATCTGCTGGCAGGCGTCGCGAATCAGTCGGATTCACCCGTGCCGGCGCAAGACCTGCCTCCAGGCCCACAGGGAGGCAAGGCCCGTGAGGACTGAGGCGATCCCGAACGCAATGCGCGCAACCGTGACGCCCGGCCCCGAGCTCACGGCGGCACCGCCAACGCCGGCAGCCATGCTGAATCCGGACGCTTGGCCAAAGACAGCCACCCAACCGAACATGACCGCCATCGAGGTCATCACCAACCCGCCCAGCGCGTGGTAGATGCGGCTGCCTGTGGCGACCCACTGGCCAATGAGCACGCCACTGGCCGCCAGCAGAACGCCCACAGTGGTGCCAAGGACCCGAGCTTCGAGGGAACTATCCGAGGGGGAATTCACCGACCCCAGGCCGACGCCCGCAAGCACGAGGCCACCAGCGGTGAGCACAATGCCGAGGCCCCAGCGCAGCCTGCGGCCCGACGCGCGGTCAGACTCGTCCTGCAGTGCCTCGCTCGTTCCGGCCCGTCGCCGCCGCCGCCAGCTCACGATGACGATCGCGGGAACGACCGAAAACGCAGAGCCGACGACACCGGTGACGAGCGGCAAGGTCCATAGTGGCGCGAAGGCATCGATACGAGCGCCCTCCGGATCGTTGGGCGGGTAGATGACCCGCATATGCTGGCCGAATCGGTACGCCGATTCCGCGCCCGACAAGTCCGAGGTCACGACGTACGTGCGCCCATCGCTCGCGGTGAACTCAAGCATCGGCGCGTAAGCGGCGGCGCCACCCTTCAGGTGTCCCACCTGCTTTTTCGCAATAACGGTACCGTCCGCACGCGATCCTGAGAAGATCAATGTAGCGCGCTGCACCGTCGATCCGACTGCGACGGCCAGCAGCACCAGACTCCCGATCGCGAATGCCCCGATGAAACCGTAGGCAAAGATACGTGCACCCATCGATGGCAGCATCCAAATTAAGACAAGACACGCTCTCGGCTTAAACGCCGGAGCGGAAGTCCGGGAACTAGCAGCGATATACGCAACTTGGGCTCGCCGGCTAATCGCGCGGACTTGCCATCGCTAAAGTCATCGCCCGACCGAGCACGGGGTCAACACCCGCCCGCCAGTTTTTGAAACTCAATTGGATGACCTCGTCCGGGTCGAACGACTTGACTCGGAACTGAAAAAAATAGTTCAGCCAGAAACAGACATCCCAGTCGGTACAGGCATGCTGGTAATCATGTTTACCCGTCTCGTACGCGACACACAGTGCGTAATTGGGTAGGCACGCCCGACCTCCTTCCGAAAAGAACTGCAGTCGATCGCCCACGGGTTCGCCCAGGATCACGACGCGCCCCTGACCAGCGTGTTTAACGACAGCAGCGGTAGATATTCCTGCCGAGAACGTTGCGGGGCCAGTCAGCACGATTATTTGCCCCGCCGGAGGAGTCAGCTTTGGCAGGAGGCGCGCGAAGCCATACGTGTTCATGTAGTCGCCGCCACCATCGTAGCGCAAATCGAGAATTACATTGCAGGGCTGAACCTGCCGAAGGTGGCGTTCAGTGCTTGATAGAAACTCCGCGATGCTCTGACCGCCTTGGTCGGCGTTGGATTTGAGCTGCACGAATTGGGTGCACGTGCCCGCCAAGGGCAAACTTCGAAAGGCTTTGTCAAAATCAGTCAATGATATTGGCAGAGGGTGGTCGGGTTCGAACGCCCGCCATTGTCCCGCCATGCCTGTTAAGGGATCGCTCGATAACCAGCGTTTGACGAATACCGCTGGCTCACTCGCAGGCGGCGCGTAGGCGTCTAATCTCCGCGTGATCGTTGCCCCGGAAGGAGCCTCCACGGTCCAATTAGAGTGCTGCATGTCCAACGCAACATCAATGCCGTACAACAGATCCTGCAGCACCAAATATTGCGAGGCCTGTAAACGCCGCCACCCGGGTGTGCCGCCACGCAGCTGCTCGAGTTTGGTCATGACGGCGTCAATTGACTGTCCATCAATCGCCGTCACTCGACTGCCCAGCAGGTCCGCATTGATTTCGGTCGCGCGCATGATATACAGCCCGTCCGGAAAAGCTGCCACACGTACTGGAAGCTCCATAGGTGCGGCACTGCGTTCATTCTCAACTGTGGAATGGCCATTGTCGGCCAACGCATCAATTTGCATCAATGACACGCGAAAATGAGGTCGATCGAGCACGGTGCCGAGCGCCTCCAGCGCATCCAGTCTTCGATTCGCTTCAGGCCGGTCAGTCGGCGCAAACGAGCGGTCCAATGCTATGAGTTGGCGGAAGTAGCGAATGTCCTGACGCTGCGCATCAAGAGTGCTGGCAGCGGGCAAATAGTGTGGTCGTGGCGCTGAAGGGTGAAAGTGATGCTGCATCCCTGCAAAGAATCCACCTACTACAATTACGACCAGTAAGATCAATCCAATCGCTATGACGCTGATTCTCTTAGCCATAGATTTCATTATTGGTGTTTCAGCTTCAGGCGAGGAGTCTGATTAGCCATGGTACATGGCGTGCCAGGATTTCCGCGAGCGGAGCGAGCGTCATGCGATGACTGGAATTGGGCTGACTGCGGCCGGAGCAGTCACGTAGAATTTGCTGAACGCGATTCGAGCGCTGCGGGCTGAGGCGCCCGCAGCGCCCAGGACATGGTGCATGGGCATGACGATCCGATACGGTTCGAGTTATCGTTGCGCGGCGCCCACGCGCGCCGCCTTGTCGGTCCTCGGCGCGACGCTACTCCAGGTCGCCCCCTTCGGAACGGCCGAGCGCGCGCTCGCCGCAGATCCCCAGGTGCATCTCACGGTGCTCGACACCGATGCGCGCATCTCGCGCAAGTCGTCCTATACCATCACGTGGACCAGCGCGGACATTCCTGCGAACACGGCTCTCAGCCTGCGCCTCTATTGGAAGATGGCGGATTCGGGGGTGCGGATCGGTGGCGTCGTGCAGCCGGGCGACACGAGCCGCTTGCTCACCACCGTGTTCGACGCGGCAACGACGAAGGCGTTCCTGGAGAAATTCAAGTCGAACGTCACGGTCAGCACGATCGAAACCGGCAAATACGTATGGGACGTCGCCAAGTTCTGTGCCCGGAACACCGAGCGGGGCCACAGCGTCTGTGACAGCGCGCCGTCGTTCCAGCTGCAACTCATTCTGCGCGCATCGAACGATCCGTGCGCGGACAACATGCGCTGCGGCAAGCCGCGCACGCTCTTTAAGACCGAACTGAGCCGCGGGGCGATCTCGTTGGGCGAATGAGGGCCACGCGCGGCGCAACGCGATGAACGAAGGTCGGCGCAGGGGGGTTTCTGCTCTGGCAACCGCCCGCTATTGGACCCGTTTCCGTCGGTCGCCACCGACAGCTGTTTTCCCGTTCTGATCGTATAACTCGCCGATACTTTTGCTTCCTGGCTCAGTCTTCTTTGCTCATCGAGTCGTACGCATCGGCGAGCTTGCGCAGAGACTCGCAGCACCGGGTCCGCGTCGATGAGCCGTGCATGAGCGCGAGCATCTGTGGATCGAGGGCGGCGAGACGGCGGATCGTCGATCCGGTTGCAGCCGAGAGCGCCGTGGCATGAAACATCTGCTCCGCAGCGAGGGCCGGCCCGACAATATCCTCGTCAGTAAGCGCCGGACCGTCGCCGGTATGGGTAAAGAGATCCCCACAAAAAAGGGTCTTGGTCGCTTGTTCAAAAATGACCCGAGCTTCCCAGTTGTGCGGAACGTGTGGCGTATCGATGTGCTGAACCTGCTTGCCACCGAGATCAATAACCTCGCCGTCGGCCAGCTTGCGCGGTGGTCGATCGCACAAGTCATCGAGCGAGACCATACAGCCGATGGCGCCGTGTGCGACTTCGGCGTTTGGCGCGGCAGCGAGAAATTCGTTCATCGCACCGCATTCGTCGGATTCCACGTGTCCAAAGGTAATCCAGCGGAGTTGCTTGAGCGGAATAATGCGGGCAATCGCCTGCGACACGAGCGGGAACATGCGCCGCGGGCCAGTGTGAAAGAGGAGTGGATCGTCAGCATCGACGAGAAACTGGTTGAAAGTTAAGCCGGCGGGTGCCGCCTCAGGGACACACGTTGACAGGCGGAAGATGCGATCGGCTACCTCATAGGTGTTAGTTTGCATGGGCATTTTCCTTTCTGCGGCAAGGCGCGCCTAGCGAAAACTGGAACGATTAATTCAACAATAACTCACAGTTCGATCATCTGTTGACGCAGACCTTTCAACGCGCTTTGTGGCCGGAGTTGACCCGCAGCTGCCCGTCGCGAGCGTCCGCTTCTGGGTCGGTTGATTGCCACGAAAGATACTCGCCGCCGAGATCGCCCTTAAACGGCCTAACCAGCGGCTTTCCCTTTTCCTAACACGGTGACCATCATCCAAACGAACAGTGCTGCCGTAATGCCGTATGGAAGACGTCGCAGCCACCAGTTCGTCACGATCAGCCGATCGACTAGAGGGATGGATAGACCTTGAGTCTGGAGCTTGAGTTGTATCGGAATTTGAATCATTACTGAAGAGATCCAGAGCACCATTTGAAGCGCAATCACCAACCATACCGACCATATGGGTATGGACGCCGGCCGAAACCACAGCATGAGAATCGAAAACACCGTACCGAGAGCTGCGGGAACGACCAAGAGCGCGAGAACGCGTGGCGTGATGAACTTGTGGAATGCCTGAAATTCTGCCGGTCCTATGAGGTGCCAACTGCTGTAATTGACAAAACCTTCGATGAAAGACGCGCCAGTCGTATAAAAGACCAAGGCGAAGGCGATCATGAAAACAATTGATTCCTTCATGGTCTCCCCTTCGAACACCAGCAACGGTGCGAGACTTTCTACACTTCCTCGCACCCAAGCGCCAATCGGTGCAACTGCGTGCCGTCCCACGATGTTGCGACGCAATCCGGACACCCCTACGGAGTGCTCTTGAACCACCGGCACGGCCTCAGGGCGTGTGTAGTGGTGTGGAACGACCGCTTCGCAGCCGTCATTCCGGCACGGTCAGTGGCTGGTGTTGGGCCGGTTCCGGCCGTCGACAAACGCCAGCTTGGCCCGCGCTCCGCTTCGTTCTTGCGGGCCTTCCGTTTTCCCTACATTATTCGCACGCCACGACATGGAGGAAGCCTCATGACCGCCTTCAATGCAGTGCGATTCCGCGTGAAGCCCGGGCGCGCCAAGGAGTTCCTCGATGCTCACAAAAGGGTTGCCGCCGATTGGCCCGGTCTGAGGCGAGTCAACATCATTAAGGCCGCCGACAGAAGCTACTGCATCATTGCTGAATGGACCGACATGGATGCGCTCGCCAAAGCGCGTCCGAACATGATCGCCACGCTCGATTCATTTCGCGATACGCTCGAAGACTTGGGCGGCGGCCTCGGCGTCACCGATCCGATCTCTGGCCCAGTGGTGCTGGAGCTGAAATAAGCCCGCGAGGACGAGCGCAAGGTCCCTGAAGCGCTTCGCTGCTGCGTCGCGGCCGTTCTTGAGCTGCTTCCTGACGGCGTAGACCGCTCGGAGCCGGCGACGGCTTTCCCGGGCTCCGGCAGATGGTCCCGAGGCTCCGTTCCGCCCGCAACTAGGGAGGCGGGCTGCCTTCCTTGATCGCTTGCTTCAACATCTGCCGGAACTCCGCCGTGTCCTGATGGTCGTGACCTTCACCGCATGCTGGACGGCAACTTCGATGAGTTCTTTTTCGCTGGCAGCGGATATTGCGACCGTGCATTTGCTCTCAGCCGGAAACTCCCTGCAATCGATGTATTTCCTAGTCATGGCTGCCTCCTAAGAATTCGAGACCACAAAATCTGCATGTCCAGCTGAAGCGCGTGCACCTGCCCCGATGCGTGCGCTGTGCCGTCATTCGTCCCGCTGGGCGGGCGCTGAACAGCCGCCCCTGGGGATTGTCTGCCGGAGGATGCGCCGAGGGGATCCCGCTCGCAACTTGCGACCGGTCATCGGTTTCGGGGCGCTGCGCAGTCGAACTGCTGTGTCGCGAGTGACCGCAATTCGGCAACCATTCTGAACCTCTGTAGGTCCGCAGTTGGCCGAACTCGGCCGGTCGGCGCTCGACGGCTCGATTTTCCGTCCGTGCTTCCGGTGTTGGACCCTCAGCGGTCCTTCACGAATGGCAGCATTCGGGAGATAGAATTTCAGTGATCCGCAGGATCCGGGTAATGGAACGGATCGGTCAGCTCGGGCTACTAATCTGAATATCGCTTTTTGGCTTTGAGCCGACTTACTGCGACATTGGCGCCCGCGCTTCCCGTCCGGGGTAGACGCCCTCTACAAGCTGACCGTCCTTTACCACCGGGACGCCGTTTACAAGCACGAACTGGATCCCATCTGAGTATTGAAGTGGTTCCTCGAACGTCGCTTTGTCGATCACGCGATTCGGGTCGAACACCGTAACGTCCGCATCGGCTCCCACGCGAATCCGCCCCTTGTTCTTGAATGCAGGCGCGCGCGTTTCTAGCAGCTGTGCCGGGAGCAAGGTCATCTTTCGCAGCGCAGTCATCAGATCCAGCGCTTTCTCTTCGCGCACGTAATGCCCCAATACGCGTGAAAAGGTCCCCTGTCCGCGCGGATGAATCTTTGGTCCGGTAATCGGTAGTCCGTCGCTAGCGATCATGATGCTCGGATCCGCCACCGCCGCCCGCACCGCCGCTTCGGGAATTTCGTGGATCACGACGAGGCCGCCTTGCTTGCGATAGCGCGCGAAAGTCTCCGGGGTCAGCCGCTCACCTGTCTCTGCCCATTGCAGGTCCTTGTACGTGATGTCGTACTTCTCCTGCCAGCCCTCGTCGAAGACGGCAGAATTGAGATTGGTGCTGGACGCGGTGTAGGGATAGCACTCAGTGGTGATATCGAGCCCGTGCTGTCGTGCCCCGGCGATCATCTCAATCAACTGCGGGGTGTTCTTTAGCCCCATGCTGGTGATGTGGGCCACGTGAAGCTGCGCTCCGGTGGTTGCTGCGGCTGCGATCACCTCCTCGAGCGCGGCCACCCCCGATTCTGGTTCGAGCAACGACGAGTACCGCAAGTGGACTTGTAGAGGTGCATGGTATTTCGCCGCGACGCGAAACATCTCGAGGATCTCCCAGTGCGAGGCCCCGGGGGTGTAATTGATCCCCATCCCCTCCGCAAGCGCGCCCTGTTTCAGGCCGCTCTCGATGGCGGCACGCAATCTGCCAAGCTCGTCCGCCGTGAGTTCACGGTGGTTTGCAGCCTCCGCGACCGGGGTGTTCATAGCGCTGAGCGACGGCACCTCCTGGCCGGTCATCACGAGAATCCGCATGGGAATATGGCCGACGCTCACCCCAAAATTGATCAGCGACTTCCCCTCACGCGCCGCATACCATTTGTCCACATCATACGTTCCCAACTCGAGCTCCAGCGAAGTCGTCACCCCATCATGTGCCTGAAACTGGTAGTTTCGCGCCTCCTGCCCATGCTCATGCAGGTCGATGAAGCCAGGCGCCACGACCATCCCACGCGCCTCGATGGTCTGCTTGCCTGTCAGCGAATCACTTGATACCGCCCGAACCTTGCCGCCGCTGATTCCCAGATTTCGCACGTCATCAAGCCGCGACTCCGGATCCATAACACGTCCGTGAGAAATCACTACGTCATAAATTTCTCCGTGGGTAGGCGCGCACGCTAGCAACCCAAATGGCGCCAACGCGGCCAAGGCTCCGATTACGCATCCCGCCGTATGTGGTTGTTGTACGCGTTTTGGAGTCATTCTGCGCCTCTTCGATAATGACGATGGCAGACCTGCATCATCTTGCGAGCTTATATGTTGACGGAAAGACTGACAGTAACTGGCATGCCGTGTCGCGACCGCTTCGGAGAAATTCAGGGAGCGAGTGCTGCCGGCCGGATTTCGTCATTCGAGGCACCATCACTTCCTGGCGACTAGCACTCCGACGCTCCCCGATATGAGGGCCATCATGGAGAGAAGAGCTGCCCTAGCTGTTGGAGCATTTTCTACGATGCAAGTACCGACCAGCAGACTCGCCGAAAGAACCCCGAGTACTGCTGAAGCCATCCGTGCTTTATTGCGAGAGATCATCAGCTTCACAACCCGGGCAAACCTGCAAACGTCGATCAGTTGCTGATTTTACCGCGCGCTTCAAATGGCCGCTTTTGGACCCCCATTTCTCATACCTCCAATGCCTGGTATTGGCCCGATTGCCGCCGGGTTCAGCGGCCGATGAGCAGGGTGGCCATGGGTTTCCACCATGGGCTCACGTACATCCATACCGCGACGAACTCGATGCCCAACCCCCATGCTGCGCCAAGGACGTAAGCGGAATACAGCCGGCGCCGGCTGATCAGGTCGTAGGCACCGAGAATCGCGACAAGGAGCAAGTCACCGAGATACAGCTGTGCCCAACTTCCCCAGTAGCCATCACCAAGGAGGCGCTGCAGGCCGGGACCCCACCAGCGGGAGAAACCCGCGTTAGAAATGCAGATGGTGGCGAG
>Ga0302326_10005382_pt1 | contig 29181 bp, 23 predicted proteins | sample Palsa_T0_3_FD_202264 | JGI IMG/M metagenome (GOLD analysis project Ga0302326, IMG submission 202264) | Peat permafrost microbial communities from Stordalen Mire near Abisko, Sweden - Palsa_T0_3 | ecosystem: Environmental > Terrestrial > Soil > Palsa > Peat permafrost | place: Sweden: Abisko... | reverse complement strand
TCTAAAAGCGAGTTCACGCGCTCCACCTTCTAGTGTAGCGATTCGCGCCAGGATTCGCCGAATGGTGTCGCGGCGATCCTTGTGATTTGTCAAAATCGCCAGAATATTGTCCGCGTCAAACGGGCTGTTGAGCAACCAGTTCTCATCGATATCGCGGATATCGATTATTTCGTCGCGGCAATAAATCCTCGGGCCCAGTAGTTCCGACGTCATGGTCATAGGGGCGTTGCCCACGTATGGCACGTACTGCTCCGGAAACCGCTCATGCAGCCGGTATACACGAAGCGAATACTCGGCCATGCGCAGGGGCATTCGCGAGTCATTGGCGCTTTGCAATTCAATCCCGAGCAAGCGCTGACCATCGACTGTTTCGCCGAGCAGATCGACGCGCGGCTGCGTCACCTCCGGCAGCTCGACGTTCAGCCAGCGGCCGATTTTCGCTCCGGTGATCCGCTCAAAGAATAAGTTGTTCGGGTCCTGCAGCAAGGATTTCAGAACAGTGTCATATTCGTGCATCGCGGGTAGCCCCTGCCGCTCGCAGATCTAGTTGGGCCTAAAATTCGCCAGCAACCCGCCCCATTTGCGCGCGATCAACTCAGCGACATTGAGCGCAATCGCCAAACCCAGAAGCGCCGGCCAAACTTGCCATACTGTTGAGACCGACCTGCCACGAGCATCGAATATACTTTCCACGGATGGATTGAATCGGCCGCCCGTTAAGGCCGCGATCTGCTTGAGCAGCGTATTGTTCGAGCCATAATCCTGAAGTTCTTCACGCTGGCGGTAGAAGCCGACTTCCGGGAAAGCAGGCGTTTCCTGCACGGGCCGGATACGGAACAGGCCACGCAGGCTGCCGATGTGCAAACTCCCCCGATAGAGGCGCGCGGCCACTCTCTTTACAGGAATAGCCTTTTCGAACTTGCCCGGGCCGAGGACGAAAATGGCCGGCGCGCTGCCCGGGTCGGGGATTTCATCGGAGAGACGGTAGCTGACGTCAACATCGCCATTGGCGGCGTCAAATTGGGCGCTGGCTTCGCTCGAGTCGGAGTGGGTCAGTAGATCGCGAGCCACATTGGTCCAGAACTTATCGAACCCGGGCCAGGTCATCCATTCCTCGGCCCAGCGACTTTTGGCGTCGGATGCGAAAACGGCCGAACGTCCCAGGCCATACTGCCAGCGCACGAACAGCGGGGCTCGTTTCACCGCATCTATCGCTAGAATCGTTTCAGCGCCGTCTTTGGCGGCATAGCGTGCGTACCCCTTCAATGCCGGAGCACTTTCCATGCCGACGCCTTCCAACACCTCGGCCTTGCGCTCAACGATGGGAGACAGCACCCGCTCAACGGCAGTTCCGCCGGTATAATCTTTGACGTCTTTTAAAAGGATTTGCTCGAGACCTTGCGGCTCATTCAGAAAGTAACTTCGACCATTTGAAGTTGCGGCTACTTTTTCCAGATAGGCGCGATTTACGTCCTGGCCGAGACCAACGGTCGAGATAGTAACTTGGTTATCGGCGGCTTTTTTGGCCAGCTCAATGCTATCGCCTTCCTCCGAGATGCCGTCCGTTAACAGCACAATGTGCTTGTAGACGCCTTTTGACGGCAGCACCTTGCGATAGGCTTCGTTCAGCGCCGGGGCGATTTGCGTGCCGCCATCGGGCGTGATGCCGGAAATCAGGCGTTTGATGAGCGACTTATCCTCGGCGCGCCGCAGCGGCACGGCCCATTGGAAGGAGTTATCGAAGATCAGGACGCCGATGTTGTCGACGGGCCTTAAGTGATCGACAACACCGATCGCCGACAAGCGAGCCAACTCGATCTTGCGCCCTTCCATGGAGGACGATTTATCGATGATCAAAATGACGCTGGTGCCTTCCGGCGATTTGGGCGGCGCGAGTTTCGCCGGGAGGGCGCGGTCGAGCGCATCCATGCGCTTTTCGCTTTTGTAAACCTGCCGTTCGCCGCCGATGAGCAGAAGGCCGCCGCCGTTGCGCACATAGGCATCCAGACGATTTTTGCGCGCAGGGTTTAAATCGTTCAAGTCCAGATTGTTGAGCACGACCAATTGAATACCGCTGAGGCTGCGATCAATGAGCGAGGCATCGCGGCTGACGTCGAAGGCGCCTTGTTCAAAAACGCGTAAGAGATTGAGGTCGCTGCCAGCGGGGTCTTGTGAAAGATACAGCACCTTGGCGCGGCGCATGGCAATCGCCTGCTCAAACGGCAGCTCGCCGAATTTGCTGGTGAGAATGCGCCCGGAAATCGAAGTGGCGCCCGTGGTGTTCAAGCGCGCATGCACGCGCAGTGTATTCACCCCCGCTGATAGCTGCACGGTGTTGGAACCAAGTGGCCGACCTTCTACAGACACTTCGACGGTGGCCCTGGTATTGGCGGGGGATTGAACGGTAAGGTCGATCGGGATTTGCTCACCCGCGTAGGCTATGTGCGGCAGGGCGAGCGAATCTAAACGCAGATCGGTGCCGGGGCGGCCGGCGAGTGCGATGGTGTCGACCGGGACTTGCAAGCGGCGCATCTGAGCGATCGCGCGCGCAGAACTGCCCTCGTTTTCGTTGCCGTCGCTAATCAGCACCAGCCGCGGAATGTAACCGGCAGGAACCGCGGACATGCTGCCGGCGAGCGCCGCTTCCAGATTAGTGGAGTCGCCCAATGGAGAAGACGCAGGCAAGAGCCGGACTCCCTGCGACACTTCCTGCTCGGTCAGCAAACGAGGCTTGCCGGCAAATGGCACGACCTTCGTCCAATTTCCGCCACGCCGGTCTTCAATATCTGAAACAAGTGAGGAAGCGCGGCGCAGATCATTGCGCGTGATGCTGGCCGAGGTATCCACCAGCAAAACCGCGCCTACTTTCGTGCGCGGCAGGATGAGTGTGGGTTCGGCGAGTGCAACCAGTACCGCACTAAAACTGGCCGCTTTCAGTAATAAAGGCAGGCGCCGCGCGGTGTTGCTCCAAATGTACGCAGCCCAGAACGCGGGAGCCAAAGCGAGAAGCAAAATCCATGGATGCACGAAAGTCATTTCGCCGCCAATTCCGGCTCGCGCTCAGGCGTGGCCTGCTTGTTCCCGCTCACTTGTCTTGCCCTACGCTGCCGCCCAAAGGCGAACCACTCGGCCAACAAGCAACCTAAGCCGGCCAGTGCGAGCCACTTCCATAGATCGACCGGTCCACCTTGCAGCCGCGAAGCGCGAGGAAGGCCTTGCGCCGCTGCAGCGGGAGCCTTCCACTCGGTTTCGCCGACCTCCGGCAGAGTGAGAGAAAGGATCCGCTCGCGGTCGCCCGAATACACATGCAAAACGCTGGGTTCAGCGGCGAAGAGTTGCAAGACGGCGCCGTGAACGGTGAATGGCAAGGCGAGACCATTGTCATCCAGCACGCGGATCTGATCCTGACGTTCTTTGGAATCGAGCGGAATGGAAGCTGTTCCCACACTGCCGGCAGCGAGATCGAGTGTGCGAAAAGACTCGGGCGAGAGCCAGCGCAGGAGATTGGCAAACAAAATGGGAGTGGTTACTTCAAACTTCAATTGCCCTTGCAGCGGGTCAAAGCCGATGAGAGCGAATCTCGCATGTCCCGGTCGAGCATCACGAGCAACCACAATCGGGCCGCCTGAAACGCTGGCCACGGGCGTATCGCCTTCATAGGTTTCAAAGATTTCGGCGATGGCGATATGGGCTTCCTTGGCGTGCAATCCAGCGCCAAGCGCGGTTTCGTTATGCCAAGTTCTAATCACGGCATCGTAATCGAGACCCTTCACGGGTATCGGCGAGCCATTGCGCGGCGGAGAGATCCACAAACTCGGCAGAGTTGGGCGCACGCCAGGCGCAAAACCATCGAGCACCACGATTTCGTCCGGTTGAGCGGCCGGATAGCCGGCTGGTTCGAAGAAGTGCGCAACCAAGCGACGGTTAGCCGCAAATAAAGGCCTAAGTTCTTGGGCGCGCCGCGTGTAAACATTCACTTCGAGCGGGCCACTGCGCGGCAGCCGCAAATGCACTTCCTGATCGGTGGGCAAGACATCGGCGGGAGCAATGCGAGCCAGCAATTCGCCTTCTGAAGCGGTGACGAAGCTATACTCGGCGGCGGCTTCCTGGCGCGGTGCAAGCTGGATGGTGCGCGGCGCAAAGTGGGTACCGGCGAATTGGGTTTGCAGGCGGACCGTATGCGGTTGAAAGCCGAAGTTCTTCAGGGTAACGGTGGCGTCCCAGGAGTTCGATTCCTGCTGGTCGCGCTTGGCCGCTAAACGCCGGATGCCGACATGCTCACGATTGAGCTCAGGACTGAGTATTCGCAAATTCGGCATGGCAGGAATATCGACTGGCTCGCCGGAGATCATGCCCGCACCGTCGTAAACGATTTCGCCGCGCATTCCTTCCGCCCAACTCCCAGCTTGCTCAGCAAACGATAGAGCTTGCTCCAAATTCAAGGCGGACGATTCGGACACGGAACCGTCAATGGCGGACGCGAGTTGTTTGCGATTAGAGGTAAACGGCGTGATGGGAGTGGCCAGAGCATCTACGCGCACGAGCATCACGCGATCGGCGCCGGGCAAACGCGATATGTAGTCCAAGGCCAGACTTTTTTCGGTATCGAGTAGTTTGCCCCCTTTAACGCCGGCTGCGGACCAGGAGGAAGTGTCGAGCAGCAGAACGTGATCTTTGCCGCGCCAGCGCTTGCCTCCCCATTGCAACTGGGCAATGGCCAACAGGAGCAGTAACAAGCCCAATAACTGAAGAATGAGAGACCACGGCTCACGCATGCGGCGGCGGCTTTGCAGTTCTTCAGCGCTTGATGCCGGAGTCCAGAAGCGCAAGGTGGAAACAAGCTTTTTGCGTTTACTCTTGTCGAGCAGATAAAGCGCGGCAATGAGGCCGCCGACAGCGCCCAGCAGCGTGAAAAACTCGCCGGCGGTGAGATTCAAAAAGAACATCGGCGGTTAGTTGCCCTGCACCATCATGAGTGGTCCGAACATAGCTTCTTCCAAAGGGATAGCGGTAGAGATGCCGGCGTAACGGCCGTCGTTCCGTGCGGCGAGCCTACGGAGCGCGGCCGCATGTTCGTCAAAAGCGGCCGTGTAAGACTGGCGCGCGCGATCGTCAAGCGCGATTTTCAACTGAGTGCCCGATTCCGCGTCGTGCAATTCCACTTCGCCCTGACCTGTTGGCGTGCGGTCTTCTTCTCCCCAAAGCTGAATAAATAGGAGCTCATGGCCAAAATCGGCGATGTATTGGAGCGGGCGGAAACAATCGCTATCGTCCAGAAAATCTGAAATGAAAATCACCAAGCCGCGCTGTGGATACTCGCTCAGAAACTGGCGCGCCGTTTCCAAATAGTTTGTTTTTCCGCCAGGCGCCAAGCCACGCAGAAAATTCTCCGCCGGCTGAAAACGGTGCCGGCCGCCGCTGGCCAGAAACGGATCGGATAAACGCGCGGAAAACGGTTGGAGCAAGATGGAATCAAGACGAACAAGCCCCACGTACACAAGCGCCGCAGCCAGCTTTCGAGCGTAATCGAACTTGTTCATCTGCTTCGCCGGACTGCCGGCCGTCATGGAAGCGCTCACGTCTATCAGAAGGCGCACGGGCACTCTGGGTTCCACTTGAAACATCTTGAGGAAGAGCTTTTCAAAGCGCATGAAGGCGCGCCAGTTGACGGCGCGCAGATCGTCGCCTTGATGGAAATTGCGGTGGTCGAGAAACTCCTGGCCGGGCCCGGAAAAGCGCGAAGTATTGTGGCCTCCCACCAATCCGTTAAACGATTTCTGCCATTGCAGGGTGAGCCGTTCGAGACGTTCGAGGAAGCCGCGATCGACAAGGGGCTCTGCCATGGGAGACCGCTAGGCCGGCGCGACGCCAGCCAGAATCTTCGCGAGAATCGTTTCCGTTGTTTCACCATCGGCATGTGCGTCGAAGTTCAGGATGATGCGATGCCGGAGCACGCCGGGCGCCACGGTGGCAACATCTTCGATGCTCAAGTGGAGACGGCCGCGCATCAAAGCGAGCACTCTGCCGCACTCGATGAGCGCCTGTGCGCCACGGGGTGAGCTGCCATAGCGGACATAGCGATTGGTGATTTCGGCCGCGCCGCGCACACCGGGCTGCGTTGCCATAATCACCGCGATGGCATATTCCTGAACGTGTGGCGCGACGAGAACTTGCCGGCAGATGGATTTCAACTCGGCAATTTGGCTGCGCCCCATGATGGTGTGCAAGGTCACTTCGTCGTTCTTGGTAGTTACATCGACAATGCGGTTCAGATCTTCGCGCGATGGATAGGCCACCAAAATTTTCATAAGGAAGCGATCCAGTTGCGCTTCCGGCAGTGGATATGTTCCTTCCATCTCAATGGGGTTCTGCGTGGCCATGACCAGGAAAGGCAAATCGAGTTGATAACTGGTGGTGCCGCTCGTCACAGTGCGCTCCTGCATGGCTTCGAGCAGGGCCGACTGAGTTTTCGGCGTGGCGCGATTGATTTCGTCGGCCAGCACCAGGTTCGCGAAAATCGGTCCCTGCTGAAAGCGCAGGCTTTTGTGCCCGTGCTCGTCGCTTTCCATCACCATGCTGCCGACGATATCGCCGGGCATCAGGTCGGGTGTAAACTGAATCCGCGAGTAGCGCAGATCGAGGACGCGCGCAAGCGTGCGCAGGAGGGTGGTTTTACCAAGGCCAGGCACGCCTTCTAACAGGACGTGGCCGCCGGCGATCAGGCAGATCAGCACGCCTTCGATGACGCTGGTTTGTCCGACAATCACTTTCCCGATTTCTTCACGTACTCGAGCCAGCTCAGCCGTGGCGCGTTCGACGTCGGCGGTGTGGGCGCTCAATGTTTCTGCCATTCAAATTATTGTAGAGGAAGGGTACTCATTACTAGTGTACGAAGGCGCGTCCTGGCGAGTTTCAAGGTGCTGCCGGAAAGACCATATTCGACGGTTCAACGCCCTTGGCTGAACAGTCATCCTGGTACAACCGAACATAGCTCTCCAAAACATACGCAGCGGGTTCGAAGCCCAATAGCGCGGCGGTCTGGTCAATCCAATCCGAGGCGCCTTCGAGCTCGAAAAAAACCCCAATCGGCGTTTCGTCCAAGGTCACCGTGCCATTAGGCAAGGTTGGGTGCCGGTATTCGGTGCGGTATTTTTCGTAGCGAAAGCTGGGGTCAAACCCTAACGCGTGCAGAATCTGCTGAAGCATTTCCAGCGAACCGACACTGGTTTCGAGTTCTGGCCGCGTCTTGTGAGGACCGGCGATGTATGGGCCTTTCCAGGTGATGAGGGAGTCCGTTCCGACGCGGCGCAAGCGCAGCAGTACTTGCGAGTTCTTGAGTATTCGATCGGCGGTGTCATAGACGGTATTGGCTTCGAAGCGGCGCGGGATGGAAGTGGAAAAGCCGGCGTTGGCGAGAAGCTGCTTCGCGGAGGTAGCGTCTTTGAGACGGATCTTCAATTCGGTCTCTATGCCGTGAGCGGTGGACATTCGTGATGGGGGCGGGCTGGCCGCTAAAATGAGTCTCGCATTCTATACCTGGGGCTGGCGGAGAAAAAACGCGCCCGTAGCTCAGTTGGATAGAGCGAATGACTTCGAATCCTTCCAGGGGCTTTTCGGCGTTTCTGATCAGCCCAGCCTCCGGCCAGCATCAAAGGCCACCCGCCGCACTATGGGGTGTGTGCGCCCGACGCACCGCTGGCGCTTAATGCGTCCGCGTTCTCATTAGCGGGTGAAGGTCAAAAGGCGATGTGCGGCAGTCCGACCTGCTAGATGCCAATTGCGGGCAACCGAACACGAACAACCCGCATCCCCATCGTTTGCTAATCCAGCCAGAATCGGCTCTCGCCAAGATTCGCCACCGGGATGCACCGGCAGAAGGGATCTTTGCTCCAGTCGTCGCCATCGCAACTCAAGTCAACGGTCTTCACGCCATCCCGGTACCGCCGGTCCAATTCCCGGATAAACGCTTTTTTCGTGAGGTAGTTAATCCCGACATCTGCGTCAATGTACAGTCCGAAGTGCAGGCCGCCAATCCGGGCGCGATAAAAACTCCCGGCGAAGAGTTCGATGGTCTCATGGCCGCATGGTTTCATCCGATAGATTTTTCCAAAACTCCGGCGGATCTAAGGGCACGCCGAGAAGCGGGCTTAAATCGACATAGGCAAGCCAGTCGCGGGTCCGCGCGGTATGCGCGTTAATGACGGCGTATTTCGGCCCGCTAGATGGTGAAATTTCGGCGGCGTCTGTTGGCGGAAGCGCGGCGGGCGATGCGGGTTGGATTGTTGAATTGGTCATAGTTTAACTCCGGTTCGGGATTCTCTGGCGGTAGGGCTCTACTGAGGTTGGCGGTAGTCGTTTGAAGGCGGTTGAGTTGCGGCGGACGGCGGACAGGATCTTTTGCACGGCCAACCGGGAACACGTCCGTTTCCAAGCCGCTGAAGTAAAGTCGCCAAAGGGCGAGTGTCACTTCATCGACAGAGTTTTATTGAGGAGGCGAACCGACCGGTTGGCTTGGCATTCGCAGCGCGCGCGGTGGGTTGTCGAATCGGTCATGGTTTTCCTTCGGCGGCGGCCAATGAGGGTGGGGGAAGTCGGTTTGAGGGCGGTTATGCCAATGGTGGCCTGCGCGGACATCTAACCGCGCCGCATCAAAGACAGTCTCACTTCCGGCTCAACGCAATAGCGTTCCCACTTGCTGTTGTTTCATTGCTTCAACTCCGCCTTCACCGTCTTCTGATCGTCTTCGCGCTGCTGCGTTTGTACCGGCTTTGTCTGCTCTTTTGCCTCAATGAATATTTCACCGGCGACGGTTTTAAAGCCCGCGCGAATATCGCCTTTCTTAAAGATGCATGCCAGCCCGAGCAGAAAGAAAGCAACTATGACCGAAAAAACTAGATTTCTGGCCACGATTCACTCCTTCTCCCCCGCCTCAGGCGAACGGCGATTTTTCGGCTCGTCGCCAATCTGGGTGTAGCCGCCCAGCGCTATGACCTTTTCGTTTTTAAGCATCGTGCGCCGTTGTGACCCCAGGAAGGAAAGAACGGCGTTGCGGGGATACAAAATGCGCCTTCCAACTTTCAACCAAGCGGGGTCACGTCTCGGCATCCTCTCGCGGACGCAAGTTATAACAGCACACTTTCTGATTCGTGCCCACTCGCGTGCATCATAGAAAACGGAAGCATCGTCGAGTAGTGTTACCTCAGCCGCTCGTTGTGATGTGTGTTTTGCCATGCAAAGCCTTCCAATTGAAGTTTGCGGAGCGCTCTTGAGCGTCCCGACAATTCGACTGTAAAGCGAGCTACATGTAAGAAATCAAGCGCCAAAAGGTGTTGCTTTTGTAGCTTTTGTTAGAAAATTATTTCGTTTCGGGTGGCAATTTCTTAAGCTCGCAGTCAATTGAGTGGGTTTCACCATCGCTTGATTCCATTCTGAGAAAGCGAGAGACTGGATCTCTTGTGTTCCATTTAGGATTAGCCCTCTTGGCGATGTCCTGATGGATGCGTTTCTTTTTTTCAACCGCGAACCAAGCGCTTTGGTACTCCGTTACTGCTTGCTTTCGCGCTGTTCTGTTGGACTTGGCCACGGTGGCTGAGCAATTCCCTGGGACCTGATCTCCCGCTTGGCGTTCGTCGCGGAGCGAATTCACCTGTTCTTCTGCGCGCGCAATCGGCGGAACGAGCGAAGACGACCGACCCGACACAAAAACCGCCGCATCAAGTATCATGCGTTGGACTCTCTCCCATTGCGGCGAATTGTCCATGCGGACCTTTGCGTCAGGTGTTAGATGTTGCCACATACCGGAATGCGTCCGCGTGTGGTTCCCGCTATCGAGACTCGCATGTAAAAAGAAACATCACGAAATTCGGGGACAAGACGTTCCATTTCTTCAACTGCCATCCGGTTCGATTTGACGAGTTGGCAGCACTCGTTTGCAAATGCGGAACTGACGTTCAGCGCGTACTCGAAAAGAGAATTGAATTTGTCAGACGATTGCTTAAACGCAATCTTTTCCTGAGTCCGCACCGCCACCAGGCGTGCGCGCGCCTCATGGCTGAATTGCTGCGGATATTGTGACGTCCCTGGTTCCGTCTGGACTTGCTCGCCGTGGGTTGCTGTTAAATCCAGATCCGTGCAGAAGTCGGCGGACTCCTTAAACACATGCGGTATGCTGCCGCTGTCGCTTAGCGGTAAATCGGATGTGTTCATTGGCTGTTCTGCCTCCATCACACCCTTGCCCCCGCTTCATGGTTGCCTACCTCCGCCGATTGAGCATGTGATCCGCATCGAAGTCAATAAGCGGGTTGAAACAAGTGTGGGTTCGAGCACAGCAGTATTTGACGGTTTTGTTCTGGGACAGATATCCGACAGTCAAGCCCTCGATTTATGCCGGCATCTACCCGTTGCGAGACGAAGGCTCGCTCTAGCGGACGTTAAAGGCCGGAGTATCGGAACCTCCGAAGCTTCGCGATTTGGAACTTTCGAACCTTCTCCGCTGATCGTGGCTCTGCCCAAGACTACGCTGCACTGAGCTACGAGCGGAGTGATATGATGATTCACTTCCTCGGAGGGAGGTGCCTCAGGGAATGGGCAAGACCTTGACAATCGCGGCCGCCGTCTCGCTCTGCTGCCTGAGCGCTCTGGCACAAGGTATCGAAGCGACGCTAGACCACGTCGTGATCGCGGTACACGACCTTGATGCTGCAGCAAAGGTTTATTCTGCTCTAGGATTCGTAGTGACCCCGGGCGGACGTCATCCTGGGGGCACGCAGAACTCAATCGTATCGTTGAGCGCAGGCGCATAGCTGGAATTGATAGCGCCGTGCGATCTGAATCTTCCTGGTGGGAAACACATGGCTGAGCGCCTCGAGAAAGGTGAAGGTGCCCTTTCTGCGGGCCTCCGAGTCGCCTCGGCAGAGAGCGCCGCACGCGATCTAACTGCCGCCGGTCTGAAGGTCCATAGTCCCAGGGCCGGGACGATTCTGAAATCCGGAGAGACCCAGGCTCCGACGCTTTGGTGGACCGTCGGATTTGAAGACGAAGTGGCTGCGCGTCCGATGTTCCTGATTCAATACATCCGCCCTGTGCCACCCGGAACCCCACACCCCAACTCGGCATCCATCCTGAACGCGCTCCTCGTCTGCGTCAGTGATATGGAGAAAGCTGCCTCGGCATATAGAGAGATAGGCCAGGTAATCGACCGTGAAATCCCCATGCCCGAGTTCGGAGCCGCCGCGAAACAAGTCCTACTCAAGAGCGGGAGCATTCTCTTGCAACGCGCTACCGATTCCGCAGGACCCACAGCTCGACGGCTTAAGGAGCGAGGCGAGGGCATCCTCGGTGTCAGAATCGGAGTAACGGATCTGGGTCAAGCCCGCAGTTTCGTCGGAAAAAAAACATCTCGGCAAAGCGACAGTCGGTATTGGTCTTACCCGAAAACGCTTCGGGCGTCTGGCTGCAATTTCAGTCGCCCGGACAATAGCTGAAGGTCAAAAGCATGGCTTTCTGTTTGTCCCGAAACCCTTTGTGAGACGGCCCGGCGCTCAGAAGATCGGCTTTAGGACCATCCGGCCGTACGCGATGAACGCCATGAGGAGACCCAGCACGCTGCTTAAGATGAGGGACGTCTTCTCGCCGTACTTGGCGTGCACCCAGACGAACACGACGCTCTCGATCGTCAGGACCGTGGCGGCCACCACCGTGAGCGCCGGCTGCCAGTGGAAGGCGGCGGGAACGATCAACCCGACCGTGCAGACGAGTTCGAGGATGCCGAGGGTCTTCCAGGCTTCCCGCGGCAACGCACCAAAGGACGGGACCTGCTCGTTTATCTTGTCGAACATGAAGACCTTCATGACACCCGACGCTCCGTACACGAGCGAGGCGAGGACCTGCAGGACCCACAACAGGATGTTCATCGTGTGCCTCCTCCCGGTTTCCGCCTCGGCGTGCGCAGGGCGGTTTCTCCCCGCGCGATCCACGTTCTGAGCCCAGATCTAGTGACCATGGATCCTCATGATAATTCCCCTTAGTGTTGCACAGAGGACACTTTTGTGAAGCAGTGAAAACGCCCGCACGGACGCCGATTAGTCACGATTCGCGGCGACAGCCCGCCATCTCAATTCGCAGTCGAAGCCTTTGCCGCGCTAGGCGTTTGATTCTGAAATTTGCGACGAGGCCAAGCAGCGGCGTATGATAATGTCCTTTATCACACGTTACAACAAAAGGGTAAGGAAATGTTTTTTATGATTTAAAGGGGATCGATGGGGCCGTCCGCTCCCAGGGAGTTCAGATGATTGATGGGTCGGAAGCCGTGGTTAAGTCTGGCTTGTCCCGCTGCCGGTTTTCGCGTATGCTATGGCGTACCCTGAAAGAAAAGGAGCCACGACATGCAAGTGCATTTCACACCCGAGCAGGAAGCGCAGATCGTACAGGCGGCGAGAGCCACCGGCACGGATGCCGAACGTCTTGTAAAAGACGCTGCCATGCAGTTTGTCGATGATGCCAATTTCCGCGCCGCCGTCCTGGAAGCCAAAAACTACGCCGACCGTGGCGAGTTCATCGAAGAGGAAGAGATGGACGCCCGGTTTGAAGACATGCTCCGCTCGTAAATGCGTATTCGATGGACGCCTCCTGCCGCCAGGGACATGGAAGGCATCAGCGATTATCTGAAAGATCACAGCCCTCAGTATCGCCAGCCAACCATGCGCAAGCTGTACCAGAAAGTCCGCGCATTCGACTTCCCTTGAGCGGTGCCGAAGAAGACTAACGGCCCAGATCATTGCGTGAAAGGCCGCAGTCCGCGGACAACTCCTTTATGACCGCTGCGAGGATGAGATTTCGCTCGATGAGATTGAAAGGACTTCCCATTAAGATTAAGCCGCCGACCGGGCATGATAAGAAGAGAGCCACCGATGAGTTTGCAAGCCATCACACCCAACACCGAAGCGGCCATTCTGGGGCGCTTCATGCAAAGCCAGCGATCGAAGCATGAGCCGCGATGTGGCGGATTATTTGCTCTCGCTTGAATTTGACGCACACGATACCGAGCGTATGAACGCGCTGGCGGAACGCGCCCGGGAAGGCAATCTGACGACGGAAGAAGCGGCTGAACTAGACAGCTACCTGCATGTCGGCAGCCTCCTTTCGATCTTGCAATCCAAGGCGCGGCGGCTTCTGAAATCCGAGGGCCCGGCGTCATCCCATCCGTGAACCAACTCCTGGTTCAATTGGGCTGCGAGCGCCCACCACGTTGCGAGTACTGCCGGATTCCGTACCCGCATTACCGGCTTCCCTTCCAGGTCGATCACATCGTCGGCCGCCAACACGGCGGCGCCACGACACTCGTTGTCGCGCTCCCCTGGTTCCGAAAATCAACCCGGGCTTGTCCGCCCATTCCGCCTCCTGGATTCTAGCTTCTCCCTTTCGCCGTTCACAACTTTTCAAAATTTTCCAAAAAATCTTTAACCACCAATCCCTCAGCGACTTACCGCCAATACCTCATGTTGATTCGACCCCTGTCCGAACGCCGCATCCCCTAACCTGAGCCCGTGTAGACCTCGTCCGCCTCATCGAAAGGAAGCACTCTCATGACAACATCTCTCTCTCGCCAAACCCTCAGCCCCGCGCGCCACAAAATCGACCTCACACGCTCGCGGGAAAAACTCCTCCCTCTCGCCCCCAAAAAACCGATGATTTCCCGCCGCCCGGCACTATATTTTATACGCGGGATCGAAACGCCTCCCAACGCGCCTTTTTTCCCGCCCATTCCGCCCTCTTTTCGCCTCCGCTTCGGCGCTCCCATCGCCACGCTCTCCACGTCCAAACGTCAGGCCTCCGCACCGCCGCCACCAACCAATTCCGCCTTCCCTCGCGCGATCATAGGAGAAAGCCATGGATAAACCCAAACGCTCGGAAACTCTAAAAACTCTGCTGCCCGAAGTCTTGGCGCTCATGCGCCCGCGCCGCGGCTTGCTGCTCTTAGGAGCCGCCCTCATGATCGTCAACCGTGTGTGCGGGCTCGCTCTGCCCTTCAGCACCAAATATCTCGTCAACAACGTCATGCTCCAGGGTGAATTCAAGCTCCTAATGCCCATTGTCCTGGCTGTTGTAGGCGCCACCATCATTCAAGGCCTGACGTCCTATTCACTCACCCAACTCCTTTCCAAATCGGGCCAGCGCTTGATCTTCGAAATGCGCGTCAGAATTCAAGAGCACATCGGACGCCTGCCGGTGCGCTTCTACGATTCGAATAAAACCGGCACTCTCGTCTCGCGCATTATGAGCGACGTGGAAGGCATTCGCAATCTGGTCGGCACCGGTTTGGTCGAACTGGCCGGCGGCCTGCTCACCGCCGTAATCGCTACCGTCGTCCTGTTTCGTACCAGCGCCACCATGACAACCGTCGTGCTCGTCGTCTTATTGACGTTCGGCCTGGTATTGCAAAGAGCCTTCAGAACGGTTCGTCCCATTTTTCGCGAGCGCGGCAAGATCACCGCGGAAGTCACCGGCCGCCTTACGGAAACACTGGGCGGTATCCGCGTGATCAAGGGTTATCACGCCGAAGCGCGCGAAGCCGGTGTTTTCGAGAAAGGCGCCCAGCGCCTGCTCGATAACGTTTTCAAAAGTCTCACCACCATCTCGCTCATGACTCTCGCCTCCACTGTCTTGATGGGTTTGGTCGGCGCGGTCATTATGTTCCTCGGAGCCAGACAAATTGCCGCGCATCGCATGCAAGTCGGCGATTTCGTCATGTACACCTCCCTGCTCGCCTTCATGATTGCTCCCGTGATCCAAGTCGTGAATATCGGCACGCAAATTTCAGAGGCTCTCGCCGGCATGGAACGCACCCGGCAAATTCTCCAGGAACGGACGGAAGACGACGATCCCTTCCGCACCGTGCTTCTCCCGCCCATCACCGGCCATGTGGAATTTCAGAACGTCTCGTTCTCCTATGACGAAAAGAAGCCCGTACTGTACGGCATCTCATTCGATTCCCATCCCGGCACAGTTACCGCCCTGGTGGGTTCCTCCGGTTCGGGCAAATCAACCATCATCGGCCTCATCGCGGCCTTCCACTCACCCGGCAGCGGTCAAGTCCTGGTCGATGGGTTTGATCTGTCGTCCGTGCAACTGGCCAGTTACCGCTCCCAGCTCGGCGTGGTCTTGCAGGAATCGTTTTTGTTTGATGGCTCCATTCGCGAAAATGTCGCCTTTGGCCGCCCCGCTGCCGGCGAAGAGCAGATTCTCGAAGCCTGCCGGATCGCGCGCGTCGACGAGTTCGCAACAAACTTTCCGGAAGGCTTCAACACCGTCGTCGGCGAGCGCGGCGTCAAGCTCAGCGGCGGCCAGCGCCAGCGTGTCTCCATTGCCCGCGCCATCCTCGCCAATCCCCGTATCTTGATTCTCGACGAAGCCACCTCCAGCCTCGACTCTGAATCGGAGGCGCTCATTCAGGAAGGTCTGTCTCACCTCATGCAGGGACGCACCACCTTCGTCATCGCCCACCGCCTCTCCACCATCCGCCGCGCCGACCAAATCCTCGTGGTGGAAGACGGACGCATTCTCGAGCGCGGAAATCACCAGCAGCTCTACGCCGCCCGCGGACGCTACTACGATCTCTACACTCGTCAACACGCCGTCGAATCCAATTTATTTCTGGCACCCGGCGAGGGCGACAAAATCGAAGAGCCGGTCGTGTAAAGATGACTGGCTATCCCTTGTTACGAATCCCTCGGAAACACCCGAATTTCGGTTGAACCCCCAAATCAGTCAAGCACCCGAATCCGAGCCGGAAGCGTAAGCGCCCCCAAATCCGGCTCCGTAGGGTAATGCGTAAGCGCCCTAAACCGGTAGCTGTGGTGCAGGGCCACGCGCCGCCCTCGCAGATGATCAACCCACTCCTCGCAACCGGACGTCAACTCGCCCGTTCTTCCGCCGCCGGCAAAGTAAAGTGGAACGTCGCGCCGCAGCCCGGTTCGGATTCAACCCAGATGCGGCCGCCGTAGCGTTCCACGATTCGCTTACAAATCGCTAAACCAATACCCACGCCTGGGTATTCGTCGCGATGCAGGCGTTTGAACATGCCGAAGATCTTCCTGACGTATTCGGGTTTGATTCCGATGCCGTTGTCGGCAATCGAAAACTTCCGCCACCCACCCTCGTGAGTGGCCGAGACGTGGATCTCCAGCGGTCTACCTGCGCGATATTTGATGGCATTGCCAAGCAGGTTCTGGAAGACTTGTAGTAACAGATCTCCGGAGCAGGCGACTACCGGGAGTACGTCGTGAGTCACGCTAGCGTTGCTTTCAGCCAGGGCCTCTTTCAGATTGTGCAAAGCGGTCTTGACGACGCTTTCGCTGTCACAGGTCGTAGGCCCCTGCGTAGGCTCTGCCGCGCGAGAATAAGCCAGAATGCCCTTCAATAAACTATCCATGCGCGAGGTCGCGTTGACCACGTAACTGGCGAATCGTGCGGCATCCGGTCCTCCGGCGTCACACTTGTGCGCGAGCAATTGCGAGTAGATCGAGACTGTCCGCAGTGACTCCTGCAAGTCGTGACTGGCCGCGTAGGCAAACTGTTCCAGATCTTCGTTCGAGTGACGGAGCGCTTGCTCGGTGAGTTTCCGCTCGTGTATATCCGTTGAGGTTCCGAGCCATTTGACAACCTTCCGCTGGGAGTCGCGTACGGGTTCAGCGCGATGCAGGAACCAACGATAAGCACCGTCATACCGGCGGACGCGCGCTTCGCACTCATAGTGTTGTCCGCTAGCGAGGGAGGTCCGCCAAGTCTTGAAGAGATGGTCGATCTCATCTGGGTGAATGATCGCCACCCAACTGTCGCCGAGTCCCTCCCCCTCCGCCAGACCCGTAAAGTTGTTCCACTGGGGATTGTAGTAAACAATCCTGCCCTCGCTGTCGCCCACCCACAACAACTCGGGCAAAGTCTCAGCGAGCTCGCGGAACTTTCGCTCACTCTCTACTAATTGCTCGCGCGCCAGCGACTTCGCCTGTTTGCTATCGTGAATATCGCTCATGGCGCCGATCATCCTCGTAACGTTTCCCGCCTGGTCGTGCAGCGCTTCGCCGCGCGTGCGGAACCAGCGATACTCGCCATTCTTCAGACGAACCCGAATTTCGACGTCATAGGGGCGCCGCTCCTCAAAATTCAGGCGGACTGCTTCGAACAGCAAGGGAGCATCGTCGGGATGGAGTCGCTCGAAAACGGCCGCCGCCTTGTTCTCCAACTCGTCCTCCTCCAAGCCCAGCAAAGCCTTAAATCGAGGCGAGAAGTAACACTCGTCCGTGGTAGGATTCCAATCCCAAAGACCGTCATTGGTTGCCCATTCCGCTAAACGGTAGCGTTCCTCGCTTTGCCGCAGCGCCTCTTCCATCTGTTTCCGTTCCGTAATGTCAGCGACGACACCAGTAAGGCGCAAGGGATTTCCAGCCTGATCCAGATCGAAGTGGCCGGACGCCTCAATCCAGCGCAATTCACCGTCGCCCCGCTGAATCCTGACGATGGTTTGCAGTGATTGGCCGGGCAGCCTTGCCTCGGCCATAGCGCTTTGGAACGCAGCCACATCGTCGGGATGCAAAACCTTCTTAAAGAACTCGGCTTCGTCGAACGGTCCCTCTTCGCGGGTTCGACCGAAGATTTCGTAAACGCGCTGGTTCTCCCAAGAGGTAGAAAGGCTGGAAGCGCTCCATACGAAGACCCCAAGCTGGGCCGCGGAAGTGGCGATGCTGAGCCTATCGGCATATTCAAGCGCCGCCATTTCGTTCCTCTTTCGCTCGGTCGCATCCTGCACGACTCCATGCAGGCCCAGCACAGTCCCATCGGGTGCTTCATAAGGAAGATAGCTGACCAGCCAGGCGGACTCTACCCCCGGTTTGGTGGGGTTATTTCCATGGATCTCCATTTCAACTACCGGTTCGTGCTGCTCGATCACTCTGCGAAAAATGGCTTCAAGCTGTGGACCGATATCCGGAACAACCTCCGATATAGAACGGCCGATATGATCCGCAGCCGGCAAGCCATTGTTCTTGGCCAGGTAATCGTTGACTCTCACGTAGCGCAGATCTTTATCCATTGAGAAAAGACCGATAGGCGCTTGCTTGTAAATGGCTTCGATCTCCTGGAGACGCAACCTCGCAAGAGAGTCGCTTTCGGCCAGTTCTTGCTCAGTTTTTTTGGCTTCCTGCAACAATCGGGCGTTTTCCATCGCCGGCCACAGCCGCTCTGCGACGCCTCGCAAAAGGGCAATCTCCCGTTCCTGCCATGAGCGAATGTTTCCGTCCGTGACACTGATGGCCGCGACCCACGCACCATCGCGATGCAGGGGAATGGAAAGAAAGGCACGCGTGCCAAAAGCCAGGTATGCGGTTTCATGTTGTTCCGCTGTGCGAGGATCGGTTACCACATCGCTGACTGCAACGAAACGATCTGTTGCCAGTTCGGAGAGAATGCCGTCGTATTCATCAAGCGGATAGCTGCCGGCGATTGACGACCCCGCCGTGTAATATTCCGATATACGGTGAAGCAGCTTGGCTGGCTGATCGATCTCGCTATAGATACACCTCGGCACACCCAGATGGCTTGCGGTTTCCGCCACGGCCATGCCGGCCAGTTGGCTCCGGTCTGAGCACAATGAGACTTTCGCAGTTAGATCCAGCAGGAACCGCTGGTCCGCTTCATGCTGTTTGCGTTCACTGATATCCCAGACGACGCCGATCAATCCAGCGGGCTCATTGTTCTCATCGAAAACCACCCTGCCCTGACCGCGTACCCAACAGTACGTGCCGTCGTTTTTGCGCAGCCGATTCTCAATCGTATAGTCCGGACCATTCTGAAAGGCTTTGGCAATAGTTTCCTGAGTTTGCTGCCAGCTTTCGGGATGACTTCTTTTCTGGAACGCCTCAAAGGTTCCTTCGAACGATCCCGGTTCCATGCCCAACATGCGTTCTAGCGTTTCCGACCACTCCACTACTCCCGTTCGGCTGTCCCAACGCCAAACACCCATTTGCGCCGCGCGCAAGGCCAGATCTCGCTGCTCGCTGCTGCGCACCAAAGCTGCTTCCGTTTCCTTCAACGCGGTGATGTCATTGTGAACTTCAATCACGGATTGTGGCCGTCCACTACCATCCCGGTAGAGTATTTTGTGACTGGCCAACCAAACGAAGTGCCCGTCACGTTTATAGGCTTTCAGTTCGCCTGTCCATTCACCAGTTCGGAGGAGAGCGGCTTCAATCTCCGCCAGAGGTTTCGGCAATTCCGTTCGAAGCAGTTGGTGAAGCTGCTGTCCGACGGCTTCCGACGCCGGCCATCCGAACAAGCGTTCCGCACCTTTGGTCCAGATTAAAGTAGTGCCATCGAGTTTTCGAACCACGGCCTGCGCCAGGTCGAGCGTTTTGAAGAGTTCGTCGAAATGGCCGGAGGGAACAGGCGTTTCCGCATCAGCTGGGCGGTTTTCAAGCACCGTATGTAACCTGTCCCAGTCCATGGGAGGTGCGGCATGGATAGCTTCTAGCGAATCTGGGATCGAGAACGAAAATGTCGCGCCTTCTCCCGGCTTTCCGTTAGCCCAGATGCGTCCTCCACGGCGTTCCACGATGCGTTTGCATATGGTGAGCCCAATCCCCGTACCGGCGAACTCCTTGCCGTGCAGACGCTGAAATACGCCAAAAATCCGTTCGGAGTAGTGAGGATCGAAACCGATCCCATTGTCTTGGACGGAGATCTCAAGCTCGGAGTTCGTTTTCCGAACGGAGACATGAATCCTGGGAGGCGTCTCAGGCTTCCGGTACTTGAGAGAGTTGCCGATCAAGTTTTGAAATAACTGAACGAGTTGTCCCGCGTCACCGGTAACAGCAGGCAGCCGATTGTGCGTTATGTCCGCTCCGGTCTCTTCAATCGCGCTTCTGAGATTCGCCAGAGCAGTCTGCAGGACATTCTCCAAAGACACGTCTCCGCTGAACTGAACCGGACCTCCGGCGACTTGGGCAAATTCCAAGAGATCGCGAATCATGGTACTCATGCGAGCGCCGGCGTCCACTAGATAGCCGAGCAGTTGTGAGCCTTTTTCGTCAAGAGCGCCTTTACACGTGAGCGCCAGCATTTGGGAGAAAGCGACGATGGTCCGGACCGGAGCTTGCAGATCGTGGCTGACGGCGTAGGCAAAGTGCAGAAGGTCTTCGTTGGCGCGCGCCAGTTGCGAGGCTTGACTCTGGCGCTGCAACTCCGCTTGCTTTCGGCCGGTGATGTCGCGGATCACGGCCACCATTCCGCCGCCTGATTCCGGTGCCAGCGTGTTTACGGTGCAATGCACCACCAGCTGAGATCCGTTCTTGAGAATGTGGATGTATTCTCCCTTCCAACTGCCGCGTTCCGTCAAATCCGCCAGGCAAGCGGCTTCATCTTCCGGAGCCAGCCAAGCGTATCCGTGCATGGCAGTGAGCGGCTTGCCTATCACGTCCGCCAGCCGAGTGCCGTACATTCGCTCGGCGGCGGCGTTGCAGTAACGGATGCAAAGGTTGGAATCCACCGCAATCACCGCATCATTGGTGGTCTCGAGTATGTCTGCCTGAAACTTGAGCTGTTTATTGCTCGCCTTCAGTTCGCGCTCAAGCCGCCTGTGTTCCGTGACATCTTGACTGGTGCCCGGAAATAGCTCCCACATATGGCGGCCCAGGAGTTGATCGCGTGGAAGGCCCAGCAAGCGTTCGGCTTCCGCGTTCACCCACACGTACCGAAACTCTTCATCGATGGCGAACAAGGCTTCGGTGATGCTCTCAAGAATGGAACTTGGCGCCTGAGTCAAACGCGGCTTCGGGCGGCTTTGTGCTTTGCGAAGCCGCGCGATTTCGGCTTCCAGTTCCGCTATTTTCGCTCGCGCCGTCGCCAAATCCTCGGGGAAAATGGGCGCGCTTGTTTCGGCGGCCAATTGTCTCGTCCTTTCCAACCCATAAACGTTGTGGGCGACCGCGGAAGCGCCGTTCTTCAACCCCGGGCGCACCTAGATTCCACCCAGGTATAGCAGAATTGAAACACAGGCTTCAAGCGCTTGAGTACTGGCACCAGATCAGAAAAACTACCTTAAAGGGCGGCGGATTTCAGCCATGAGTTGCTTCCGCTATTTGGAGTGAGGATGTTCATGTTGTCGATTGGCCAACCGGCTAACTGGCGATACGAAACAAAGATTACCGCCAAGCGAGTCACCGCAAAGCTTACAGGTCGCACTTGGTGGCTGAAACCGTCCCATCTATGGTTGCAGCGATTGTAATTGGCAACCGAACCATTGGAAAGAGGTAAACATGGGATTTCTTACCAGGACAGAATTTAACTCGTTGGAAGACCTGTTCGTGGAACAGTTGAAAGACGTGTACGATGCCGAGCAACGGCTTGTCGAAGCCTTGCCGAAAATGGCAGATGCGGCGCATTCAGGCAGCCTCAAGAACGCTTTTATTGCACATCTTGAGGAAACACGGAACCACGTCACTCGTTTGGAGGAGGTGTTCAATAGCATCGGTGTGGAACCGGAACGCCAGACCTGCCAGGCGATGAAGGGGCTGGTGAGTGAAGGATCGGAGATGATTGATTCGAAGGGCAGTAATCCGGCCGTTAAGGATGCGGGATTGATCGCCGCCGCCCAACGCGTGGAACATTACGAAATGGCGGCTTATGGTACTGCGCGTACTTTTGCGGAACAGTTAGGTTTGAGCCAAGCGGCTGATTTGCTGCAGAGCACTTTGGATGAGGAAGAAGCGGCGGATGAGAAGTTGACACAGCTGGCTACACAGAAGATTAACGCGGAGGCGCTTCGCGGCGTGGCGGCGAATGCATATAGATAAGTAACAAGTTTGAAAGCTTAACAAGGGAGGGCGACTGAAGGTCGTCCTCCCAATTTTTTTCCTACAAACGGCAGTGGGCGCGCTCCCTGGCGGTCGCGGTTCAGTATTACTCGGAAGCGGCGGAGCGCCCTTTCGGCGAAACGATGGGGTGCGCCGCAGGTACAAACCCCAGTCGATCAGCATACTCGCGGGTGAGCTGAGCGCCAAACAGAAAAATTTGTGCCGAATAATAAACCCAGACAATCAGTGCGACGATCGAGCCCGCCGCGCCATACGGCGAACCTAAGCCTGTTTTCAGCAGGTAGAAACCCAGTACGGTTCGACCCAGTGTAAACAGGAGTGCAGTCACAGTTGCGCCGATTGCGACATTTTTCCATTCGATGGAAATGTCGGGAATAAATCTGAAGATCAGGCCGCAGAGCACGGCAATGGCCAAGAACGACACGACCACGTTTGCCAGTTCGCCGAACATGGCGGCATCGGCAGGCAGCAAATTCGTGAACAGCTTTTCGATCAAAGCTAAGACAGTGCTGAGCAGCAGTGAAACCAAAAGCACAAAGCCCAACGCGAGGACCATGCCGAATGAGCCGGCTCTCCGCCAAATGATGCTCTTGAGATCGGCTTTGGGAGGTGGAGCATCCCAAATGGTGTTGAGAGAATCGCGCAACTCGACGAACACCCCGGACGCACCGAAGGCGAGAGCGATCACCGCTTCGACGCCCGCCAGCAGGCCGCCTCTTGGTTCGTGAGAATTTGCGATGAGCGCTTTGAGGGTTGCCGCGCCGGACGGGCCAGCCAGTTCCTGTGCCTGGAATATCAACTCTTGCTCCGCTCTGGCCTGCGTAAAGACAAAGCCGCAAATTGGGACCATCAGAATCACGAGCGGCGCTAAGGATAGCAGGGTGTAAAAAGCAAGCGAAGCTCCCAAGCGCGGGGCATTGTGATCGTTCCATTTGATCGCCGCCGTTCGAACGACGGCCCACTCTTCACGCCAACGTATACCCATAATTCTGTTCGGCTACTGTATAGACGATTTCGCGGCGGAACGTAACACATGCGATACATGTAACCGGGCTTCCTAACAAGCATCTATGTGGTACTGGGCATGTTGCGGAATCATTTTCGGTTTGGCTTACTCGCGCTGCTGTTTGACTTCGCGCTCCTGATTCCGCCGTTGCACGCTCAACAAACCAAGCGCGCATTGGGCTTAACCGTGGTCGGCGTCCAATATGAACCCGAAGAACAGCCGATTGATCCGCACGATCTCAAGAATGCCCAAATGGTTGAAACCGGTAGACCGCTAGATTCGCGAGAAGTGGCCGCCACCATTGATCGCCTCTACGCAACTGGGCTTTATCGAGACATCAAAGCCTATGCCGAACCGCAAAATCAAGGGGTAGTAGTGCGTTTCGTAACGACGCCGCAACTGTTTATCGGGCATGTGATGGCAACCGGAAAAATCAAAGATCCGCCGAGCCGTTCGGCTCTTCTCGCCGAGACGCAGCTCGACCTGGGAGCGCGATTTGATCCCGAAACTGTAGAAATGGCGCGCCAAAAAATCGAGGAGGAACTCAAGCAAAATGGACTATTCAATGCAACTGTCGCCGCCACAACAGTGGAGGACCCACACACCCATCAGGTCATGATTGGCTTTACCATCAAAGCCGGTAAGCGTGCGCGGTACATTTCGCCGGCGATCAGCGGAGATACCCGCTTGCCAAACAATACGATTATCGGGGCCACAGGGTGGCGGATACCTGTGATCCACCGCTGGCGGCTAGTCACCAAAGCACAGACCGATAAAGGCCTAGACGGAATACAAAAACGTTACGCCAAGAAGGAGCGGCTCACCGCATCGGTGGATCTGACAGGCATTGATTATCAGGAGAAGACTAATCGCGCGCAGCCGCAGATCGCAATTGATGCGGGTCCTGTTGTCACAATACGGGCATTGGAGGCCAAAGTATCGAAAAGAACGTTGAAGAAATACATTCCCGTTTTTGAGGAAAGTGCCGTTGATAACGATCTGCTCGCGGAAGGCGCCCGCAATCTGCGCGACTATTTTCAATCGCGTGGATATCCGGACGTCGATGTGGTATTCAAATCCGAGCCTATAAAAGACGACCGGGAAGTAATTAACTATTACATTGCCGCCGGGCCGAGACGCCGATTAGTCGACGTAACGATTGAGGGAAACGATTATTTTCCTGAAGATTTCCTGCGCGGAAGACTGTTCCTTCGCAAAAACTCCCTGCTCCTCCATTACGGGCGCTACAGTGAGAGCTTCCGGAGCAAAGACGAAGAAACGCTTACGGCTCTTTTCCAATCCAACGGCTTTCACAGTGTTAAGATCTCCTCGTCGGTGGCCGTTGGTTATAAGGGAAAACAAAACGATCTGGCGGTGACATTCCATGTCAACGAGGGCCAGCAATGGACTGTTTCCAGGGTTGAAATAACCGGAGCTACGCATCTTGATGTCTCTTCCATAAAGGAGGATCTCGCCTCAGTTCCTGGCCAACCATTCGCACAGGTAAACATCGCTACCGACCGCAACCGGCTTCTTCAATACTATCTTTCCCATGGCTACCTTTCCGCATCCTTTCGATACCAGACAACGCTCGATCCAGAAGAGCATTCGGCGCGCTTGCGATACGACATCACCGAGGGAAGCCAGCAATTTGTTCGCAAAGTATTAGTTTCCGGCCTGGATGTTACTCGTCCGCAAATCGTAGAGAAAGAGTTGGACAAGATCAAACCGGGCGAACCCATATCCACGGCGAAGATCGCTGATCTCTCGCGAAAACTCTCGGATGTGGGAGCGTTCGCCACCGTCAATACCGCCGTGCAAGATTCCGCCGGCCGCGAGGACTATAAATATGTCCTGTTCGACTTTGATGAAGCCAACCGCTATACGTTTAACGTTGGCTTGGGTCTGGAGGTCGGTCAATTCGGCCAAACCACAAACTCGCTGTCGGAGGCAGGGGGAGCCAAAGGAATCTCGCCTATTGTCTCTTTTGATATTAACCGCGTCAATTTTCTGGGGCGGGCGCAAACGCTTTCGCTGCAGAGCAAGTATTCGACCCTGGAACAACGCGAGTCGCTAAGTTATATAGTGCCGCGTTTTCTGAATACGTCCAACCGGGTTCTTACGCTATCTGCGCTGTATGACACAACGCAAGACGTTCAGACCTTTTCGGCACGCCGTGAGGAAGCCTCAGCGCAGGTATCGCAGAAACTAAACCGCGCATCTACTTTAGTTGCCCGGTTCGCCTATCGGCGAGTCAGTGTTGGCAACCTTTACATACCCGCGCTGCTGGTGCCTCAGTTATCACAGCCCCTTCGAATCGGCAATCTGTCACTGAGCTACATACAGGACCATCGAGACAACCCTTCCGACGCGCATCACGGATTTTACAATACAGTTGACACTGGTGTAGCAGGAAGTTTTTTCGGCTCGCAGCGCAGTTTCGTTCGCGTGTTAGCCCGTAACGCTACCTACACTCCCATAGGGCGTAACTTTGTGTTCGCGCGACAGACGCAATTCGGCGCGATCATACCGTTTAACACTCCCGCCGCGGTGAGCAGCTTTGACGCAATTCCACTGCCGGAACGCTTTTTTGGAGGCGGCGGGGTCTCTATGCGCGGCTTTGGCGACAACCAAGCCGGGCCGCGCGACTTGGGCACTCCCACGGAAACAGGGCCGGCGGCCACGAACGCGACCGGCTTCCCCATTGGCGGCAACGGTCTCTTCTTCAATACTTTCGAACTGCGTTTCCCGCTGTTGGGACCCAACATCGGCGGTGTCGTATTTCACGATATGGGCAACATCTATCGCAATCTGGGAGATATCTCGCTCGCCTACAAACAAAATGGCGACTCCAATTTCAATTATGCCGTGCAGGCTCCTGGGGTTGGAATCCGCTACAAGACGCCACTTGGCCCGATTCGCGTCGATTTCTCTTACGCACTGAATCCGGCAAGCTACTACGGCTACAGCAGCAGTTTGACCATTCAACAATTGCTCGCATGCGGGACTGGTTGTCCCAGCGGGCCCCAGCGCTTGAGTCATTTTAATTTTTTCTTCTCCATTGGGCAGGCGTTCTAATGCACACGGTATTTGCACTAACATTGATGGCTCAGAGCGCGCTCAGCGGCGTGCTCATCGATCAAATCGCGATTGTCGTTGGTCAATCGATTATTAAAGACAGCGATATTGAGCGCGACGTTCGTGTAACGGAGCTTTTGAATCACGAGCCGCTCAATCTTAGCCAGATCGAACGCAAGAAAGCAGCTAATCGATTGATAGATCAGACATTCATCCGTCAGGAGATCCGAGAGGGCGACTATCCATGGGCAAGCGTCAAACAAGCGAACGATCAACTGGATGCCCTTATCAGGGGACGTTATCCCTCGCCGGCCGCATTTCAGCACGCACTGAAGGCATATAGCCTTGAAGAGGCGGACCTTCGTGAACAATTCCGCTGGCAGGTGACGGTTCTCGAATTTATCAGCGCGCGTTTTACGCCATCTGTGATTGCACCGGAGGAAGAATCGGCCGACAAGTCCAAGACAGACGCAGAAGTGAACCGTCTTTTCTTCGCATGGCTTGATCAGCAGCGCAAAGATGCCAAGATCGTGTTCCACGAAGAGGGTTTAGCGTGACGCCTCGAAAAAAGAAGATCACTCTGGCCGTCGCCACGTCTTTACTGGCGATTCTTGCGGTTGTGGCGATAGGCGCGCTCATCATCATCCAGACGCAGTGGCTTTCGAACGTGGTTCGAGGCAAACTTGTCCATGCGTTAGAGGATTCTACTGGCGGCAGAGTTGAGACCGGATCTTTTCAACTTGACGCGGGGCACCTAACGGTTCGCATTCGCAATTTAGTTCTGCATGGAACTGAGCCCAAAAGCGCCGCGCCGCTGGCGCGTATCTCGCTTCTTGAGCTGCGACTCAAACTCTTCTCGGGATTTAGGAATATTATCGATCTTGCTTATCTGGGAGTTGAGGAGCCGCGAGTGAATTTGATGATCAATGCGGACGGATCGACGAACATTCCGGAGCCAAAGATTAAAACAAAGTCGAGCCCAGATTCGGCGCTGAACACGGTTGTCGATTTAGCGGTTGGGCAATTCCGAATCGAGAGAGGATTTATTGCTTATTCCCAGCGAAAGGCGGAGCCGCTTGACATGCGGGGCGGAAATCTGCGGGCGTTCCTCGAATACAACGGGCCCAAACAAAACTATAAGGGCTACATCCGAATTGACCCGTTAACCATTGCTTATGGTACTCAGCCGCCTTTGCTCGTGCGCGTGGATTTGCCATTGTATTTGGGAAAGAATCTGGCGAGTTCTACGAACGCGAGCTTGACGACAGCGGCGTCGCGGATTCGGTTAAATGCGACGATCGCCAACTTAAACGCTCCGCAGATTGCAGTGAAGATGAGGGCTCAGCTTTCCGCGCGCGAGATCGCGGGGACTTTCGGAATGCCGATCGGGGCCTCCGGGCCGTCAGTTCTCTACGCCGATATCGACGGGCAGTTTGATCAGCATACAAACACAATCTCATTGCCGCTCATGCACATTGGTCTAGGCAAAACAACGCTTGATGCTAGCGGAAAGGGGCAGGCGATCCATTTCAACGCTAACGTCGCTCTGGGGGAGTTGAGCCGTTTGTTTAAGGTGTCGTCTCCGGAAATACAGGGTGACTTAGAGATGCATGGTACGGCGAGTCCAGACACACTGACCGGCACCATCGATTCGCGTGACTTGACTGTGCGAGATGGATCCACTCATCTTTCCAATGTGTCCATTTCCGCACCCTTTCACGCTAACTCTCACCTTGTCAGCTTGGATGACATAAAGATTCACGCTTTGGGAGGAACGGTTACAGGTAGCGTTGCGCTGGAGGAGCTGAGGAAACTGACAGCAAAAGGGGAGTTGCGCGGGTTCTCTATTCCAGCTCTCTCGTCGGCTTTAGTTGGTCGCTTCATCGGGTACGACGGCACCGTTGACGGGTCGATGAGCGCCCGTGCGGATTTGAGGGCGAAAGGAACGTCAGGCGTTGCGGCGCGGGCGCTTCTCAGAATCACGCCAGGGCGACGCAATATTCCGGTGAAAGGCGAGGTATCGGTAGCTTATTCAGGAGCTAGCGGGCTAACCGATCTCCATCAATCGTACGTAGCGCTCCCTCATTCCCGTGTCCATCTCTCTGGAGTGATCGGCAGAGAGTTGAAGGTGGATGTGAAATCTCGCAATTTGAACGATTTTCTGCCGGTCGCCAACTTCGCCTCCGCGAAGCCATTACAGTCCTTACCGGTAAATCTGGAAGGGCGGGGTGAGGCCTCCGTTCACGCCAAGGTCACGGGCGAATTGGCGCGCGCGCAGATCAACGCAAACGTAACAGTAACGAGCTTTGAAGTCAACAGGAGTCACTTTGATCGGCTTGCACTGGACGCCTTTGCTTCACCATCGGCGGTAAACCTAGGCAATGGTTCACTGTCGAGTCCTGGACTGAGTGCCACCTTCGGAGCTTCATTGGGATTACTGGATTGGCGGCCCCATGGTTACTCGCCGGTGTCTCTAAACCTGAATCTCAATCATGGCCGCACGAAAGAGTTATTGGCCCTCGCCGGTACCGAAGATAGCACCGCGAGAGGATATGTGGATGCCGACGTACAAGTTGGCGGTACTTACGGCAATCCTTTAGGACGTGCGAGCGTCCACGCTTCCGACGGCGAAGCTTATGGGCAGAACTTTCAAGGAGTGGATGCGCGCGTTAGCTTGTCAAATCAGCTAGCGCTCGTGGAATCCCTGAAAGTCGACTTGGCCGGCGGAACTCTAGGGGCGACCGGGTCTTACCGCCACCCGCGGGATAGCATGATGTCGGGTCACGCTCAGATCCAATTGAGCGCCAACTCCCTACAGCTTTCAGGCGTCAACGCTTTGCAGCAATCCGGTAATGGCATAGCTGGCGTGGTCCGGGCAACGGCCAACCTTTCAGTGGATATCGCGAATCACTCTGAGAAATCGAGGCTCACAATCTCGAATGTGGATGCGGATGTTTCGGCGCAGGCGCTGCGGATTCGCGGAGAAGACGCGGGTAGCTTGAACGCTTCGGCCCATACGGCGAATGGCAATGTGGTTTACCAAGTAGCCTCAAACTTTGCCGGGTCGAACGTCAAAGTAGAAGGCCGCACGGCGCTCGCAACCGGATACTACACCACGGCCACGGCTGCTATTAGCAACTTATCGGTTAGCAAAGCTCTAGAGTTGGCAAACGAGAACAGCGTTCCAGTGTCAGGCACTCTCACTGCCAACGCGCAAGTCAACGGCCCGATTGA